>Ga0153993_100213_pt1 | contig 21188 bp, 22 predicted proteins | sample TSNC077MetaG_FD_104706 | JGI IMG/M metagenome (GOLD analysis project Ga0153993, IMG submission 104706) | Attine ant fungus gardens microbial communities from North Carolina, USA - TSNC077 MetaG | ecosystem: Host-associated > Fungi > Mycelium > Unclassified | place: USA: North Carolina, Lumber...
AAGGGAACGTCGCTGGTGGATCCTGTGAATGAAGAAAAACATAACTCGAGTGCATAGGCACCGTGCCGCACAAAAGGTTGATAGTTCTTGTAGACAGTGCACGAGTACGACTAGCAGCAATGGGAAAAGTTCTATGTATCATAGGTGGAAGGATTAATGCGTGGATCAAGGCCAGCAAATTGATGATAGATAAGCACATCAGACACAATGGTCGACGTTCTAATCGAAAAGAAAGTTTGAGCATGACATGGCCATTCACACAGTTGGGGAGCTCTAAAGTTGGAAGTTGCACATTGACACAAGAATTCTTAAGAGACAAAGTAGAAGAGGAACAAAGATTTAACAGAGATTTGTGGTTGTCCAAACATTGCACAAAAAATAACATGTCCTTGGCAGACCATGATGAGCGAAAACAATTCAGAGCTGTGGAATTTATTTCCTGAGCTGCTGAATTGTTTTTATTTTTTTTAATTTTTTCCTTCACACATTTTGTGTGGGATTATTTATTTAGTGTTCAAGATGAGGTTTGAACGTCCAACCTTCTGCATCTGTCGTGGGACTTTCTGCATTCAGGTCTCATGCTCCAAGGACTCAGCCATCTCGCCGACTGAAAACCTATCAACTTCTTATTATACAACACCTAAAATTGATCATAATTTCTTTTTTTTAAAAAAAGATTTCTTCACTGTCAACCTACATTGTCAATTACCATCACTCTTCTGCGGAGCATCAATTGAGCTTGTTCATCCCATCAAGAGTTTGAAGTCAAGCTGGGAATGGATATTTTGAGGCTGAGGATGATTGTTGAAGTCACCGCTATCACATCTTCTCAGCCATCAGACCTGTCCAGCAACGTGTCATCGAAGTAAATGAGAACCCAGAAGAGCCGATACTAGAGAATTCAGCCTCATAATCAACAAATGAATATGCCACAAGACCATGGAGATATAGCTCTGTGTATGACCTCGAACAAGCTCGGTTGATGCTTCGGAGAAGAGTGGTGGTAGTTAACACTGTGAGTTGACACTGAAGAAAATGACAACACGGTCTGCCTACGCGCCCCGTGTAATAAATCGATGATCAAAAAAATGATAATTATGGTCAATTTTTGATGCTGTATAATAAGAAGTTAATAACCTTTCAGTTGGCGAGATAGCCGAGTTCACAAAGGGCATACTGCTCGATCGCGGATGCAATTGGGTTGGAGTTCGAACCGTGTTTTGACCACTAAATGTTGCCTTATCAAAGGCACTAATTCCACACAAAATGTGTGAAGAACAATTCACAAGTTGTTTTGCTCAAAAGCCTCGCATCTATATGGCAAGTTATTTTTTGGCAATGTTTGAGGAGCACAACCTCAAATCATCGTTCCTGCTCTTCTTCTAGTTCGTCTCTTCAGAATTCTTATGTCAAAGTTCAACTCCAAAGCTTCCCAACTCACGTCACTTGACATCTGAATGTGCGCCGTGTCAGGATATGGTAATCATGAGATGAGATGTGGTTGTGTGATTGTATATATCGGTCAGAGGAGAAATAACTGGAGCTGCAATTTTTCAAAAGAACTCTTGCCATGGCCTCAATATTCTATGATCTCTCTCATCCACTCAATTTCAATACTCCTACATACCCTGGAGATCCTCGCTACACCGCAGATCGTTTTACTAGCCTCGATCAAGATGGATATGAAACGCACATTCTCACCCTTGGTTCACATATCGGCACTCACGTTGATGCACCCTCACATTTCATCCATGGAGGACTTACAATAAACAAAATACCACTCTCTACTTTCATCGGTCCTACCGTGACCATTGATCTCTCAGAAAACATACAAGCAAAACAAATGATCACTTGGTCAGACATTGAACCATACGAGAAAGAACTCAAGTCTGGGGTGATTGTGCTGGTTTGCACAGGATGGTACGAGAAATGGGGAACAGAGGAATATTACAATCATCCTTTCATGATGAAAGACGTTGCAGATGGATTCGTCGCCCGCGGAATCAGGGCTATAGGTGTTGATTTCCTCAGCCCAGACGAGACGCCACTACGTGGAAATTCAGAGCATGGATTTCAATTTCACCATGTGGTTCTGAGTGCAGGAGGGGTTATCGTTGAAAACCTGACCAACATAAAAACGCTGATTGGTCTATCAAACGTGCATGTGAGTCTCCTCCCACTCAAGTTGGAAGGGATAGATGCGTCACCAATTCGTGCTATTGCGTGGCAGCAGAGCTAATTGATTCTGTGAGAACTTAAATATGTATTTATATTGAAGATGGCATCGTCGCTGCGTGAGGTTTATCCATCTATTCAGGGGTCGTGAAAATTCATAAACAACGAGGCACTAAAAGCATATTAGATATATCGTTCAATGTCTGTGGCTTTCTATCGAGGCCTAAGGCTGATGGGAGTTGGAGGCTTCAACAATGGCAATGGCATCAGCAACCGTAAGACGGAACGCATCAGCACCAAGAAGGTCCCAGATGCCTGCTTTGATGAACTGCTGCTGAGGCTTATGCTTGAGGTGCGTAATGAAAAGACTGACACCACGAGCCTAGAAAAGACTTGTCAACACATGTTGTCTCGTAGTCCAGAACACGATCTAGTACCTTGTACTCTTCAAAAAGCTCATAAAATATCAGCAACGCACTGGATTCCAGTGTTAATCTACCAGTTTCAAGAAGGCCAGGGTAAGGTACTAACGAGGCATCACATTTGTCGACATCAGCCATGTGGAAAACAATGACAGTCGTCTCCTGCCTGCGTGGTGCTTCCGAGGGATGAATCTTGTCTTGTCCATATAATTCAAGGCGGCGTAGGCGTTCTGCACCAGTATGTTATTAGCGTATCTCTCGCACTAATCTCACCGAACACACCTTTGAGCTGTGCAGTATTGGCAAAATCAAGATTCTCCCGGATGCGGACAACCAGAGCACCGACATTCTCCTCGACGTCAGGATCTTCATTCACAGGTCTCCAGCGGTCAGTCCCAGGGATGCGACCCTACAAAATTAGTCCAAGTAGAAGCTCAGAAGTTGCAATAGCTTACAAGAATCTTCATCCGTGTCTTAGAGGAACGACGAACCACGAGGAGCAATGAAATAATTAAGCTGACTATTATGCCAACTTCGACATTATAGAAAATGGAAAGGAAAAACGTCAATGTCATCAAACCAAAATCAATCCATGCTCCCATCCTGATATGAGAATCAGCTTCATAAATTGCAGTGTCAGAGGATTTTTGGACAGCGAACCTCCAATAATAGACAATGTCAGAGGGTGTCTCCGCAAGTAGAGAGAGAATGACCATCGTTATACTACCAAAACCCGTTAAGATTTCTTAACATCATAGTGTCAATACTTACATAACAGCGAGGACACACTTGGGCAGATCTCGCATGTATGGTAGAAGCACGAAGGTAGCAAGCAACACAACTCCCGAGCATACAAAAGATGCCATTTGTGTGCGACCTCCGACATCTCCATTTATGCGCGAGCGTGTAATCGAACCAAATGCAGGGAGGGTTCCAGGAATGAATGATCCAGCAACGTTGGATGCTCCGAGGGCGACAAGTTCTCGATTAGGACTAATGGAGTAGCCATACAGAGCCGCATTCTGTTTAGCTGCAACAATACTATCAAGGAAGCCTGCGATGGAGATAATGCTAGTTCAAATGTCAGATTACTTCTGGTGAGTCCGATAATAAGTACACTTGCACTGCGGTGGATGTTGTTCGATGAGCATATTTGAGAACATCCCTGTTAAAGGGGAAGACGAAAAACGAGTCACCGGTTGCAATTGCAACGTCTCCTAGTACGTCCACTCCTTTCTCTTGCCAATTATAGTGCGCGGATATAACTGGAGTCACATCAGGATCTAATATAGGGCGGATGCCAAGCTGCCAAAACTCACTAGTAGAAACAATGACAACTATGAGGACTTCTGGAAGTCGATAAATAAACGTATATCTTTTAAACGAATTCTTGATCGAGCGCAACGCGATCAGTACAAATAATGTACCGAAACTGATCGTGGTAGTCAGTCGGTTGGCATGAGTCCATGTGAATTGAACCAAAAATATAATCTTCTCGACAGTTGTGTGTGGATCAATTGTATGCATAAGTTTCGTAAGACCAAACATTGGAATAAGCTGTTCACTATAACAGATTTTAGCATCAGTTCCTGAAACAAGAAAATAAAATTATACATCATAATGACAACAGCGACTGCAGTAATGAACCCACGCAATAATGCTCGACTGAGCACTACATCAATGAATCCTAGACGGAGAAATCCAAGCAGAAACTGGAGCAGACCGGCCTGCGACACGCGTTCGGGCATTAGTCACCTGCGACCAATGGCAAATTAGACTTTATAAATCTACACACCTGGAGTGTTATTGCAGTCGCAACTACCAAACTCAATGAAGCCAATTTATTCGCATCATTGAGGCTGTGAAGTACTTCCGATATAGCTTGACCTAGAAGCAAACTCGTCGACGCCTCGGGGGCAACATTCAATTGCTTAGAAGTTCCGAGGAAAGCGTAAATAATGCCAGGGACAGAGGCTGATATCTGATCTGAGATCAGCTTACAGATGCTAAGCAGATGCTCCGGCCGACGAGACGTACCAAACCAGTGACGGGGCTCAGTTTTGCAAGAGAAGTCGCATAACTGACGGATTGTGGAATAAGCATGGATGCTACGGTGAGGCCAGCAAGAATGTCGCCACTAAGCCTGGTGTTGAGGGATCAACATAAGAGTGAATGAGAGGAGTCGACTTGAATGAAAACTGACAAGGAGAAGGAATAGTTTGGTATCCATGCAAGTGAAGGTATGTAGTATCTGGCACGTTTTGCAAGCACTGATGAATCTGTTCCAGGATCCGGTCCTGCGAAGGCATTGGTGAGTAACCTTTGTTTAGAACGCTGAGAAAAGGAGCAAAAGAATGGAGACATAAGAAGGGGGTAATACGGCGAAATCCCCTCAGCATGAAGAAAAACACATACGTGTAGGAGTGGTGGTGCCACTGTAGTGTACTCTGTTATTAGAGTCCAGCAACGCTGTTCGCTCCTCGACCTGGGATCCAGTCACATCGATGCCCATGAGAGAAGTCGTGTAGTTCTCCTCTGTGCTATCAAAGAGGTGAGTGGTTGAGGAACGGTCGTGGGGTGAAGGAGACATCCTGGACTCCCAGTATAAGTACCTGCAAGTTTGATTTAGCGCCTTGACCGCGCCTTGACCGTGGCTCTTCGGCGATCACCGACGACCTATTTGTTGAGATAAGATAGAAAAGGGGAGGGACGAGCAAAAACTCGCTGCAAATGCGCAACGGGTGGTATCGATGTGATGCACGTGTGAAATTCCAGTCTGAGGAAATCTGAGATGAATTTGATTCCCGTAACGAATTCCTAGACGTGCTGTCACGTTGTCGCACCGTGCTCTGTTGTGTGCAATGCGACACGATATAATTATGCAACCTAAAGACGAGACACTACTGCTTGCATGTTGCGCAACAGGTCTCATGGTTTACTATCCATCACATAACCTCTGGTAGCTCGTAGAAGAATCAAAGAAAATTAACCCAGCTTCATTGTATGGTGGAGACGATATCTATATATAGTATGTGACCTTGATCTGTAATGGAGAAGATATATATGGTAGAGCACTCTGATCAAAAAAGTATCGAGGGACATCTGGGGAAGTCTGGGGCACTCTGAAATTTGAAATTCATGCTCGGCATCTCGGCACGGAGCAGTCTGACCTCAGAATGCTTACGGGAAATTGTTCTTATCCACACAATGAAGTACAATGATCTACATTGAACATCTAGACAAAAACTAGCTTAAATATAACGCTCGATATTCCAACAGTATTTGCATCGCAGCCTAGTTCAAACGAACGGTGCTCCGTACTCGAGACGTTTGAGCAGAGAGCGAAGGGCTGTATCTGAAATAACTAATCAATTTGTCTTGTGTCAATGGAGATCATCACTGATGTTTAATTGTCAGTCCGGAGACCTGATTTTCTGGATCTTACTAATATAAAGTAGGCTCAGCGTCAACCGGTATGGTACACGACTGAGGGTAGATGTCTTAGATTAACTAAGAGTGGAGTCGCGAGAGAACTTTTATATCATCACATGCGACGCCACGATACGTGCTCCTTCTAACACATCTGATTGGAGGATAACTCCAGAGATTTTTTGTCCCAGCTAGGCTGTCGAGGGGGTCTCCTGTTCAGATTGTTTTCACAGATTTGCTCTGGCGGCGGCATAATGACTTCACAGGTATGAGTCAGACCTTCTCCAAGAGGGGTAGCTTCCACACAATGAATTATGACTGCAACAGGACAGAATCTAAATGTTACTCTCACAAAATAATCGGCCATGGGTCCAGGCCACAGGCTTCTAGTAGGCTTCTAGTATATCTGTCTCATACGGGTATGGGACCACTCAGTCAATTCAGGGGTTTGGGAAGCCCTAGTTTCATCCCTTCAGAAGCATCATGTCTCAGATCCTATGCTAAGCGAATTGACAAAAGCCAGATGGATCAGCAATAATTGACATCTCGGAAATACATCGGAGAAACCCAAGGTGCTGATAACGAGTGTATTTTTAGGAGCCCTCGTACTCAATAGACTTCACGCTATGATATTCTATCTAGAACTGAGTCAAGGCATACAGAAGCACTACAGAAATAATTTGAATTTTGTCAAACCACGCCCATGAGTTAGTCGACGGAGGTTTTGCCCACCGGTTCACGGGAAAACCTCGGATAAACTATCCATTCCTTAATCAGCCTCGACTCGGTGTAGTCAGATTAGACTATGCGGCTCTATCGGACAAGCTTGGGAAAAGGGCATTCTCGAAGTATTTAGACCAGAAAGCCCAAAATTTTTACCTTTATTTTATCTGGCCATGTATTCGTTCGCACAACGCATCCGGCGTGTACCCCCTGGATTCTTCAGACGACTTGCCACGGTCGCGCCAAGCGAACGTCAGGCCAAGAAAGGAGGAACAATTTCAGATATCTTCACTACCCTGAAGTCCGGAGAGGAGCATGCCGCTTTACCTGATCGGTTTTCGACACTTAAGAAAGATATATTCAAGGACGAATTGGTTGAGAGTTGGAGGCAAGTTCTAGCCGAACTCGAAGGGACGGTTGCGGAGATAACAGCAAAGGGAAACAATGTATGTCTGCAGCATCTGTTTTTGTTGGTTCATCGGAATTAACGTTCTAGCACTTTAGCTAGTCGCTCGTATTAGTTACGACGATGTGAAATCTGGATCAGTGAGCCAAGCACAAATTGACGAAATAAAGCGAGTAGGTACTGTAATCGTTACTGGAGCTATATCTGAAGAGGTCTGTTCTGAATCTATCTTTGATCAACTTCCATTCTGACAAGAAGAACTAGGAGGCCCTAGGCTGGAAACAGCAGATAAGGGACTACGCTGCTGCTAACGTGGATCGAATCAAAGGTACTTAAGAGTGGGTATCCTCAAACGCCGAATCCTCAATTCATCGTAGGTTTCCCTGAGGACAATATCCAAGTCTTTGAAATATACAACTCTATTGGTCAAACTCTGGCCAGGACGCATCCTAAATTGCTTGATACCCAAAAGTTCCTGCTTTCTCTTTGGCACACATCGTCCCCTGATCGAATCCGGCTTGATGCACCTATCTCATACTATGATCGCTTAAGAATTCGTCAACCAGGAGACGCTAAGTTCGCTCTCGGACCCCATGTCGATGGTGGTTCTGTTGAACGATGGGAAGATCCTGGTTTCAGAAAAGTTTTCGGCAATATCCTCAAAGGTGGACCTCATTGGAAGAATCACGACTCCTTTGATGCCACGCCAAGAATTGACGTCAAGAGTGATCTCTACAATGTTTCGTATGTAGTGTTCTTTCTCAACATGCACCCATCTCATCTCAACCAGTAACGCATGCTCGATTTTCCGACCATGGCAAGGTTGGACGGCACTATCATCCACTGGACCTAACGAAGGCACCCTTCAAGTCCTTCCTAACCTTTCAGTCGCTTCGTCCTATATCATCCTTCGACCCTTCTTCCGTCCCAAGAACCCGCACTCAGATTCGTTGAAGTTTGGGGACTGGGAACTTGATATCGATAGTTCTCGTTTCCCTGGAAGTATTATTGGCAAGACACAAGAACTAAATGTTAAGTCTCATCCTCACCTACATCTGGACAAGACCATGGTTTCTATTCCAAAGGTTCAACCTGGTGACCAGGTCTACTGTGAGCTGTTCCTTCTTCATGTTATGTAAAGACTGACTGATATCCCTCCAGGGCATTGTGATGTAGTCCACGTTGTGGAAAGTAAACACAGTGGCACCGGTGATTCATCAGTATTCTATATCCCTGCCGTGCCTTTGACTCTCAGCAAGTGAGTCATGCATTGTCCAAAGGATACAGTTCCCTTGATCTACGTAACCAAGTGCCTACTATCTTCGCGATCAGCGCGATAATTTTGTTGCTGGTCTTCCAGCTCCGTATGTCCCCTTTCTATCCGCATTGACATGAGCTCATTTCTTCCTCAGTGATTTTCCTGGAGGTGAAGGTGAGTCGCAGTGTGTCGGGCGTGGATCTGTCAAGGACGTCAAGGACGTCGAGGGGAGACGTGCACTTGGCTTCGAGAAATTTGAGACATCGCCTTTGGCAGCACGATCGCACAAAGATTTCCTAGATGGCATCAATCGTATCCTCGAGGTATGAGCCTTGACATGAATGTTTTATGCCCTATACATAATACAATGTCCGTGGATCCGCTACTGTTTGATTGACTTTGAAGAGAAGGTTTACATGTGCAGCAAGCGTTTGCAGACCTTCAAACAAGCGAAATTTATGTCGGCTTGCCAACCGAAATTGGACAGTCCCTTCGGAGATTTTTGATAAACGATTGAAGGGCCCAAAAACATCACGCAGTTCGTAAGTACGCAGATCTGGGCGGTTAGGAATATCGCAGAAAACGGCTACATGGTCAAATCAGAGAAGGTACTGTTTGAATGGATGCTCGATTATGATATTGACACCACCCCGAAATTGAGAGGATTTTCCCGCGGACCAGTTAATACCGACTTGCACTCTGATTGAGAAAAGTTGAGTGTAGAGTGACAGATTCTGACCCAGTGCTGTGTAATTCATTGATGTGGTCGAGTTGTTGATGGAACATCTGAGGATCTGGAAGCTGACTTCGACGGGGAATGAGATCTCCTCTGTCAAACAGGCACGAGATAGAGGTAGCTGATGTTTTTGAAACAATGTCATTTTTCGAAAGGCTAGAGCTATATTTGTTTCAATATGAAATTGGCCCGTGTCTGCGCAAATAAGAAAGTTAAAGAGGCCTCGAAGTCTCAGAGGTGGGAAGTAATCACATCGTATCGTTAGTCTCCATTTTCTGTTGATATACATTTGACGCCAGGTCTTGCATAATTCTGGAACTGGATCACGTGGTACCGAGGACTTGCTCTTGACCACCAAGTTTAAGTGACGAGCGTTTCCGTGGCTCGAAATTATCTGCTATGAACGCCGTAAATGCACAGAACTTCGAGGAAGCGGCCAATATTGCGGCTGAATTCATCTACAGTGTGTTATCAGTTCTTCAGGTCCAGGTCCTTTGGCTGACAAATCATGCAGGTCTGGACAACCTGCCCAACGAAGTTAATCACCTTTTGCAGGAGATCAAAATCAAAGAGGCCAAAGCTCAAGGTAAGTCCATGTTTTTTGTACTCGGAGAGACTCGGGCTTAGTGTTTGAAGAATTGCAACAGGAAATCGATAAAGACTCTGCTCGCTACATCCGCCATTCCATGAAATCTTCATCGTCACCTGCAGACCTCTGTCAAAGAGCACAATCACCCAAGACTGTAGGAATACCTGCAAAAATACAAGAGATGTATGCTGAATTACATGAAATTTCGGACGAGAAATGCGTTCTTGCTCAATGTCTCATTGACCTCATTGAGCGAACCCGGTCTCGATTGGACATTGATCTCATCAAGGTCAAATATCTCCAGGGCGAGGTTCTGGATTCAACATCTTCCTTAGGGAAGGCTGGTTCTGGAACACTTGCCAGCGTAGACTTTGGACCAAGTGGTCGCAATCCTGCCCAGCAGATTAGTGAAAGCTTACGAAATGCCCTTTCGAATCCTTTGGAGTCACGGCAGGGCTCAGCCACTCCGGTTGTCAGTACAGTTACCGCAACGAGCGGCGGGAGCGCAACGAAAAGTGACTGAATTGCTCTTTTTTTGGACTCATCACTTAAATTCATCCTAGAGCGTCGTATCAATACATCTATCAAGATCACACCAGTACCTTCACCGACCAAGCATCGTTCTGCATCACCTTCTGCCACCGCGGTATCTCAAATCACTCATCAACGGTCCAGGCTTTCCAGACAAATACACCCTGTTGAAGAGTCTGAACCTGAAGCTGGAGCAGATGACGACATGGACATCGACGATGATGCAGAAGATGAGAGGCTGTACTGCTTTTGCCAGAAACAGAGCTATGGAGACGTAAGTGCCTTCTTTTCGTTAGATTAGTTATATGTTGACGGAATAGCAGATGGTCGCTTGTGACAACGAGAATGGTTGTCCGTATGAATGGGTGCGTGGCTCCATATGTTTTTTTAATTTGCTACTGACCACTGTATCAGTTCCATTTGAGCTGCGTTGGTCTGAAACAACCAGTCCCAGAAAAATGGTACTGCGATGAATGCCTCAAGAATGGTGCAGGGGTGCAAACCGTCAAGAAAGGGCGGAAAAAGTGAGGCCAGTATACTTGTGAGCCGCCCTCATGTTCAAATCAGGACGGACTACTGATTTCCAAGTTTTGAGTGATTCATGTGGTATATTATATCCGACAATGATTCCAGCACGGGATTTATTCGTCATAGAACTATTGAGTCAGAATCCTTCACCATGGTTCATCGCCTCGTGTCCAATTTGAGGGTCATTTCCCGCTAGCGAGTGTCTTAAGCCAGCGATTTATCCCCTCCGGATGCAACCGATGTTCGCTTATGTCGGTCACATTTCCCTCTTTGCTCAAGTCCATCAATGGCCTTCACATTTAGGATAAATCCACCGCAGAACTTTTACTCCGATCATTTTGCTCTCCTGTACTGTAGACCCGAGACGTTTCTGTCACACGCTGCTTTGTGTCAATCTTGGATCCGAATTACAGTTAGTCTGATCATTTTCGGGATGTTTCTGATTCGTACAACAGTGCATTTGCCTGCAGGCTCTATCATGTCATACTATATCGAGATGAAGTCAAGGAATCATGGCAGTCATCATGTGCCGCCTATAATGCTCATGAGATGGGAAGATGAGCGGTTATTGGGTAATAAACACATAAGTAGAACAAGAGTGCCGCAAAAGCCGGGCCGCGAAGCAATTGTCAGAGTCAGATATTTCCTGTGACCATCGTTCACCGCCGCGCGCGGTCGGTTTATTAATACGAGAGGAACGTTAGAAAGATACGATGTAATTTTTGCGTTAAATACGAAGATGAAAAGCGAATTCAAGATAGTCCCGTGATCTCAAGTAGACATCACTAAACTTTGTTGGGTTCTCAAGCTTAGGCAGGCACTCAACACATGTTCGCTCTCTTGTAGCCCTTTTCCACTGACTACACTGACTTCTGTAGCGACAGGCCTTCCTGTAAGCTTGTCTCCACGTTTTACCCTTCAGAGATGACCCGCAGCTAACCAACATAGTTTTGTGGTCTTTTGCTGGTCGATCTATCGGAATCTCAATGGTCTTCCAAGGGAACCCCACTCGAGACCACCCAGATTCCATGGGAGAGGAAGAATGGCAGATTGTCTCGACAAAGTGGTGGTGCACACCGTTCAGCTCTGTTCCATGGTCTTACAATGAAAAGACACCTCGGAATGTTATTTTCTCAAAGCCACCCCATTACCACCTGTCCTTGCACAGCGAACAAGCATTGCGGTCCTTTGATGATCAAGGATACGAGCCTGAATCCTCCCACTCCCTACACAAGCGGTCCTCAGCATTTAGGGCCGCTGATGATACTGTTTTGAATGAGGAGTTGATTGGAGTGAAAAACGCGTGTGAGGTACTGAAGGCGTATGAGGAGGCGGTCGGCTTTAATTATTCGCCCTGGCCGAGCCTCCGCTTGAAAAATCTGGAAAAAGAAAGAAGACGGATTGTTGATGTATCGGAAATGCAAGTTCAACTAGGAAAGGAGCGGTGGACTGAGCTCGTGAACGACCTTGTCGGGGGAAAGTCGCTCAAACAGATCTTGAAAGAAGCGAGAGATAGCACAAAGAGCATTTTGCAAAGGACGTTTGCGACACCAAACAAGATGAATTATTTTTCTCAGCCATCCACACCCAAACCTTTCCAGCTTAACCCTTCAGCGTCCTCTTTCGTGCCCCACGGCTCGCCCACTTCCACCTTGTCCTCTTCGTCATGCAGCTCGTCATCACTAGATTCCCCCGATCCTCTTGGTCCATTTTCTTTCCCATCTTTCGCTGCATCTCCCCCCTCACCGTTGAACAGGCGAGATCATCAAGATCACGTTAAGGGCTTTCATATACATCGTCATACCGCTAGTAGTGATGGTAGCTTTGCGGCCGGTCTCGATCGTTCGTCCAGTGAATTTCTGCCATCCTTCTTATTCGACTCTGCTGATCAGCGCCGGCGCCCACTTCGTGCTTCGCGAACACGCGCAATCATCGATCAACTGCGTTCCCAGCTTCAGTATGATGAAGACCAGACCTCGCCTACCAGCCAAATTTCTAGTCCCTCCGTTTCTGACTTTGGGATCTGCGGTTCGGGCTACTTCAAGCCCAGGTTAACAATTTCGGATGGGTCAAGTACATGTTCTATCACACCGCCACTCACCGAAGAGGATTTCCATCACCGTGATAGAGTCGCCATTGGCAGTTGGACCGACAATGTTGAAGGCTGGTCTGCTCCAGCTGTAGTTGATCAAGAGACGAAGAGGACGAGGTCAAAAGAGTTGCTTATGACACTTAGGAGGCGAACTGACTCGTTGACGTCCAACACTAATGCAGTAGTCAACTCAGTCGCGGGTGCCATGTCCGCCTCTACGTCACCGGCCCTTGTTGCATCTGAGAGATTGGTCGAGTCACCTGAGCCCGCGGAGGCAGTAGACTCTCTCGCAGAGATATTATCGGAGAGGTCAAACCAAATCGCCAATTTCCGAGATTCCTCCTTAGCACTTGGCGATCGTAGGGCTGGTGCGCAGTCTACTTCTCCAGAAATGAATCATATAAATACGTTATCCCGAGATGAGGCCACGGTTCGCAATCTGTCGCCAGTCCACTCTCGGACACATCCTAAAGCTGACAACTCTACACGATACCCTCAACGTGTCATGAACTCAGGTTCAGGGGTATCACATCCTCTGTCTGGGCATCCTGTTCCCAATATGAGAGTACCTGCACAAGTGTTAACCACGGGTGCTCCACGCACACGATTTCCTGTGCAAATGCCTATCCAGGTTCCCATGCGAAGAATGCAGTATTCTACTCTGATGCATTTGAGGATTATGCAGCAGATGCAGATGATGAGAAACAATATGAATGTGGTCTCTGTCAGTGGAACAGGCACATATACTGGGTGATAATGGGTGCCCCTATGTTTGAGAATTTTCGCACCAGTATGCAAATGAATAGGTTGGATACCATCTTGGGTGTGTTTTCCTTCCATTGTTTCTATCGTTACACGAATCATTGTCTCTCATTACAAACAGACTCTCAGTAGTTTCATTTTTCTTGTTCCATTCAGAAGGTCGCATTTTATCTACTCGAAGCAACAGTCATCTATTTTTTTTCATGCTCCTCTCTTTTCTCCCATTCTTTCCTTTCGATGTTTTGCTTTTGCCGTTGATCTACATATTCCTTCTACCTTTCTATGACCAGATTGTTTATGTGTACCAGTCACTTGTCTCGTAGTACAAATGTGTTTATTATATCGACATCCGTCATTGATAAACCTGGGGTTCTGGTGGACCAGAGCTCCAACGGAGTAAAGCTCTCCTTTGGGCACAATATGTGCGAAAATTGTTGCAGGTAATTTCTCATCGAAGTGCGGAAACTTCAGGTATGAGCGTTCAGAACAGACATCAAAGATTGGTTTTTGAAATCTTTCAACATATGAGCACCCGCTGTGAAGTGCAACGTATCATCATCAGCGAAATGAAATAAAAGTAGGAATTTCCATAATTTTACAAATCAACTACTCAACTACGATCACCCAATCTTTCACAATCCTCACTCGAGGATCTTTCACTATCAAGACGCTTACATTACCCTCTCCCTTATGGCCCGCACCAACACCATCCACCCAATCCCAAGTCAATTCTCTACCTTCATCTTCAACCTTGACACTCTTTGGCTTCCTCTCCAATCCAACAACAACCAGCCTCTCAACACGTACATCCTTGATTGTCTCCGCAAACAAGTTGTTCGAGGTATACGCACCCCGCAAAACAACACCATCGACAGCATTATCAGGGTTTTCCAAAGCCAAATCCCGGCTCGAAATCTTCAACAATGGTTTCCTTACCTTCTTGCTTGCAGTCTTGTCGGCAACGAATTGACGCCAAACGAGTTGACCCTTTTCGTGGTCATAACTATCACCATCATCAAGATACAGCTCGCCACTGGCAACTCCTGACTTGCTCAAAGCAATTCGGAAAGTGAAAGGATCGTATTTCATCGCCGTCGACGCACGACGAGGACGTTCACGAGTTGTTATGATGGACCCACCCCGAATCAAGAGGGGGATTTGGTCGAGAGCGGCAGGGACAGTGATAGTCCTACCTTTGGTATTAGAGCGGTGAAGGGTAAAATCGAAGTAATCATAGTAGGGTTGGTCTTCGGCAGGAAGATACACTGTGGTTTCAGTGATGTCCTTCTCGGTGATGGGCTTCACCAAAAGACCAGAAGAGCCAATGAAGTACTGGTCATCAAGGTCAAAGCCATTTTTGTCTTGGGGGAATGCAACGTAGTGAGGTCTAAAGTAGAGTAGTCAAGTCAAGTAATCAATCACAATCAAAATAAATTCACCTCAAGACAGGGAAACCAGTGACGGTGGTCTCGCGGAACTGAGTATACCAGACCGGTAGGAGGCTGTATCTCAGGCGGAGGATATCCCGGATATATGACTTGTATGGCTCATCGAGTAGGAAAGGCTCACGACGTTTGGTATCAATGTGACCATGCGCACGGAAGAAGGGTCCAAATGCCCCGACTTGGTACCACCGTACAAGCATTTCCGGTTCAGGGTTACCGAAAAAACCACCAACGTCGGCTGCACATAGTGTCATATCTACTCCTAAGAAGTGGGATTGTACCTACATCCAGCGAAGCTCATGCCCGCAATACCGTTAGAAAGAGTCATCTTGACACCGACAGCCATGTGGTCCCACGTCCCGAGGTTGTCCCCAGTCCACATGGCACCAAAACGTTGAGAACCAGCATAGAAGGAGCGAGTGAGGACAAAGGGGCGCTTAGGTGGGTGAGAGCGTTCACGAACGGCTTGCCAGGTGTGATTCGACTGAGCATACAAAATCGATATCCAACGGGTGCAAATTAGGCCAGTAGCACTTACATAAAGCATTCCATTGACATTATGGATGTCACGATGTTCCCAACCGTTGTAATGAATAGAGTCCTTGGGCATGGTAATTTCGGGACCGTTGAAAATTGAAGGCTGTGAGTGGTAATAAGTTAGAAAGGAAGAAATGTGTGCTACATTGAGACATGCCTCGTTCATGTCATTCCAAATGTGGACATCCTCGGTACTTTGAGTCCACGACCAACCACCACCTAGCAACTGGTAGGGTTTAAACAAGTTTTTCCACCACTCCCAGGCGCCAGGATTGAAAAAGTCGATCCAAGAACTACTGCCAGACCAGCACCAACCCTCGTACTCTCCCTCGCCGCTCTTCGGCTTGATAAGAATGCCCCTGTCGGAAGCCTCCTGATAGACTGGATAATTGGAAGTGCGCTTGACATGAGGGTCAACGATGACGACCATCTGGGTAGGAGATTAGCCATGCAAATCATGCAGATGTGAGGGTAAGCCCACCTTACGACCAAGGGCTGAAATATCGTTGACCATTTCAATAGGATCAGGGAAATTTTTCTTATCCCAGATGAAGTATTTGTGATCCTCTGCATACTCAATATCGAGCCAGAGAACGTCCAAAGGGATATCATCTTCATCAAACCGCTTCTGCACCGTACGGACATCATCCGAACTGATATAATTCCATCGACATTGATGGTATCCCAAAGACCAATGAGGTGGAATGACAGGTGTACCTGTCAGCTTGGAATACTGTGTAAAGATATCTTTTGGAGAAGGCCCAGGAAGGAGGAAAAGATCAAGAATACCGGACTCGGAGATCCAGTGAGTATCCGTTGACTCCTCGGAAACATGGGAAACGTCAATCCAAGTCTCCGAAGCAACGGCGTTAAAGATGCCAACAGTTGTATCCGTAGAATGAGCGTGCATGATGGGGATGGAGCCATAAAGTGACACAGGCGAAGAGGCCAAGTATTCGAAAACATCAGCATTATAGAGGCGATATGGGTCAGAGAAAAAAGCCCCTTCTCCAGACGTTGTGGGAAGTGCGAGACGCGTTGCATGTTGAGGGATACCGTAGACTGTGCCATGGTTAGGGAAGGTGATATCGAGTGAAAGGGATTCCGGTCCTGAAATCAAAATTATGAGTATCCATCCGCAATTATTGAGAATCTCAATATCACCTTTCGGTTTGGTGTCAGTCCAAGTGGAAAATGACTCTTCCCAGTAAGCATCTTCACTTTCGCCCTCGAACCATGCACGAGGATTCTCTTGCTTCATGACCTCTTGCACGCCCTCGCCTCCTTCGTCTTCCTCGACCTTGGGCTCCTCTGCTTTCACCTCCGTCGCCTCTTTGTTGCGGAAGTGCTCCATATGCAGTAATCCTTGATCATTGAGGACAACTTGGTCTTTCCCATTCTTCAATAAAGCGACTCGAAGCGGCTCATAGGAAACCACAACCTCGAAATCCCTCTTCTCTCCATAAACAATGCGAACATCCTTTTTGCCAACGGTCCACCTTAACTTTTGACTAATTTTGGGCTCAGAGATTAATGCCCAGGAAGCTGCTTCATCATATCGCTTCCTGAGGCCGCCAATTTCATCCATACGAATGCGAACGACACCATCCTCATGGACACGCAGTTCAAGGCCAAACTTGATGTCGGGGTATAACAACGACTTTACTTGTGCCGAGAACGCTGCCTCGGTGTGATCGACAGCGACAGAATTTGCTACAATAGAGTATGGGGATTTCCAAATGTCCTTGGATTCCCTTGCACGTGCAGCTAATGCTCGGCCTCGTCGACAAAAGCCCGACTGAGAACAGGTTTTAAAGTCATGGGCCTTGAATGCAACAGCGTTCTCTGCGAAAATCAGGACTATTAGCCCTAACAGCGTCCACGGGCGCATTTGAGGGAACACAGAGCAAGATCTGCCCCTACACGTCAAATAACTAGGTTGGGTCTCACGTGCCTCGGTTATGTTATTGAAGAGTGTTCTCGTGGGACAGGCCTCTACTCCCTATCATGCAGTCCTTCCAGCTGCACGAGTCTTCTCTTCAGAAAGACTTTTCGATTGTTCCAGCTACGATCAAACTTGATAGTACCAGGCTACCGCTAGTTCCTCAACCTAGTTCATCAGAAATGGATCCGCTCAACTATCCAAATGTAAAATCAATTATTCACTCACCCTTACAGTCCTCATTGACCTGAATAAAGTGGTTGAAATGTCTTATCCTCATTGAAGTGTCTATCCTCGCTTTTCTTGCGACACTTAATGTTGCCATCATCAATCCAGCAGTCGCTCTGCTTGCTAAGGAATTCAGCATAACTGAAGTGACTGCGACTTATCAAACTACCATAGCCATTGGTACGAGTGCCATTGGGCCGCTAATCTTTGTTCCAATCGCGAATGTATATGGAAGACGCCCTGTATATTTATTTACCCTCTTTATTGGCTTCGCCAGTGCCATCGGGTCTGCCACAGCCAAATCCTATGGAACGCTAATCCTTTCCCGCGCTTTCAATGGTTCCGGCGCTGCAACAGCTTCAGTTCTAGGGGCTGGGACTTTCTCAGACATGTTTTTCATGCACCAACGAGGCAAAGTTATGGGGCTTTACACACTCATGTCCACGAACGGTGCTCATCTTGCCCCAATTGTATGAAGATTTATACCACAAGAAACACCATGTTCATTCCTCATTAGATTGGTGGCTATGTGGCCCGAAGTCGAGGCTGGCAGTGGTGCTTTTGGTTTGGCGCAATACTCAATGGTGATTCGGTGATTCTTTTGTGTTCCAGCATATTTAATTTTTTGAAACCTTCGAATAGGTATCATGCTTGTCATATGCCTATTTTTCCTTCCAGAAACGTTGTACACACGACCTCCTGGCTCTTATGACCAAATCCTCATTGATATGACCAACACATCTGATAGGATCGATACCGACAAGCTCCCTGAACAAGGAGAGGTGTACCAACCACCCTCCATGAGATTCCGGTCTTACATTCGTCGACTAGGATTCTGGAATATCTCCCCAGATCGCCATCTGAGGAGGAACTTCCTCGTGAAACCTTTCAGTATGCTGAAATATCCTTCTGTTATATTTCCTGCAACATTTTAGTGAGTTTCAATATCTTTCCCGTAGTTAGGAAGACCAACTTGCCTTCAGTGGCATCATCTATGGCTTCGCCTCTTTGGAACCAGCTTTGACGCTAGCTACCTTGTTCACAAGAATCTACCACTTCGATACGGTCCAAAATGGGTTAGCTATCTTGATGCAATCCGAGACCTTATTGTTCATTCGTGACTCATAGACTTGCAAATGGTATCAGTCTCCTCGTCGGAGCGTCAGTTCCTCTCTCCCAATTCCACCTTTTTTGATTGTAAGGGTGGCTGCTCCAGATCCATTGGTGAACTCTTCTCTGGACCCGTTACCGACCTCATGATGCAGCGAGAAAGACGCCGCGCTCTCAACCAGGGCAAAGCTGCCCCTATCGAAGTTCGCTTACGATGGATCTGGACAGGTGCTCTGACCGTTCCTGTCGGCCTGTTGATGTGCGTTCTTTTTATACTCCGATCATAGATCCCCTGCATATTGCTGTTAGTTGTAGGTAACTTCTGTGTTCAAGATCACCATCTATCGATTCTATGTCTTTAGATGGATTCACAGTCCAATACTCTCATACCTTTATAGCGCCATGCATTGGTATGGGTGAGTCAAGGTCAATATCCCATGAAGCATTCCTCACTTGGCGGTAGTGATAGCTTGCTTCGGCAGTAAGTAAAGGCGACCCCGATTGTTATGACTCATATTCTTATCTTCAAATCAGTGCAAATCGTGTCGTCAGTATGTTACACATACAGTTGCAATGACTGTTATAACACACGCAGTAATGATGTTAGTATATGTTTCGGGTGCGTTTTGTCACGTCCCATTATCGTCCACACACTCATTAGCTCTTCCTTCAGTTTTATCCGCCAGGTATTCGGTTTGACCCTAGGGTTCTATTCGTACGCAATTTCGAGTCCTTTTCACGAATGGAATTTTCACCTATATGACCTCCAGCATACCACTCGGTGATAAAGTGAGCACCGTGCATATGTACATTCGCAAACATTTCAATCCCCGTAGATCGGTTATCAATGGTCCTTCTTCGTCTTCGCAACTATATGGTATGTGTGCAACTGCTTTTGTTCAGGACCGAGCCCATTCAAATCATTTTCAACCAGTGTTATTGCGTTCTTACCTGTGGTATTGTTGATGTTCAAGGGAGAACAATGGAGAATCAAGCTGGGTGCTCCAGCTAGTGACTGATAGTCAGCTCTGTTCGACATGGTAAATGCTGCGGAGTAACATGGCACATGTAGTATCAGCCCCTACGAAGTAGCATTCCCTCGCACTACATTTAGTAGTGCAGCCTGATGTGTCGCCATCGTGGCATGTGATGTCATCTTTCAAATGGACCTTCTCAATACGAGGTGCTTGTGACTAGCCCTAGTCAAGATGAAAGGAAGGTGCATTTGATCCATTGATGGCCCCAAGCACTGTACTCGCCATATCTTTCAATCTTACACGATACATCATATGTGAAACAAGGGTCGAAATCAGAAGGGTCGAAATCGGGAACTGATTAAGCGAGCAGACGGATATGATCAATAAGATCATGCGAGTGAGTAGGGCCAATGCATTTCTAGTGCATTTTTATCGCATTGATGTTGTACTTCTAAATTTGGATACATGTGCAATGGACCACACTGTTAGCAAGGTCCAGAGGTTCTGTCGAATCCCTCTCGATTCTTGTATGTCTGTCTATCTATGAGGTTGATTTATATTCCTTCTGAGTTCTAATCGTACTTGATATATTTCCTACTGGTGATAAGTGCATAAAGGCCACAGGTACACATTTTCGGTAGCTATTGTTGGGGGTATTGTTACTGCATTCTTCCATGTGAAACATTTTATGGGCCCTTTCCCAGAATGCTTGGCCCCTTATTTTGCTATAAAAGCTGCCAGGCTCCCTACAATCCTTTCAGTTTCCTTCTTTTCAATCGTATCTTGAAATCAATTGGTATGTTCAAGATACAGTTCTTATATGTCTAACAAGTGCTAAGGATACCTTTAGAAGCTATTATCCGATGAAAGCCTTCACAATAACCTGGGAAATTCTATTCTTATTGCTCTTAGTCGTTCAACAAGTACGTTGCTGAGCATACTTATGCCAAAATCTTGTGACTGACCTGAGAGGCTTTCCTCGTTACTCGCAATAGATCATACAAATATATTCCTCCTACAAGTATAAGGGACCGAGGAAAGAATGAGCTCAGGATAAATGTACTACCAATCTGCGATCTCCCTTCTCCCCATCCCAGGCCTTCGCATTGGCTATTTTAAATCAATATTGGAATCGAGTAGATAGGTGCTAGGTCATAGTGTTTGTGGATCGATAGTATGGTGATTATACATATGACCCTAATTTCATTTGCCAACATCAAACCAAACCAGTGTGCGACATAGTATTATTTTTTTTCCCTACTCAGCGCTCCTATTCCACAATAAGCAAGCTAGTACTA
>Ga0153993_100217_pt1 | contig 21147 bp, 29 predicted proteins | sample TSNC077MetaG_FD_104706 | JGI IMG/M metagenome (GOLD analysis project Ga0153993, IMG submission 104706) | Attine ant fungus gardens microbial communities from North Carolina, USA - TSNC077 MetaG | ecosystem: Host-associated > Fungi > Mycelium > Unclassified | place: USA: North Carolina, Lumber...
CTTCTTTTACTTTACCTGGTAAGAAATTGTCTGTCCTCCCTATCGGCCTTGGTGTTTTTGCGGGTATCTCGGTAATTGCACTTATTGTCGTTGGTCTTGTGACCTACGAGCGTACGAAGTATCGCAAGGTGAGTAATTGTTCATCTATCGATTTCATTTCCTTGATTATTTCTCTCAGGCGTTCCGACAGCGGAAACTTGCAGAGTCGGGTGCTGCAATGGGTTATGGCGGCATGGCGTAGGTCTTGCATTTAAATTTCCCTTTAAGTGGATCCTTGATTTTTATCATCAAAAGGCAATCATAGACAGTTTCCTGATCATCCTTCTCTGAAGGTGCATTGATTTTACCAGCATGCTATATTTATTTTGTATTCTTGGATTGGGTATCATTTTGCGAGGGCACAAGTTTAAAAAGCAGTATAAAATGTGTAAGAGCCTAATGCCTACATTTGCTCGAACCCTGATCATCGGTCGGATGGCAACACATATCACATCTTGACCTTGAATTCATCGTACCAGCCCTCTAAATCGGCAAGACAGTTGAGAATGGAAAGAAAGCAAGATGCCTAGTTTGGTCTTACTCAGTGGTCTCATTATTTCAAACGCTTCGGTTCGCTAGTCTGCTGCCCAAGACTACAATTACCATAGCTCTCATTCAATCTCATTGCAATCTGTGGCATTCATCCTTCAATTCTCCCCAACGTTAATGAAATCGGATAATTGGACACAAGCCTGTATTTGATGAATATACCTAAGGATCTTAGATGACAACTCCTCTTGAAGATTTGAAGTTGAGGATCGCCGTCCCAGAGAGACCGGCTCCTTCCATTGAATCAAACTATGGTATATTCTTAATAAATAAGAAAAGTCAGTCCGGATGATTGTCCATGTTCAACCCAAGTAATGCCATATCAAAAAGAAACAAAGAAATGTAAAGATGGCACCACCAATAAAGATGTACACATCTTGCGAGCTGGTAGGCGGGTTATTAGCACAGAGCGGGTGAGTTGTGGATAACACACAAACCTTCGCCTCTCAATCCACCCGATAACTTGCCGACTCAATCCGAGAGTGTTCGCAGTATCCAACAGCCGTTTATGTGTCCCCTTGAGCATCTTTTTTTGATCCACTAGATTATCCAACACTGCCCTTCCTTGAGCAAGGAATTCGTCTAATCGGTTTTCGGTGTTTTGGATGAAGCTGTGCTCGTCTAGAGCACGAAATTCACGATCGTGATTGGCATAGGGAGATAGAGAGCGGAAAGGCGATTCGGAGACCTGTTCTGATGCATGTGCATGCGTTGGACGGAGGTCAGGATGGAGCGTTGAGGGAGGTGCTGTGGTCTGGAAACGACGTCGGGTATCAGATGGGGAGGTGGGTGTGCCAGAAGCAGTTATGAGTTCAGCTCTCTGAGATGCTGCTTGCTGGAAGAGTGACTAAAGTGAGTGACAACGAGAGTCAAGTTGAACACACCTGTTCAAAAGCCTCCGTCTTGAGCTTTTCGAACAGACTTCGGAGCTCTATATAGTCGGAGCGAAATTTCTGTACGCGCCTGACCAATATTGTCTGTGATTTGGGATTTTTTTGAAGAGGTCAGTGGACAACGTACATCTGTGCCTTTTCTTGCTTGGCCTTGATCATTTCTCGCTTAGCCACTGCTTCAAAGTCTTGTATTGTCCTGCTCATAGCAGCCAGGGAAGCAGAGATCTGTCCTAGCAAACAAGGAATTAAAGATGTATGTTCAGCCATTTTCGACCCTGACCGAGTTGGTGAGCATACGCACCAAGGAGTGAGGCAGAGGTGTCCCCATCCTTGAGACGATTGAGATCAGCGTGAAGACAGGCTGTTTGGCGCACGCCGGATGTATATAGGGAGTTCATCGTAGTACTAGTATTAGTTGACTAAAGAGGATATGTGACGCACTTGAGATCAAACTTGCGTGACGAATATGGTAGCAACAACAGTTCCCAAGCTTGTACTCGACACTATAAAAATATGTCAAGGATAATCAATTTTGTCGCTGACATTGTCTTGATATCAATTTGCAGGTACCTGTAAGCCATGGTTGCGCCTCATTAATTACCTATATCTCATCTAGTGTTCATCATCAACTGATCCTTAAGTATTGTTGGGTGCAATCTGAATGTATTTGATTCCATTTTTGGGAGCAAAAATCTTAATCTTCATTCACAACAAGGATTTCTCTTTTTGTTATTATTTACAAACCTGTAGATATACCTGACAATAAGGTCAACCTGACCAGGTACATACCTGACTCTTCCTTGCATTCTAATCTACTTTGGACACATACTTGTGTAGGGAGAAGGAACTTATCTACTGCTACAGATAATGAAATGCTTACTACAACATTGTATCCGTCTCACATGGCTATTCCATTTATGGTTGTGACGGGCAGATATCACGCGAGGTCAGGAACGAGATTGCACGCTTTTTTTTCTGCGGGTGGCCTTTGCACGGTGTATTTTTGTCTTTTCGGATGTGTGTTCGGGTTGCTTGACGTGTGCTGATTGAGGAAGTGGGCCGTGGCGGATGGTATCTGGGTCGAAATCTTGGACGACGGTGACGGTGGCGAGGACGTGATCGTCTTCGTATTCTTGCATGTGTGAAGCGATGCCCGTCCATTCCTCTTCTTCGAGATCAACTAGTCCTGTGAAGAGTCAATATGCTGAAATGAAGCGAGTGGAAAGAGGCACCATAGAACTGCTCGACTTGGCGTGCATTTTCGGCAGCCTGTTCCCGGAGAGCCCGGCGTCGCTGGGGAGGGATGAGATGGGGATGGAGGATGAGGAGGACGGGTACCTCTTGGCGGTCGTGGAGGCGCTGTTGCTTCTGGCGCTGCTGAGCCCTGTTGCGAGCAGCCTCCGCCCTTGCTTGCTTGCGCTTGTGGAAGCCGGTGAGATAGAGACTAGGTGGAATTAAATTGAGAAAAGTGTGGAGGAAAAGACGGACCTGCGTGCGTGGTGGTCGAAGAGGATGGCGTTTTGCATAAGAAAGAAAGATGATGAGTCATCGTAGGGAGCTTATATAAAAGGAGGAAAAAGGGTTTCGTTTTTGCGATGGCGCGGCGCAACGGCGGGCTGGAATGGCGGCCGACGAAGATAATGAACATGCACGATCTCTCCAACGACGACGACTTTCTTTCCCATCTCCTCGTCGAGAAACTCGGCACCGGCGCCGTCCCTCTCTACGTCCACAAGATGGACCCCACCCGTCGTCTCCCCAAGACCGATGCTGCCCAGCTCCTCGACATCGTCCGACGCGTGCGTTCTCCACACGCCCTCCTCGCTGTCCTTGCTCACCTTCTCCAGCTCGTTCTCTCCAGGAGCACTCTTCAGAACGCTGTCCGGCACGCGATCGACGACCTCCTCCTGTAGGTCCCCTTCTCTTCCCTCCTCTCACCCTCACCCCTCCAGTCTCCCTCCAGTCCGCTACTATCTCAAGTCCTACACCCAGAAGCAGATCAACGCCTTTGCTACGTATGTCCTCCGCTCACTCACCCTCACACCCACTCACACCCACCCAGCCATGCCTCCCGCTACTTTGAACTCTACAACCCCTCCGGTTCCATCGAAATTGCTCACACCTCTCGCTACTCACACAAGACCGGCAAGTCCGAGCTCTGCATCCTTGCCACTCGCCAGCTCATCCCCGGCACCGTCATCACCGAGCTCAAGGGCTCCATGGCCAATCTCACAGACCAGGAGGACAGGGACCTCAAAAAGGCCAGTCTCCGCTCAGGCGATATCAGGCGTGACTTTAGTGTCATTCACTCAAGGTCCATGAAAAAGAACCATCTTTTCCTGGGTCCCGCTCGCTTTGTCAACGTACGCTCTCCCTTTTTCTTCCTCTCCCTCTTTTCACTCACTTTCACCTCACAGCATGACTGTAACAACAACTGCGAGCTCTTTCGCGAGGGCAGATACATCACTTTTCGCGTCCTCAGGCCTATCCAGGTCGGCGAGGAAATTACCGCCCATTATGGCGATGGCTACTGTGTGTATCACTTACTCACACACAAATTCTTTCTCACACTCTCCTTCCAGTCGGTCGCAGGAATCGTCATTGTCTCTGTGAAACCTGCGAAAAGAATGCCCGTGGTGGCTATGCCCCCGAACAGGACGACGACGACATCGAGCCCAGCGACTCCTCTTCTAATTCCGATGACACCGACTCCGATACAGAGCCTTCCGATTCCGAATCCCCATCGCACACACCTCTCAACATCAACGAACGCAGAACTCGCAGAGGTGTATACGCTACCGTTGTTGCCCGCGAAGCTGACAGCGATGAGAGCGAAAATGAAGAAGAGGACGACAATGTCCCTTTAGCTGGTGCAAACGACATCCCCGCCGACGGCGAGATCGAGTTGACAACAGAGATCGATATCGCTTCAGAACTCACTTCTCTCACCCCTTCCATCCCCAGTCCCGATACCTTGACTCCACCGCCGCCTCCACCACCGCCTCCTCGTTTTTCTTCCTCCCTCAGTGCTCTTTCATCTGTCGCTGATCTTTGCGAACAAGTGCCTGCCACCTCTACCAAACGTCTTACCAGATCCGCTTCTGCCTTGTCAATGCCTCCATCCGAGACTTCCAAACGTGCGCCCGAACTTGTCAAGAAGGAGCAAGCCAAGCCACGTGTTCTGCGCACACGTCCTTCTGCACCCACTGTACCTGTACCACCCATACTCCCACCAAAACCTGACATACCCCGTGGCACCGATGGAAAAATCTTGCCTACTTGCGCAACCTGTAGCAATGTTCTGCCCCTTATCTCCGTCGATTCAAAAGTCGTGTGGGGACTTGGGCTTGAGAGCGGCAAGAAGAAGAAAAAGCATGATTGCCCAAGGTAGGCCATTTTGGCCCTTTTTGCGTCGCTCGTCTTTACTCATTCAACTAGATGTCTACGCCATTTTGCCATCTATCATCAACCATGGCCTCGCCGTATATCTGCTCACGGAGGCTCTTCTAGGGAAGAATCCACGCCCGCATCCGACGCTAGCAAGCGTGTGACCCAAAAGTCACTTCCCGTTCTGGATCATAAACTGGCTGCCGCTGTCTCAGCCAGTAAACGTACACGCAAGGAAGATTCTCACGGAGAGGACCAGGCATCCAAGCGGCGAAAGACAGATGCCCTTGTTGTCAAGGTAAAACTTCCCGGTGCGGCAGCTGGACCCTCTACGGATAGTGCTCCCGCTTCTGCAGTCTCCTCCGATACATCGGTTTCTGAAAGCAGCAAGCGCAAAAGAGGCAGACCTCGATTGTCTGATCAAATCGTCAACACCCTACCTTCCTCCCCCTCTTCTAATTCTACTATCATCAAAGTTGAGGAGATTCCCACCGAGATTCCCTCAAACTTAGGTATCTCACAACCCCGTACTACTAATGGTCGATTTGGCAGGAAGCTCAGGTCTCAGCAGCGTGCTGCCAAACTTGCGAAAGATCCATCACACAAGCAGAAATCAGAGCCCTCCAAACCTACTCGTTTTTCTCTTCGCAGGAAGCGAGAGGATGAGAATGAGGAGATAGAAGAGCTTCCTAGAAAGAAGCGATCAAGTGAATCTTCCCAGGCACAAAAAGTCCTCCCTCGTCGAATGTCAACGTTCAAGGGAGCTAGCCTTGTGTCAAATCCGAATCCCCTTCGTTTTGCTCTCAAGGTTTGGGCTAATCCCGTGTTGTGCGATGGTGATGATGATGGCGACGTGTCGTCTTCCTCAGATGAGGAGGAGGATGATCAGGGACCTGAAACCCCCGAGGATTATTTATCACCCCCAGCTAACACGATTGATTTGGTGGACCATGAAGCCTCTGTCGATGCCAAAGCCACGAATTTACCGAGAGCTCGGTTGACGTTCAAGCCCTCGCCATTTACATACGCGAAGCGCCGATGGGCTTCTACTGGACTTGTTGCACCCGACACGGAGACGGCTACAGCCGCAAAAGGGCAGGAAGGCCAGGGAGAACAGACAGTTCGGAGATCACATGACCCGAGATCTGACGTTGGAGGTGATGATAATGATAATGACGAGGTTTGTAGTTGATTATTGTCATTTCAATAGTTTTGTTTACAATTTCCCTTTCTCTCTCCCTCACCCTCTCTATCTCTATCTTCTCTCCCTCTTTTTTTTCACGTACAGGTGAGCGATGAGGGACTCCACTCGGCCTCATTAAGTCCGACGTCGAATTCCCATTTTAGTTGTATTTCTGAAGATGAAAGGTCCAGTGTTGTGACGGCATTGGACTTGGTCCATGTTTATCCGGTGGTCTCGAATCCTCCTTTGCGCGCTCACCACCGTTTTTCTAAACCCAACACGTGGTCGATGCGATTTCGTGCAGCAGATGATGTTTATATGACGAAGCCGACGTTTGTCCACGCTGGATGGGATGATATTGTCGTTTGAAACAACTTTTTTGTGGATGGCTATGGAGTGGTCTCTTGTTCTTTTTCTTTTTTCTTGGTCTTTTGTTCTTATAATTGGATTTTTTTTTCTTATCTTAATGACCAATGCTATAATGTCTCCTCACTGTCCTCACTTTGTACGACGTGTTTTTCTCTCTCTCTCTTCAACTGTGTATCTTTATTCTTTTTATTTCTGCTTGCATTCGAAGAAAACAATTTTTTGGCACCCGTTTTTTTAACCCACACACAAGAAAGTTATAACTATTTAATATCAAAAATTCCTCCACGTATATTGTTCAATGCGAGGAAAAACAAGGAAGAAGGGAAAAAAAACACTTTTAAATCAATCTTATGTATCCGGTTTGACTAAGCACCACCACCATCCGGTTTGAGTGAACTCCGACCAGCTCGGAGAATTTCATCTGTCGAAAGTAGATTGATAGCAATGACAGAGCTGTGCGAAAAAAAGAAAAAGTGTGTCGGTATATATATAGAACAGATATTGATATTTCCCACTCACCAAGAATGGAGCATTTGTCTCTTGACTCTATAATTATCCCAAATCCCTTCAACCGCAGGATCGAAAGGTTCACCCGATTCTAAATCGACGCCCACAACATGACCTTGAGCTTGCTCGTCCTAAATAAAAGATAAAAATCTTCCTTTATGAAATCCAAAAAAAACAACCAGCCTGAAGAGCGACGACCACATCTTGAACATCAAAACCACCATTCGCGGCCAACGTCTTTGGAATCACCAACAAAGCCTCCGCAAACGCATCTACCCCCATCTTTGCACGTCCTTTCGCAGACTTTTTAACCGGACCCTTCAAATAAGCCGAACAGGCGACTTCAAAAGCACCTGCTCCTGGAACCAACGATGCGTCCTCGATCGCGTTCTTGACCGTCCGTAAACCGTCACGAAGCGCGTCTTGAACTTGTTGAAGGGTGTGTCCGTTGGGTCCTTTGATGAGCAGCGTCACGGATTTGGGGTCTTTGACGTGTTCGACAAAGGTGTATTTTTCTTCGCCGAGGGTGTGTTCGTAGACGAGCCCAGCCCAACCAAGGATATCGGGTGTCAGATCGTCAACAGAGTTCTGGGCAGCACCACCGCAGAGTAGCTGTAGGCTATTGAACAGAAAGTTCAGAAAAGGGAGGGAAAAACGGGAGAGCGCGCGCGCCCCCGCTCAGAAAGGGAGGGACACTCACCGTTCCATGTTACGACGTTTAGCTCTCCGAAGTGCAAGAATACCATTCTTGGCGAGCAGATCCAAACTCATAGGATCAATGCCCTTTTGGTTGATGACCACAAAATTCTTCTTTTTCTTCTTCCCTTGTGAATTATCATCATCATCATCAACCGCTTGATCGCACACGAGGTTCTTGAAATCAATAATCTTTTTGACCTTGGCATCCGTAAACCGCCTCTCTGATTCTACAAGTTTCTCTCTCTGTTCCGCTGTAGAATAGAAGAAGCTGGAGTTGACCTCACTGGGAGAATAATACTTGATCAAAAACAGGGAAAACGCTTATGCAAGGAAAGATATTTCCGCACGTCTTTTCATATTCCAGGCTGACATTAAGAGTCAAGATGTACGCGTTTTCTACTCGTTTAGGCATATCGGGATGGCGTGCACCATGATCCAAAACGAGGCCTCGGACAAGCTGCGTTTCAGATGCTGTACGATGTTGCATCTTCATGATTTCAACCATATGGAGGTCAATGGGAGGTCGGAACTGTTCTTCGGAATCTAAGGAATCAAACGTCAATAACCCGATAGGATAGTTTTTTTAGAGAGTCTGAATTACCTGCCGCAGGTGGCGGAGGACGGACCGTAAGCACGGCATCAACGACATCTGCCGCGAGTTTCTTGGCAAGAACCGCGTTCAGTTTCGTGGCCAGCGAAGTATAGGCGATGTTGATCAAGGTTTCCCGATCAGCTTTAGTAGGGACCTTGAACTCATCCAAAAACTGTAAAAGGTGTTTGGAAATAATAATACTGATTGAGCTTTCTGGCACTTGATTTCATTATCTCTTTTTTGAAAAATATTCATACCTTCAAGGCATCCTTCTTCGCTAGGTCAAATCCTTCCGCAATAATGGTGGGATGTACGCCTTCCGACGTATATCTCTCTGCTTGTTTTAGCAGTTCTCCGACGAGCAGCACGACCGAAGTAGTTCCATCTCCGACTTGGTCATCTTGGGCAACGGCCGTTCGTGCCACCATGGCGGCTGTAGGATTCTGGATTTGCATCTCAGATAACAACACCTTGCCGTCCTTTGTGATTTTGATTTCACCAGCACCATCCACGAGCATCTTCAACGTTCCTCTCGGCCCTGTATCATATACGTCTCAGTAAATATCGATGCCTGCTGAGTAAATAGGGACGACTAACCGAGATTTCCCTTGACGACATTCGCAAGACCTACTGCGCCAGTGGTGTTCACCTGTTATACGTCCAGTTCAGAAAAAACGGTGACAAGCGATAGAAACACCATACCTGTAAAGCCGCCGCACGCCGTACACTCTCAGCTTTTGGGTTTATCAATTCAATGCTGGATGTCATGATTAGCCAGTCTGATAAAAAAGGTGTTATACGAACGCGTCCCAAAATCACTTGATCGGTCGGAGTTTAGAGAATTTTCCAAATCGGGAATCCTCGACTTGCTTTATTTCCATGCGCTAGCCCGTTACATAGGTATATACTACAAAAATAGTTGACAATAGAGAAAGAAAACAGCGAAAGCAGTGCGACAAAGCATTCCGCGAACAAGCATTGCAAATTGCAAAAAAGCAGCAGTATACGGTAAAAAAATTTAAGTCACCCATGTCGTGATTCGTGTATCTTGGCTTCCACCCTCCGGATGCTCTTGCAACCATTGGGCATCTAGATCTTTCAGAAGATTTCTGAGCAGTTCGATAGGTTGGACATTACTAAGACTGGGGCGATAGTTTTCCTGGAGCATTTCGACAACTTTTGGATTTTCACTCCGTTGTCCTCCCACTCCATATAGTTCGAGTAGCCGCAGCATCTCCCAGCACTCGGTTAGAAATCTGCGAGGGTCCTCAACTCGAAGACATCGGACAATATCAATCTACAGAAACGGTCAATGAAATTTACTTACAGAAAGGCGGAAGATTCACCTCAGAGATTTTGTGTGATGATGGGGTTCCTTGCACTGGTAGGAGACGACCAACGTACTTATTACAAATCACATCAACTTCATGGTATGCTCTAATCATGTCAAGCAACACAGGACTTTCAATTAAACGCATGCAGTTAGAGAACGAGGAGTCGGTCGCCATGAGCTCATCAAACATATCCGAGACGACTTGATGAATCTCTGTCAAAGTTGGGTCAAAACCTGAAGCTTTTGAATCGGGCCTAGCATTCATACCATCGCCTTGCCCATTGATGAGGGAGGATTCTGTGAGACGTCTCTTCCGAGGATATAAACATTGAGAGCCAGAGGCTTCGCAGTCGTCAATAGTACGGCCAGAAACCTGGGTATTGAACGATATTCGTCGTAAGGCAGATGTCGGGGCATTCTCAGGCAAGCTTGAGCCATCATAAGAAGGACGTTTCCTGGTAATCTCTGAGCCATATCTCCGATCATCGGGGTGTTCGTAGGAGTGGGAAAGATGTGGAGATCGGGAATGTGGCGAGGGATGTTGTTGAGACTGAGGGAAATGTTGCTCTTGTGGCGAAGGCGGCCGAGCATGTCTGTAAGAATGATACTGCGATTCAGAAGATGCGTGAGCATGAGGCTGGGGAAAAGTCGAGGAGTTGTTCCAGGACGTCCTCGAGTCAACACCAAACTTTGATTGAGGAGCTTCCCACTGAAGAATAGAGTAAGTTACATAGAAATTGCGCCAATATACGACTTACAGATTCGACAGAAATAGGAATAGTCCTGTCAGAAGCTAAAGCGAGATTCATCGAGTTAAATCGATCCTCTTGTTCACGGGTTATTCTAAGAAAGCATTGTCGGTATGCCCCACGCTGAGTAAAAACCTTGGCTGGTCCTATAGATTGAAAAACTTTGAAAAGGTTGAATAAGAAATGAATACATCACTAACCATCAATTCTAGAAGTACTAGACTGGAGAGCCTCGCTCTATTGTAAAAGGAGAAATGAGTCCAAGCGGTACATGAATAAACAGGCATCAGAATTTACAAAATCTTTGGCATCACACCATAGCTCTTCAGGACGACCACCACTCCAGCAGCGAATGAAGACCTCTGCCAATAGGTGATCGGGAGGATCTTGTCTGTTATCTTCAATCAAGGCAGTTACAAGGCGGTCGTCGCCTCTGTGATGTCGAAGCTGACTAGGTCGGCCTGACGTTGATGTATCACCAAGCGGAGGGCCCATCTTAACATCTGCACTGTTAGAACGAGGTGGCTGGGATTCATATTCATAGTTCCGGCGATAATGATTGGCGAATTGTGAGTGATTGGCTGGTGTATAGTTGGCACCATCCGTAGGACCAGACAGTACATTGGGTTGTGACGGAACATTGTATGGTTGAAAGGGCTGAGACGACACCGGTACACGGATTTGGTAAACAGCACGAAGTCCGGCTTGATTCGAACTTGTAGGCTTGTCACGAGTGATGTTATTGGGGTAGGCCTGAAGTGGCTGAGACTTAGAATTGCGCTTCCCACTTCTAGGCTTCGGAGTTGCACTGGATTGGGAGAGGCGGAATCTTCCTGTGATGAATGATGTATTATCCGCTTGTCTCACCTGTTTGGTGACGGTCACTGGGATTTGCATTGTTGTCTCCTGTACATAATTATCTGAAGTACTCATTGTAGAAAGATGTGGGGAAGGTGTTGCAGAGTTGGAGGGTGGGGGCCCCAAAGTTGGGCTTGTCGACGACAGCTGAGGTCCTGTTGCAGCAGGACTTGGGCTGAAGGAAGACGTTCTTGGAGCTGCAGGCGGTAGTTCTTGTTCGGGGAGCAGACCAGGGTCCTCCGATTTCACTGAAGTCTCATAGGTACTGATAACCGGTTGATCCCGTTGTGGGCTTGGATCGCGAACAATGATTTGTGGTGCAGCCGATTCAGTGGATTCCAGTTCTGGGGACTGCCTTGTTACCTAGAAATGACTGTCAAATGGGTTAAATGGTGCATGATTAGATGGCATACGCAATCAGGACTGGATTTCCTGCTATTTCTAGGGTGAAATATGTGCCAATGGACACGCTAATCCCGGACTTACGACAATTCAGTGGTTTCCTTGGGCGCTCTGTCTTTTATCGGGCTCGGGGACCGGGACATAGGATATTGAGACAAAGGAAGACGACCCACAATAGAACAGAGAAAGAAATTCCGGGATTAAGATAAAATACCTTGTCAGGCCAGAAACTGTGACAAGGGCCCACACGTTGGGAAGGATGCGCCGCCATTTGACCATTGAGGCCCTGAATCACGTGGATCCCATTGTGGATACTGACGCCTACAAGTCGTACTAACAGGGCTTTTTTCGACCATATTATCATCCGTGTTGATGCTTTGTTGGGTGCCATCTTGCAAGCACACGGCTGCAAATCTTCAATTCGATTCGATCACTGATTGCGCCATGGACCAGGCTTTTTACGGGATACCAAGATTTCCATGTATGGTAGATAAAACAAAGGAGTCAATATAAACAAAGGAATCGATATATTCCCACGCATATCCTCATTTGGTTCCTCATTTGGTTCCATACACATCTTGCGCATTCAGCAAGAATACGCTATCAATACATTCTTGTTCCACTCCAAGTTCAGCAAGTGATTCTCGCGCCAAATTGTACCAATCCCTTGAATTGGATTCCACCTGTGATGAACTAGACGATCCAAAGACAATGCGCTGGAAACCAAATGCCTCTATGACCGGTGCCACTAGATGCTCAGGTCAGACTTCATATCGTCACAGGCATATAGTCAAATACACATACAGTACATCTTAATCCTGCGCTTCCATTCTCGTTGCTCTTTGTCTCCTGAGTTTTCTTCCGTTGCGTCAGGCAATGAAGTTGATGGTGTCGCGATACCCCATGCCGGAGGTAGGTACTTGATACACACACACGGGAAAAGGGAAAGCGCAGCTATCCGCGTCTGATATGTGTGATAAATTGGATTGTTTATCAATCTTGAAGTCGGCATATCCAAGTCAAGAGGAGGCGGGAGGACATTGGCTAAACCCGCCATTAGGTCTTATGCCAATGAAATGCCAAAATTCCACTCACCCAAAAGGATAGAGGATTTTACTTCAAGTTCTGAGGTAGCACGTGTCAAGAATTCCTCCAACCCTTCCGAGGAGTCATCAGAGATGCTTGTCTGGACCTCAAGCTCCACAGGCTGATCTTGCTGAAGAAGTTCTCGGAGACCTGCAGCTGCTTCTGGAGTAGACTTGGAGAACACAGCAGAGAAAGAGACTGGGACACTGAATTTACTTCTTGCAGCAATTGCCATGGATATAGATGAAGGGTCCTCTAAGTCAACAGGGACCATGACAGACAGTACTTTGACGCCTCCTATTCTGTTAAGAACGCGTCAATATCCGCATTTCAAGTTACATATATCCCTCACTCTTTAGGCACTTCCTCGGCCTTGTCTACTGAGGAGGATAAAACCACACCGTGGGCACGGCTTCCGAGTAACCCGCCGACTTCTTTTTGCCACTTTTGCAAATCGGGATCTCCAATAACATGTGCATCCACAACTTTTTCCGGGTGAACTGTACTCGGACTGGGTGGCCGAGGGAATCTATCTGAAACTCCAGAATTCGGTGGTGTTGATACTGTTAGATCAATACGGGGGAGCTGCTTTGGTCCCTTTCGACGACCTTGAATAGATCCTGAGCTCATAGAAAAAGTGTAGTTTAGCAGATAAATTCTGCGAAAGGGGATTTTGATGGAGAAATCAACAGGTGAAGTCTTGAACAGTGTTTGGGAAAGGATCCAAGATCAAAGATAAGCATTTATGTTGATTAATCATCGGTATATTTATACCCTGTCGTGCAACCGTGAATGCAAACACAATTGCAGATGCGTGGTTGACAAGTCAGGATGCTTACTTAGTCAAGGTCAAATGACCCTTGGTGATGCGCTTCCTGGTGCTCGTGTTTCATCTTGTCTTGTTGTCTCCGGAGACATGATTCTCCAGGAGTCAAGGCAACAACAAGATCACTCGCTTCTGGTCTTTCCAGGACGAGTGGACAGTGTTACGTCGTCCGTTTCCGCGTAGCCAGCGTGTTCGTGTTCACGCCCTTCCCGATTCCCCATCGGGTCATGGCTGCCCTCATTTCTATTCTCACGTATTTTTTAAAGCTTGTCTTAAAGAGAACGATCCTACTGCCACTTTTAATAGTAAAATACCCCGGTAGAAACTCTGGCTGGCGAGCACCTGAAAATTGAACAATAATTGACTACGATATTCTTTTTTCTTGACGATCAGCGCCTTCACGACGTGATATGACGTACCGATCCTTGGGTCCACGCAACCAGATTCAACCGTAACGGTCGCTGAGTGTGAGACGCTCTGTGCGCTTGTCACAGCATCAAGACAAAGTACTATACTTAAGTCAAATTCAGTTGAGGGGACAACGTGCCTGTTCTGATGCTGTATCTGGAGCAACGTGATCGGACCATTCGCTAGATCAGGACTCACTTGATGTTATTTCCATATAAGGCAGATGATACTAAAATGGAAATAATCTTCAACTATTGAATTCTGATCCGACAAGGAGTGTGGTACATGTCATCTATGCTGCTACAATATATATATTGATATGAATACCTACACAAGAACATAATTCAGTTAATCGGTCCCCTCCTCTTTGATCCACTTTTTTTTTACACTTTTAATATCAACTTAGTAAGTAAACGTCCCTCTGCTTCTGCGCCACATTCTATTGCCTACTTTTTTACTTCAAAATCACTTTGCATAGAGGGAGGAGAATATCTCAGATGAAACGATCAGATGAATGGCAATATGAAGAGAACTAGCTTCCGGACAATTGTGCACCACATCGAGAGTCGATCGGGTTCTGATTTCTTGAATATAGGGAAATAATCAAAGCAGCCATGTTGAGATGCTTGCTCATGGCGTGTACTCTCATTGTGACAGCGATCGCTGCTCCCCATGCAATTTTGAAGAATCGCGATGTTGCACCACTGTCAAGCGACGAAATTACAGGACTGAGACCATATACACAGTTTGCTCGTGCAGCATACTGTCCAACGACAAAACTCAAGGACTGGTCCTGTGGCAGTATGTCCAATGTACCTTTATACAATTGATACAACCTCACGAAACGCTAAAACCACCGTAGGCGCGTGCGATGCCTTGCCTGGATTTCAACCTACTCTCGTCGGCGGGGATGGAGATGCTGTACAAAATTGTGCGCCTATCACCTTGAATTTATATTGATCGGATTTATCATGTTGAGCCAAGTCTTTGTCGGTTACTGGCAGGACAGGGACACCGTGGTTGTCGCTCATGAAGGAACGGACCCCACAAAATTGTGAGAAATCAATCCTGAAATGAAATCGCCATTGATCATCTTCTAGTTTATCCATCTTGACGGATGTCAATATCGTGAAGAGGCCCTTGAATGCTGCCCTATTTCCCGGAATTCCTTCCACTGTTCAAGTCCATGACGGATTCCGCGACGAACATGCTCTGACAGCTCCGGAAATTCTGGAAGAAGTCAAGAAATTGATGATCGTCCACAACACGCAGACTGTGACTTGTGTATGTTGAACTTATATTAAAGCACTTCAGTCTGTGTCATCCAAGATGTAGATCGGTCACTCACTAGGAGGTGGATTGGCCGAGCTTGATGCGGTCTTCTTTGTGTTGAATCTACCAACCTCAACCAATATTCAAGCGTTCACATACGGCACACCACGTGTTGGCAATATAGCCTGGGCTCAACTCGTCGACACCAAGGTGAGATCCAGTATGCAGTCAAACCCCAGTGATATTCTCTTCTCACCACACCTAATTCCTTTGCGTAGGTGCCTAACTTCAAACGCATCAACAACGAAAAAGATATTGTCCCAATTGTGCCGGGCAGGTCCTTGGGATTTCATCATCCTGCTGGTGAGATACATATCACCTCCTCCGAAAATGCAGTGTTATGTCCAGGTGAGTGTTTTCTACTCGACGGTTGACGCCTGGATTTTGTAAAAATCTACTAGGTGACGATGATACCACCAATGATCAATGCACCGTCAAAACTGTGCCAAATATATTGAAAGGAGATATCTTGAACCACGTAAGTGTCTGGAATCTGATCTTTGGAAAAAACAACTCTCATCTCACATTTGGTTAGCTTGGTCCCTACTTTGGCATCTCAATCGGAACAATCTTTTGCACTTGAACTCCCGGACTCGAGTCACAGATAGATATTAAGTTAATGTTAATAGATGTTGTATATCATGCTTGGAAATTATACTTGAGATGGAGAAGAAGAATAAAAGATCGTGGGTTTTAGGATTGCATGTCGTCGTCCATGAGCCGGGCTTCTCTTTCCTCGTCGTCTGTCTCGCTGTCTAGTTCTATCTGGTAGGCAGCCCAGATGCTAACTCCTTCAGGACCATCAACAGCAAGATCCAGGAGACCACGAGCGATGTCTAGACAACACAGGTTACCGAGATGTAAGAAGTACAGTCAATTAATAACGTACCGACAAGACATTCTAATTCTTTTTTCCCTTCAACGTCAATCCAGTCAGGAGGATCCGCGTAACTGAATTGGCCAAAGCTGACTATGAACATATGCACAAGATTATCGATATAAGAAAAGTGTTGTAACTTGTCGTGTAGCCGTACGATTGGTTCGGAGGAATGTACAAGGTGATGAAGGAGAAAAAGACTTTGATTAATGAAGCGGATAAAACTGGGTTTTGTTAAATCAAAGAGAGAGACCAAGGGGAAAAAAACTTACGATTGTGATTGAGATTTTGTAAGGCTCGATCCATCGTCATTCCAGAGCACCATAGAAATCTCAGCGATCATATAGGTCAAGGTAGGAATTACTATGCTTGATTGAACCAATGATTCTGCTTGTGACAGGGACAACTGAGCTAAACAACCTAGTAAGTTGCAGTAGGAAGTGGTATTCTGTTTGTATTGTCAGCGACAGATTTTTTTCTGAGAAGAAAACCAGGAGCTCACTTCGATGAAGCTGCTACGGAAGTTATTCAATAGGTATGTGCAGAGATGATGAAGAAAAGGTGAGTCTTTGTGATCGGAAGTTCCAGAGTCAGCATCCTGCACCGGGACTAACATTTGCCCACGGAATGCACTGTCTAAAGCACGGTCAGAACAGTAATTTGGAGCAGAGGAAAGAGCCTACAAGTTGCTAAGAGGAGGAAAGATCGACTGAGGCTTTCCAGCGTCTCGTGTGAATGAGAAGCATTCAAAATTTTCAGTAAAGAACTTATGCGGGTGGGTAAAATAAGTGCAAGTCTGATGAATAATTGTAAGTGGGATTGATGAGCGTCCACCCAAAAACAAACCTATCAGCTGTCTCGTCAGATAGATTGAAAAGAAGGACCTCTAAGAGAGAAAATATTTCTTTGATGCATACTGTGTCCCTGTCCGAGGGAGATCCGGCAAAACGGTCCAGCAAGTCGAACAAAACATTAAAAAGCAAAGTACCGTTGTCACTCAAAGACTCTACGACTTTGGCAAATTCGGGAAGCAAAAACACGAATGAACGCAAGAGATCTAATAAGGCAGCAGTTGATATACACTATAGGGGTATTTAGGTTACAGTCGACGGCGGAGGCGATAAAGATGCGTACAGAGTCAACGCTGAGAAGACACTGAAGAATCATAATCAAGTAATTAGTGACTTGCCGTGAGCAAATCTCGTAATCTGAATCATCAGCAGGATTGGATAGGGCGAGTAAAATCGATCGAGTGGCATGAGTACATTCTTTTGCTTGTGAGTCTGAGAGAGTCGTGGTGAAGGGCAGATTGATCAGCAGCTGGAAAGTAGCCTCATTCGCCTCCATATATGTGTGCGCAAGGACGATGCGAGAAAGCTGAAATTGAATGCTAAAATCTGCGCGTATCTAAACCACTTAGCACTAACCTCAGCTTTATCATTCAATACACCAGGCTCCGCTTCCTCAATCACTTCCTCGAGATTATCATCGAACATAAGGGAAACATCATCTTCGGCGACATGAGGCATTGGATCATCAGAGGCTGGTGCAGTATCAACATGGTCGTCAACATGGTCATCGGAATCAAAGATGTCAATTGGACAATGATGTAAGGGGCCAACAGCTGCTGGCGTCACCCTCTGGAGAGGAGCCTCATTTAAATCTTCCTGGTAGATATCCTTTCCTTTTCCTCTGGAATTGATCCTCAAGTTGGGCTTGAGAGGACTGGAAGCAAAGGAATTTTGGAAACCAGGGAGTAATCCGGTTCTTTTCATTACTTCAGGTGATTTACGAAAGGTACGCGCTGCTTGAGGACTCGAGCGGAGGAAGGGATCTTTACGCGGTGTTTGGGTGAGTCTTTCAGCGTCCTGGTTAACCCTCCAAGCACTAATCGGACTAGGAACCTTTACAGGGGTCACAGGTGCATTCCTGGAGGTCCTCAGGGTTCGTGTTGAGGCAGGTCTTCGCAACAAAGCCTCGAATTCGTGTTGCTAGAACACACCTATTAGTTTTCAAAATAGAACACTCATTCACAGGGACCTGCTTTGAACATGAATTGTGTCTTGAACCTTTCCGTTTCCTCTTTCATATGGCGCTCCATCTGCTTTTGCTGAGCTTCTGCTTCTTCTCTAGCACCCTTCAATTTGGATATCTCTGCTGCATGATTTTGCGCTGTCTGAAACAGGTAAGCTGCAAGACCGAACGATTGAGGAGTGAATGCACTTTTTCCATGTTTTTACGCAGGATCGAGACCTCTCCTTCTTTCGCATATCTGATCTCTGTTGCTTCTTTCAAAGCTGTCTGAAATCTCTGATTTTGCGTTTCAAGCTCCAAAAGTTGTGTTTGTAATCCCGCAATTTGTTTCTGAAGCTCAAGCTGTTTGAGATTCTCATGAGGGATGAGTCTGTTAGTTGATGTGGTATTTCTTGGCCGGGCATTGGGTGTAAGACTGATACGATTTGAAGCTGCAAGAATCATAGGCTGTGGGACGCTTGGTGCTGGTTGAGCGTGCAGGAATAACTTCCCATTCTGCAAATTCTGATCTCTGTGTACATTGGATGACTGAGGAGTCTGGACAAATAGTGGCTGGCCAAAATTTGAGGACCCAGATGAGCCCGTGAAACCATAATTCCCATCCGCAGTGACTGAAATTTCTGGTAGATCGTCAAGCTCATGCTCGCGTGGTCGACTGCCAACGCCTGGGGACCACCCATCGCGCGTTTTCTGCTTCTTCGTGACCACGGGCGGTGGTGGCAAATGTTGCTTTTGTGAGAAAAATTTCTGCTCCTCTCTGTCCAAGATAGCGATCGTTTGTGCGTCCAACACGAGGTCATCGTCAAAATAGTCGTCACTATCATCCATGAAAGGGGCTAGATAGGCACAGTGACCATTTGACAATGAGTCGCCTGACGGGTTATGTAATACAGTGTGGGGATCCACAAACACAATCCATTGCTGTCCTGCCATGGATCCAGCCTCAAATGGGGCACATGTGTCGTCAAGAACGGACGATGAGCGAGCTCGTCATGAGAGGCGCGTCAGACTCAAGGAGCTCAACCTCAACCCCGGGCGGCAAGGTAGTTTTCTACCGCTCTCTTTCGGTAATCTCTCAACACTATCCACAGAATTCTCCAGGCTCGATTCCTCACTGAAGCGCCATACTACACTTATCAAGCGTATCCGCCAATCTATGGCCGCAGACAACAGGGATCAGATATTGAAGGATCTCGAGTCCTTGTCTCTTGAAAAATATATCGATGAAATAGCTGGTGCCGTAACTGAGGGTATAGCCCGCTGCAAGACAGATAAAGATACTTGGGGAGCGGTCGAAGTATGTATTTCTCGCTCGCTCATCCAATATCCAAAAGTTCACGGCTTCCTGCAGGTGATATCTCATCTGCACCGTCGTTTTCCCAGAACCTTCACACCAGTCCTCGTGTCATCGCTATTTAGTGCGATTGCTCCGCCTTCTAAGGCAAATATCAGCACTATGATCGCAGAGCAAAGAGAGAAAGAAGACAATGCACGTATATCGCGTCAGCGTCCTGTACTTCGTATATGTTCGGAGTTGGCATTGGTGGGTATTATCCGTGATACTCCTGAGAAGAGTGGCGGAGAGTGGGTAATGAAGGCGGTGAAGGAGTTGGTAAGCGAGCTTCACAGTTTCTTATAATCGCAAACTATTGATCTAGTATGTCAGCTATCTAATGATCCGAGTCTATCTTCACTACCTCTTCTAATCACGTTTTTGAAATCATATTCCTGGCCCTTCCTTGGAATTATGCCTCCTACGGTACCAAAGCAGATTCATGCTTCTGGCGAACTTGGTTCGCTCTTAAATGTGCAGTCGAGTGGCGGTGATACAGAATGCCGATCCATATCCACCCACAAAGAAAAACACGAACTAATTGAACAAGATATCCGTGACCGTTTCAAGCGCATGTGTGAAGGGTACTTTGATAATGTCTGCAAAAAACTTGTCATCGAACACAAGGTGACCTCAATTCCGTGTCGCTCATTGTTGCTGACTTATCGAGATATTTTCAGCGCCTTCAGGAGCAAGATAAACGCAATCATGAAGCCTATATTCGCTCTGGAGAGATTTTCGAAGATCGTCAACAGGCTTATGAGAAGATGACGAAAGGTTATGAGAAATTACTCGCAAACTGCCAATCGTGAGTATCACCACCGTAATTTGACCTAGATTTGAACTAATATCCGTAGATTGTCCGAGCTTCTTTATCTTCCCCTCCCTTTGCTGCCTACAGCATCACAGAGATCTGAGTCAATTCAAATTGGGTCCACTCATGGGTCCTTGTATAATGATTCTGAAGAAACGACAGTTGTGGGTGGCAAGTGGGAGGATGAAGAGGAACGCAGATACTACGAAGATGTCCAAGACCTTAAAGATTATGTTCCGAGTAGTGTCCTTGGGATTGATATATCGGCTGGCGCGCCCGAAGCTGACTTGAAGGATATAGACCAAGAGCGCATACAACAAGAAAAGGAAGAAGCTCGACAACTCGAAGAGGAACTCCACAATCTACAAAAAGACCACTCGGAGGAGATGAATGGCGTAGATGACGAGTCGCCGCTCTTCAAGGATGATGACGAGTGAGGATCAGTCATTTATATGTCTTAAATGTTCCAAATGTTTTTGATCAGTGCACGCACACCTATTCCTGGGTCCCCAAAAATCATATCAACTTCGTCTTCACCTCGAATTGCGCCTCAAGGTCCTTCTCAGCTTCTGACAGCTTTGCTCGTACGACTCCAGGATGCTACCAACAGAAGTCTAATCGACCAAACGGCAATTGATTTCGCCTTCCTCAACTCGAAGGCGGCTAGAAAACGTTTGATCAAAGTCAGGATTCCTGCCATTTAGATGTTTCTTTCTCTAATCGGTGTCAGGCTTTGAGCCAAGTTCCCAAGAACCGAATTGATTTATTGCCACACTATTCGCGGCTTGTGGCGACTCTCAATAAATACATGCCTGATATTGGGACAGAACTTGTCGCTCACGTAAGTCATAGCATTCCGGCTTAACTACACTAATCA
>Ga0153993_100219_pt1 | contig 21129 bp, 20 predicted proteins | sample TSNC077MetaG_FD_104706 | JGI IMG/M metagenome (GOLD analysis project Ga0153993, IMG submission 104706) | Attine ant fungus gardens microbial communities from North Carolina, USA - TSNC077 MetaG | ecosystem: Host-associated > Fungi > Mycelium > Unclassified | place: USA: North Carolina, Lumber...
AACAAATAAAAAACAAAAGAAATATTCTAATAGCCTATTATGGCAGAGAGTGGAATGATGAGACAAGGTCTCCTCCTGATCATATGACTAGTACTTTTTATTCCCCTAATTCTTTTATCCAGTCTTTTTCTATATTTAACTGTTGAATCTGGTCTTTTAGTATGATCCAAGGAGCCTCAAAGTGAGTGTGAGTAGTCTACTCTCAAGCATAGTATTTTCGTTAACCTCCTTAATTGTAAGTCCTTTAATCTCTTTATCCAATTTCTTGATACTCCTGACCTTCCTTTATATTTCTGGATGTCCCCTCCAGTCTAGATATCCTAGTGGCATTGCCTTTGAGAGAACTGTTCTGATATTTCTAATTATAGTCATCTATCAAACATGATCACTGAGATCTAATGGTAACTCTAAACCCTAATCTATCAAATAAGACAGCCACCAAGAGAAACTAGCCTCTCTAAGGTTTTAGTTGCCCTCAAGAGTACTTCTAGAGGGGAGCTCTAGATTGTATTTGATATAGAATGACTGGACAGGCCCTATAAGGTTGGTATAGTAGTGGTTACAGCTACTATTCTACTACTCGAATTATATACACAAGTCTAGAACTGGATATCTAGTGGTTATACTTGGGGAGTCACATTTGCTTCTTGAGCTGGGTTATAGTATAGTTCTTGTAACAAATATTATGTATTTTGCCTAAAAAAGCTATCTGGCATGATAGCACTAAGTTTCTATATTCTCTTTTTAATACCTTCATTCTTGATTTATTCCTACAAACTCTTTAGCATGCAATTGGGACCTGGTACCATATATTTAGCTTGTGCCAGGCTAATAGTTCCTTTTGTTCCCTTTACTGGTGTAACCTCTAGCCTTTTATCTGATGTTGTCCTTATAATATGTCTCTGGTCCACTGATGAGTCATTGCTTGGTATATTTAACTGACTCTGATTATATGTAGGTTGAAGAAGATGCAGTAGCACTAAAAAGAGTGACATTGCTTGGTGTATAACAGTTGGATAGGATACTGCACTTTATGCACAGTAATTGGACTCAAGTAGATATACCAGGTACACCAGGCACTCTTCTACTGGTCAGGAAAGGCAAAGTATCCTGGGCCTACAGGTGAGTTGTTGATTGATGATATTGGTACAGCTCTGATTGGTTGCAGGTTGAAGAAAATTATATGCCATACTTTTGTGTCACTTGCTTTAGATCCTAGGTAAGTAGATGGATTCTTGGGGAGTTAATGGATACTGGGTGAGTGAGTAAATGGATGCTGGATGAGTGGGTGACCAGGTGAGGCAATGGCAATGGCTTGTAGGTGTATGGTTGGTCAAGTTTTTTCTCCCAGTTGGGTCACCTTGATGCAGTGGCCTGTGATGTGCTCTTGACATGGGTCAGAAGCTTAGTAAGCTCTATGGAGCTAACAGCATTCCCAGTCGTTGTAGATATACTTCTGATTATTGTCATGAATGAACGATTCTTTTTTTCTTCTTTATATTTAAGTATGAATGAGTTGAGTATGATAAGTATGCAACTATGGTTTCATTTTTTCTCAGTACCATACATATGGTAATAGACTGTTGAACTAAAATACTTTATATATTAAGCTATTATGCTGTCACAGCCCCAAATGCCAAACTAGTGTGTTCATTCATTTAGGAATTGCTAAGGCTACCTCTCTTGATGTTGATTGCATCGTTGTCATCACGGACTCCCTTTCCTCTGCGAAAAAGGCCCTCAACCCCTCACATCACTCTGGTCAAAGTGAATCTATTGCCATTGCACACCTTCTCCAACCTTTCTTCAACCAAAACAGCAGCAACAAAATAAAATTCTGGGTCTGCCCCAGCAAAGCCAGATGGCATCTTCATGCCATAGTTGTTGATGATGCTAAAACCACTATTGTGCCCAGCACCCCATCTCATTAGATGTCTTGAGGAACAAATCAAGCAAGGCATGCACTGATCAATGGATCACCACCTTCAATCACGGGCACAACAAAGGCCACCAATTCTTACAGCTGAGAATTAACAAACAGAGGTGTATCCGAACATTGTACATTAGAGGAGGGGGATGGCTCAATTATATTGGTCCTCAGTTTTGCTTTGTGCTAGAGCCACAAGAGCTATTCTGAATTACGCTCCGATTGGGAAATTCAGGAAGAGATTCTTTCCTTAAAGTAATCATGCTTGCTCTTGCGGTCACAGTAGGGTTGAAACCCGAGCTCACATTCTAAACGATTGCAGTCGGTTCATCTACAGAAAGAGTGATCAAATATTTTGTTCTGTTCCTGGCAGACAACCCTGGAGCGTTCGCTTGGTCTAGTAATAGCACTTAATGTGGGGTGCTATCACAGAGTCATTGAGTGCTGCTCCTTTGTTCCTATTTCTTCTTTTTTTCCTTTTCTCACTTCTCTTGTGTCTGGATCAGTTGCGAGTGATCTGGGTTTTGTTTCACATTCCTCATTAGGTTTTTCATTGTAGTTTGAGTTGTGTCTTGTAGGGTACTAGGTACTTTATCAAGCACTGTGTTATAAATGATTTTTAAAAAAAAGTCGGCACATGATATCATGACAAAAATAAAAGACCATAGTAGAACATGACTTTGTGTCGAAAGAGCCAGTTCCACTCAACACTGTAGATAGTCATTGGGCTGTGCCTGGGGGGTCTATCTATATACATAGCTCGCCACATCTTGGTTCCCCCTGTTGCAGTCAATAAATACTGAAATCACGCACTGAGGGCATTCCTGGCAGATGATGGGAACTTGTTAGGAAAGAGTATAAAATGTCCAGTGCGCAACATAAGCGTGTCCTGACCCGCAAAATGCTAAGCTTGTACCGAGTTATCTTTTTAAGACGCGGCTCTTCACGGCTCTTAACAACATCTACCATGGCCGGTCGCTGGACTCCAAATTCATATCCTAAAGCACGTCGATCCGACCATGTTGATACTTACCAGAGTGCTAGCAAGGGTTCCGTCCCTGTGCATGACCCTTATAACTGGCTAGAGAAGCATACCGAGGAAACGGATGCTTGGGTCTCAGAACAGGAGCGTTTCACGCGCAAGTTTCTAGATCAAACTCCTCACAGGAAAAGGCTCGAAGATGCTTTTCGAGCCAGCGTAGACTATCCAAAGGTACATTCATACAGAATATCTCCATCCAGGCTTCTATATATCTTTTAAGTTCGGGGCACCAACTCTATACGACGATAAGCGCTGGTACTGGTCCTTCAATAGTGGACTTCAACATCAATACGGTAAAACCGGAGCTGTTACACCATTGCTGAATCTCATTCTACAATCGAACAGTTATTTATCGCACTAAAGACGATCAACTTCCAGAATTCAGAGACGGAATTGAACCTGGGGAGATTTTTTTCAACGTGTGTCTCGGACCATATACTTTCAATCAACATCAACTCACAATCTTCAGCCCAATCTCCTCAGTAGTGATGGAACGGTAGCTTTGACTCACTTTAATATTTCCAAGTCCGGAAAACTGTTGGCCTACGGGCTCTCCCAATCAGTGAGTTGTTCTCTTAACTCTGTCATTGGAGAAGAGATCATAATTATTCAAGGGAACCGATGAATCTAATCTCTATGTCAGGCCGACAGATGCTCCATTAGACAAGCGGGATGATACTGGACGACTTCCGGACGAGATCAAACATGTCAAATTTTCAAGTATATCATGGTTACCGGACTCAAGTGGATTCTTTTACCAAGTATGTTGATGATTGATTTATCCAAAGCTCCCTGTCCGACAAATCATGAATAGCGCTTCCCCGACGTGAAACAGACAACTGTGGGTAGTATCAAGACATCAACAGATGAAAATGCGATGATTTTTTACCATCGAATCGGCACAAATCAATGTAAGATAGGCATCGTGCCATATCAATAGTCCTATCGTAACTGTTTTGCATGCAGCCGAAGATGTTCTCGTCCATAAAGATGACAATCATCCGACATGGATGTTTGGCCTGTGGGCCACTGACGATGAGAAGTACCTTATTCTGCAAACATCAAAAGACACTGCCAGAGTAAGCACTACTCCCATGATAAAACAACTAAATTGCATGTCTTCCAGAAAAACTTGATTTGGGTCGCCGATCTGAAGAAGACTAGCCTTGGAGAACCTGTTCACTGGTTGAAGCTCTTCGATTCCTTTGTTGCAGAGTATTCATAGTATGATTCTAAAGTCATGCTGTGGAATCTTTGATGATTATTTATGGCTATTGCAGTATCGCTAACGATGGACCGGTTTTCTATTTCCACACCAACGAGAATGCCTCACAGAACAAGCTGATTTCAATTGACATTTCTATGGAGAAACCATCTTCTACTATTGTGATACCGGAGCAAAGAGATGCCTTACTATGCGATGTCTCGCGGATTCATAAAGATCGATTCGTTGTGCAGTACAAACGCAACGTAATTCACTTTTCCATGAATGATTGCTCAGTAGCTGATTTGTGCTTTCAGGTCAAAGACCAAATATATATCTATGATAATGGCGGCAGGCAATTGGAGCAACTGTTCCCTGATTTTGTTGGCTCTATTGTTGCCCATTGCAGGCCTTCCGAGCCGTGGCTTTTTGTTACTATGAGGAGCTTTACCACTCCCAGAACTATTGCATACTATGACTTCAGAAGGCTCGAAGACCAGTGCACATCCATCTTCCGCCAGACCCAAGTGGGCGGAATTAATCCAGATGACTTTGAGACACGCCAAGTATGTGATTGCCTGCTATCATTTCCAAACTTGTCCTGATAGCAGCGTTAGGTTTGGTATACCAGCAGAGATGGCACCAAAATTCCCATGTTCATTGTCCGTCATAAATCCACCCCGCTTGACGGTAGCGCGCCTGCGATTCAGTATGGTAAGCTTGTGGATCAACTGTTACCTATCAAATACGATCCAAGCTTCTCTCTAGGTTATGGGGGTTTCAGTATTTCCATTGATCCGTTCTTCAGTCCGATGTTCCTCACGTTCATACAAATTTATGGTGGAATAATTGCTATTCCCAATATCAGGGGTGGCGGTGAATTTGGTGAGGACTGGCATCTCAATGGTTGTCTCGAAAATAAGGTAAAATATTCCTTCTTTCCTGGGGCCTAGATCCATTTCTAATCACCAGAACTTCGGAAACAGAAAAATTGTTTTGATGACTTCATCTCTGCCACGTAAGTTTTGTTCTTGGTCGTTATCTCGAATATCTTTCAAAAAATCTTTTCCTCAGGGAATACCTTGTGGCCAATAAGTACACGGGCGCAGGAAAGGTTGCCATCAACGGAGGCTCTAACGGAGGTAAGGATTGATAGTGTCCTTGTTTCCAAGAGCAATCGAATTTGTTTAGGGCTTCTTGTTGCCGCCTGCGTCAACCGTGCGCCGGAGGGATTGTTCGGTGCTGCCGTCGCCGAGGTTGGAGTTCTGGACCTATTAAAGGTATGGACAAACTCACACCACTACACTCAAGATATGAACGTCATACTCTAGTTCCACAAATTCACTATCGGTAAGATTTTGTGATCATTTGCTTCTGCGCCTGCGCATCTCAGTATTAGGAAATGCCTGGACGAGCGACTACGGAAACCCTGATGATCCTAACGACTTCGACTTCATCTATCCCATATCCCCACTCCATAATATCCCTGATCGCGTTTTGCCTCCATCGATCCTCCTGACGGCCGATCGTATGTTTGTGATCCTTTTTTATAGACCAAAATTTCTTAACTCGAGACTCTTACAGATGATGACCGTGTGGTTCCCATGCATTCCTTCAAATTTGCTGCAACAATCCAATATACTCATGCCAATAACCCCTACCCTCTTCTCCTGCGTGTCGACAAGAAAGCAGGTCATGGTAATGGAAAGTCTGTTGAGAAAAGGTATGACGTCTTCACCACATGCTTGACGAGATATCTGATTGAAATATGTGTATTTCTTTCTATAGAATTCAGGAAGCGGCAGACAAATGGAGCTTCGTCGCTCAGACCATGGACTTGGTCTGGAAAGGCACTTAAAGCTTTGCACGCCTTCTTTGTCCTGTTTTTCTTGTACGGCGGAGGCATTTTCCTGATATGTGCCATCTATGTTCAGGTCTCGTAATTATATTAAAACCATGTCCTCGTAAAGCAGGTCTATTTTCGGGGAACTTGATCGCTAGAAAATAAATGGCGTTGATAGTTCTGCTGATGAATCGGGTGCTCCCTGGGAGTCCATCATGAGAGAATGGTGGATGACAATATTTCCTTGAGAACACGATTTGCTTTGGATTTGGGTACCGGCGCTTAGTCCGAATCGTCAGCTTCATCACAACCTCATATGTAATACTCACCGTTGGTGTTCTCGGTGATGTAGAACCTACGTAAAATCATGATTGCTTCCTTTTGAAAATATCCGCCAATGGCCTTATATGGTGGATGGGAAGGATGTCGAAGGCTATCAAGTGACGGATTGGAGCGCATCGATTTACGGGAAGAAAGAAACGGAGACCTACTCTTGGTTAACACCCAAAACACTGCCGCAACCACCAAATCTATCATTGGCGCAACCATAGAAGACCTCTTTAATCCCTAGCTGTCGGAGCGCAGCAGCACACATGATACAAGGCTCGACTGTGACATAAAGCGTAGTCGTAGAAAGAGGGTAAGCTGTTGTTGTTTGAGTGAGGGCATTATCAGCAAGTATTGCGTCAATCGCTTCCAATTCTGCATGCCGCGTAGCCTGTTCTTAGTCGCAAGCAGCGACGGAATCCCCCAAGATACGAGTGTTAGTTCGACGAATGCTCAGTAAGTAAAATGGCGGAGGCCTACGTTTCGTAACTGATTCGTTCTATTTCGTGCCCTGGAGATAACTAGACCCTCTCTTACAAATATGCATCCTACTGGGACTTCGCCCGCAGCTAGAGCCTCTTCTGCCTAAGGGGTTTAGCATGTTCCCATAATTGTTGAGAACATACCATTCTCATGGCTTCCTTCATCCATTTCAAGTGCTCTAATTGCAGATCGTCCATGTTCGTGAGACTCAAAATTCGTAATCCTTAATTTTACGTCAGTTTGCTTTGTGTGTTCATCAACATTCCCATGAACGGACTGCAATCTAGTGATTTCCGACACAACTTGACTCATGATGAATCTCGAGGTCTTCTTAACCTACCCATTCTGGTGGAGAGACAAGCGCTGAGTTATTTGTTTCCTTGCCTCTCATCATAGCGCTTCAGTTCCAATCATGTTGATCTCTTGGTCCATTTATCTTGTCGCTGTAAACTTACTGAGTATCACACTTTCAAGCAGCACCTTCAATATTCGGGATTTTGTCGTGGCTAAACATGATCGTACTGGTGCCAGCAGCATAGTACCTGTTATCTGCAAATGTGACCCCGCAATGGTGTTATTGCTGAAGGAAGTAGCTTGTTCGTTTACCAACAATGTTTGCGAAATACAGGAATGTCTTCTACAAGATTGCTGTCAATCCAATCTCGTCATCGAATATTTGGAGTGCCTCAAGTGTGTTGACAAAGCTCTAGATACTACTGATTTCGCTTCTGCTGCGCAGATCCTTGATGGCGCCCGAACGCATAAACTCCTGGACAAAAGTCTTCTGACCGATGGACGGATGTTTAGACTTGACTGGGCTATGTGATAACAGAGGATGTCCCTTTACCTTGACAGGGCATCCAACAAAGTCATAAGCCATACCATCTACCTGCCACGGTCCATCTAACATGCCGTCTACAACGCCCTAGCCCAGTCAACTAGTACATCTTCTAGTACAAAACAGTGCTTCTCTCCTCATCTTTCACACGTGCAGGTTTCAGTTGGGTGGTCTGATATACTAGGCATTGTGAATGCCATCTGCCCATCTTTTCCCTTTAGTGTGTGAATCACAAATCGATGTTGTGATTAAATATGTACACTCCCCATTGGAAAGCGTGATTAACGGTACAGATCAATTATAATCGGACTTCCTTTGGCATTTTTTTGATTGCTTGCCTAACACCTAAATCTCCCAACACGTCTTCTGTCCCGGCGAGGACTTTAGATAGATTAAGAGATGAACCTTTACTATTTGAGGTGACTTAACTTACTGGCATCGAATCCAGAGCTGCGGTGATACTGGGTAGATAGTAATGATTCCTTAGACCCAGAATTCAACAGCAGGAAAAATACTGACGCTTTCTACGAACTTGCCCATACCAGTCACCGTCAATCCTCGCCCCCCAAAAATTTGGACGGCATCTAAGAGATGAATCAACATTGTTGAGACATATAATCAAGAGTTCAACCTTCAGCTGTTTCGCGAGCAGTCCTAGATACAAATCTACAGAACAACTGGTTGAATTTTACTTGAACTGAGAATGTGGATATCACGAACTGTTTTAACAGACCAATGGGTCCCGCAAGCTTGTCAGACATTTGATTATATGTCATCTAGAGAGACCCGATCAGAGAATAGTCCTCAGATTAGCACATGGAAATGGACACTTGCATTATTCATCTGATATGTCACCGATTCAAACCAATTTTGACAGCACTCCACACGAGATATCATGTTGGCAAGTTTAGAACGGATGACAGCTTGACTCGTGAGGGGTTTACCAAAGACGACACGTTGAGCCGACCACCTTGCATCTGCATAAATAGTAACTCTAAGTAACGTTAAGATACTCACTTTAAGCACTCTTCCACGATCTGGCGTTGAGCCGCAATCGAGGTCGCACAAACCATCCATCGTTCATGATTGAAGTTACTGAGGATAACGGACATGCCCTTGCCAACTGGACCGAGCGTATTTATGATTGGGACACGGACTTTGTCGAATGTCACATACGCTGTTCCAGCGGCAGCGGAATACGCAGTTTTGATAGCTTTTGTAGAGACTCCTGGGCCGCGAGGAATCAACATCACAGTGAAACCGGTCTTAGGAGGACGGCATCAGACAAAAGTGGCAAGATGCATACAGGGGTATCCTACATCCGTTCGGCAACCAGTCGTAAAGTAATCTGCAAAAACACCATTGGTGATCCATCTATACCTAAAATTGAGTATGGTGATGCATCGCAAATCCGAGGAACATACTTCTTAGTGCCAGTAACAACCCAATAGTCACCATCTCTGACAGCGGTCGTTTGCAATCCACTGACGTCGCTTCCAGCAAAGGCTTCAGATATGGCGAGAGCCATGTATTTTTGGCCAGCAAGAGTCTAATGAAATGACTCTAGAGATTATGGAAGAGTGAAGATGAATATACCTCTGGTACAATGCGATCGTAGATATCCTGGGAGCCATAATTCAACACAGGAGGTAATCCAATGACAAGACCAGCAAGCATGCCGTCCACAACAGAGCGGCTACACACGCGGGCAAGCTCATTGTGGATGATAGCCTTTCCAGAAAAAAAAGTAAAGCTTTGGTGTAGAAACAGCAAGGAAGTGATCAAATCTTGCCTCATGGAAGTAGTCGAACTGCTCTGGCTTCACGATTCCGCCCATGAGGAGACGCCCTTTTAGATGTTTCCCTGGTCCAAGTCGCATGGCAATAATATTTGCTTCACTTCAGACGTGTCAGCAAAAATTCAGCGAAAAATTGATCTACTCACGCCATCTTATCGACAACACCTTGGGATATCTTTTTGCCACTCTCGTCTGCGACGACAGCTTCTGGTGCGACAACAGTTTCGAAGAATTCTCTAGCAGCTTTCTGCAGTTTGCGATGAGTTTCATTATAGTAAGGACTGAAATAGCCATTGCTGAGCCATGTCGGTTCAGCATAGGGGACTCGGCTAAACTGTCCCGGTGCTGGTGGATGAATCATCTCCTCTTCGCCTTGAATCGTACCGATTTGAAGTCGCTTGTATTGTGGTTTAAGAAGAATTTCATGGCGATGTAGACCGAAGAAAGCTTGTGTAGCATCCTGTCCGGCTATCTTGAACATGAGCAATGATTTTGGTCGAGAATCAAGGAGTGACATACCGACAGTCTTTGCAAAGAGCACGTTTGATCCGCCTGGATGAAGATCAACAAAATGCGAAACATTGTAGACTTTCGCATCGATGACAATCCACTATCAATTCATCTCAGTGCAACACGACTGGCATATGTCTACAATTTGCGTACAAGGTCACCTTCTCTGTTGTGCTGTTGTGAAGTTCTAGCCTGTACGTTCTTATTATGTATATTCGAGTAGCATACCTTGGAGACCTCTTCTCGTGTCAGTTCTTTGAGTATGTGGCTGACCATATCAACGTCAAGTTCAGAGCTGAGTTGTCTGTGCCTGAAGATCCTTCCTTTATCACAAAGCCTGATTTCACGTGCATCTGGACTGGCTAGAACGAGTCCCGAGTTCGTACCGAGTTCGCATTTTTCAAATATCCTGTTCGTTATCTGTGTTCGAAAGTCATTATGGCTTTTGGCCTCGAGGGTAACATGATCGTTGATTGCAGAGCTAGACTTGTACAGTCTGCTGATAAGAATTATGTTATGTATCACAGATAAGTACAGGGATGATCTGGTAAATAAGGGAAAGGGTAAATGGTCATGGATAGACTTGTGATTACTCTTCCAAGCGCAACTTCAGCTGAGAGGGAGGTCAGAACAGGTAGGTTATGGGGGTTCACAACTGCAGAAATCAATTTGTGAGTAAATGAATTAATGTGATTATCTTGATGGCACGCACTCTGAACAAAAAGCTCAGCTATTAAGCCGGTCAGCTATATCTCTGTCATAGATGGATTGAACACTCACGTCATCAGGTGTTAACCTCCCCATGGCCTGATCATCAGTAGATAGCGTTGCATTGATCATTGCGCTTTTCTTTTCTTGAAGCTAGTGTGGACACATCAATTCGTAAATCAAGCGCATAAACTTGAGTCGGGAGAAATACCTGAACGATACGACTCTCAATGCTGTCCTCTATGACGAGCTTGATAGCTTGTACAGGGCGGTGTTGACCAAGACGGTGAATACGATCCATAGCCTCTTTAAAACGGCGCAATTGATTATTTGGATCAGACTACTGGCTAGAGTGCTTACGGTATTCCACCTGTATGATTATTGAGTCAAAGCACGGCCTTGGAAACCAAATTACTCACAGCAGGGTTCCACCAGCTGTCCATCAAGTAGACACGAGACGCCTCAGTCAAGTTGAGGGCGACACCGCCAGCTTTCAGACTGACTAGAAATACGGTGACATTGACGTTGGACACTGGACAGACAATGAGAGGGTTTGCAGATGCACTAAGACGGGAACCATACTAAAATGTTTGATAGTGGCATCACGAGCTTGAGGAGACATGGTGCCTTCCAAACGACAGATCTGACCATTAAATGAGCGATAACAATGGTTGCCGAGTGATAGATACTTGCAGAGAATCCAGCCTTTTGTAATCGATATGCAATTAGATCCAGGAAGTTGACGAACTGGCTGAAGACAATAGATTTCGTCGTAGCATCCTTAAGGCGTAAATTGCTCAATTCTTCAATAAGGGCTTCGATCTTGGTTGAGGATCGCCAAGCGCCAAGGTCCAATCTTCCCAGCATACCTTGTCTCACAGTTCGGATATTTTCGTCTAGTTCGAGAGCCGGTGCTGCGAGATCTATTGTGAGTGCCACATGACACACTGGACAGTCGGGCTGTCAGAAGTATACATGAGGTCTGGCTTATAACAGACTAGAGAGTTCACGCACTGAGTCATCTATAGAAGAGGTCAAATATTGTCGAATGCATTCCCTGTCGAAGATGTGACGGCATTTGGATTGAATCGCATCCTCCGCAAAATCATTGCACAGTCGACAGATGGTAGCTTCAGCGTCAATGGGGACAAATGAGGTTGCAGTTGTCTTACTGCGAAGCACAAGGTCTGGGTGACAAGCCAATTGTCTCATTCTTGTCAGGCTGAGCTAGTGATCAGTCTATCGTCCCTAAGTGGTTACGTCAGCACTTACAGACTAAAAATATTGGAATAATCTACAAGATAGAGAATAATTATTTAGTATTTGACTGAATGAAATCAGTTTTACACACTGTTGAGCACGGTTCCCTGATCAACATAAGTGCTGAATTGTCTCGACGCGTTGTCATACAGAGACAGATAGAGCTCCTTCTCCTCGCGACTGAAGTAATCACGGCGAACAACAATTGTTCTTGGTGGCAAACCTAGATCATCTGCCCTTTGTACCTAGCAGCCTTCAGGAAGGAAATCAATGGTCAAATTGGAAAAAAAAGCATACCTTTGTTCGACGGAGCATCATCCGATCAAGTAAGATTTTCAACTTTTTGAATGCAGTCTTGCCAGGGCCGATCATTCCGTTCTTTTGGATGGGAGTCAATATCTCATTGTTCCAGAAGCAAGTCTAAGGCAATTATCATGTGTAGCAAGGAGCAGGCAGGTAGACATACATGTTGCATAGGGGTATGTCCACAATCTGTTTAGATTGAGAATTTTCTACCAGCTGTCAGATCACAGACACTCACCGTCGCAATTCCGTTTGTCGCTAAACTTCCAGTGCAACGACTTGCACTCACAGGCTTTGCCTTGGCGTCAAAGACTGAGCAAAAACATATCCGTCGACATGACAGCCAACTTACAGAAGTAATATGCGAATGGATCACCCCCCAAGAAACGGATGAGACTATAAAGCTCTCCAACTCGATTCTGCAAGGGTGTTCCTGACAAGCACCAGTTATAAGCGCTCTTCAACTCGAAGGCTGCTTTTGCTGTATTGGTGGAACGCTCTTTAATGTTATGGGCTTCGTCAAGCTAATAAACGCGTTAGAATCTGCTCCAGGCGAAGTCAGATAAATCTCACAATGATGCGATTCCACTTTATTTGATGGACAGGCGACTCCTCTTTGATCATGACCCCTTTACGCTTGAACCCAGTCTCTTGTTTGCGGAAGCAGCTTTCACGCCCATAAGTACCTCATCGGTAAAGAATTTATGAAACCTCACCTTTCTAAAACAGCATATGTAGTTAACACCTTCCAGCAAAAAGTAAGAAATAAGAGGAGTACAGATACTATGACGATTGACAGCATACCACATCATACTTTTTGAGCTCCTTGACATTAGACTCGCGCGAGGCACCATGCCAAACCAAAACCTTCAGACCTTCGGAATGTGTTTCAATTTCATTCCGCCATTGCATGATAGCGACAGTAGGTCTAGTGAAGTGAGAATTGGAATCACCTCAAAAAAAGTGTTCAACTTACGCAACAACAAGATTCGGTCGTTTTTGATCCGATACGAGCAACGCAATAATCTGTATGGTCTTACCCATTCTGAAGAGTCGTCAGAAGATAAATGTAAGAATGCAGATAGTCTGCTAACCCCATTTCATCCTGAGGTGTTTTATTAGGTCATCTCATGCCATCAAATGATAGAGCTGAACAAACCGCAAGCATACCACCACGCCATTCCCCTTGCTCCTGCAGCCGCATCCAATGCAAGCTTTCTTGTTGGAAGGGCAACAGCGTGAGCTTAAGATTTTTCGGCTGTTCCGCACGGACAGGTGTGATAATGGGAATGTTAGCCTCTATATCACCCCATACGGTCTTGAGCTCAGGGTGGAATCTATACAAGGCAATCGTTGCTTTCTCAGCCTAGGACGAAAACATAAGATGATTGCCACAGAAACTTGTAGAAGAGGCAGGGGATGTACGTTTGTTAGACGACGACCAAGTTTATACATAAGCTCCTTTTCCTCCCTTTTTAGTTCCCTCCTAATGTTCAATGCCTGTCTTTTGTACTGAAAAAGATCCGCAGGTGTTGTAACAGCTTTGCTACTAAATGCTTTCGACTTCTTTGTTGTCTTCGCTTTCTTCGCGAGTGGTTCCTCGTCTGACTCCGAGCTAGACATTTGAGAATCTGATTCTGATGAATCCACTTCTTCATCTTCTTCAGTTTCTCCCTCGAACACGTCCTCAATGGAAAGTGACGACGCTTTACTGTTACGTGCAAGTCGCCTTTCAGCAGCAGTAGCACGTAATACAGCGGCAGCGTTAAGCCTTGAGGTGTGACCTGAGGAAGTACTTGCACCATTTGTGGCGGCAGATTGTAAGGAAAGTCGGACCGCTGCATCTAACATGATTTCCTCATCTTCGGTGTCATTGTCTTCTGAAACTATAAACTCCGAGCCACTTGTGCCTGACGATTCTTTGGACTCTGCCCCACTTTCAGGTTCACTTTCAGGTAAAATGGCTCTAACCTTTCCCTTTCCCTTGTCACGATAAGCTCATCAATTCAACTGCTTGTATCTGATACGATTTCTAACCTTGACATTTTTTGCTTTGACCTCAATGGCAATGTGCGCACAATTCGTGATTGTCTGACGCTTGGAGGAGTGTTCTTCAAGAACAACATCTTGTACGAGTTCCATAACGCGCTTCTTGCTTCTGGTGACCCTGGATTCTGTCTTCATTTCTTCTACCATGAACTTAGTTTCTTCGATGTCAGAGGTTACGGGAGTTCCCACTTCTGCGGAACCAGCAGGGCTAAAGACTGGGGTAGCAGTGGTTGTAGGCGTTGGCGTGATGCTCGTATTATTCGCTGCGCGCATGGCAGCAGCGTTACGTCTAGTCCTCACCATTCCGTAGCGTGAAAGAAAGTTTTCGGAACTGTTACGTACTCAATTACTGTGACAAACAGTGTCACTTATCACATGATCGCGGTTCCGATCTATAGCTATTTATAGGTTAGGTTGTATCAGAGACTATAAGATAATGTAAATTAATATGGCTCTAGTCCAAGCAATCCTTGACAAGCCCCTTCAATATCCACAATCTACTCCAGTCTAAGGAGATAGCCAATGAGAAATGTGGATGGCGTACCTCTTTGGGCGCTGACATCGTCAGTACAACAGGATCCTTTTCACTGACTAAAACCTCGTCCTCTATGCGAATTCCCATATTATGGTATTGCTTCGGAAACTGCGGCACAGGTGGAACATAGATACCCGGTTCGATGGTAATCACCATGCCAGTTTTCAAGCTAATATAACCTCGTTAAGCAAAAGGCTTACAGTCCACACTATTGTTTACTTACCTATTGCGGCGGCACACGTTGGATGATTCATGAAGATCTGATTTGGACAATGAGTTTGGAGGATCTGCTCAGGGATTCAACTTACCAATGCCAATCGGGTGGCCGAGAAAATGAGGATATAGCATCCGTTCAAAATCTGTATCACCTCCGAGAATAGTTGACTTAAAATGAAAGCCAAGCCTGGTAAGCTCTTCTTTCAGTCGGATACATGATTTTTGATGAAGCTCGTGTAGTGCATAGCCCGCGCTTTCAGTGCAGTCTCTGATAAGTTCCTTCTGGACTGTCAGGACAGCAGAATATAATTCTGTTTGTGCTGTAGAGAATTTTCCCGACACAGGAAATGTTCGTGCTCAAGTTCCAGTTTTCAGACAAAGATATGCAGGCAGCACATCGAACCTACTGATATCTGAGGCATAACCACTAGCTTTTGATCAATATACCAGATCATTGATACACAATAGGCGGTAGAACTTACTTGTATTCACAGCCCGCATCAACTAACACAAGCTCCCCATCCTGTAGTAGATGATTGTTCTCAGTATAATGTATGATTAAAGCATTGGGCCTAGAAAGAAATCAGCAAATGATAGATCATTCGGTAATCTGCTCACCCAGAAGCTACAACGGGAACATAAGCAGGGCGCTGAGATCCCTGTAATGCACATATATATTCAAAGTGAGCTGCCAAAGCAGCTTCTGACAGTCCTGGTTTCGCAAAACGCATGGTCTATCTGCAGTTAGTTTTGTCCGTGATTGCGGCTTCATACCTACTTTTGCATAGGCTCTTCCGCTGATGGTCCCAGCTTGATTCATGACTTTCTGCTCAGCCTGACTTTTGATTGCCCTTAAATAAGCGATCTTGGGATAGAGTAGTAGTTTCTGCTTGGAACTAGAAATGCTTCCGATCATGTTATTGACTTCGGAGCAAAGGCCTGGTGCAAGAGTGCGTAATAGTTGTTTTGCAGACAAATTGCAGGATGAAGCATCATCATTGGTAGGGAGATCTGTGAATATATAAGATGCTCGATAGAGGGCAGATTTAAGAACATGAGCAAATGATGTTGTTGGTTCAGCGGCATCTGCACCAAAAATTATTGCAGCATCTGTAGTTGAGGTTCTGCAAAATAAAAATAATATTTAGCACTTAAGAAGGGGAACATCGTAGTTTCAAACGCACTTTGGGCCATCCCATTTCTCTTTCGCAGAGTTCTTGCCAGAGCAAAATAGTGTCATGCGGTACCCTTTTGAAGACGATGTTTTTTCTGAAGAGTTGTGTCAGGCTAGCCCCAGACGCAGGATCCGGTCGAATTCACCTAGAATTACCGCGGAGTCTGGCTCGGCGAAACCGGTGAGGTACCAGAAATCCGAATTTTGACGAAACTTATAACTGGGATTTGGTCAGATTTTTTCCATCAGCGAGAAAGCACGGCCAACTTACAATATATCTTATAGATCTCAATCAGGGAATAGTATCACACAGGAAGGAAACCATTAGACGCACTGTTGCTCATCATCTTGATGGGAGCAGACATAGATACTACCAGGCTGTTCTCCGGGAGACTATCCATTAACTTCCTTCGCCTTTGGTCGTATTCTTCCGGTTTTATTCCAGGTGTCAAGTCATGTTTTCCGACTGAGAATAATCACAATCATGACCCTCTTCAGAGTCACATAATAACCAAATGCGAACAACTCACCAAGATGTGGATGTGAATAAGGTAATGGCTGGCCATATGCACCAGGCTTAGTGACTGTTACAAGCGTTCTACGCGACACGTATTTGATGTTTCTGTACGGTATAGACACGAGATGCCTATGCCACAATGAACCAGAAGTCATCGACCAAGGGATAGAGTTACTGGTGACCCTAACCTTAGGCCTAAGGGGTATGTCACATCTTCAACCCCTATAACTGATCCTTCGAGCAATCTGGAACCAGACTGTCACCTCTTACGGCGGATTGACCTTGTCATGCAAGCTCTCAACCTCTTACTACCTACATTCTGCTATGACCACGATCGGTCCAACCAAATCCTCTAAGTACCTGGCACGCGATGCACCCGTATATTCTTTCTCAATTGCAGATCCTGCTGCTTCGTCAAGCGGGGGCGTCATTTACACTTCAATGCCCAATGAAACCCTATCCACTGCAGGGAAATTCGCCATCTCAGTATATGCATATGTCGGTATCGCCTTCCTGATTGCTACCTTTTTGTTCGCTATTGGATATGCACTCTTTCGCATTCGACAGGATAGAGGCAAACGGAACTACGACCTGGATAATCCATTTTATGACTCAAATGAAAATACTCGATATGTATATCTCATTCAAATTTCGACAGATCGCCAGCTCACACCACCGCTTGCCAGGTTTCTGGGAAGGCGCGCTTGAAAAATAGTAAGCTAGGGAAGATTAACTTTTCGCTCGCAAATGAGATTAGGAAGAAACAAGTCAAGGAAGCTAAAGCTGGTCGCAAATCCACTCTTGACTTACCAGTCCTTGAGCCACCCCACATACTTAAGCGCTCTGGATCTAGTCATGGCACACTCTCCAACCCGACCAAGCGTGTCAGCTGGACATCGTCTGCCCCAACTGCTCGTGACAGTCAGCGCCCTGCTAGCGACCCAAAACCCCCAACATTACCTGAAGAGGCTACTGGTGACTTGAGCTTGGCACGTGCCTCACATGTTTTGCCATTACCTCGAGCCCAGGACTCTCATGCGCGTGTCGATGTCTCCCACATGTCAGATCCTCGTGCACCAAGAAGCAAAGAACTCATCGGCAATACTACACCTGGCTTATGTCAAAATTGGGCTAGGCCTGACAAAGCTGGAAACGGGGAGGGGTTGAATAATTTTCTGGACACTACAGCACAGCAATGTTATCGTTAGCCAGCTCTACTAGTTCTAAAAGACTTCATATGTCAGCTGCCTGCGATTCTGGAAAGCTGATAGGGGGAAATTGATCCGATTTGTTCTGGTATCAATGTCTCTGCCTAGCGCTCGGGTTTTTCCTCGTGGGACTGACCTGGTAGTCTCACGACAGGGACCGGCACAGAGATACCAAAGGCCCGAGGCCTGAACGTGAAACTACTTCAACACAATCGCTTAGCAAAGTAAGTGATCCGACACGGCGGGGCCACCCTGATGAAAATTTCTTTCGAAAAGAACGATGAATTTTCAGGTGTCTGCCGAACATTAAGTCAAATGCTGGGTTTCCAAGAACGATTGGAAGAGTACACCCTTTGCGGAATATGGAATAGGAATGCCGCTCTGAAAAGTCAAGGCACGTTATCTCATGGTTCTAAAAGAACGAGAACAACGTGTTGAACGGATACTACCGAAGTCTTGGGAAAGGCAGCAAGGGGGACCTGTCTTGGACCTCAAATGAAATGAACCATGTAAATTACTTCAATATCGGAGGTCTATTAATATATCAGATTGGGGACGGTGCAAACGTCAACGTCATCAATTCCATTACGGTGGAAGGTCCCGGCGTGTGTCTACAGCACTCTAGCATCCCTCGAAAGTGCGCGCCAGTACCGATATGATCGTTGGTCGGGGATCACCAGGGTCAGGGCGAGAAGACTCTACAAATGAGTGCAATCTTGACCGCGAATCCTTTCAAGAATCCAGCTCTGGAATCTTACGAAATCCGAATGTCCAGTCGATTCCCTCAGAATATGCATTTATCAGGTCAGCGATCGAGCTTGGGGTTTCATCCCTTTCGTCTTGACTCACATCCAAATCACTTGAAAACTTTACTGTCAAACCCTGCTTCTAGATGGATGGGACAAATTTTTCCTGCTCTACATTCACTTGTTTGAAGTATACCTCAATGAAAAACATTTCTCTATACGAAGCGATCTTTTATGCTTTTCCATGGAAACTACAGATGCTTCAAACAAGCTACTCGGTCCGTCCGATAAACAGAGACAGGTTATGAGACTGTTCACTATCAATGATTGTGAGGTCGATTGACATCATCGTCAAGGGCCTTGAGGATAATTTCACGCCGAAGCCATTGTTCAGGGGGAGTCAGGTACCAAGATAAGATGCCAAACAGTGTCACACTCCCGAATATTACACAGGCCTTCATGAATCATTCGTATTTGGAGACAAAGAGGGGGGGAAATACGCACGAAATTGAAATTCTCATTGTCGACAGGAAAGAAAAACGGGGATAGCATAACCTGAACCAAAAACATCAAATCAGTACATCAGAATTTGTTCAGGACTTACAGAGACGACAAGGGCATTGAAAACGGCAACAGCCACATAGCACAGCTTCCTGTATCGACCGAGGAAGAAGTACGAATTTTTAAAGTTGTTGGGTGTCAAAGTGAGTCGAAGCAAAGCGATGAGACCATAAGCAGCGATAGTGGGCACAGCTCCAGCAGAAATGAGAGAGAAAAACGCTACTTGACTTGGAAGGATGGTGCATAGCAAGACGGCAGCGAAGATATACATAACCGTAACTGCATGCCTCGGTTGTCCTGCATCATCCACTTGGCCAATCCAACCCGACATAGGAAGGACACCATCACGAGCGACGGCAAACACAAGTCGAGAGGCGGCCACAATAGCGACACTAGTGTTCTAGAATTAGATTCTCATGATCAGTGATAACAATCGCAAAGCAGCCAAGCCCACTTACAAGAACCAAGCCAATAATTGCAATTACCGTCATAAAAGTAGCACCGCCCTTGCCCAAAGCCAAAGCATACAGTTGGACAAAGGGCTGAGGAGCATTTAAGGAGAACAAAACATCGAAGTCCGGGGTACAAAATAAGAACAAAATGATGGTCACAAAACTAAGTAGACCAGTAGCAATTGCACTGGACAGGATTCCTTTCCCCGCAACAATCCTATATATAGATTAGTCAGACAGCGATGAGAATGGGGATTTGGGCTACCTGGCATTCTTTGTCTCCTCTGCGATGTGTCCAGATGCATCAAACCCTGTCATGGTCCCTGCAGTGAAAAGACTAGCGAAACGTTCTATAAGGCGATCCTTTTTCAAAAAGTCGATGTAACGCACAAAGATAGGATCCAGTTCCATCCCGCAGGCGCTCCAGTTCCGTTATCTGGTGTAAAACATTCGAACTCGACCAAGGAAATACTATCCAAAAAACATACAAGTCATAGTGAAGACTTCCTTGGCGGAGCGAAAACCATATGTCTTGGAAACGCCGATAGGAAGCCAAATTAGGCAAAGTATGAAATCCGCCATCATCAGCCCGATAGAGAACTTGAATACCATCGAGTAAAGCCGAGGGGGAAGATAATTGATCAGAATGGCGAGAATGAGAAATCCCTCGGAAATAGCCCAGACGAAAGCCCGCCATTTCACATTCTCTAGTCCGATGCCTCCAGGAAAATCTATTTCAAATACAGCAAAGAGAGATACGAGGTAATTCGCAGTTGTCTGGAACACTCAGTAGAGGGCTGATTGATGGAGCAGACATACTTACTTGACAGTTTCCAGCAACGAATGTCATCCAAGCGGTGGTAGACCACCAAGCAACGATAAAGCCGAAGAAACGTGCAAATCTTGCTCCAGCACTTTCCGCAGCCCAGACATAAATGGAACCACTGAGAGGAAGAGCGGAGCATACTTCTGCCAGGACAGCGGCAGTCATGGACATAAAAATGAAAGTTACGATATATGAAGACCTACATTGATCGCTCAAAAGTCAAATTTATGAGGAGGCCGCTGAATCTTACCATATCGCAACGGGGCCGCCAGCCAAGATCCCCACAAAAAGAGCAGTCCTGCACGAGTTAGAGTGAAGTTAAAGTCAAGTGAGAGTCATCTGAGTGACGAATTACCCACCTCACGCCCCCAATGAAATCTAAAGCGCAAAAACTGGCCGCAAAGCTCTCGATGATATGCCAAGTGCGGTGCAATTGCTAGAAGAACAATCATTACTTGAACCTGACCGAAGCCAATGACACTCACCTGACGATACCCTAATCTTTGCTGAATCAGAATATGTGTATTAGCATTCAATGTAATTTGTCCCTCTCTGAGGGAAAACAGGTAACTAATCGGGGAGGCTTCCCTACGCAGGTATAA
>Ga0153993_100220_pt1 | contig 21113 bp, 26 predicted proteins | sample TSNC077MetaG_FD_104706 | JGI IMG/M metagenome (GOLD analysis project Ga0153993, IMG submission 104706) | Attine ant fungus gardens microbial communities from North Carolina, USA - TSNC077 MetaG | ecosystem: Host-associated > Fungi > Mycelium > Unclassified | place: USA: North Carolina, Lumber...
AGTAGGCCTTGGGCTGTAGTGCCCGACGTCGATGAAAATACTTCTGATATCGGTTCTAGAAGGCAGTACAATGGTTTACAACTGACAATCATCTGACAAAATCTTGGTTCTAAACACGGTGTTTGAAGATGGTTTTCACTTTCTGCCAAGAATCCCGACTAAGGAGCTCATTGAGCCACCTCTCAACATTGGGCCTTCCTTCAGTAAGTGGCAACTTGACTTCATTAATGAGTCGATCGCTGACTGGCACAGAGGCGAGATCAGCAAGGGTGAGTTCCTGTATAAGGCGCCCGTTTTTTCAGTTCAAGTGATATTTCGAATTCAGCGGATATATGTACATCACCAGCGATATACTTCTGCTTGGAGAGGATCTTCTCGTAGGTATCGAGAGTCGCAAACAGTTTTTTCTTGCAATTCTCGATTTCAGTGGTATCGGACTTGAGATTGAAGAATCTTCGAAAAAACATGTATCAGATTTCTTATTGAAAGGAGAAAAGAGCTCGTGACGCACCTTTTATTGAGGGTTTCGAAAAGAAGAGCCCCGGCGAAACGACTGTAGTAGGATGCTTCTGCCCATGTGGCTTGATCTACCAGTGCACGTTTTTCAGGGTCTTTCGGCAACAGTTGGGTGCCTTGATTGGGGTACTTTTCCTCGAGATAGCGGGCTATAGCTCTGCTTTCGGATAGAAGAAACCCATTGTCGTCCTATTTGTCTGCAAGTTGGTTTAATGATGTGACGTTCCGGGTGACTTACAATGGCAGGAACCAATCCAAAAGGAAATTTGGCAAGGTAATCTTCTGATTTATGCTCTCCTGCTATAAGGTCCACATCGACCCATTCAAAGGGAACATTCTTTTCATGAAGGATGAGGGCGGCAACAAGGGCAGGACCAGAGGCGAACCAGCCATAGAGTTTGAGGACCATTTTTTACGAGCAACTGGACAGGGCAAATAGTGATACTGGGGTGCGATAAAGACTATTGCATGATTGGGTTATATAGCAGTTTCTGATAATCATCCCTCAAAATAGAAACGGAGGCTGTTACTAAGCGCAGCGCCGGGGGAGCTATATCAGGTCAGGTTCATTTGAATGAAGCTCAAAATTAGCCTTCCGAATTCATTGGTGATGGAAAACAATTGCTCTCGATATACTTTGCACGTCACTGCCATCAATCATAATTGATCAACGGCCAGGGATTACGGTCCTTGATATGATGTATTTGCAAGAAGTCATATCCTGATCGATTCATCTGACTTCAAGTATTCTCTCTCGAAATGAACAAGAATATCATTGATGAGAAACACCTGCTGCCATTGGTTGATTTCAGGCCTTACGAAATCAATTTTCTGTCGGAGTTTCACTCCGCACATCTTGGTAATAATCATGGTTAAGTGGGACCGTTCTGAATTATCAACCTCTTCCGTTTCTTCGTTTGAGACAACCATGTCCCTCGATTCGTCGGAGCCCAAGTCGTCTGACGTAGGCATCGTAGTGGAGAAAGAGGGATTACATCTTTCTTCTCTCCTGATACTTTTTAACGAGCTCAGATGTCTTGAAGAACACGATAAGCAATATGTGAGTAGAGGAACTAAAACACTATCTGGGTGACTTAAGATGTTTTGTAGATATTTGTACACCGTCCAGCGCGGGGAGACTGGGAGTCGTGCATGAGCTTCGCATCTTCTGTTGAGACTCTTGAGCTCAACTCCCAGGGAAGCAAAGAGGTACTTGGAATTTCTCCAGGGACTTATATCCGACTCGTACAGCAGCTCAAAGGGAAGCCACTGTTTCCTCAATTGAAAAGGCTTTGCATAGAAGATTATCATGGGCTGGTCGATTTCTTCCCACTCTTTCTTGCTTCAAACCTCCGATCAATTCGACTTCTCAGCACCAAACCGCCTACCATACCAGTTACTACTGCCTCTCTTGTGCTTAGAAACCTCATCTGCGATCTTTCAGAGTGGTCCCAGGAAATACAACACCTCCATATAGCACAAAGCACTATCTTGCAGACATGGATGTTTAATAGTATTTCCATCCTCAGCAATCTCCGTACCCTCGAGCTTTCCCCTGTTCAAGTGAAAAACTTCGAAGAATTTCGTCCCCTGGCACCTCTTGCTCTCGAAAGTCTTACTCTTGAGCTTTCCTGCTCCTCCTATGCTTGTTTACCTTACCCCATCACTCCACTACCAGACTTCCTTGCGCTACTCAAGAAATTGCGTATTTCTGGATCTTCCATCGTGATAGCAGACTTTGTTCAATCCCTCGGATCACAAAAACTGACTAGTCTGGCCATTGAAGGTAAAATTCAAGCTGATGAAAGCGCATGGTCTTCGAGTTCGAGGTGCATGAAACATCGCACACTGAAGACAAGTAGCAAGCTGAAGAAAACAGTGAACCACCGAATTCATGGTTTTGAAAGCATCCTGCACAGGATATCATTGCGCTGGGGAGAATCCCTCCAAGAAATAACCATTATTTCACAATGTGATGCATGCATCGACTTCGCTCCGCTACCTAGTATTCAGCTTATCGAAAAAATCTACGTTTCCGACTTTCCAATTAATGACCTTGAACATGCACTCAAGCCCGCTGCTATTTGGAACCATCTGGATAACCTCCACTTGACTGTGACAATCACATTTCCCCTCCTCTCCCTGATAGCTCTTTATGCACCTCAGTTGAAGAAGCTTGACGTGTCCATAAATACGAGCGAAGCACCTCCCGTGGACAACCAACAGGTTCCTACTCACCCCCTCAACCTACTGAAGATTCACGGTCCGTCTTCTCAAAATTCTGAGGGGTCCCCCTGCAGGAGCGCCAACGACGTTCCGGATCTGTCCCGTTTGATTCAAGTTGCTCGATATTTGAATTCATTATTTCCAACCCTCAAAGAACTAACTTCAACGAGTCAAATCGAAATTTGGGAGCTAGTGTGGCAGCTTTTGGTGCTATGTCAAACCTGTAGGGCAGATGGAAATTGTCAAAGGCCCGTTCACAATCAAGAGTCCGAAGTGTTGTGACTAGTATCATTTGAAATTAGTATCGTCCTGCAGATCAGAATCAAAGATACATCACTTTACATACCATTTACATACCACTGCCATCAATAATTGATCGACGGCCAGGGATCACGATCATCGGATGCAAGTGTGAGGTCCTATCCACTGTGATAATTAGACATCATATCCTGATCTATTTATCCTGCAACGTTCAATTCATTTGACTTCAACTAATCTCTCTCCAACTGTATCAATCCTCAACCTCCAAATTTACTTTCATTTCATCCCTAGGATTTGACTAGCACTAGTCGTCAAGGAGAAACCTACCCACCTGTCACTACTTTACTTCAGACAGTACGGAGGTAGCTTCTAACATACTTGCTGTCAGAGTTAAATTGACCATCCTATACGCTTGGGAAGGGTTGTCGAAGTCAGTGTATCAATGTGGAAATTACTTAATCAGTGTATATTGTAAATTTGTCGAAAGTTTAAGTTGCTCTTTTGACCTTGCATCTGCCTACCACACGTTACATATACTACGTTTTATTCACGAAAAGGGTTTTGGTTGTGTGTGGCCGTCCTGAATCATGCCTGGAACCTCTTCTTCCTCTATATCTTCATTGGAGACTCATATGACTCTTGGTTCACCAAAGCCATACTCAGCCACTTCATCTGATGCAGGTGTTGTAGTGGAGAATAAGGGGATGTGTCTTTCTTCTCTCCTGCCATTGTTCGACAGACTTGGATGTGAAAAGTATGAAAACCGATATAACCATAGAGAATATGTGAGTAGAGAGGCTAAAGTACTATATTGAGGACTTGGAAAAATGTTTTGTAGATACTTGCAGCCCGTCCAACGCAGGAAGACTGGTCGTTGTGCATAAACTTCGCATCATCTGTTGAAACCATCAAGCTTAACCCTCATGGAAGTGAAGAGGCCCTCGAAATCTCTTCAACGACTTATATTCGCCTTCTGCAGCAGCTGAGAGGGAAACCATTGTTTCCTCGACTGAAAAGGCTCTGCATAGAAGATTATCATGAGCTTGTCGATTATCTCCCCCTCTTTCTCTCTCCAAACCTCCAAACAATCGAACTTCTTAACACCGAACCGTCTTCTATACCAGATACTACTGCCTCAATAGTGCTTCAAAACTTCATCTGCGATTTTTCAGAGTGGTCCCAGGATGTACAACACCTCCGTATAGCACAATGCTTTATCATGCCGACATGCTTGTTAGATAGTATTTCACTCCTCAACAATCTCCGTACCCTCAACATTTCACCTATCCACGTGGGCAGCTTTCAAGAATTTCGTCCTCTGGCACCCCTCGCCCTCGAAAGTCTCACCCTCAGACTTTCCTGTCCCTTATATGATCGTTTACCCGACCCTATCACTCCATTGCCAGATTTCCTTGTATCGCTAGAGAACTTGGATATTTCTGGACCTCTCATCGCGGTCGTAGACTTCGTCTCATCTCTAGGATCACGGCGTCTGACTAATCTGGTCGTTGAGGCTGGAAGTAAACATGTCACATGCGACCAACACGTCTCTCTGATGGAAGTAGAGAATGTAAACGTGTGCGATTTTGGAAACATGTTATACACAATATCATTGCGTTGGGGGGACTTCCTTCGAGAAATCACCATCACTCCGCCGTGTAGTGCATGCATCGACTTTTCCCAGCTATCTGGTATGCTGATGCTTGAAAAAATGCGCGTATTCGACTGTCCATTCAATGGCCTTGAGCATACACTCAAGTCTCCTGCTGTATGGTACCATCTGGATACACTCCACTTGACTGTGACAATTTCATTTCCACTCCTCTCCCTAATGGTGCTTTCTGTACCTCATTTAAGGAAGCTGAACATTTCCATAGACACGAGCAAAGTACCTACGAAAGAACAACGTGTTTTTTCTCACCCCCTCAAGTCATTGAGTATCCTCAATTCGCCTTCTCAAGATTCTGGGTGGGGGTCCTGCTGGAGCGTCCAAGATCTTCCTCATTCTATTCAAATTGCTCGATATCTGAATGCATTGTTTCCAAAAATGGAAGAACTAACCTCAAACAGTCCAATGAAAACTTGGGAAGTAGTTTGGCAGCTCATGTTGCTCTGTCAAACTTCGAGAGCAGATGACAATTGTAGACCTGTTTATGCTCGAAACGAGTTGGGAGTGCTGTGACCGAAATCATTTGGATTTAGTATTATCTTGTATATCAAAATCCAATAGATAGTTTCCAACTCCAATGGGAGTTGATTGTAAAACTCTGGTAATATATCTTTTGAACTCCGCTTATGGAAATTGAGGGACAGTGACAGAGGGCGGGCGTGACCAACATTGGAAGTCCCGAATTACATCGTCGCTGCCTACTTTCTACTGCCCCCGTCATTTTTACAACAGCAGTAGAGGCTCAGATGCTGCGCATAGTCTCTACTGTGTCTAAATCTTCCTCCACGGGAATTCTCGGAAAGGCCGCAAATACATGTGTGTCGGGACGCTTACATCCAAATCATGTTGTTAACTGGAATTTCCAGGTCGACGTTCTCTCACATCTTCCTCAACACGCCATGCAGATATAACATTAACGATAGATGGAAAAGAGGTTACAGTTCCTCAAGGTGGATCTATTATCTGTGGTCATATCTCTTTCTTCTCAGCACATCTCTCAAGGTTCTGCTCTGATACAAGCTTGCGAAGCTGCTGGCGCAACAATACCAAGGTATGTTCTGTTTTTTTTTACTGCTCAGAAAACAGCTGAAGGTTTTTGCTTGAAGATTCTGTTACCATGATAGGTCCGTTTCATCAATCCATCTTACCTGTCTCCTGCCGACGTTCTGGACAGGCTCGCAATTGCTGGAAATTGTCGTATGTGTTTAGTCGAAGTTGAGAGATCTCCGAAACCCGTGGCGTCTTGGTGTGTGTTCGCTTTCTCGCATCTGTCAGCTCAATTAATGGATTGGCAGTGCGATGCCCGCTATGCCTGGCTCGAAGGTTTTTACTAACACCCCACTGGTGCACGAAGCGAGGTGACCTGTTATTCTTTCCTCTCCATTTTCTACTCACTATGTGATCTGAATTTAGAGAAGGTGTCATGGAATTTCTTCTAGCCAATCATCCCCTTGACTGTCCTATCTGCGACCAAGGTGGAGAATGTGATCTTCAAGACCAGTCTATGCGGTACGGTTCCGACCGCTCGCGTTTCCATGAGATCACTGGCAAGCGTGCCGTTGAAAACAAGGATCTTGGCCCCCTTGTCAAGACTTCTATGAATCGCTGTATCCAATGTACACGGTGTGTGCGTTTCGCTAATGAAGTCGCTGGTGTTGAGGAACTCGGTACCTCTGGCCGAGGTAATGATATGCAAATTGGCACCTATGTCGAGAAGACGATGAATTCCGAATTATCCGGTAATATTGTCGATCTTTGTCCTGTCGGTGCCCTTACCAGCAAACCGTACGCGTATAATGCCCGACCATGGGAGCTCAAGAATACCGAAAGCATTGATGTTATGGATGCCATTGGTTCAAACATTCGTATCGATTCTCGCGGTGTTCAGGTTATGCGGATACAGCCCAAGACCAATGACGATGTTAATGAGGAATGGATCAACGACAAGACGCGATATTCATATGACGGCCTCAAATTTCAACGTCTAACAACTCCCTTAGTGAAACAAGGCGATCGATTTGTTGCTGCCACTTGGGAGGAGGCACTGACTGTCATAGCCGAGGGTCTTAAAACTTCTGGGGCCACAGGGAACGAAATTCAGGCTGTCGCTGGCCATCTCGCTGACACGGAGTCGCTGGTTTCACTTAAAGATCTCATGAATCGCCTTGACTCCGACAACCTCATTCTTGATCAGACCAATGGTCATTTACCCCCTGTGCATGGTGTCGATGTGCGCTCCAACTACCTCTTTAATGCCACTATTTCTGGCATTGAAGAGGCTGATGCTATCCTTTTGGTTGGTACCAACCCCAGACACGAAGCTGCTGTCCTCAACTCTCGTATCCGCAAGAGTTGGCTGCACACACCTCTCGAAGTTGGTTTGATCGGTGAACGTGCTGATACTAGCTATGGCTACGAGTATCTTGGCAGCGACGCTCATGCATTAGAAATATTTGCTTCAGGTAAAGCGCCTGAGAGTGCTTTCACCAAAAAATGGAAGGAAGCGAGGAAACCTTTGATTATTGTTGGTAGCGCTGTTTCGGAACATTCTGATGCTGTTAGTGTCTACAACACACTCGCCAAATTTGTGGAGAAGGAAAAAGCTCGCCTTATCACTCCCAACTGGAACGGCTTTAGCATTCTACAGAGGGCGGCTTCCCGTGCCGCTTGCTACGAGATTGGCTTCACTCCCTCTCGCGCTGCTTCACAAACAAAACCTAAATTTATCTACCTCCTTAATGCTGATGAAGTCGATCCCAAGTCGATTCCCCAAAATGCATTTGTTGTTTATCAGGGCCATCATGGTGACATCGGCGCTCAACTAGCAGATGTTTGCCTGCCAGCTTCAGCGTACACCGAAAAGGGAACAACGTGGGTGAACACTGAGGGCCGTGCACAGCAAGGTCGTGCGGCTGTCAGTCCACCTGGCGCTGCTCGTGAAGACTGGAAGATCATCCGCGCGCTCTCGGAGGTGATAGGTACTGCGCTGCCGTATGATAACATTTTAGAGCTGAGGGATAGGCTGTGGGAAATCTCACCAGTGCTTGTGAGATATGATATTACAGAGAAGACATCGTCTGAGATTGCATTGGTGGGCATTAAGGCGATTCAGGACAGGACAGCAGGTGCCAAGATTGGCGGTGCTGCTTTCAAGAAGCCTATTTCCAATTTCTATCAAATAGATCCCATCTCACGAGCGTAAGTTTTTCAGCCTCTTTTGTAAATGTCTTGTCGTTGATGTGGATGTACATGGCAGTTCTATCACAATGGCACAATGTACACGTTCTTTTGTAAATGACCAAAGCCACGGCTTTGGCGAGCCTAGTAAGACGGAGCGGGCTGCATTTGCGTAGAGACATCCTTAGTAATATTTCTGTCGAAAGTTGAATTCTTGAATTCTTCTCAAATTTCTTTTCAACTTGTCCCTCGTTCTGCTTCAAGACTGTAATACAACACTAGAACCTGTCCACTTTGTGAACAGCTAAATGTGATACTGTAGCAGGCACAAAAAATAAATGAACGGATCCGATAACGTCGTCTCCTGATCAGTATGTTTATTGTAGGTTTCGTCCAGAAAAGGGCTTTGAGTGGATGTGATAGCATAGTGATCTCTAACTTGACAATGATCAGCCCAACTACGTTCAACTGTCTGTCGCGTCAAGATCTGTGATCATCTATGTCACTGTCAGCAGACAGTTTTAGGCTGTACACCTTAGTTCTGTGTATTCAAGTACCGAGGCAGATTATTATACTCCCCACTGATGTGCTTCTTTGACAGGTAGACTTACATGATGAGTTAAGATAGAAGAAGGGGGGAGCGAAAACTCATTGCAAATGCACAACGAGTCTCATCTCACCTGCCTGTATTTATCTCTAACTACCATCATCAAATGATCATCAGGAATGAAACCTAACGTATTTTTAGTGTAGCGCTCGATATTCCAACAAATATATTATAGTTCTGTGCATTTAGAACTAAGTGCTTCTTTTACAGCGCTGCAACTTGAATAACATGCTTCTCACTGATATCATTTATCCAGCAGCATTTGGGCTTGCTGTTTCCTGCTATGCTTTGGCTTTGATACAAAGGAAAGACTCAGCCGTATGGATCATATTCAACGTTTTGACTATGCCTGGCTCACGAAGAGGACCGTAGCTCAAAAAGATACCTACCATAGGTCCATCTGGACTATTCACCTCGTGGATAGGGGTTTATAAGGCAATACATTATGGATCACAAATGATCCAAGAAGGTTACAAGAAGGTGTGCATGCATTGTATCGCTGACATTGTCTTAACAAATTTGACTACCTAGTACCCCATTTTCAAAATACCGACACCTTTCTTTTGGCTTGTAGTTGTAGCTGCACCTGAACTTTTGGAGGATATAAAAAAAGCTAGCAATAAACAAATATCCTTCATTGCCGCTCTCGACCAGGTTTGTGCTCTTCTATCTCTTGTCTAGACATAGTATTGACCCTACAAAATCAAAGAGGTTTCAACTCGACTACACAATTGGTCCAGGGCTAAATGGCGATGACTACCACATCCAGGTTGTCCGTGGTGTGATGACGAGAAATATCGGCGCTCGCTATTCCGGCATGTTAGACGAGATAGACAAGGCCTTAAATATGCTTCTAGCAGGAGCTGATCAAGGTATATATCAGTGCGTTTTTCTTCGTCTATGAATACTCAGACCGGTGAAGGCTGGATAAACATTCCTACTCGTCTCTCTGCTGAAAAAATTGTTTCAAGATTCAGCGCACGATTCTTCGTTGGTCCTGAACTCAGTATGCTTTCATTTTTGTAGGGTGGACTAGTATACTGAAAAAAAGCCCCTTTCAGCTTCCAATGCAAAATTTCTTGAAGCCATGGAACAGTACGCTGTGCACGTATTGAAGGATGGTCCAGCCCTCGGCATTCTTCCGAAATGGCTCAGACCGTAGGTGTCACTGGTCCTACTCTACGATCTTTTTTTTTCATGGAGCGGATTTTACAGTCTTGCAAGTAGACTTCAATTTGACACGGAAGGGAAGATACGTGAGATTGAGGCATTCATACTTCCAGTTCTTAACAAGCGTTTACAAGAGGGCATTGAGAATCCGGACGTAGATTCAGTCAGTTTGACCGACACTTTCAGAGTCCAGTGCTTACCGCCGTCGCAGAATGATATGATTACATGGTTATGGAATGGCGCAGATAAGAACCATCAAACCCTTCGTGATGTCGTCCTTCGAATAGTTCTGCTCCACGTTGCGGCCATCGAGACTACGTCAGGTGTAAGTCTCCGACTCGTGACCCTACGCATATCTAATTTGAAATTTGAAGCTTCTAGCAAATGCTCTCCATTGCCTCGCAGCGCATCATGAGTACATTGAGCCGCTACGGGAAGAGATATGGATGATTGTTGAAGCGGAGGGATGGAACAAAACCTCAATCGGAGAAATGAAGAAGTTAGATAGTTTCATAAAAGAGTCGCAACGCATACATGGTTCAGATGCTGGTGAGACATCCGATATCAATGAGATTCCACCGACTCGGAACATTAACGATTATTTCATCCAGTTATGACTCAACGATTGGCGGTAGATAACTTCACTTTTTCCAACGGGACTTTCATTCCCAAACACACGTTATTTGGAGTAGCCGGTCACGCAATCAATACAGACGAGGTGAAAGTTGAACAAAACTCTTATCTATCTATTGTTCTGACGTATTTCCAGCGTGTCTACTCAAACCCTCACGAGTTCCAGGGTTTCCGCTTTGTTGATATGGATCCCTCGAAATGGCAGATGACCTCTTTGAACCTGGCATACATGACCTTTGGTATTGGAAACAGAGCATGGTAAGTATCACTCAAATTTTTTGAATTCTGATTCATTATCCGTTCTGTGTGGAAAAAAAGTCCAGGACGATTTTTCGCTGTCACCGAAGTGAAGACCGTCCTTGCTCGTATATTGCTCAACTACGACATCAAGTTGTCTGATGAAAAGACTAGAGAGCCTCAGGTAGCAGGTGTAGCTCTGAAGCTCAACAAGTCCGCTGAAATCTTTCTGAGGAAGAGAAATCTAAACTGACAATATGAGATGACCTTGTGACAAGCATAGATTACTCAGCCGCTTGGACGTCAAAACCAAGGGGGGAATATCAACAGCCATATTGCTTTTGTGATTGTTACCATAAGGATGAGGTCAACAAGATCTCGATTTTATTTTACAATGATCTTCGGTGAAATGTTCTCAGAATTCCAATTTTGGACATTTTCTCGATCGGAATACAAAGTTACTAGGCACAGCAGTATGTGCCTAGCCTTCTGGGGTCCTGCTCTATCAGCTATCATGACCGTAATTGCGAGATCTACGTATTGCCCCCACGAACTTACCTTTTCTGCTGAATTATCACTTTCCCAACATCACCTGATGATGTATAGGCTCCATGCTACCGAGGTCGGGCGGTGCAGTGACTAAAACATCATGACCAAAGTAGAGATCAGTTTTAGAAATTTGAATAACATCCTACTTATATATAATGATAAAAGACCTCTCCCTCGACGGTGTCTCCATGTCTAAGCATCACCTTTACCGATTTTGAATACGCCGAGGACTGATGATACACTCCGTTTACTGAAGTCTATTAAGCGTTTATGAGACTGCACTCGAATGAGATATGTAAAGACATAAACACATATTGTCTGTGTGTTGTTCAATATTATATAGATGACATTGCAGGAATAACGTGACTTACGTTGAACACGATATAACCCCAGAAGATTCCAAAATCCCGCCAATGGTTTGAATAGAGAATATTGAAATTGGGCTCCATCCATTCGTCGGTGGTTCGAGCAGAACAATACTGACAGCCAGCCGTGGCATCGGGATTGGTAATATATCCCCCAGAACGTGAAATATACTCCTGCAAAAAGGAACCACATGTTTGACCAGATGGAGGATCAACAGTCACCAACTCCGTGGCTGAGCAGTTAATTTCCATATGTCCAATCGCTGCGCGGTGCATTTTAGCATTGAAAAAGACACAACCAAAAGACAATGTCCCACCCTGGCCGAGGAGTGCTTCAATGAGATATGTGTATGGAGACAAACGGTACATCCATTTCCACCAACGTAGTTGACGGTATGGTTGGAGCACTCCATTGCTAGAGGTCGAGTTAGTAGAGCAGAGAAGTCTAGGTACAGAGACTTACAATGTCAAGACGAATGTGAACAAAAATGAATACAGCAAGCTAGCAATCTCAGCAGTTGGGCACGCAGAGGCAACGGTTAAAGCAATGGTAGTCCAATAGAGGGGGAATTGGACCCCATATACAAACCAGGTGAAAGCAGCTCTGGAAGTGGCAAATCCAACAGTCCAGTACCAACAACAGAAGAATAGCGAGGCCCCGATCATGTTCCAAGGAATCTCACATAGAAGCTGCGACGTCGTCAGCGCCGACCAGTTATACACCCGACTAGGACGTTCGCGGATTTCATATATGTTACGCATCTAGGTAGCTGTCAAAATCATTGGGAACATGCGTTCCTGAGGAGTACATACATTAATATATGGAACGTGAACTTGACCTCCAAGAGGAGCACTCTTAAACAGTGTTAGATTAGTGTTAGATTGTGGTACAGTAGATATGGTCGACATACCAGGACTGTGGCCATAAAGATTGCCTGATAGAATGAACAACCGTCCCAAACTTACAAGTAGTGCTACTCACAAACAGCTTATCCTGATTCGCCTGGATGCTACTCCCTGACTTGAAGAACGTAAATCCAATAAACAGCCCGCCAATGATATTAAGCGTCAGCTTGGACATAAGATATGTCGGGTTACGCCAATAACTTGCGTATTGTCGTCTTAACAGAGTCTTAGTCTGGAACAGCCACGGAGTAGCGTACGCTCCATGCAAGGTACTACCAACAGGCGGTTGTTTTCTTCCCTCAGTGTGGATGTGCTCAAGGTCTGCATGCAGCTGTTTGCATTCGCTCGCATTTAACCATACTTCGTACCAGTTTTGTTTGGCAACAGCTGTGGCACCAGCGCCGACAACTTCGAGCATATATTCTGCTCTGAAGTGATGTCAAAGAAAGAAGGTCGAGGGTGAATGACACGCACGGATTTTCACCAGGCTGGATGCGCCGTCCACCACCAGCTTCGAAATACTTGATCACAGAGCTTGCATTTGACCCGATATCACCGAAGTAGACTGTCTGACCACCTTTTCGCAGCAAAAGAAGCCGATCAAAGACCTGTAAAAGCCTTTTCAGTTCTCGGGTCCTCCAATCTTAAGTTAAGCATACACAAAAGAGTTCTGCAGAAGGCTAATGTGACAGTCAGTTTTCCCATTTGAATCATCGCTTCGAAAATCCATACCTGGTGGATGCTGAACCATTGTGATGTGGTACCGAATGCCATAAGTATGCATCTACGAAGAAGAAGTGGGTACTGACGTGCACAAAATAGCTTGTCCATTATCTGCCAATTGCCTCAAAAATGAAACGATAGCCCAGGCGCTCTGCGAATCTAGACCAGAGGTTGGCTCATCCAGAAACAGCAGCAACTTAGGCTGCAAGTACAGTTAGTCACATAGTAGGTGGAAGGGGAAAAGTTTCACCTTAGCAGCAAGCTCAACACCGATTGTGGTCCGCTTTCTCTGTTCGACACCAAGAGAACCAACAATCGCATCGGCAAATGAGCCGAGGCCACACATTTGCAGAACCTGGTCGGCACTAGGCCCCAATGTCTTAGTTTTATCGCATCATGGAAAAATTACTCACTAATCATCCTTCTCTTTGACAGGGACACTTGAAGGTTGTCTCAATCTAGCGGAGAACCTGAGTGCTTCTCTGACGCTGCTTGTAGGTTCGTGGGTATCCATTTGTTGACAGTAACCTGTTTGGGCCTGGAAATCTGCCGGAAGAGGTTGTCCATTGAAGAACCGATCACCCGTTATGACACCAGTATCAACCCTCTCAGCAAGGACGTTCAGCAATGTTGTCTTTCGAAATCATCATTGAGGTCACACCCAAGATATACTTGACAAAGAACACGACGTACTTTTCCAGCTCCAGATTCACCCATCAATGCCGTCAACTTCCCAGGGCTCACAAACCCACTCACATCATCAAGTAGTTTTCGCGTCTTACCTCCCCCAGCACTAATGACATAATTCACATGCTGCCATGAAAAAGTATTCGTCATCTTCGGTGCCTCTCTCAATGCTGTCTCTTTCTTCTTCTCATCTTCTTCGACACCCTCAACCCCAGTGACTGTAGCTTCCTCCTTGGCCACGGCCTCTTTCTCTTCATCATTTCCAACGGCCATAGCTGCTTCTTGAATTACGGCGGATCTTGATCCGCGCTTGAACTGTATAACGGACATGGAGCTCGAGGCTGAGGCGTTGAATTCTGTGAAAGAGAGGAGACAGAGAATGAAGAATACACCAAAGGCACACAAGATTGCATAGTTCTAGAACTCGATTAGTACAATTTGAGAATGTTTCTTTGTTGAAGATACTCACTCGCCAGACATGACCAAACTCATAACCGAATGACAGCCCAACGTATCGTTGTCCAACGACATTCTCCCGTCCAGGTTCAGCACCAACAATAGGACAAACTTGGTTTGCGAGTGAGATGCCTTCATAGCCTGGACCTGAAGGAACGAGATTCGAGCAAGGACCATTGACCGTATGGAACTCAGTGCTCATAAGCGAGTCGAACGCGTAGAATATCGGCTATTGAGATGACATGTAGGCGTCCTGAAGTAGCTGCAATTTGGTAGAGAACGTACATTGATGTAGGAAATCCACCTTAATGTACCGATCATCTGTTTTCTCGGTATCTGATAGCCGGTATATAGAGACAAAGCCAAGAGCAAGACTCCGGCAACAGCTTGCGCGGGCGCCTCTGCAGGAAAGGCAGCCGCCAACCCACGAAAGAAAGCTTTCATGGATATCGCCACTGTAATAATGAAAATATAATATGTACTTTATACGACCCCAGAATCAATAATCCCTTTGTGGCGTGAAGATGATATGATGTACTTACAAGAACTGCCAAGCACTGGTCTGTAAACCCGAAACAAAGTAGATGACGACCACAAATAAAGTAATCGTGATAACAGTAAATGGAACGTCCACTAGTGTCATCGCCAAGGCTTCAATCATAGGATGATACATTGCAGCTTGAGCGTGTCGAAGGACAATGGGACGCTGTGCAAAGAGAGACGGAATTTCTGACATATTAAATAGAGTTGGTGCAAAAACGGAACTAGAGATGACCATCAGTCTTAGTCCCTAAGGAAGAAATGAGACCCTACAAGAAAAGAACACCTCCACGAGAGAAATAACCAGTCGTCGCGTCTGTCATTCTGACAAACGTCGTACCAATGATGACAGCTTGAATAACAAAAACGCTATAGTCATTGTCAAGAACACTCAGGTTAATAGCATCAGAGTTAAAACATACAATGTAGAGAGGACTTGAGCGGTATAGTTCCCTTTTAAGATCTGCAGTCTACGCTTCATCACAATTCTTACTTGCATGGGAATCGAGATAATGTAGGGGCTCTAACAAGAGTGTCAGGACACCTTTTTGGAATAGACAAAGACGGTGTACCTTCTTCCTCGTATGTCTGGCATGTTCCGCCCTTGAACTTTCTTTGTAACTCGCTTCCAATTCAGGTTTTCCAACAAAATGCTCTTTATAATCCTCCATATCTCGTATATTCAATTGTCGAATCCCGCTCTGTTTGTAGTATTCTGCAAACTCTATCGCTGTGCGAGGGATAGGTCTCCTTCTTTCAATACCAATCGTCGAACTTCGTTGACTTCTACGCTCTTGGTCATGACCCGAAACTTCGAAAACCGACTCCTCATCAATATTACTTTCTGTTCGGCCTTCGGGGTCTGTTACACTAATCAAGAAATCGGGGGTTGTCTGGCGGTTGGCAGGCTTGTATCCCATGTCGATGAAATATTGCCTTGCTTCGGAGGCTGGGCCGAAGTACGCCATACGACCTTCATAAATGACGCATACCTTGTCGAAGATGTTGTAGAGAGTCTCTCCAGCTTGATAGATTGAAACTATGGTCGAGACATGTAAGAGATCTGTGGCGATACGGAGAGCACGAGCAAATTCGAGGGCTGTAGAGGCATCCAGACCTTTTGTTGAGCTGGGGAAGAATATGTGAGAATAAGACTCGGTGTAGGAAGAAACGAGACCTGCTTGTCCCATGATGTGATCAGGCTTCGCGTTGCCAGTGTCTCACTAATGCTAACACGTTTCTTCTCTCCACCACTTACACCTCGGATTGCTGCGTCACCCACTAACGTTCCTTTGACATGGCTCAACCCAAAAATCGTCGTATAAACATCCGTGATCAGCCTCGTGTACTCTCGCCTCGTCTGATTCTCAATCCTGGGCTGAGGAGCACGCGTCTGTGCGGCAAAGTGGACAGTGCTGTCAACAGTGAGGGTAGGAAAGAGGATGTCATCTTCCGGACAGTATTGAACGTCACCACGGTACATTTGTCTTATTTGAGAAGGAGTGAGAGAGTCGTAGTAGACGTCACCTGTAATGGCGTGGTATTCGGAGCGATGATTAGCAAGTGTTTTGAGGAGTGTTGTGCACCCTGAACCTGGTCTTCCGAGGACGACTAAGAACTTGTGGTTAGTGGATAAACACATACGACGTAACCGAGAGAGGCTTACGAAGCATTTCTCCTGGGCGAATAACACCCTCAAAGTCCGTGAGGATATCCCTTAAAGGTGGATGGCGCAGCGATTGAACTGCACGGACAATATTAATTGGATTGAAGATAGAGCCAAGGGTTTGCTGATAGCTAGCAGATGCACCAAGGCCCACAACGCCCAAATTTTCAAACAAAACCCCTAGTTGCCGGGTCTTGATGCCGGCCTCGCCACGCCTAAAAAGAAAAGAAAAGGTTTTGGGTACAAATCGAGATGAAGGTACTCGAAGAACATACTTTCGCAGATATACTTGAACAGCCCTTTCGAAGTCAAACCGGTCGCCATCAGGCCTCAGAGCATCTTCTGATATTTCAGAACCTGCCTCGGAAGTTGGCTCTTCGCTTGATTGAGCAGAAAGACGGCTGAATGTCCTCGAAAGCCTACGGACGCCCTGTGGATCGAAGAAATCCATCGACACACGGGAGTGTGTTTTCTCCAGGGAATCAAGTGGTACTTCACCTTCTCCATGGTGATGTGGAGGTCGTTCAATGACAGGTGATAATTGGATGTGTGGTTGCCTTGCAGTGGGAGGTATGTCTGCAGGTTGTTGAGGCTGAGAAGAACCTGCACCTGCTGTTTGGCCCTCCATAATCAAGTTGAGATGGTTTTGATGACAATGAAAAACGAGGACGCTGGTAATAACAAGCTCCAGACCAGCGGTGGATGTGGACAGCTACTGTGGTCATCGGCAGCAGTAAGACACAGGTAGATTCGAAATTGGTCCAGACAGAGTAATAATATGATAGCGTGATGGACAGAATATAGATTCACTTGTGACCTCATTTCTTTCATCGTTGATCCTAACGAGGTTGCATACGAGCTAGTGATTCCAAATGTTTGCTGGACTGATCCGGTCCGTTTCGACCGGCCCGGGATAGACTTGGCTCCCGAATAAATTGTGAAGAACACCAATGATAGGTTTATCCATTTCTTCCCGCTTGCGTCGTCAGATTTCTAGGTCGAACCAATCGTAGAAGGTGCATTTTTCTAATTACAGGGCTCTATTGTGAACGTGTGTGAAGTACTTACTTCGGTTTGACAGTTGGCGGTGCAGTTGGCACGAACGGGCATAATTGATCACATTCTGGATAGGCAAAGCCTCATTACTGCTACTATTACTGCCTTTTACTTTGGCGTTGGTCACCATGTCAGTTCTACGCCGACTCTTTTCCCGGAGGACACTCGCCTACGCAACAGGGAGCACCGTACTTGCGGGAGGCGGCTTCTACTGGTACCTTAATTCTGGACCTGCATACCCTTCTAGCACAAAAGAGACAAGGCGGCCACCGTCACCATGGGTGCCGCCTTCGCGGCTTGATATGCTCTCAGAGCTCCGAAAGTCGGGAGAACATCCTAGTGAGGAATTCGACCTATTGATTGTAGGAGGTGGAGCAACAGGAGCTGGCGTTGCTGTCGATGCTGCTAGCCGTGGATTAAAAGTTGCCCTGGTTGAGCGGGACGACTTTGCTGCGGGTGAATAAATGACTTAATTCCACCAGCGGCTCCTGACCTAACATGTCATTCGTAATAGGTACTTCATCCAAGTCGACAAAACTTGTACATGGCGGTGTACGATATCTACAGAAGGCGGTCTTTGAGCTGGACTATGACCAATACAAGCTTGTACGCGAAGCCCTCCATGAACGTCGAATATTCCTCGAGACAGCACCTTATCTATCAAATATGTTACCGATCATGTTACCGATCTATAAGTATTGGCAAGTCCCCTACTATTTCGCCGGTTGCAAGCTATATGATATTCTTGCTGGCAAGGAGAACATGGAGACATCTTATGTCATGAGTAAAGGAAAGGCACTAGAGACTTTCCCTATGCTCAAGAGTGAGGGTCTCGTCGGCGCCGTTGTCTACTACGATGGTACAAGTCTAATTGCTTTAATTGATACTTTGACTTAAATCTCGTTCAGGCCAGCACAATGATTCGAGAATGAATATTGCCCTTATCATGAGCGCCGTTAAACACGGTGCCAAGGTCGCCAACTATTGTGAAGTCACCGAGCTTCATAAGGATGCCTCTGGAAAGCTTTCAGGTGCCAGTGTTCGTGATAATCTCACAGGGAAAGAGTTTCCTGTTCGTGCCAAGGTTCGATCGACCCCATCCTCCCCATCCCACTCCTAACTCATGAATACAGGGCATCATCAACGCGACTGGTCCATTCGCTGATACCCTTCTCAGTTTTGACAACCCATCTCACCAACCTATCGTCCAACCTTCCTCTGGAGTTCACATTACCCTGCCCAACTACTACTCCCCTCGTAAAATGGGTCTTCTTGACCCCGCAACCTCCGATGGCCGCGTCATCTTTTTTCTCCCTTGGCAAGGCAACACTATAGCGGGAACAACAGACTCCCCGGCTCACGTATCGCGGAATCCTTCCGCATCCGAAGAGGATATTCGTTGGGTCTTAGAGGAAGTCCGATCTTACCTCTCACCTGATATTAAGGTCCGCCGAGGGGACGTTCTGAGCGCTTGGAGTGGTTTGAGACCTCTTGTCAGGAATCCTGGTGCAAGCTCAACTGAAGGATTGGTTAGAAACCATATGATCCATGTCAGCGAGAGTGGCCTGTTGACGATCGCAGGTGGAAAGTGGACAACATATAGAGCAATGGCAGAGGAGACTGTTGATGAAGCAGTGAGAGTGTTCGGGTTGGAGAACAAGGTAAAGGGTAGTTGTGTTACTGAGAAGCTACGGCTAGTCGGAAGCGATGGCTGGAGCAGGAACATGTTCATTGGCTTGATCCAAACCGTAAGTACTACTTCCTCTTTTTCTCAATTCCGAATCCCTACGTTATTCTGCAGTACGGCCTTGAGTCGGATGTAGCAAAACATCTCTCAGAGAACTACGGCGATCGTGCATGGACAGTTTGTGGATTAGCAGAGCCAACAGGTGAAAGCTGGCCACTGCATGGTAAACGCCTAGTACCCCAATATCCCTGTACGCCCCCTTTCATCTATTCACTGCTATGTCCACTCATCATCTCCGCCACAGTCATTGAAGCGGAAGTCTACTATGCACTTAGATATGAATACGCACTTTCAGCAGTTGACATTCTCGCTCGCCGTATGCGTCTTTCCTTCCTCAATAGCCGCGCAGCACTAGATGCCCTCCCTCGTGTCATTGATATCATGTCGACGGAACTGAACTGGTCCCGAACCGAACGTAGAAAACAAATTCGCGACGCTGTCGAATTTTTGTGCGGAAGTATGGGTTTAGATGAGGGATACGTCAGCGGTGACTTTGTAAGACGTGTTCGAGAGCGCATGCAACCCAGAGGCTGGATCGAACACTTTGAAAGGGGTTGTTGGTACATCCATGCGCTTATCAACCGGAGTGTCTTGAATATCGTCGGAGTCATTAACAGTCAGAGAAGTACTATTACCTCTGTCATCATGGCCGGCGAAAGGATTCGAGTCCTCGGTCGTGCACGGTTTGAAGCCGGTGAAGTTGGAATTCTCAAATCCGTATTTGACAAATACGCTACGTCCTCTGCTCCTTCCGTCCCCTCTTCTGGTCAAAGAGAAGAGAAGAATCAAGTTCCTACTGCGAATGTCCTTAATTATATCAAAGAAGTGGCAGGATATGAAGCTATCACACTCAAGGAGCTCGAATACGTGCTCGAAGAAGCTGGATTTAGGGACCGTGAAACTTTGGATTGGGACGCGTTTTTGGAAGTGTGTGGTGGTTTGAGAGAGGTCAGCATTTCACCTGCCAAGTTTGCTGGTACAGGTTCTCTCAAGACCAAGATCAGAGAGAGGAGGGTGATACCCGTTGAGAAAAGTGGTGGAGGGGTTTAGATTGAGTAAGTATTGGATATCCGTGAATTTAACCGGTTTTCAATTCCTGCCCTCGAATTTCTTTCATGGTAATGGATTTCAATTGTCCCGGGATAGTCAATTAGATGCATTATTTGAACTTCTTTGGAATGAGATCGGGGCCAGTACTCAAAGGCGACAGATGTGTCTACAGGTGGACAATAACTCACTATAGCGATTCCAAATCCAGCAACAGAACTCAAGTTCGCGAGCCTTGTTTAGGATAGTAGAAATAAAAATTGACGGTATCCAAGTTAATTCGTTCTCGAGGCAACACTAACTTGAATGACCCCTGACATCCAAGTTTTTCTACCGAGATACAACAAATTATCTAGGGCACTGATAACGGTTTATATGTTTCCAAGTATCACTGTGCTACAGCTTGAGTGACCGTAAAAACACCTATTTCTTTCCTATTCCAGTAGTCCAGTCGATCTGGTCAAGAGCGCTCACATACAAATCATGATTCACAAAGAAAAGGGGGGAGAGGACTGGGAGGTAGGACAAAAAAAAAAAAAGAACAAGCTTCAGAACAAGTTATACATGCAACAAGCAGACAAACAGATACAACCATTTCTAGAACAGGAAAGCAAAAAAAAGAGAGAGAGAGAGGAAGAAAGTACTGAATCTCAGTCCTCAAAAGAAAAAAAAACATCATCATCAACGCATATCAATAATCTCAAGCGCCGAATCCCGCATCTGCACATGTCCCCTATCCGCATCCTAAAAAAAAATCCACCAAAAAATGAGAAAAAAAAACAAAAGAAAAAACATGAGATACGTACAGTATATATAGGCAAATCCGGATGAGGATGAAACGCTTCCTTCTCCCTACACTCCAATATCGTCGATAA
>Ga0153993_100221_pt1 | contig 20925 bp, 16 predicted proteins | sample TSNC077MetaG_FD_104706 | JGI IMG/M metagenome (GOLD analysis project Ga0153993, IMG submission 104706) | Attine ant fungus gardens microbial communities from North Carolina, USA - TSNC077 MetaG | ecosystem: Host-associated > Fungi > Mycelium > Unclassified | place: USA: North Carolina, Lumber...
ACGGATCCAGTCTCGGCTACGACGACGCCCACGCGGCGGCGCAGATCTTGTCCCAGCACCGCGAGATCCTCATCGCCGACACCGGCAACAACCGCCTCGCCGGCAGCTGGCACTGGGCAACCAGCCGCGCGGACGTCCTCCTCGTACCGGTCCCGCTCCGCCGCGACGCCGCCGCAGCCGCGCACCGCATGCTCCTCGACCTCGCCGCCACCGCCGGCCTGGCGATGATGGCTCGCACCATCGTCGTCATCACCGACGGACCGGGAGATGCACCGATGGTCGAAATCGACGCTGTCGACGCCTTTCTCGACGCCGGCGTTCATTCGGTCGCCCGGATGCCGTTCGAGCCACTCTTCGCCTCCGGTGAGCGCATCTCGCCCTCGAAGCTCCGGCGCAGCACCACCGAAGCCCTGAACGTCGTTGCTTCGACCGTCATCGATCTCATCGCCCACGCCGCTGACTGACCCATTTATCAGCCGGATTCCGCACACCCGACCCCCGCCGGCACCCATCCGCACCCTCCTGAATGAAAGGCACCACATGAGCTTCGACACCACCGCCGCCAACCGAGCCGCCCGCCGCGCACACCGACACGGCCGACACCGCCGCCGCACCCTCGCCCGCCAGAGCGCCATCGCCGTCGTCGCTGCCGCAGCAGTGGCCGCCGGAATCACGCTCGCACCACCGGCACTCGCAGCGCCCGGGCAAGCCGGTATCCCCGACGGAGGAGGCCAAGCAGGCATCACCGACGGTGGGGGACAGTCCGGAGTGACCACCGAACCCACCCCGCCGCGGGCCACAGAAGCTCCAGCTCCGACCGAGCCCATCTACTGGGTCGACCCACCCGCGCAATACCAGAACATCGACTACCAGCCGCTACCGAACTGGGACTACGACACCAACACCTACACACCACCCACCTACACCGACACCACCCCGACCGACTACACCCAACTCCATCTCCCCGGCCCCGTCGACGTCGTCGCCCCGATCATCGCCCCCCGCGACACCCTCCGCATCGGAACATTCCACATCGCACAACCGAACTGGGTCTCCGATGTCGACCTCGAACGGACCAACAACACCACCGCCATCATCGAATCCGGAGTCGCCACCGGCTGGAGCTCCTTCGGCGTCCCCGTCGACAAAGCCAGCCGCGACGCCGCCACCCAAGTCGGCGGAGCCGCCGCCGGAGCACTCGCCGGAGGAATCGGCCTCGCGACCCCGTTCGCCATCGGAGGAGCGCTGATCGGCGGGACCGTGGGAGGAAACATCGGCCTCGGATTGGGCAATGTCTTCGTCCCCGGAATCGGCTGGGTAGCAGGCGGTCTCGCCGGAACCGCCGTCGGCGCCGGTACGGGCGCCCTCCTCGCCGGCGCCCCCGCATTCGTTCTCGGCGGACTGGGCGGAGGAATAGCAGGATTCACCGCCGCCGTCGCGTACGGCGCAGGCGATCTCGGTGAACCCGTCGAAATCGAGGTCCCCGACGTCGACCAACCCGCCGTCACCAGCCGGACTCAGGACACGCTCACCGACTGGGAGAACTCCGGCCCGATCGGTGAGGCCGTAGCCACCACTGTCCGCGATATCGTCGCCGCTGCCCCCACGATCGACCAGCAGGCCCGCGACTTCGTCGCCGGACAGCCCGGAGGCGAGCAGATCATCGAACACGTCGACACCGCACTCACGGACTTCCTCACCAACGCCACCCCGGGCCTGGCGTCCTCGCTGATCAGCGACGCAGTCGGCGCGGGTATTCCGGCGTAACGCTCGCATGATCAGAGTCGTTCAGGGCGGGCGGCAAGCGCCGCCCGCCCTGAACTTGTCCATGAGCCACTGCAGAACCAGGCGCGAGCACCGAAAGGATGACAGCGATGAAGACGACAAGGCACCCCGCAGTGATCGACCTACTCGGCGGCACGCCCCACGGCGCAGGCGCGGACACGACCACAACAGTCACCGCGCCTACGCCTCCGACAGCGCCGAAGCGGCCGCGTAGGAGCGATTCCCGATGGCCCCGCTTGCGTTACGTGGCTGCCCTGATTGTCGTGGTCGCGTTGCTCGGTTGGTTCGTCCTGCGTCTTCTCGCCGGCAACGACGAGCGCGCACAGGAAAGGATCGTCGACGAGACAGACATCTCGGAAATGTCACCTACGCTCGACGTCAGCCCGCCCGCTCTCTTCGCTGCGCCCACGGCTGAAATCGATCCGACCGCATGCCGCACCGACCCTGGTGACCAGACGAGCGGCGCCGGAGTCATCGCAGCGTTCGAGCACGCCTACTACGTCGCCCGCTCTGGAACAGTCGTCCGTGAGCTCACCACCCCCGACACGTCCCTGCCCGCGAAGGAGAAGATCCAAGCCGGAATCGACACCGTCCCAACAGGAACCACCCACTGCGTGCGCATCACACCGATCGCGGCCGGTATCTACTCCGTCGCTCTCACCGAAATGCGACCCGGCCAACCGCCCACACAGTTTCCACAGACCATCACCACCAAAGAACTCGGCGGTCGCTGGTTCGTCGACGTCATCAACTGAAACCGGAACCAGTTCCACACTCGCCAAGGAGATTTCGTGAACACGAGAACGCTGATCGCGGGCGATACATCCTCGCCCGTCATCTTGCACGTCCCGCACGCCTCGCGCCTCATTCCACCCGAGATTCGATCGTCACTGACGGTCACCGACGATCAACTCGCCGCCGAACTCGACGAGATCACCGACGCGCACACCGACGTGATCGCACAGCACGCCGCGCAATCAGTGACACCCCGACCGTGGACACTGCGCAACGACCTCTCGCGGCTGGTGATCGATCCCGAACGATTCCCCGACGAGCGCGAAGAACTCAACGCCGTCGGCCGCGGCGCGGTCTACACCCGAACCTGCAACGGAGACGTCCTGCGCAACGCCGACAACACCACACGAGATGCACTGCTCGATAACTACTTCCATCCCTACGCCGCCGCGATGTCCGACCTGGTGACGGACCGCATCGCCGCCACCGGTCGCGCTGTGATCATCGACGTACACTCCTACCCGACATTGCCGTCGCCATACGAGCTGCACCCAGATGGCCAGCGTCCCGCGCTATGTATCGGCACCGACCCGAACCACACGCCGCCTTGGCTTATAGAGGCCGCCTACGCCGCGTTCTCCCCGCTCGAGGATATCGGCAGTGATACCCCATTTTCCGGCACGTACGTACCACTCGACCGCTACAACACCGACCGCCGCGTGTACTCGGTGATGATCGAACTTCGCCGCGACCAATACCTCACCGAGAAAGGCGAACTCGTCGACATCGCCGCCGAAAACCTCGGATCGATGCTCGGACGTCTCGTTGCCGCGGCGGATCGGGGGAGCCGATAGATGTGCCAGAAGTACCCCGGCCCCCGCTGCACCCCGCACGTGCGAGCACGACTCGACAGAGCTCGCCGCAGGCTCGACGCCGCCCAGGCATTGTTCGACGCGAACCCCGCGGACACCCGTAACCGGCAACGATTGGACACTGCGAAAACAAACCTCGACGCCAGATCCGCCGAATACGACGCGACCCCCGGTGGACAAACCGAGTTGCGCACTCAGCTCGGCTCGGAGGACGATCCAGGAAAGCGAGAAAAGCTGCAGCATCGCCTCGAAACAGGCAAAGCACTACGTCAACAGCAGATTAGAGCAACGTCAGCGTTCACTCACGGTGACCCGAAGGAGAATAGCCATGACCGACAACGAGACACCGACCCTGACACAGGAGCAACGCGAAGCGTTCTGGCGTCGCAGGGGATGGACGCCGGAACTGCCGGACAACGCACGGGCGACGATCGAACAGGAATGGGACGACTTGGCGATCGAGGAAGCCGAAGCCCACGGCTTCTGATCGGTGACCGCGAGGTTGTTCCTACACAGGTCCACTCGCTCGATACCGTTCGGGCCAGTCAGCTTCGACGCAGAGGAGACAGCACTCCGGACCTGTACGAGTTGACGCCCTCCGACGCCGACCTCTATCGAGAGCAGATGGAACAGCTCAAAGTAAGCAACCGCTTCGCCTCATCCGTACACATCTACAGCGACGACGAGTACTCAAATATGCGGCTGTTCGTGACGGACGATGGCCGTTCCGGCATCGCACTCAACGACGACGAAATCGTCTCTGCTTTCTCCCATCGAGACAGCAAATATCCGAGCGCCGCGAAATCCATGCTCGCCGTTGCCATCCAGCAAGGCGGACGACGACTGGACTGTTTCGACACGGCACTACCGAGCATCTACTCCGAGGCTGGATTCGTCCCTGTGGCCCGCCTGAAGTGGAACGATGATTACGCACCCGACGACTGGAATTACACCGTCTACAGCCGGTATAACGGGGGACGTCCCGACGTTGTGTTCATGGCCCACGATCACGCCGCCTTGGACTCACGATACGTGCCGGGTTCGGGACTCTATGTGGATTCGTACGACGACGGTATCAATGCAGTCCGTGCCCGAATACGCACGTCAACGGTCTGTCGCTCGCGGTGATCGTCATCGCTGCCTCCATCCAGGACCGCGACGCCGCACACCGGTGCTGGCGGTCCTGCGCGGCGCATTCTCCACGATCGCACTGGTCTGGGCGACGGCGGCTACCCGGGACGGTTGGTTGGGTGGGCGAAACAGGTTTTCGCCCTTCGGATTAAGGTCATCAAACGGATCCCCGGCAGCACCGGGTTTCACGTCCGGCCCCACGTCTGGGTGGTCGAGAGGAGTTTCGCGTGAATCAGCAAAAACCGCCGCTGCGTGCGTGGTTACGAAACTAGACCCGACGACAACGAAACCATGATCCACCTCGCGATGATCGCGCTCATGACACGACGCCTCGCCCTAACCTAATGAGTTCTCGGACGCTTTCTGATCTCGGAGTCCGTGCAGTTCGGTTGGTGAGGTTAGTCGAGGGACGCCAGCGCGGTAAGGACTTCCGAACGACCAAGCCTTTCGATGCCATCCACGAGGTCCAGCTGCCATGGCTGGGCGGTATCAGTGACCAGTTCCTCCCACGAACGGGCGGAGGGGATTTTGGAGGCTCCGCAGGCGTCGTGGACGACAGTGCCGGCGAGTGCGCCTGTGCGCAGAAGCGCGGGAATGTTCGCGTGCCGGATGTGCGAGGGATGCACGGCGCGGACATAGTTTCCCGAGTAGTAGTGGGCGGTGATTTGGGCTGCGACCTTTCCCAGCGAAATAGCTGATACGAGGCTGTGCGCCGCCAGGAGTAATTCGTTTCGTCGGCGCTTGTGCGGAAGATCCAACTGGGCGGTGCCGGTCTGCTTGTAGAGGTCGAGGTGCACGTAGGTGCGTATCAAGACTTCTGTGACCAGGACGGTCATTCCGGGTAACGCGATACCGTTTCGTACGTTCCATCCGTTGCCTGCACTGAGACCGTTGTAGGCGTGGAGTGCGAAATCACGCAGTGCTTTACTGTCGCTCTCGTAGAGGAAGGACATACCGGGAATCGGAAGACTCATCGGGGTGATCACGTCCGCGAGGAGATGCTGAGCTAACCGCAGAGCCGCCTCGGACGTGGAATCGATGTCCTGGAACTTGTCTCCTACGACGACCTGGGTGGCGACGCCGGTATGCCATGCGGTGCCGCTGAATTCACCTGCCATGATCTGTTTGATCGCCGCGATCGGCCGCGCGAGATCATGGCCGGCGCTTTTGACGCGATGTGCGCGTCCCCCGAAACCGGGCCCCATGTAATCGATCGGGAGTCGTTTGCCGGCTTTCTCCCACCCACTGACGATGCCGGAGGACTTGAGGAGTGTGAGTCGATCTCGGATGGAGCCGTCGATCGAGGCGTCGAACCAGGTGCACATCATCCCGACGACACCGACAGCCCCGACAGCCACGAGGTCGGAGGTGGACCAGGTGAGACGATGCTTCTGCTGCCACAACTCGAATGCCTGACGTTGCTCCTCGGTTAGTGCCGCGTCGAGATCGACGTCGGTCCAATCGCGTCGTCCGCGAAGGTCGTCGTTGAATGTCGTGAGTTCGTCATAGGTTTGATATCGGGGACCATGTTCGAGCGATACCGCCGGTTGTTGATTGTCGAGGGTTGCCCGGATGAGGTTTTCGATGTCGCCGAGTCGGCGTGACTGCGTGTCGAGATTGCGCTCGATATCCTCGCTCACGCGATGATCTTCTCGGGTAGACGCTCACGAACCAACTCCAGGGTCGTCTGCGCCTGTTTGGTCTCGATCAGTTCGGCTTCGAGGTCCCTCACCCGAGCGCGTAGTTCGATGTTTTCCGCGGAGGTGGCTGCTTTTTCCTGCTTGAGAGTGTTGATCGTCTCGACTAGCAGCCCGATGCGGTCGGTGACGTCGTTGAGTCGCTCTTGAAGGCTTTCGACGACGCGCCGCATCTTCTCGTCCCGGTCCGGTGCATCGGCGAGGACCATGCGAGCGACCAGGTCGAGTTTGACGGCTTCACCTGCGATCGCTTGCGAACCCAACGGGCTGTATCGCACACCGGCGGCGGCGACACCGGCGCCGGCGAGACCGCCGACACCGGTCAGCAGAAGTGTCCCGCCTGCGACGCCGAATCCGCCGGCCGCGAGGGATCCGCCGCCGAGCATCGCCAACCCTGCGGAGACCGCAGCCGCGCCGGTCAGTCCCATCGTGCCGCCGATGGCTGCACCGATCGGTGCAGCCGCCCACCCGGCAGTGAGAGCGCCGGCACCGACTCCGATGACGGAGACTGCGGCGACCCTGCCCCACTTGATCGACTTGCGGCGCAACGCTTTCATCAAACTTTCGAACTCGTTTGTCATCGCGTCGAGATCAGTTTTGCGTAGAGCGGTGAGATCGTCAGCAGCAGTGCGGAGTTCGGTCTTTCGTACTGCGGGTCCCCATGTCGTTGCCTCGGTCCAGGGGCTGAAGGTGATGAGTTCGGCGAGGATCACCACCGACGCGGATCGAGGGTGTACTTTCTGCGCGAGCGTGGGTGCCAGTGAGGTGAGTCCGTGGAGTTGGTCGAGAAAATGCTTGTGTGTGACGGCAGTCAATTCCTCTGCTAGGGCTGTCGGTAGCGCGCCGGAGGTGAGCACCTCGTTGATTGCGGCGGCGACGAAACGCTGCAGTCGATCCTGCTTTGTGCTGCGGGCGCTGGGTTTGCGTTCGTCTTCCCAATCGCGGCGCAGCATCCGCGCTTGCAGGGCCCGCAACGTGAGCATGTGCTCTGGGGTCAATCGAAGTTCGCGAGCAATCTGATCTGCGGAGACATCGGTCAAGAGTTTTTCCTCTGCGCGAATGGAGACAACGGGGAAGACCTTACCGAAAGGGGTAAGACATTACCGAAAAGATGCCGACACTCCAATCAAACTTTCATGTTCGCGCAGGGCTGAGCTTCGGTAAATGGAGACCGTACAGTGTGGGCGCATGCCGATGGACATGTCATCGGCAGGCTCACTGGGCGAACGCCGTCTTACCGTATTTTGACTCGAACGCTCGAAAACCAATATCGGCCTTCGCGGAGCTGTAGTAAGTCGACAATGGCATCATTCCTCGAATAGGAACACTGTGTCGTAAAGAAATGACATGGCCCTCGAGGAATCAGTAGGCGTTGGAGACGGAACGGAATTCATGAGCGCGGAGCAAAGTCCCGGCGGACAGCGACCACAACAGGAATGGTTGTGGAATGAGCAGAGGCGGGGGTGGGACAGGAATCCTGCCTACGTTGCGCAGAGCACCCCGTCCCCCGCATCCGCGGGAAAGACCAACTGGCGAGGGCTCCTGTGGCTGGCCGCCGCGGTCGTCGTTGCGGCATACCTCCTCAACGCGTGGTCGACGGCCCGAAACGAAGATCGACACAGTCAGGAGGGTTCGACCGGTCCGGCTGACAGCACTAGCGAAAATTCTTTTTCACCAACAACTTCCGCGGAAAGTGACGGTACGGTACGCGCGGCTCTCGAGCGTGCCGGCGTGACACCGGGGATGGTGACAGCTCTCGGGATCGTCGGTGACGAAGCCGGGTACGGAATCAGCAAGTCGGTTCCGATGAATCAGGAACAGCGCGAGGATTTCGCTTACGCGATCGTGCTGCTATGCCGAGATATCGGTGCCGGCGAAACGTCGTGGGAAAACTCGCTCAATGAAGACTTGTTCAGTGGCGCAGAATTATCGGATGCTCAGCGGTTTAATGACTATGCCCGTATCGAGTTCTGCCCCCTTGTCCGAGACGACCCGACGACGCCTGCTGCCGGAAGACCTTCAGTGGCTGCCGGCGCGTCACCTGTCATGTTGACTACCGATGTCGTAGTGGAGGGTCGGACGGTGAACGTGTCCGGTTTTGCTTCGCTACCGGACGGAGCCCGACTGGTGATAACACTCTCTCGAATCGAATACTTCGGGTTGAGCGATGAGAAGCACTACGGACAGTCCGCATCGGGCAGCGTGGTAGTGACCGATGGGCGATTCTCTGCCACTCTCGTAGATGACCAAGGAAAGGCCCAAGCATTCGCCGAGGTTCACAACGCCGGTGAACCTGCGCAACGACAGATCCGGGTATCCGATCTGGTGCAAGTCCAAGTTGTGTTCGATCCGCGTGAGAATCAATCGTCTGCGGTGATTTCTGCGGTGGGCGGCGAAGACGCGCAAATCCTGGAAAGCAGCCCTCAAGGGACGGAATTCGGAACGCGTACTGATGATCCGTACTGGAGGTTGGAACTCGAATCCGAACATCTACTGCCGTTCGAGTCCTGACGACTTGGAAAACCGGGTGCGGTTCGCGAGCAGCAACTACCTTCAGCATTTCTCTCGGTTGTGTTCGGCACGGTAAATGGTATTCGTGTGCACGGCATTAGGTGCTGGACGAGGTTCGCTGCGGGAGTGCTGACGGCGCCGCAGTCGTTATCGCAGGAACAGGAGCAGTGATCGGGGATCCGGTCCGGCGAGTTCGATGAGGAAAGGCCTTGCCAGGCGCAGCTTTTCGATCTGTATCCAGGCTTGGGCGAGCCCGTTCAGCCCCCGCGTCAGAGGAAAAGCGTATCCGGTTTGCTCGATGATGCTCTCCGTACGGGAGACGATCGTGGCGATGCCTTTTCGGATGCGTGATCTCCGGCCACGTCGGTGACACCACCGTCGCGCGCGTAGGGGCGTGAGAGTTGAAGCGAGTCTGCAAACTGTCGCGTCCAGCAATCGCGGCGTCGACGTCGACTGTTTCTGCTGTGGTGATGTTTCAGGCGTGAGTATCTCGGTGTCGTTGCACAGCAGGAGGTGTCGTCCTCGCCTCGGGGGTTCTATGGTGTCGGTGTCATCAGATTCTTGAATTTATGCACCGGAGAGGCGGGATAGACCAATGTCGGGTCGCGGCAGCGACGCGTGATGATGAGCTTCTGTGTGAAGGGACTTTGTGGGGAAAAATATCTGAGACTGCTGTCCGAGCACAGGGGCACGCATGATTTCGCCAGACATTTTGTGCGCTAGGCCGTTTGGGGATCCAGTGTCGGATGCTGTAAGTCCATGCGGATAGTCTGTCCTGGATCCGGCAATTGAACGGGTGGCGGGCTGTGTTTGCTGATGGGGGAGAACTGAGATGGGAGGTGTCGATGCTTCGGCAGGGTTCGCTTATCAGCATGCGCAGGCTGTAAATCGAGTCCTCGATCTCATGGGCATCGACAACGCTGGATATGTTCGGGTTGAAGCAACCAACGATGTGGTCGACGTCGAGACGTACACCGGCGAAGACACGCTGGTCCGGGCAGCGCAGTTCAAAATACGGGACCAGAAATACACCTGGGGAGAGGCCGAACTCGTTGATGAACTAGTTCGGTGGTCGGTTCTGGCTGTGAAGTACCCCGGCGCGCGATACGAGTTCGTCACCGATGGGAGACTCGGGCCGACCGGCCGCAAGGTCCAAGAGGCCTTGGAGTCGGCGCGGGCAGGGCGAACCGCCGACCTCGCTTCGATAGCACGTGGTCGGAACGTCACCCTCGACCCGGCAACGTGTGCCCGCGCATCGATCATCGCGGGTACTCCTGGCTTTGATCAGCTTATTGGTGAGGCGATCGATCGAGCGGCCGGTCTGCTACCGCATGTCACGGGTGAACTCGAGGCCGAGGAACGAGGTACTCAGCTGGTTCACGATCTTCTTCGGCAGGTTGTCGGACGTAGTGGTGATGCCGATCCTGACGCGCGGATTATTACCAAGGCTGAACTGGATGCCTTGCTGTCCGATAGCCGAGAGTACGTGGGTACCGAATCGTGGTCGACCGATCTCAAGAGTGAATTCGTCGAAGCGGTGCGTCGGACATCGGCGAAAGGTGTGGTGTTGCGATGTGAAGTCGCGGGGCAAGGTGCACAGAAGGATGAGTTCGCCGGCGAGTCTGCTCGCAATCTCGAAGAATTGATCGGTCGACGGCAGGTTGCGCTCCTGAGCGGACCGACCGGGACAGGCAAGTCGACCGTGATCAAACAGGCGCAGGTGGCCGCGGCAGCGACAGGAAAGGTCGTTATCGTCGTCGACGCGGAAGGTTACATCCCCAAACGTCTGGGCTCGTTGATTGCCCATGGCATCAACACCCCGCGCTTCATCGGCGCCTACTCGGCAACGGGTCTCAGAGCACTGAGTGACCCTACGGTCACGATCATTATTGACGGAGTGTCCGAGATCCCTTCCGATGAGCGAGCCGCTCTGAAAACCGAGCTGAAACAACTCATCGCCTCCGATGTCCACGCAAAATTGGTTTTGGCTGGCCGTGATTCGACGATTCTGCAGGGTGCGCTTCCACGGCACACCCCGGTGTCGCCGATCGTGGTCGAGAAGCTCAACAGAGCACGGCGACTCGCAATACTGGCGGAGTTCTCGCACGAGAGATTGAACGACCGCGAAGTGCAGGTCTTAACTGCACAAGTCGAGCACGCGCTGCAGGGGGCCGCAGACAACCCGCAACTCTTTCTCATCGGCACCGCGTTGATCGCCGGAGGCTGTGAGTTCACAGATCCGGCGTCGATGTATCGGCAATACGTTCACGCGCGTGCCGAGGAAAGCGGCTATACAGATGCCACTGTTCTCGAGGTTGGCTTGGGGATTGCATTTGCCGAACTTGCCGATAGCGGACGCCGCTACTGCGACAGCTTCACCTGGAACGAGCAGTTGAGCGCCGCGGCCAGCGTGTTGCAGACCGGCGGTCACGATGTGACTGCAATTAGCCTGCGCGAGTTCGGTTTTGAAACCGGGTTGATAATCCGAACGGCCGGCGACGTAGTCAGAGCTGTCCACGACTCATTCGCGGACTACCTTTCTGCAGCGGCACACGCTCGTGGCGTCGCGAGGCTCCCGGTGAAGCTTCAGGCAGGAGACGTTGCACGGCTTCGATTCTTGGTTGAACTCGCAGGTATAACAGGTCACCTCTCTACCCAGATTGCTTCCGACCTACCGTTTCTCGTTCCCTCTGTTGCCGAACGAGAAGATCTTTTGCCCGAGGCATCCTGGTGCACGACAACACAGACGCTCTTGGCCTCATTATGGCCATCTGACGTGAAACCGCCGCGCATCGCGTTCTGGCAGTCGGCAGGAAGGTGCATGGTCACAGTTGACGGGAACTTAGAGGGATGGCTGACGGAACGAACACTCGCTGACGTCGGCACCGAAGCATTCACATTCGAAGCCTCGAACGGGCCATTGAACGTCGCAGCGAAGATCTGGCGGAGAACATTGCGCACACAGTTCGACCGCACGCGACGCGGCACCACACCGCTACCTGCCACTCACGAGCAAACCGTCCGGATGCTCGCCAACTACTCCGACGAACTGCTCGAGGTCACGCACGCGCTGGCACGGCAGATTGCTCCGACTGGCCACCAAGAGTCAGTGTTGGTCGCTATAGGTCCCTGCCGCATCCAGTTCGCACCCGATAACGACCATGACGCCGTCGACCAACGCGAACGCGGTTTGCACTTTCGATACGTAGATAATTCCGACGGGGAGACGTCCGTTGTCCGCGAGATTCGGGGTACCCCTGATGAGTCGTGGACAGGGCATGGTTGTGTGGACTCGTTTCTTTGCCAGGACCCGACGTCTACCGCTGCGAGGATCGTGTCGGACGCGGTTAACAGACTTGCTGGCCGACAATGGCTTTGATGTCAGAAGCGTTAATTATGGTTCTCGTCGACGTGAAGGAGACCTGATGACAATTACGAGTGTGTGGGCCGAAACTCGCAGACTGGCCGATGAGTGGCGACAGAGTGCCCTGATCCAAGAATTCGTCGAACAACTTCCCGCGAATAATCCTGCGACTGCTGGTATTCCAGAGATGTTGCGAAACATCGATGCAGGTACTGGCGTTGTATCCGGGCAGCCCCTCATTCCCAATAGTTGGGAAGCTTTTGCCCAGCAGCTTCCGTTAGTCCACCTCGATGCTGAAGCGCGTGAGTTCCTGACCATGGTCCAGCCAATCGGCTTCGCTACTGAAATTCAAACTGCCTGGCTCCGGTCCAGACTTCCTGGATACCCGTTGATCCCGGCGCCTCAATTGGCACCCGGTACCCACCGAACCATGCGTGAGGTCGGGCGAGATCTCGGATGGCGACGGGAAGCGCTTCAGAGCGGTCTCCAGTTTGAAGCGGCTCCACGCGGAGTCGACCAGCTTCTGGCCATCGAACAGCGCTCATACGGTGAGGTAATCCAATCGGTAGCGGAGGCGCTGCAACGGACCGCCGAGTGGACGACATTTGCATACCTGAACGCTGAGCTCACCGATGATGCTCGCCGAGAGCTTGTCAGCGCGCGGAAGTCACTACGCGCGCTTCTCTCACCTGAGGCTATCGATGCCTATGAGCCTGATCGGATGGTTCGCCGCGAAGACTACCGCCGTCAACAAGTCGCCATGTTGATCAACGAATTGTCGGATATTGCAAGAGAATTTGCGGACGCCTTCGAGAAGCTTGATGAACTCATTGACTGGGTTTCCCTGTCGGTTTTCGGTCAACTCGTGGCATTTGGACGACCTGCCGTCTTGACGGACGTGGAAGATGTGGAACGTGAAGGCAGCACGATCACTTTCCAGTCGAACTCACGTTTCCCTCGGTCGTCTCTCGTTCAGATCGATCATCCGCTAGCTCCGGACCTCGCTCTTGTCACCAGCATGAGCTTTTATCATGATGAAAGGGGCACAGTAATTAGCAAATATGAGGCCAAGGTCCTTGCTGGATCGGCGGGACTGTTCGCTCCCGAGCCCACGTCTTGAGCTCTGTCTGACCACGCCCCCGTCTGAAGTGCGCCGGAGTACTCAACTTTGTCCGTCCAGTCGCAGGATTCATCCATGAGCCAGCGGCGCTGTCAAGACAGTCGAAAACTGATTCAGGCCCACTTTCGAGCTGACTCATCGTCGCGCCGCGTGTCTTTCCGGCGCGGAATCAGCCGAAACGCTGTTGGCGGAATACACCCCTTCGCTCCGGTCAGCGGTAGCCAGGTTGGAACACGGTGTTGGTCTGCAGGGGATATCGCTCTGCGCGCTGTCGATACCTGACGTCTGAAATTCAGGTATCGACAGCGGCGAGCCGCTAGATGACGTCGCCGGCACGTTTGAGAAGCCGACAACGTCAGCCTGGGCGATGCCAGCTTCTACTACCGCCTGATTCGTGGATATCTACTGGTGACGATCGTTGGGTTTGTAGTCCAAGGTCTGGTGGATGAATTGGCCGCGTGATTGCCCTGGTGTGGTGAAGGCTTCCCATACGTCGAGTGGGCATGCTTCGTAGTACCACTCGATTCCGTTGGGGAATCTGACGTAGATTGTTTCGGTGTCGGGGTCGAACGCTTCGGCGACGATTCGTGTGGAGTCGACGTCCTGCCAGTCCAGCTGCATTATTTGGATGCTCCTTCATTTTCGGTGTTCTCGGAGGTTCCGCGCCATCGCGCGAGCGCGGGAGAGATATGTGGGGTGGTTGATGCGAGGCGCCAGGAGTCGAGCGTCGGATCTTCAGCGAGGGGAAGAGGGTTGGGTCGATCGATGATGGTGCGAGCGGGCAGTACCAGTGCTTCGCCGGCGATGATCGCTTCACCGGTTCGTAGCGATGGCAAACCTTCGGCTAAACCTGCGACGTTGTCAGGCAACGCGTGCCTGATCTTCGCCTGGTCTGAACTGTTGGTCAACCGCAGGGCTATCAGCGTGCCGCACTGCGATAGTGCCGTGTCCGGCAGTTCAGAAGGGCGCTGTGTCACGAGCATGAGTCCGATTCCGTACTTGCGTCCCTCTCTGGCGATCCGGTTCACTGCCAACTTGACCATAGGCGCAGCCGTCTCACCGAGATAGCGATGTGCTTCTTCCAACACGATGAGAACTGGTCTGGCTCTGCCGATTCCAGATTCATCGGCAGATGTGCGAATGGCAGTTTCGAACAACAACTGCAGGATGACACCGATCGCCAGCTCAGCACTGTATGGGGGTACGCCGTTGAAGTCGAGCACGGAGATGGGCGTTTTATGTCCGAGCCACTGCTGCATCGACGTCTCGAGAGGGTCATCTCCGTCGATAGTTCCTTCAGGCCCACGGAGGAACCTAAGACGTGGGTCTTGCAGACCGAGGCGGAGCAGTTCGGGGATGCTTCCGTGCACGTTGTATGTGGGTCCTTGATGGGGGGATTGGCTAGCTGGGTTGTAGGGAGCGTAAGCGGCCGGCGTCAATGTGGCCGCATCGCCCGGATCGATGATGCAGGCGGTGGAAGGGTCGTTTTTGATGTTCCGAGTTTCGCGGTTCTCTCGGTCTAGTCGGTGCCACACTTCGCGTAGATCGAATGGAATCGGCGTGTCAGCGGTGACCGTAGCTGCGTCGATATTGAGCCACATGCATTTCTCCGCGAAGCTCTTTCTTGCTTCTGCGACAAGGATATTGAAGTTCTTGACAGTCGTCCCACCGGCTGTGGAGTTCGAGAATGCTGTCAGAATATCGGTTGCGGGTAACGCCCAGTAGGGCACTTGAAGCTGGCCGTTCCCGGTGCCGAGGACGGAGCGTACGGATGCCTTATCGCCGAGCGCGTGTGCGTACTCGCCGTGGGAGTCGATGACGATGATGTTCGCCGAAGGCCAACCGCCGCTGCTGAACCCTTGGAGGATCGAGGCAACTGCACTTGTCTTGCCTGCTCCAGTTGAACCGACGACAGCGGAGTGCCGCATGACGAATTTTTCAGTGTCTAGAGAGATGGGGACCTGCGATGCGGCTGAGAGTTGGCCGATTCTCAAATGCTGGGTGCCCTGGGAAGGGAACACCGCCTCGAGTTCCTCCATGAGAGCGAAGTGGACGGAATCATCGAGGCCGGGGTAGGAGCCGACACCGCGCTGAAAGCGGCCGGTTCCTTTATCGATTTCGCCCAGTAGCTGAACCTGGAGCCATCTTTCGCCTGAATGAAGCATTTCGGTCGGAGGCTGGGCTCCGGCCAGTTCAGCGATGCCCACCAGAGTGACGGTGGCGATCAGGTCCACCATGCCCTGCGGAATTCGAACGAGTGACCCGATCTGCCCGATTGCCTGGAGCTGTCCTCGGAACACAGGAGCGACGCCGGCGAGGTTGGGGTCGAGTTCGACCGTTACTTGCGCTCCGAGAACTCGGCGGACGCGACCGATGTGGGTTGGTGAGTGTTCAGGCATCGTTATCCTTGTCGTCTCCAGTATCCGCGACGGAGTGAGCGGGAAGGAGGAGCGGTGCTGTCGTCGCTCGCGCCAAGAATTTCGATAGCGCACCGAAGTCTCCAAGAGCTACGGTGTTGTCTTTCCAGATATCTGTTGGTAGCGGCTCGGTGGGGGTCTTCCACGGTGCACGGATGCCTCCGAGGATCGCTTCTGTCTGCGTGATCACTTGCAGGTTGGGCGTCATGACAGCGTGCGCTGCGAGGGTGTCGGGGATTGAGTCGTAGCAGAAGGCGATGACTTCGGATCGTGGCCGCCGCTTGGTTGCTTCAAAGAACGGTTCGTTGAGATGTTCGTCCGACCAGGAGTACCCGCTGACGAGGGTCAGCGATTCGGGTTCGTTCAGTGCTCGACGGAGGCGATCTTGGAGAACGACGAACGGAACACGACGTGACTCTTCGTATTTGGTATCCGACGGGTAGATCGCGGCGGGAGATCCACTGGGAACTGGTACTCCAAGTCGCACCACGAGCGACTTCCCTTGCTCCCAGTTCAACGAACCGTGCAGCTTCCACAAGCGTGCGAACAAACCCGGAATATGGTGTGCATCTGACGAAGTCGCTTCGACCAAATCGCTGCGGAACCGCGCGCGAGTAGTGCCGACAAATCCGTCGAAATACGGCACCGCTTGTTCGTCTAATGCCTGCTCGATGAGGAGATCGTAGTTGACGGTGAAGATCTCCACCGGTCGCGTATAGTCCGCGCGCGCAACCCATGCGGCAAAGGCTGTCACTGGTTTTAGATCGCATGTGCTCGTGGACACTTCCGAGACGATCAGTTCACAGACGCGGGCGTCGAGGGCAGTCGCTGACTTGGCATCGAGGCCGTCGATCAGATCTGAACCTTCGACAATGGCAGCGATTCTACGGAGTCTGCTCAGAACCTGTTCGAGGTCACGGCTTTTGAGGAGCGCGTCGAAGTGTGACTTTTCGCTGCCTGACAGTTTTTCCGAGATTGTTTTCTGCAGTTGTGCCACGTCCGGAAGGCCGCATGCCCTCGAGGTTCCTGCGCCAAGGAACGCGGAGACATGACGAGATCGACTGGCGAGTCTTGCGCTGAGGCCACTGGTGAAGGTGAGCACATCGTGCTCGATTGCTGGCAACTTCATAGATATCTCCCCGGTTGGGTGTTCAGAATCAGGTCGTTCGGGATCGGCGTGGGACTATTGTTTTGCGACAAGGGCTTACGCGGCTTCGAGTCGTTCGCGGAGCTTGTCGACTGTCCCCAGCCCCAGGCTCATCCACCCGATCCGGATCGCGAAGGACAACGCGCCTTCGACAGTGTCCATCATGGTCCGCAGGGCGCTGACTTCGTCCGGGGTATTCGACTCGGCGTGCTTGAGTTTTTGCAACTTGGTTCGGACCTCAACCAAACTGTGCGCAACTACCTCGTGGAAGGGCGATGGTTCGCTGACGTTTGCGCCGTAGACGAAGCACAACGCCTGAGCCCGTTTCGTTGGGCGGATCTTGCCGTTGCCGTCCTCGAAAACAAGAACTTTCGACGCACGACCTGTGGCCTCCAACCACTCAAGAACTTCGGCGTCGGTGAACGCCTTCCTCAACAGTCGATCGATCAATTCGATCAAGGAGTTGGCGGCTTGAGAGACACCGTCGTCGGAGCTTTCGATGGCAGTGACCGCACCTGACAATTTTCTGCGCAGAAGGTCGTTGACACTGCTGAGCATGGCGCGGATCTCGCCAGACAACGCCAGCCGAGCTGTTTCGACCAGCTCGTCGAGGATGACGTCGTCGGCATGGACATCCTTGACCTCGTCGGCATGGACATCCTTGACCTCGTCGGCGTCACCGTCGAAGGCTGACAGGTCGAATTCCATATCGACAAGCTGGGTCAACGCGTTGTCGAGTGACAAGAACGTCCGCAATACCGAGGTTGTCGGATCGCCGTCCCCGAAGGGCCCCAACTTGGTGATCTGTTCGGGACTCAAGGTCGCTGCACAGTTGTCGATAGCCAGCGCGAGGGGCTGGATCACCCGCACGGCGACCTGAACCGCTGCAACGACGACCGCAGTGTCGGCGTACACCGCCGAGACGAGACGGTCGTACGCGGCAGCACCAACGAGTCTGCGCAGGAATCGCTTCGACACATCAGTCCTGGCTCGTTTCACGAACTTTGGGATCGTGTCCTCTGCGGCAGCGGCGATAGATCGCAACACATCCTCGGCTTCGACATCGTCAGGGAACTCGAGATTGTTGGCGAGCCACTCGATGCGGTCCGCCAACGGCCGGGTGTCGATGTCGCTGCCGAGCACAGTGGCGATCGTGACTCCTGCATCGAGGGCACCGATAGCCCAGTATTCGATCCCCAGAACCTTTAGCTGATTCGCCGGCAAACTCGCGAGAACCTTAGCGGTTTCCGATCGACCAGAAGGCTTATAGGAAGAGTGTTCTTCCTGTTTGTTGGGCCTTTTTCGCTCCGTATTCACATTGCGTCCTTAGTGCCTGCTTTTGGGCAGACGGGTTCCCGGAGGGAGAAGACCGGTGATACCCTTGGCTACAGGTTCCTACGCCTTGTTCTAAGGGCCCCGGTGATTCCCCGTGAATTTCCGGGGTTCTTTTGTTGGTGACAACACTGACGCTCTTCACAGTACCAGTATCACCATCTGTACCGCATCTAACGGCCGCTGCTGTCAGGAGTCCCACATTGCACCGCCCTGAAATGTCTCGAGTTAGCGCAACTCCGCGTTCTGAAGGTTCCGACGTCCATTGGGACAATTTTGATCGTGTCGGTCATTTCAGAGCGATTCGAAACCGGGGCGAATAGTGAGTTCGTAGTACGTACGGAAGGGCATCCCGGAGTAATTCCGAACGATTCGACGGCCGTTCGAACGCTGTAAAACCTCTGTGCGGGCGTTCTGGAACCTTCGGAATCGTTCTATCTCCACGTTGTGGAACCTTCGGAACGTGATTTCGAGACTGGTAAACCTTCTGATGATTCCATTGGGGGCCGACAGTCCGGAGGCTGTTGCGACGCCGTTGAGACGTTTGGATTGCGTGTTTCGGGGTGTTTCGAGACTTCGGCCTATTTACTAGAGACGTTTTCTCTAGTTATTTATTCGTGTGTATCTGGTTGCTTCGAGGTTGAGAGGTCTGCCGATCAGGCTCGACGGCTCTGCCTGGCGGGCAGTGCTGCGGCTTGCATGGTTAGGAAGCTGGGGTTTCCTGCATCCGGGGTCACGAGAGGATCCCCCCCGGAGGTAGGGGATCTTCGTGTCTCACAGCAATACAGACAGGATCGGGGACTATCTGTCTGTGTAGTTGGTGTCGGAGTACGTCACCGACCCTGCCCAGGACGTGGGCAGGGGGAGCAGTATCGCGTCATCGCTGCGTCAGGATCAGCGAGTTCGGGACGCCATCCGAAGCGGTGAGTGCCATCGTCATCGGGGCCGAAATCGACGGTGTCCCAGACACTGTCGCGCAGGAAAGCGAGACCGCCGATTCCGCAGATGATGCGCTCGACAGAATCTGCACTTTTTGCCGAGGTTCGCCACGCTGCGGTCGAGCCCATGATCAGCGCTTGTCTGCTCATATTGGCATGGCATCCGTGCGGGGCGAAGACGAGCGAGGTCCGCGCTGAGCGACGTTTGTTCTAGTTGTGCAGCTCGTTCCACCAGTCGAGTGCGGTGTGGACCAGTTGTGCGGTGCGAAGTAGGAGCGTGACTGTCCGGAGGTCCCTGGTGAAGTTTTGTCGTGTGTTTCTCGGTGGTTGTGGCTGGTCACGTTCGTGTTCTGGCTGCTGCATGTTCTTTCCCTCCGTCGTTTTGTCTTCTACGAGGAGGAAGATCCGGAGATTCAGTCTTGAGTGACAGCGAGTAGAGAATTTTTTGGTCGCTAGTTTCTCTCCGCCGGACCGCTCGCCAAATTGTGCCTTTGACCTGCTTTGATGACATGTCCCTGCGCTGCCTTCTCCGCGACGTGCTCCGGATTAGACGGACCCCTTGCCCTGCGCTGCTGTTTTCGGACTACCGCTCTGGTGGGCGAGGGGCGTGTTTGACTGGCGCGATGAGGTGGGTGGCCCGGAAGAATCTGTGGAGCAAGAACAAGGAGCGCGCGGAGCAGGCGCGAGTTCACTGCCTCCCAGCAGCGTTACCTCGACGACGTCGCACGTGCGTGGAAGTTCGCTGCGCAGTCGTGGCTGTTCGACATCTCCGGTGACTTGCAAGAATGGGTCGGCACCTGGCTCCCCGGTGAACTCGCCGAGGCGATACTGGCAGAGGTGGAGGCAGCGAAGCATCGCGGTCAATTGCCGGCGCTTCCGGCGGAACCGGTGCATTTCATCGAGTCTCTGATTGTGAAGGCTGTCAGCGACGGCGTTGTTGTGCTTCCGGCACCGGACTGGTTGGCGCGGTCCTTCGCTCACCGTGATCCTGTCGGGGAGTATCAGATCGCCTCGGGTTACGGGCTGTACGTCGACGGAAGTGATGTCCTGGTCGTGTGGGCGAAGAGAGCCATCATGTACGAGGATCTCGGCTGCGTCGACGGGCGTCCGTTGAAGGGTGCGGCTGCGGTCGAGCGGGTACTCGAGCAGATCATCGGCACCATGCAGTCCGTCCAGAGTTTCAACCGCCCGCGCCCACCTATAGGTCTGTGAATCGGACGGATACCAGACCTCTGGTGGATGTAGGTGAGCTGCATTCTTGATTGGGTTCGGTGTCGCCGTTTTAGGGTTTGAACTGCGGTGATGACATGTCCCCGGGGTGGTTGTTGGGGGTGTGTGGGGCACCGGCGTTATTGGGTGCCGGCGGGGTGTTCGGGTTGGGTGGTGTGGGGGAGTGATGCCGGGTCGTGCGGGGGGTGTTGCGGGCGCGTTTGAATGTTGTTGTGTTTCAGTATGTTTCGGTATTCGGTTGGTACTGGGTGAGTTTCGTGGGTTGTGCACGGTGGTGTTTTCAGTAGCGTCGAATTGTGTTGTGGTGGTGAGTGGTTCGACGTTTCTGGTTTTCGGTTTGTTTTGCGATTTGGTGGGTGGGGGTGTATGATTGGGAGCATGATGATGACGAGACAGTGGACGCGGGAAGGGGCGCTTTTCGCGACCCTTCCCCTCCTCCCCAGCCTCGTTCGGGTGTCAGGTACCGGTTCAGACGTTGCGATGAATTCAATTGGTGAGAACCAAGAGTCGGAGTTCAGAGGAGCGAAGCGACTCGATCGACGGCAACGGCACTCGACCCACTGCGAGCCGCGTAGCGGCTCCCTAGCGGGGAGCGCAGCGACTCGCTCCCGTCTCCCGACGCGAAGCGTCGGGAGGAGCGCCGCGG
>Ga0153993_100222_pt1 | contig 20888 bp, 19 predicted proteins | sample TSNC077MetaG_FD_104706 | JGI IMG/M metagenome (GOLD analysis project Ga0153993, IMG submission 104706) | Attine ant fungus gardens microbial communities from North Carolina, USA - TSNC077 MetaG | ecosystem: Host-associated > Fungi > Mycelium > Unclassified | place: USA: North Carolina, Lumber...
CGGCGCCAGGTGCTCCGAACCACCACCAACCCTCGCTCCCGCTCCGTACACGCTGAAGTGGGCAGAGCACGTCGGACAGGTAAGAACGGCGGCGTCTCGGGCAGGAACGCCCATCATGCGTTCGAGCACAGACCCCGCCATCGAGTGGTCGCAGACGGGACAACGGTCGCGATACGCGTACAGATCGTCACCGGAGCGGCAGACCAACAGTTCGGTACCCGATACCAGGAAGCCCGCGACCTCACCCGCGTCGACTTCGGCGAATTCGGGGACCTCCACCCAGTGCGCACCTCCCCCGTCGGCGTGTACGTGCGAGAACAGGGACTCGACCGAGATCACACCCGACTTCAGCTCGTGCGGGTCCGGTGTTTCGACGTCGATTCCGGTGGTCTCGGGTGCCGCAGCCTGCACCGCGTCCTGGACCGCGGTTTCGAGAGTCACCGACGACGAAGGACAACTGTTGCAGCTTCCGAGCAGACGTAGCCGCACGACTCCGTTCGCCACCTCGATCAGTTCGACGTCGCCGCCGTGCGAACCGAGGTACGGACGCACGCTGTCGAGCGCAGCGCGTACGCGGGTCTCGACGTCGTGCGGGTGAAGTCCGTGCACGAGTAGCAGGCTCGACACGAGATCGTCGCGAACCATCGCATCCATCGTGGCCGGATCCGCCAGCGCGACGGTGCGTTCGAGCGCTGCGCCGTACAACTGTACGACCTCACGCACCAGTTGCTCGGCGCGATCGCGAGCCACCGGTCCCGCACCGGCACTGGCCTGCAATAACGTCTCGATGCGCTCACCTGCTCCGCGCCAGTAGTCGGCCGTTTGCTCCATCGATCACTCCCCGGTCACGGACTGCGTCGGCGAGTGCAGCTTCTCCAGGGTCTTGCCCCCGCCGAGATACATGTGAACCCCACACGGCAGGCAGGGATCGAAACTACGCACCGTCCGCATGATGTCGATGCCCTTGAAGTGGTCTCGATCGTTCTCCTCGAAGATCGGCTGACCCTGCACAGCGTCCTCGTACGGACCGGGAGTTCCGTAACTGTCGCGCGGGCTCGCGTTCCACGGAGTCGGCGGGTACGGGTGATAGTTCGCGATCTTCCCGTCACGTATCACCATGTGATGAGAGAGAACTCCGCGGACGGCTTCGGTGAATCCGCAACCGATACCCTCGTCCGGAACCTCGAACGACTCCCACGTCTTGGTCCGGCCGGCCCGGATCTCGACAAGCGCCTTCTCGGCGAAATGAAGGGCAGCCGCGGCTGCGTACGCCTGGAAATAGGTTCGCGCACGGTTTCTTTCGAGAGTATTGCTGCCGTGTTCCGGTATCTTCCACTCGAGCGAGACCGGACCTTTCAACGCTGTCTTCGGAAGATTGATCTTCACGCTGTGTCCAGTCGACTCGAGGTACCCGATGTCGACCAGGCCGGCAAGAGCGGTGCTCCACAGACGAGCCAATGCTCCCCCGCCGGTGTCCAGAGCGAGGTTGTCTTTTCCGTCGAACCATCGCGGTGACATCACCCAGCTGTACTTGTCCTCGAGGTTCCGCTTCTGCGGATGTGGGTTGGTGTGTTGATTCCACGGATGCCGGCGATCGACCGGATTACCCAGCGGATCGGTTTCGACGAACATCTCCTGATCACTCCAGTCCTCGTAATACGAGGAGCCCAGCATGATTCGGATACCGAGATTGATGTCCACCAGGTCCGTGGTGACCAACTTCCCGTCGACGACGACGCCCGGAGTGACAAACATCTTCCGGCCCCAGTCGGTCATGTCCTTGTACGAGAAATTGCAGTACTCGGGGTCTTGGAACGATCCCCAACAACCCAGCAGGGTCCGTCGCAGACCGACCTTTTCGTAACCAGGCAGCGCCTCGTAGAAGAAATCGAACAGGTCGTCGTGCATCGGCACGACCTTCTTCATGAATTCGACGTACCGCATCAGCCGCGACAGGTAGTCCGTCATCAGTTCGATCGTCGCGACCGTGCCCACGCCACCGGGATAGAGCGTCGACGGGTGGACGTGCCTGCCCTCCATCAGACAGAACATTTCACGGGTCGAACGCGAGACTTGCAACGCTTCCCGATAGAACTCGCCCGTGAACGGATTGAGAGTCCGCATGATGTCGGCGATCGTGCGATAACCATGCTGGTCCTCGTGCGGACAGCGCGTGTTCTCTGCCTGCGCCAGCACCCCTGGATTCGTCTCGGAGACCATCTTCTCGCAGTAGTCGACCGCGACCAGATTCTCTTGAAAAATGTTGTGGTCGAACATGTACTCGGCCGCCTCGCCGAGATTGACGATCCACTCTCCCAGATGCGGCGGCTTGACACCGTACGCCATGTTCTGTGCGTAGCACGAGCATGTGGCGTGGTTGTCACCGCAGATGCCGCAGATACGACTGGTGATGAAATGCGCGTCGCGCGGGTCCTTCCCCTTCATGAACAGGGAATACCCACGAAAGATCGACGACGTGCTGTGGCACTCCACCACTTCGCGATTGGCGAAGTCGATCTTTGTGTAGATACCCAGACTGCCGACGATTCGGGTGATGGGGTCCCACGCCATCTCGACAAGACCGTCGCGGTCCGCAGTCGAGGTGGGTTCGGGAACGATGGCCGTCATTGCAGTGCCTCCCAGAGACGTTGCTCACGAACTGATTTGAATGTATCCGGTCGGTCACCACGTACGTGTCGCACCGGTAAGCAACTTCGACCCGCGCTCGCGCCAGTGCGGTTCCTTGTCCAACGTGTGACCGGTGATCCGGCGCAGACTGTGGATCACGGACCCGTACATTCCCACCGCATTGGTGGAGAGTTTGCCGCCAGGTGGTTCATCCATGAACGGCATGAATTTGTCCGGGAATCCCGGCATCGTGCAGCCGATACAGATCCCGCCGACATTAGGACATCCGCCGACTCCGTTAATCCAACCGCGTTTGGGGACATTGCATTTCACGACCGGTCCCCAACACCCCAGCTTGACGATGCACTTCGGTGACCCGTACTCCGTCGCGAACTCGCCCTGCTCGTAGTACCCGCCACGGTCACAGCCCTCGTGAACGGTGGCACCGAAAAGCCACTGCGGGCGCAGGGATTCGTCCAAGGGAATCATCGGCGCCTGATCAGTGGCCATGTACAGAAGGTAAGTCAGGGTCTCGGAGAGGTTGTCCGGCTGGATGGGACACCCGGGAACGCACACGATCGGGATGCCCGCCTTCGATTTCCAGGTCCACCCGAGATAGTCCGGCACTCCCATAGCACCGGTCGGATTGCCGGCCATCGCATGTATGCCGCCGTAGGTTGCGCACGTGCCAACCGCGACTACCGCAGTGGCTTTCGGTGCCAGCTTGTCGAGCCACTCGCTCGTGGTGACCGGTTGGCCGGTTTCGCGATTGTTCCCGAAGCCACACCAGTACCCTTCGTCGTGGAGTTTCTCGTTCGGTATAGATCCTTCGACGACGAGAACGAAGGGTTCCAATTCTCCCCGGTCAGCTTTCCAGAACCATTCCAGGAAATCGTCGGCTCCACCCTGCGGTCCGCATTCGAAGTCGATGAGCGGCCAATGGACCGCTACCTGAGGCAGGCCAGGCAACGCACCGAGTGCGATCTCCTCGATACTGGGTTGCGTAGCGGCAGTCAGTGCCACCGAATCACCGTCGCAACTGAGACCGGCATTGATCCACAGCACGTGAATCAGAGTTTCTTCCGCTTTGGCTGCTGCGCTTTGGGGGGTTACAGCGGAGGCAGGTTCCGCCGTGGTGCCAGCAGTCGATTTTTGTGTGTCCATGTCAGCCGCTTTCACGGGTGCACTTGCGCCTGATTCTCGGCGCCGCCACCGGCCTGACACGCTAGGGCCTCAAAACTCTGTGGCCTCGCTGTGGTCTCGAAACACCGCGGCACCGAAACGCTGACGCCACCGGAGTCGAACCTCGGCCCACTTGCGTGGCACCCACTCATTTCATTAACTACCCGAGCAGATCAGTTGTCAACGGCCACCGGAGAAATCGCCGAACGACTGCCGATCCACTCGTACCACTCGTCCATGCCCTCACCTGTCGTGGCGGACAGAACAACTACGCGCACAGCAGGATTGAGCATTCTTGCTTGCGCGATGCAGGCATCGACGTCGAACTCGACGTACGGGAGCAAGTCGATCTTGTTGATCACCACGAGATTCGCGACGGCAAAGATGTGGGGGTACTTTTTCGGCTTGTCGACCCCCTCCGGCGTCGAAATTAGGACAACCTTGCCTTCCTCGCCCAGGTCGAAGAGCGCGGGGCACACCAGGTTTCCGACGTTTTCGATCAGAAGCAGCGAGCCGTCTGGCGGATCCAAAGCCCGTAGTGCGCGATCGATCATCTCGGCATCGAGATGACATCCGGCCCCGGTGTTCACCTGGACCACCGACGCACCGGTCTCGTGAATCCGCTCGGCGTCGAGCCGGGTTTCCTGGTCACCTTCGATCACTGCGATAGGTCGTTCCCGTGTCAGTTCCCGGATCGTTCGTGCCAGCAACGTCGTCTTACCCGCGCCGGGCGAACTCATGATGTTGAGTGCTGTCATTCCGCGGACCCGCATCCACTCACGATTGTGCAGTGCAATGCCGTCGTTCTTGGCAAGCACCTGCTGCTCGAGAAGCACAGTGCGCTCCGAGTGACCGTGCTGATGGTCATGCCCGTGCCCGTGCCCGTGACCGTGACCGTGTTCCTGCTCGTGACCGTCTACCTGCTCGTGCTGTCCCTCTTCGACCACCGACACCCGCGGTCCCGCGGTGTCCCCGCACCCACACGTCGCGCACATATCTCAGCTCACTTCCATCGAGAGGATCCGCAGCTCTCGGCCGGCAAGCACCTCGACATCAGCACTGCCGCACCCGCACAACAAGAACATGTCGGGCGGCGAGAACGTCACGCCACAGCTTTTGCATCGCGCGCTGGTTGCAATCTGATCGATGTGCAAGCTGGCGCCTTCGGCGTGAGTACCCGCAGTGACGACGTCGAAGCAGAACAACAGAGAGTGTGGAACCACCGCGCAGAGTTGTCCGACTTCCAGCCGCACGCTCGATACTCGTCGCTCGCCGGCACGCTCACACACGGCTTCGACCACACTCTGCGCAATAGACAGCTCGTGCACGGTGAAACCCACGATTCGTGATCCGGAAACCTTCCTTCCACGATAAGCACCACCAGTCGCCGTACGGAACCCGTACACCAAAACAGGCTGCGATCCGCAACTGATTGCGGATCGCAGCCTGTGACAGCGTTATTCGTGTGACGAACGCCGAAGAGAAAGATTACGGGTTCGAAACCGGCACCTTCGTGGTCGTCGTGGTCGTCGACGTCGCTGTGGTAGTCGGGGCTGCCGTCGTCGCCTCCGTGCCTGCTGCCGGTGAAGTCGGAACGGTCGACGTCGGCGTCACTGCCGCCGAACCCGTCGGAGTGGCTGCTGCGCCCGAAGTGGCCGACGCCGACCCGGCCGCAGGCACCTGCGACGTGGGTGCGGGCGCTCCAGCAGATCCCGTCGAGCCGGTGGTTCCCGCCGGTGCCTGACCCGTCTCGGTGCCGTCGGCGACTGCGGCGCCGCCTTCGGTATTGCCGTCAGCCATGTACGCATCGACGGCAGCGGTGATCTGTTCAGGCGTCGGCTTCGCCGTAGCGTCGACGGGCTTTCCTTCCTTCGCCTGCTGGGCGAGGTAGGTGAGCCAGGCCGCTGCGTACTGAGCTGAAGTCAACGGCTTGCCGTTGGCCGCATCCGCATCACGCCAGTAGTCGAAGTGGTGTCCGACATCCGGAGCCAGTGTCTGCTGGTAGGGGTCGCTCAAGATCACGGGAATCGTGTTCTGGTTGGTAGCGATCAGACCGACGATCTCCTTGAAGAGCTTCTGCGGCAGATATGCCAGCGGAGACACCTTGTCGGTGGACACCGTCTCGCCATCGGCAACCGGTGCCGGCGCGGGTGTTTTACCGGGCTTGTACCCCGGATCCGACACCTTGAGCATCACCTGAAGGAATGTCTCGTCACTCTGCATCCAGTTGGGGTTGGACGAAATGTCCGCGAACGCCTCGAAGACGATCTGACCGAACACCACCGCGACGTCCTGGCCGGTGGCCGGGTTCAGCCCCTGCGATTCGAGTTGGTCGATGTTCAACTGCCGGCCGACATTTGCCGCCAGGATCAACAGGGAGATGTTGCTGGGAGCCGAGCAGGTGAAGTCGCCGTCCGAGCAGAAGGACGCGACCTTGCCGTTCAGTTTGCCGAAACCGCCGGCGGTATCAGGGAGAACCCCCTCGCCGGGCGTCGCGGAGGTCCCGTTCTGGTACTTCGTATTGAAGTTGTCCGGGTTCGTGAACGGATTCTTGGCGCCGAGGAACGTGCCGTCGCCTGCTTCACGGCCGGCGTCGGCCAGCATGACCACACCGACAACCTTGTCCGGGTCGACCCCGAACTCGTTGTTCTCCTGCGTACCGATGTCCATCGCCACGCGGCGCACCACATCGGCGCCTTCGCTGTACCCGACGATCGAGAACTGAGTCTTCGGGCATTCCTTGGCGATGGCACTCATCACGGACTGCGTGTTTGCAGCGCCGGCAGCGACTGCGTCCTCGTAGGACGCCATGTTAGCCGGGTACGCGATGTACACCGCCGCGTACGAGCCGGGCTTGTTCGCGTTGACGGAGCCTGCCGGGTTGATCACCTGGTCGACTCGTTCACTCTTGTAGTCACCGGACAGGGCGGCCGGAAGGGGCTTCCCGTCGGCTCCCAGCAACATCTTCACCGTCGAAGCGTCCGGTGTGTCGTGGCGTCCGGCAACTGCGATGCTCACCATGTCGTGACACTCGGTGACCGAAGACGTCAATTGCGTCTCGATCGTCCGTGACTCCGGAGAGTCCACGGCAACTGCGACCGCCACCAACGCGGCCACGCCGAGCGCTGCGGGCGCTACAGCACCCGCCAGTATTCGATGTCGCGAAAAGAACCCACGAACCGGCATATCTTCTCCCCAATCAACTTTTGGAAAACGTACGACCGACCCCCGGGGCGTCACGCAACGTCATTCGAGTAGTCGTCCAGTACGAGAGGAGCGTTACAAGGGGTAACGATTTTCCGCGGCGACTCGGGAGGCTATCGGGGCCGCAAACCTCTCATTTCCGCTGCATAACAGCTACGTGCGCCTACTCCGCGTCGAAGATAATGACCTGTCGGATTGCTTTTCCGTCGGCGAGTTCGTCCATGCCGGTATTGATGTCGGCCAGTTCGATTCGCGAGGAGATGAGCTTCTCGACCGGAAGCTTCCCGTCCCGCCACAATTGCGCGTAGATCGGGATGTCGCGGGCCGGGACCGCGGATCCGAGGTAGCTGCCGATGATGGTCCGCGCTTCGGCAACCAACCCGAGAGGCGAGATCGACGAACGCGCATCAGGTGCAGGCAACCCCACCGTGACGGTCGTGCCGCCCGGTGACGTCGCCGCCACCGCAGTCTCGAAGGCCCGAGCATTTCCGGCGGCCTCGACGACGATGTCCGCACGGACGCCACTCTCGGACAGTCCGGACGGTGTGAAGACCTCGGTCGCGCCCAGTTCCAGGGCCTGGGCCAACTTCGACTCCAGTGCGTCGACGCCGATGACGGTCTCGACCCCGAGTGCGCGCGCCGTCAGGATTGCAGCCATCCCGACTCCGCCCAAGCCGACCACCATCACCGTGTCGGCAGGGCGAGGCTTGGCCGCGTTGAGCAGCGCTCCCCCTCCCGTCAACACCGCACAACCGAGTACGGCTGCGATCTCGGCCGGGATGTCGTCGTCGACGGCAACAACCGACTTGGCGTTGACCACCGCATGCGTCGCGAAACCTGAAACACCGAGGTGATGTTTGACGTTCTCGCCGAAGCGTCGCAATCGTTGCGCGCCACCGAGCAAACTGCCCTCGTTGTTGGCGGCACTACCCACCGTGCACGGCATCCGGCCGTCGGCGGCGCATCCCGCGCACTCACCACACCGCGGAAGGAACGTCATCACGACGCGGGTACCGACCGACAGTGAATCGACTCCTTCGCCGAGTTCGAGGATCCGACCAGCTGCCTCGTGCCCCAACAACATCGGTACGGGTCGTACGCGATTTCCGTCGACGACGGACAGGTCGGAGTGACAAAGCCCCGCAGCTTCGATCTTGACGAGGATCTCACCCGGACCCGGGGATCCGAGATCGAGTTCCGAAATCGAAATCGGAGCCGACTCCGCAAAGGGACGCTCCCGGCCGATCTCTTCGAGCACTGCACCACGGATCTTCAACTGCACACCCCGATTTCGATAGTTCGAACTACTTACCCACGATCCCGCGTACCGACGCGGGGAGGTCACGAACCCGCTTGTACGGGCCGACGACGGCGGCCGCAAACGGCCTAGTCAAGAGCACCTGCGCCACCTCGAGCACCTCTTCGGAGGTGACTGCGTCGATGGTCGCGAGCGTCTGCGCGACACTGCGATGGTTGCCGTAGTTCAGTTCACTGCGACCGATACGGTTCATACGTGAGCCCGAATCTTCCAGTGCCAGAACCAATCCGCCGCGCAGCGATCCCTTGGCGCGGGCGATCTCGGCATCGGTGATTCCGTCCGTCGCCACGTTTGCGAGTACCTCGCGGATCACTGTGGCAACCTCACCGAGGTTCTCCGGCTGGCAACCGGCGTATACGGAGAACGCTCCGGTGTCCGCGAAGGTGTCGACGCCGGAATAGACGGAGTACGCAAGCCCACGCTTCTCCCGAATCTCTTGGAAGAGACGAGAACTCAGCCCGCCGCCCACTGCGGCGTTGAGAACCGACAGCGCCCAGCGATGACCCTCGTGCCGGCCGAAGGCGCGTACTCCCAGCGCAAGATGGACCTGCTCGCTGTCACGGTGGGTCAAGCTCAGTTCAGGCATCGTGCGCAATCGCAAAGTGCCCTCGCGCCGCGGCGCCGGCTTGACTCCACGCTCGAGGTGCCCGGCAAATGCGCGCCGAGCGAGCGTCACAACCTGCTTGTGGTCGACGTTGCCCGCTACGGCCAGCACCATCCGCTGCGGCGTGTAACGCCGAACATGGAAGGAATGCAACTGATTGCGCGACATCGACTCGATCGATTCGACGCTGCCGATGATCGGACGACCGACGGGATGATCACCGAACAACGCGGTCAGAAACGCGTCGCCGAGCAGGTCTTCCGGATCGTCGTCGCGCATCGCGATCTCTTCGAGCACTACTTGCCGCTCGACGTCGACGTCCGCGGTTCTGCAACGCCCGCGCAGTACGACGTCGGCAACGAGGTCCACCGCCATGGGAAGGTCGTCGTCGATCACGTGCGCGTAGAAACAGGTGTGTTCCTTCGACGTGAATGCATTGAGTTCGCCGCCCACACCATCCATGACCTGCGCGATGTCCAACGCAGTCCGTGACGGCGTCGACTTGAACAGCAGGTGCTCGAGAAAGTGCGCGGCCCCGGCCACACTCGGCTGCTCGTCTCGGGAGCCGACCCCGACCCACACACCGACGGAGGCAGAACGCACACCGGGAATGAACTCGGTGACGACGCGCAGGCCGCCGGGAAGGACCGTGCGCTGCACTCCGGATTCGGGAGTCGCATCGATCGGCGATTTCAGCACAGCGCTGCGGCTGCGCGTGGTGTTGGGAGTGGTCTTTGCCATGAAAAGGTTCAGCAGTCCTCGGTGCAAGTGTTGTAACAGGTACGTACAGGCTCGTGTCTACGTGTCTACAGACAGTACAGATGCGGCCCCGCACGGAAATCCGCGCGGGGCCGCATCAGAGTACGAAGTGAGATCTACTCGGAAGCAGCCTCGTCGGCGGCCGGAGCGGCAGCCTCGTCGTTGCCCTCTTCGACCGGGATCAGCGAGATCTTGCCACGTGCATCGATGTCGGCGATCTCGACGCGGATCTTGGATCCGACGTTGACCACGTCTTCGACCTTGGCGATGCGTTTACCGCTGCCCAGCTTCGAGATGTGCACCAGTCCGTCGCGTCCCGGCAGGAGCGAAACGAAGGCACCGAAGGCGGTGGTCTTGACGACCGTGCCCAGGAACCGCTCGCCGACCTTGGGGAGCTGCGGGTTGGCAATGGCGTTGATCATGTCGATCGCGGCCTGTGCAGACGGTCCATCGGTGGCGCCGACGAACACGGTGCCGTCGTCTTCGATGGAGATGTTGGCACCGGTCTGCTCGGTGATGGAGTTGATCATCTTGCCCTTGGGGCCGATGACCTCACCGATCTTGTCGACGGGGACCTTGATGGCCGTCACGCGGGGAGCGAACGGGCTCATCTCGTCCGGGGTGTCGATGGCTTCCGCCATGACCTCGAGGATCGTGGTCCGTGCATCCTTCGCCTGCGAGAGTGCACCGGCGAGAACCTGCGACGGGATGCCGTCGAGCTTCGTGTCCAGCTGCAGGGCCGTGACGAAGTCCTTGGTACCTGCGACCTTGAAGTCCATGTCACCGAAGGCGTCTTCGGCGCCGAGGATGTCGGTCAGAGCGACGTAGCGGGTTTCACCGTCGACCTGGTCGGAGACCAGGCCCATGGCGATACCGGCAACCGGAGCACGCAGCGGCACACCGGCGTTGAGCAGTGCGAGCGTGGAAGCACACACCGAGCCCATCGAGGTGGAACCGTTGGAGCTCAGAGCCTCGGAGACCTGACGAATCGCGTACGGGAACTCTTCGACGCTGGGCAGAACCGGCATGAGAGCGCGCTCGGCAAGTGCACCGTGACCGATTTCGCGACGCTTCGGCGAACCGACGCGACCCGTCTCACCGGTGGAGTACGGCGGGAAGTTGTAATGATGCATGTAGCGCTTGGTGGTCTCGGGGCCGAGCGAGTCGACCTGCTGAGCCATCTTGACCATGTCGAGAGTGGTGACACCCAGGATCTGGGTCTCGCCGCGCTCGAACAGCGCGGAGCCGTGTGCGCGCGGGATGATCGCGACCTCGGCGGACAGCGAACGGATGTCCGTGACGCCTCGACCGTCGATGCGGAACTGATCGCGCAGGATGCGCTGGCGAACCAGCTTCTTGGTGAGCGAGCGGAACGCAGCTCCCAGTTCCTTCTCGCGGCCCTCGAAGTTCGGTGCAACCTGCTCGAGAACCTCGACCTTGACCTCGTCGGTCTTGTCGTCGCGTTCCTGCTTGCCGGCGATTGTCAGTGCGGCATTGAGCTTTTCGGACGCAGCAGCCTCGACGGCAGCAAATACGTCGTCCTGGTACGCCGGGAAGACCGGGTAGTCACCCGTGGGCTTTGCAGCCTTGGATGCCAGCGCTGCCTGTGCGGCACACAGGCGTGCGATGAACGGCTTGGCGGCCTCGAGGCCCTCGGCGACGATGGCCTCGGTCGGTGCCTGAGCGCCGTCGGCGATCTTCGCGATGACGTTGTCGGTGGCCTCGGCCTCGACCATCATGATCGCGACGTCGGCGTTGTCACCGCTACCGGAGACGACGCGGCCGGCGACGACCATGTCGAAGACGGCGTTCTCGAGCTGATCGACCGTCGGGAATGCAACCCACTGGCCGGTCTTGTTCTCGTCCGAGACGATGAGTGCAACGCGCACGCCACCGACGGGTCCGGAGAACGGCAGGCCCGCGATCTGCGTCGACGCGGAAGCGGCGTTGATAGCCACGACGTCGTACAGATCCTGCGGGTTGAGGCTCATGACCGTGACGACGACCTGGATCTCGTTACGGAGACCGTCGACGAACGACGGGCGCAGCGGCCGGTCGATGAGGCGGCAGGTCAGGATCGCGTCGGTGGAGGGGCGTCCCTCACGACGGAAGAACGAGCCGGGGATGCGGCCCGCCGCGTACATACGCTCTTCGACGTCCACCGTCAGGGGGAAGAAGTCGAAGTGCTCCTTGGGGTGCTTGCTGGCGCTCGTGGCGGACAGCAGCATGGTCTCGTCGTCCAGGTAAGCGACGACGGCGCCGGCGGCCTGCTGAGCAAGGCGTCCGGTCTCGAAACGGATGGTGCGGGTACCGAAGGACCCGTTGTCGATCACGGCGGTGGATTCGAACACGCCTTCGTCGACCTCTACTACGGAATTCTCTGTCATTCTTTTCTCTTCACTTCCCTCTCGTCTTCGCCGTACCCGCGCGGGCGTTTCCACCCTCCTGGTGGAAACTGCGCACCGAGGGACGTCCCCCTCTTGAATTGCAGACGCTCCTTGCGATGCGAGCGATTTCTGCTTCGGGACGTCACGACGTTCGGGCGGCCGTCGATCGAAGTCCGCCGGAGCTTTCGGGCACTTGCCCGGTCCGGAGAACCACTACCGACAACCGACACCACGTTCTCTGGTGCATACGGTGTGCTGACTGCGCACTGCACAAAGACAACTGTGCATAGCGCCGACAGCGGAAACTGCCTTGCGGCAGCTAACGCCGAAAGCCAGCGAAGCCCAGTATATGCGTGGCTTCGCCGGCTATCGGAGTGTTCGGCAAACCGAAGCCTGCCGTGTTGCTTTCGATCAGCGTCGTGAGAAAAATCTAGCGACGCAGGCCGAGACGCTCGATGAGCGTGCGGTAGCGAGCGACGTCAGTCTTTGCCACGTACTTCAGCAGACGACGACGACGACCGACCATCAAGAGCAGTCCACGACGTGAGTGGTGGTCATGCTTGTGGGTCTTGAGGTGCTCGGTGAGATCGGTGATGCGCTTGGTGAGCATTGCCACCTGAGCTTCGGGCGATCCCGTGTCGGTCTCGTGCAAGCCGTACTCGCCGAGAACGGCCTTCTTTTCTTCCGTGGTCAATGCCACTTGATTCACTCCTGTGATGACGTTTGCGTGAAAGGAACTAGATCGGGCGCGGCCACCGCAAACCGCAGCACGCACCGAGAGAAGATCCTACCAGCAGCAATGAGGCACTTTCGCCCGCCTGCAGCGAATGTGGCCGCCGCCACTAGCGCAGGACGAACTCAGCCAACGCTGCGCTCTGCGCTCAACCAACGCTGGGTTACACGCTCAACCAACGCTGCGCTCTGCGCTCAACCAACGCTGCGCTCTGCATCCTCGCTCAGGATTTCGCGTGCGCGGTCGACATCCCGGTTCATCGCCGCGATGAGCGACTCGATCGAGTCGAACTTTTCCATCCCGCGAATCCTCGAAACCAGGTCTACCGCGACGTGTTGGCCGTACAGGTCGGCTTCGGTGTCGAGAACGTAAGCCTCGACGGTCCGGGTCCGTCCGGAGAAGGTCGGATTGGTACCGACAGACACGGCGGCTTGGTATCGACGTCCGGGAACGACAGTTCCGAGTTCCTCGCCGGCACCGAGCACCGTGAACCACGCTGCGTACACACCGTCCGCCGGAATGGCCGAAAACATCGGCGGCGCAACGTTGGCCGTCGGGAATCCCAACTCACGTCCGCGCTTGTCGCCGTGCACGACTACACCTTCGACACGATGTGGACGGCCGAGAGCTTCGGTAGCCGCTTCCATGTCACCTGCGTCGACGCACGAGCGGATGTAGGTCGACGAGAACGTCACCGCGTGCTCGGCGAGCAGCTGGACGCCGTCGACGGCGAAGCCGAAGCGAGCGCCCATCTCACGGAGAAGATCGACGTTGCCGAGAGCCTTCTTGCCGAAGGTGAAGTTGTCCCCCACCACCACCTCGGCGACATGCAGACGTTCGACGAGAATTTCGTGGACGTAGCGCTCCGGCGTCAGCTTCATGAAATCAGCGGTGAAGGGCATCACGCAGAACACGTCAATGCCCAGATCCTGAGCCAGTTCCGCACGCCGTTGGAGCGTCGTCAACTGGGCCGGATGACTACCCGGCCGCACAACCTCCATGGGATGCGGGTCGAACGTCATCAACACGCTCGGAACACCGCGTTTGCGGGCAGCGGTTACCGCTCTCGCTATCAATTGGGCATGCCCACGATGCACACCGTCGAACACACCGATAGTGAGCACACAACGACCCCAATCGGCCGGAACTTCGTCGAGACCACGCCATCTCAGCACGATTGGCAGCCTACGGGTCCACTGGCGGCGGGTCACGTCGGGACCCGCCCATCGAATCACCGCTGTGCTGCCGCTCACGTACGGAAGTTCCGGATTTCGTAGCCTAAGCTAAGCGTTGTGGCAGCTCACAAGACCGGAACCTCGGAAGCATCATCGACGCCGGATGGCGACAGCACTTCGGCGCACGACGCGGCAATCGACACGCTCGCACTCTCGTCGGTGGCTCAGGACTACCTCAAGGTCATCTGGACGATCCAGGAGTGGTCTCACGAGCGGGTATCCACCAAGCTCCTGTCCGAGAAGATGAACGTCTCGGCCTCGACGGTGTCGGAGGCGATCCGCAAACTCTCGGACCAGGGTCTGGTCGATCACGCCCGCTACGGCTCCATCGCGCTGACGGACAGTGGCCGCGCCGCGGCTGTGTCCATGGTCCGGCGCCACCGGTTGATCGAGACCTATCTGGTTCAGGAACTCGGGTACGGCTGGGACGAGGTCCACGACGAAGCGGAAGTTCTCGAACATGCCGTTTCGGATTTAATGATCTCCCGGATGGACGCCAAACTCGGCTTCCCCGAACGCGACCCGCACGGGGACCCCATTCCCGCCACGGATGGTTCGGTACCGACTCCCCCGGCCCGCCAGCTCAGCGACTTCGCCAACGGCGAACGGGGCCGCGTTGCCCGGATCTCCGATTCCGATCCCGAAATGCTCCGGTACTTCGATTCCGTCGGCGTCAGTCTCGATGTCGAGATCACTGTCGAGGAGCGCCGCGATTTCGCCGGGACCGTGTCCGTTCGACTCGGTGACAGTCCCAACACCATCGACCTGGGAAGCCCAGTCGCTCAAGCAATTTGGCTCGTGTAGTCACAGTCGTTCAGAGCGGCAGCCGGTACCGTCGTTCCACGGGCTGGACGCCGTCTGCCCGCGTCCAGTCGGCAAGTCTCTCGTCGACGTACACCCAGCCTCGACGCTCGTACAGCGCGATCGCCGGAAGAGCGTCGGCGACGACGTCGAGCTCCAGTCCCAACCGACGGTCGACGGCAAAATCCGTCACGGCGTCGAGTAGCGCACCACTGAGGCCGCTTCCGCGTGAACCGGGATGAACGAACAGTCGCGACACGGCTACCGTGCCCGCAGTCGTGGGCGCACTTCCGAGCGAGCTGTCGAGGGCGACATGACCGACAACACGGCCGTGACTCTCACCGACCCACGCCTTCACCAGAGTTGGCGAACTGAGCCAACGTCGTGGGATCTGCGGCCATGTGTCCGGATACCCGTCGCGCTCGTGAACCTGCGCCAGCGCATCGACGCAACCGTCGAGGTCGCTTTCGACACGCTCGCGGACGATCATCCGCGTAGCGTCGCCGGCCGCACGACCATCACCGAACTGGCGCGTCGCCCCTTCTCCTGCAAGAGCGCGATCGTGTGACCCGTGGGATCGATGGCCGCACAGATCCCCTTCATCCCGATCGGCTCGAGCCAACGACCCTGACTGATCGCCTCGGCTTCCTCCGCCGTGATCTGTCGATGTGGAAAGGCCGTCTGCGCGGCCTGATCGATGTCGAGGCTCACACCCGGCTGTTCTGCGAGATCTTCGAGCGTGCGCGCGTGTTCGAGAGTGAACGGCCCGACGCGAGTGCGGCGCAATGCCGTCAAATGACCACCGACGCCCAACTCACGACCGAGATCGCGCGCCAGCGAACGGATGTACGTTCCGGACGAGCATTCCACCTCGACATCCAGATCGACGAAGCCTCCCGGGACATCTCGCCGAGCCAGAACGTCGAAAGTCGACACCGTCACCGGGCGCGGCGCCAACTCGACGGTTTCTCCCGCGCGCACCAGAGCATGCGCGCGCTGACCGTCGACTTTGATGGCGCTCACGCTTGCCGGGATCTGCTTGATGTCTCCGGTCAACGTCGCCACGATCGCGGCGATCTCCTCGTCCGTCACCCCCGAGGCATCTGCAGATGTCAGGACCTCGCCCTCGGCGTCGTCCGTATCCGTCGCTGCGCCGAGTCGAATGGTCGCCGAGTACGCCTTGGTGGTCAGTGCCAGGAGACCGAGTAACTTGGTCGCACGCTCGACGCCGAGAACGAGAACACCGGTCGCCATGGGATCGAGCGTTCCGGCGTGTCCCACCTTGCGGGTGTTCAACAACTTGCGGCATCGCGCGACCACGTCGTGGCTGGTGATACCCGCCTCTTTGTCGACGATCAGGATTCCGGCGCCGACAAGACCGGAGGAAGGCTTTTCACGAGCTGACACGTGTGTCGATTCTGCCAGTCGCGCTCACTGCACCGAAATTGCCGTCAGGATGAGCCCGTCCGACACCAACCACCTGCCGTCGAAAGAGGTGAGCGGCGGACCGGACGTCGCCTCACCGGGGACGAGCAGACGCGAAGTGAAGGTCCCGGAAGTTTCCGACTCCGCCTCGAAGGTGATGTGGGCGTCCTCGAACCCCAACCATCGGCCGGTGAGCGGGAACCACGCCTTGTAGGTGGCTTCCTTCGCGCAGAAGAGCACTCGATCCCAGTGCACCGGACCGCCGGTTGCCTGAGCGCCCAGCCACGTTCGTTCCGCTTCGATGCTGACCGCGGGCAATACCCCGTCCGGCAGTGGACCGTGTGGTTCGGCGTCGATCCCGAGTGAGCGGACCTGCATGGAGTACGCCAGCACAGCGCCGCGGTAGCCGTCGCAATGGGCGAGGCTCCCGACCACTCCCTGCGGCCACAGCGGGGCGCCACGCTCGCCGCGCATGACTGCGGCAGACGGAACACCGAGCTTGCCCATCGCCTGACGCGCGAGATGCCGAGTAGTCACGAATTCGCGACGACGCTTTTCGACGGCACGGCCGATCAACGCCTCCTCGCTGGGGTGCGGAACCAGACCGGGCGGATCGACGAAGGCCTCGGCCGTCGCGACTCCACCGGGAAGAATCTGTTCGATCACGTAGCGATACCTCTCAGCGTCCGGCGCGAATGCGCTCGACTTCGGCTTCCTGCTCCGGCGTGACCTTGAAGTGGCCACCCCACTTGTTGAGCGTTCCCGGCGGGTACTCCGGAACGGGAAGAATCTGACGTAACAGCTTCTCCGGCAGTCCGCGCCGACGCCATTCGCGCGGGTATCCGAGTGAAACTTCCTCGAAGCGGACGCCGTCGTAGTAGGTGGTTCGAGGAATGTGCAGGTGCCCGTACACCGAGCACACCGCGTTGTACTTGACGTGCCAGTCGGCGGTCGCGGTGGTTCCGCACCACAATGCGAACTCCGGATACATGAGCACGTCAGTCGGCTGCCGGACCATCGGGAAATGGTTCACGAGAACGGTTTTCGTGCCTTCGGGAAGTGCGTCCAGCCGTGCCTGGGTGTACTCGATCCTCGCGCGGCACCACGCGTCGCGCGTCGCATACGGCTGAGGTGAAAGTAGGAACTCGTCGGTGGCGACGACGTTCTTGTCCCGCGCGATCTCGAGCCCGTGTTCCTTGTCCCGCGCACCTTCCGGCAGGAAGGAGTAGTCGTAGAGAAGGAACATCGGGACGACCGTGACCGGACCCTCGTCTCCCTCCCACACCGGAAACGGGTCCTCGGGTGTGATGACGTCGAGTTCGCGGCACATGTTAACCAGGTACTCGTACCGCGGCGCTCCGTGAATCTGAACCGGGTCCTTGGCGGTCGTCCACAGTTCATGGTTTCCCGGAATCCAGATGACTTTTGCGAATCTGCTTCGCAGGAGCTTCAAAGCCCACCGGATGTCGTCCGTCTTCTCCGAGACGTCACCGGCGAGGATGAGCCAGTCGTCAGGCGAATCCGGAAACAGCTCTTCCGTCATCGGCTTGTTGCCGTTGTGACCGACGTGAATGTCGCTCACCGCCATCAACTTTGCTGCCACAATCCCTCTGCTTCCTCAGTTGAACTTCCGCGCCTCGCCGTCGCCGGACCTGTCACGGCCCACTTGCCGGAAAACGCTCGCCACGACACCGCGACCATCCGAAGTACTACGAACACGGTAAGCCCTGCCCAAATTCCGGCCAGCCCCCAGTCGTAGGCAAGGGAGAGCCAGATCGCGGGCAGAAACCCGAGAACTGCGCAGAGCATGGTCGCGTTGCGTAGGAACACCACGTCGCCGGCACCGAGCAGAACACCGTCGAGGGCGAACACAATTCCCGCGACCGGCATGATCGCGACGAAGAACCACCACGCGATCGACATTTGACCGAGCACCTCGGCGTCGGACGTGAAGAGACCGGGGATCACGGAGTGACCGGCAGCGAAGAAGATCGCGAGCACCACGGCGAAAACCGTCGACCACGCGGTGATCCGCCAGGTCATCCTCTTCGCTGCGGCTGCGTACCCACCGCCGAGTGCTGCTCCGATGAGCGTCTGAGCTGCGATCGCCAAGGAATCGAGAAGGAGCGAAACCAGGTTCCACAGTTGGAGGACAACTTGATGTGCACCGACGACAGCTGCACCGAACCTCGACGCCACCGCGGCCGCCGAGACGAAACAAGCTTGGAACGCGAGGCTGCGCAGAATCAGGTCACGGCCCATCAGCATCTGCGCCCGCATGATCGCAAAATGTGGTCGAGCCGAGACCGGTTCACGAAAGAGCGCCCAGGCGAACAGAACACCCGAAACACTCTGGCCCACCAGATTCGCGACAGCCGATCCTTCGAGTTCCATTCGGGGAGCACCGAGCAATCCGTGCACCAGAATCGGGCACAACACCGCAGAAATACCCAGGCCGACAAGGACGAACCGCAGCGGTCGCACCGTGTTCTGAACGCCGCGCATCCAGCCGTTTCCGGCCAGGGCTACCAGGATGAGCGGAACACCCAATACCGCTATCCGAAGCCAACTTTCCGCAGCCGCGGCGATGTCGGGAGTACCGGCCACCGCTGACGTCAACGGGCCCGCGATCACCTGCACGATCACTACCAAGGCCAAGCCGATCGCGGCTGCCAGCCAGGTCGCCTGAACGCCCTCGCCCACCGCGTCGCGCTCGCGGCCCGCTCCGTGCAGCCGCGCGGCGCGCGCCGTCGTGCCGTACGACAAGAAGGTCAGCTGCGTACTCACCAACGACAGGATCAGACCACCGACCGCCAACCCGGCCAGCGGAAGCGCCCCGAGTCGGCCGACCACGGCGATGTCGAACAACAGATAGAGGGGTTCAGCCGCCAGCACCCCGAGTGCCGGAAACGCCAGGGAAAAGATTCGTCGTCCAGTGACGTCGAACTCAGCTGCCGAAGATCTCGCCGAGGTGGCGTCAGATTCGCTCAATGCCGCGGATTCAGCCGAGTGCCGCGACGAGCGCGGCAACAATCTCGTCGCTGGACGTGGTCGACGTGTATCCGGCCGACAGCCGATGCCCGCCGCCACCGAGACTTTCAGCGACCGCCGACACGTCGATCGCCGACTTTGCACGCAACGAGATCGACCAGCTTCCGGAAACCGACTCTTTGAGTACAGCGGCAACTTCGGCTTCCGAAGTGGTTCGCACGATATCGACGACGCTCTCGATCTCCTCGGAGCGAAGATCGCCGATGTCACTGCGTCGGATCACTGCGTACACCAGCCCACGGCCGGCGGCGGCGTCCGGAATCAACACTGCGGACCCGAGTACCGAACCCAGCATCGGCAACCACCCGAACGGATGGGTGTCGAGCAGCTTTCGCGCAATCGCGTCGCCGTCGATGCCCGTCGCCAGCAAACGCGCCGCGAGCACATGTGGAAGCGGACCTCCCCACCGGAAGGAGCCGGTGTCGGTGACCAGTCCGGCATAGAGACAGTGCGCGATATCGCGATCGATCGCGACTCCCCAAGCATCGAAGAATCGTGCGATGAGTGCCGTCGTCGAAGCCGCGGTTTCGTCGACCACGTTGATCGTTCCGAACTCCGAATTGGAGCGATGGTGATCGAGAACGATCGTGCGACGTGCGCCGGTGAGTCGACTCGCCAACTCACCGAGCCGCCCCTCGCTGCCGACGTCCACGGTCACCAGCACATCGACGTTTTCCCGAACGTCGATGGGAGCCACGAGCAGGTGCACACCGGGGAAATCACGCATCGACTCGGGCAGCGCCGACGGCCGGCTGAACGCGACCTGAACCGAAACTCCCCGACGCTCGAGGACGAGGCCGAGTGCAAGTCCACTACCGATCGTGTCCGCATCCGGCTGCACGTGGCAGAGAATCGTCACCGAGTGTGCTGCTTCGAGCACCTCGGCCACCTGAGCGAATTTCGCCGCGCAGGGGTCGACGTCCGAAAGTGCGGTGATCGTCATTCTCGGTGCGCGTCAGTCGGCTTCACGAACATCTGGAGACGCCGCGTCTTCGTCCGCAGCCACTCGCGGTTCCTTGTACGGATCTGCATCTCCGGCGGGCTGTGCGTTCTCACGAGCCTTGGCGACCTCGTCGTCGGCGGCCTTGGCCCGGGCCAACAGCTCTTCCATATGACGCGCGGTGTCGGGAACGGTATCGGCGACGAAGGTCAGAGTCGGAGTGAACCGGACTCCGGTTCCGGCGCCGACCTTCGAGCGCAGAACACCCTTGGCCTTCTCCAGACCCGCAGCGGCAGCTTCCACGTCGGGCGCGGAATCGACCTTCTCACCCATGACGGTGTAGTACACCGTCGCGTCGTGCAGATCATTGGTGACCTTGGTGTCCGTGATGGTGACGAATGCGAGCCGCGGATCCTTGATCTCGTGATCGATCGCCGTCGCGACGATGGTTCCGATACGCTTTGCCAGCTTGCGTGCCCGGGCTGGATCTACCATGACTGTCAGTCTCCTCTACCTGGCCACTCGAATCGAGGTGACTCGATCGATCAAAGTTCTGGTTAACAAGAATTATTACCGACAACAGTCTCGTCCATCGGCTACCCGGCAACCAAATCACCATCC
>Ga0153993_100224_pt1 | contig 20830 bp, 26 predicted proteins | sample TSNC077MetaG_FD_104706 | JGI IMG/M metagenome (GOLD analysis project Ga0153993, IMG submission 104706) | Attine ant fungus gardens microbial communities from North Carolina, USA - TSNC077 MetaG | ecosystem: Host-associated > Fungi > Mycelium > Unclassified | place: USA: North Carolina, Lumber...
GCGCATCTCCTCAGCGACTCGCTTGAACGGCATCGACACGCACCCCCGCATTCCCATCCCCATGCATTCGTATAGTTTCCGTGTGCTGCAGCGGCGGGGCAAGCCCGCAATCAGGGCTGATTCCGGGCGGGGCGGGGTCCGTGCGATCCCGCCAATCGTGCCGCCAGCTCCCCCGCCGCCGCCACGAGCTCGGGCGGCTCGACGATGCGGAACGGGGCGTCGAACCGGAGCACCGACGCCAGCAGGCCGGTCCACGACCACGACCCGAGCGTGACGAGCGTCGTCCGGTCCGACAGCGAGGCGGCCGCGCCGTCGCCGACCCAGGGCGCGACCTCCCGCAGCGGCAGGTCGAGCTCGACGCGGCCGACGCAGGGCCAGCGGTCCGCGTCGGTCGAGCCCTTGAACCGGGCCGAGAGGAAGGCGTCGACGTCGCCGGTCGGCACGGGTCGCGGTGCGAACGAAGGGCCCGGCGGGATGCGCGGGGTCAGCCGGTCCAGGCGGAAGATCCGCCAGTCGTCGCGGTCGACGTCCCAGGCCACGAGGTACCAGAAGCCGTCACGGGCGACCAGGCCGTGCGGTTCCGCCCGGCGCGGCGGAGCCTCCCCCTGCCCGTCGCCGTAGTCGAACCGGAGCGTGCGGTGCAGGCGCACGTGCTCGCTGACCGTCTCGAGCACGGCGGGGTCGACGCGTACCGCGGCGCTCACGCCGGTGAAGCGCACACCGTCGATCCGGTGCCGCAGCCGCGACGGCATCACCTGCCGCACCGTGAGCAGCGCCCGTTCGGCGGCCTCGGCGATGTCGGCGCCGCTCGCGGGCGCGTTCTGCAGGGCGACGGCGATCGCGACGGCCTGCTCGTCGTCGAGCAGAAGCGGCGGGAGCTCGGAACCGGCGGCCAGCCGGTAGCCGCCGTCCGGACCCATCACGGCATCGATGCGGTAGCCCAGCTCCCGGAGCCGGTCGACGTCGCGACGGACGGTCCGCGTGGTGACGTCGAGCCGCTCGGCGAGGGCGGCGCCCGGCCAGTCGCGGCGCGTCTGCAGGAGCGACAGCAGCGCGAGCAGCCGTGACGAGGTCTCGATCATGCGTCCATTCTGCGCGCAGTCGAGGACTCGAATTGTCCTCCACTCCTGTGACCATCGGTTCTGCGGCCGATGGTGCCGCGAACACACCGACCAGGAGGACTCATGCTCACGACCACCACCCACCTCAACTTCCCCGGCACGGCGCGGGCCGCGCTCGGCTTCTACCAGGGCGTCTTCGGCGGCGACGTCTTCGCCACCACCTACGGCGAGCTCGGGATGCCGGCCGAGCTCCCCGACGCCGGCAAGGTCGTCTTCGGCGCGCTGCAGGCGGAGAACGGCTTCCGCGTCATGGCCTACGACATCCCGGGCCGCACCGACGCCTTCGCGGGCGGGACCCGGCGTGAGAACGGCGCCACGATCACGGACCAGCCGTTCTTCATCTCCATCCGCGCCGGCAGCCTCGACGAGGCGACCGGCTACTGGCACGGGCTGACGGAGGGCGCGAGCATCGTCGAGCCCCTCGCGGCCTCCGCGTGGAGCGCCGGCTTCGGGATGCTGACCGACCGGTTCGGCGTCACCTGGGTCGTCGACGTCGAGGCGCCGGCGGCGGGCTGACCGCGCGCGCCCGGGCGCTCAGCTCGACGTGCGCTCAGCTCGACGGGCGCCCGGACGACTGCGCCTCGGCGAGCCGCACGTCATCGAGGAAGGCGCGCACGATCGTCGCGATCAGCTCGGGCCGTTCGGCCACGAGACCGTGCGTCGCACCCGGCACGATCGCCAGCTGCGCGCCCGGGATGGACGAGGCGATCAGGAGGCTGTGGTCGGGCCGGATGGTGTCGCGATCGCCCGACATCACGAGCGTGCGCGCGGTGATGCGGCCGAGGTCGGCCGGATCGATACGCGGTTCGGACGTCCACAGGCGGAACAGCTTCGCGAGCACGACATCCGCGTGCTCGGGCCCGTCGGGCGAGAGCCGGTCGTAGTGCATGCGCTCCGCGTCGGGCTCCGGCTCCCCGGCGTCCGCGACGTGCGCGGGCAGCCCGAGGGGCTCGAGCACCACGGCGTCGGCCGCCTCGGGCGAGTGCGTGAAGGCCGACGGGTCGAGGTTGGCGCTGATCGCGACGAGCGACCGCACGCGCTCGGGATGCCGCAGCGCGAGCAGCAGGCCGAGGATGGCGCCGTCGCTGTACCCGATGATGTCGGCCCGCTCGATCCCCTTCGCGTCGAGGTACGCGACCGTCTCGGCGAGCCCGCGCTCGTAGCTGTACTCGCCTTCCACGTCCGCCGAGCGACCGTGGCCCGGCCGCTCGAAGGCGAAGACGCGGTGGTCAGCGACGAGCGCGTCGCTTTGCGCCCGCAACGATTCGAGCGAGCAGAACCCGCCGTGCAGCAGGACGACGGGGTCGCCGGCGCCGGCGACCTCCTCGTAGACGTCGATGTCGGCGATGCGAAGGTGCGGCATCGCCCCAGCCTAGGCGGCTTCGACAGGGCGGTAGCGGGACCGCCAGATGTGCGAGCCGCAGCGCCCGGTGCCGATGTAGCCCCGGGTGCCGGCCCAGTACACGTCCGACATGCCGTAGCCGAGCTCGACGCGCCCAGTCACGACGACGAGGCGCTGATCGCTCCGGCGCTCCCAGATCGACCCGACGGGGATGGATTCGGAACCGGCAGCCATACCGCCAGACTCGCACGGCTTCCGGGCGGGTGCAGTGGAGTCGTGCCGGAGTTAAGTAGCGGCGGTCGCGCCGCTCAGATCTCGCGGAGGACTCTCGCGGGGTTGCCGACCGCGACCACGTTCGCCGGGACGTCCCGGGTGACGACCGAGCCGGCGCCGATCACACTGTTGTCGCCGATGGTGACGCCGGGGCAGACGATCGCGCCGCCGCCCAGCCAGACGTTGTCGCCGATGACGATCGGCTCCGCCGCCTCCAGCTTGTCGCGGCGCGGTTGCGGGTCGACCGGGTGGGTGGGGGTCAGCAGCTGGACGTTGGGGCCGATCTGGCAGTCCTCGCCGATCGTGATGCTCGCCACGTCGAGCGCGACGAGGTTGTAGTTGACGAAGGTGCGGGCGCCGACGGTGATGTGCGCGCCATAGTCGACGAACAGCGGAGGCTTGACGAACGCATCCTCGCCCAGTGACCCGAGGAGGTCCTCGAGGATCGCGCGGGCCCCGTCGTCACCGGCGATGTACGCGCGGTGATAGGCGTCGGCAAGCTGCGCGCCGTGCAGGGCGAGGCGCTCGCTCTCCGGGTCGTCCGAGATGTAGAGGTCACCGGCGAGCATGCGCTCGCGGTTCGTGCGCGGGTCGCCGGCGAAGTAGTCGTGACTCATGTGTACGATCGTACATTAGCGGTGAACTCACGTACGCAGCGGACGCTCAGGCCGCCCCGCCCGTGACCCGGTCGATCGCGTCACGCACCGCCGAGGCGTCGTACGGCTCCACATCCAGCGCCCGGTGCAGCGTCATCCCCTCGACGAGTGCGTCCAGGATGCCCGCCGTCACCGGGTCGAAGAACCGCTCGAGCACGGCGCGGCTCCGCCCCATCCAGGCGTTCGTGATGGTCCGGTAGCGCGGGTCCCGTGCCGCAAGTGTGTACAGCTCCTGCGTCAGCACGAGCTCGCGCGGGGTGCCGAAGACCTCGTGCAGGATGTGGCGGGCGAGCGCCTCCCGCGCCTCGGCGGCGGACGTGCACGCCGCCATGCTCGCGTCGAAGCCGGCGCTGAAGGTGCGCGCGAACCGGTCGAACGCATCGCCGAGCAGCGCATCCATGCCGGTGAAGTGGTAGGTCATCGAGCCGAGAGAGACGTCGGCGGCCTCCGCCACTCGGCGATGCGTCGTGCCCGCGACCCCGCGCTCGGCGATCACGTCGAGGCAGGCGTCGATGATCCGGTCGCGCCGGGCGGGGTCGTGGCGCCGCGGTCTGCGCGCCTCGGCGGGAGAGCTGTCGGCCATCCCGACAGCGTACACATGTACCAATTCGCCGGACGGACGGTCGATCCCGGCCCGTCAACCCCGTTCACAAGCCCGGTCGACCGGCCTATCGTCCGTGGGGAATCGAGTCCAAGGAGCGATACCGATGGCCACCACCGCCAAGAAGACCACCAAGACCACCGCGGCCGCCGCGCCCCGCACCTCCCGCCCGCGCGGCGAGGCGGCCGGCGAGCACACCACCCGCCGCGAGAACGCGGAGCACGGCTTCGTCGCACCCGCGTCCCTGGCCGCCGACCTGCAGCGCGTGCTCGTCGACCTGATCGAGCTGCACCTGCAGGGCAAGCAGGCGCACTGGAACATCGTCGGGCACAACTTCCGCGACCTGCACCTCCAGCTCGATGAGATCGTCGAGGCGGCACGCGAGTTCAGCGACGACATCGCCGAGCGCATGCGCGCCCTCCACGCCACGCCGGACGGCCGTTCCCGCACGGTCGCCGAGTCCACGACGCTCGACGACTTCCCGAACGGCGAGATCGACACCGCCGTCGCCATCGACCTCATCACCGCGCGTCTGGAGGCCGTGGTCCGCACGATGCGCTCGGTGCACGACGACGTCGACGAGGCCGACCCGACATCGGCCGACCAGCTCCACGCGATCATCGAGCGCCTCGAGCAGCTCGCCTGGATGGTCAGCGCTGAGAACCGCACCCCGGCCAAGGCCTGAGCAGGCCGCCCGCGGGCCCCTCGATCACGTGTCGAGGGTGTCCCGCGGGCTCTCGCCGAAGGTCTCGCGGTAGTAGGTCGCGAACCGCGGGAGGTGGCTGAAGCCCCACCGCCTCGCGATCTGCGCCACCGTGGCGCCGTCGGTGCGCTCGCGGCGCTGGAGATCGGCGCGGGCCGCATCCAGCCGCATCCGTCGCAGGTAGTGGGTGGGGGTGTCCCCGAGGACCCGCCGGAACGCCTCCTGCAGCCCGCGGGCGGACAGCCGGGCGGCCTCCGCGATGTCGGCCACGCTGATCGGGTCGGCGAGGTGCTCCTCCATGTACGCGATCGCCCGCCGGACGGCAGCGGGGGTCGCGGTCGCGCCATCGCGCGCAGCGGGCAGATCGAGCAGATCGCTGGGGAAGGCGGACACCAGAGCGGCGGTCAGGCTGCGGAACAGCGCATCCCGCACCAGTTCGCTCGAGAACATCTCGGGATCGGCTGCGACGGCGCGAGCATGCGCGCTGGCGGCCGACCAGAGCCTGGCGCGTTCCGGAGAGACGGGCGCAGTGCCGCCGAACCGCACCGGGAGGTCGTCGCGGCCGTAGTGCTGGGCGAGCAGCTCCCGCACCGGACGCTCCTCGAGCTGGGTCGCGTTCAGCAGCAGGCGCGCCTCCCACACCGCCTCCGCGGGTGCGACCGGGTGGAGGTACGGCTGCGTCGTGTCGAGAACGCGCCTGCCCGCCGACACCCGCACCGGGAGCGCGGACTCGCCGACGACGAAGGCCGTCTGCGCCTCCAGGGCGGCCCGGCCCGACGAGCGCTGGTCGACGCTCACGAGGGAGAAGCGCTCGTCACCGACGACCGAGAGGTCGCAGCTGTACGAACTACTCGCCGGGACGGTCAGCTCGAACCCGCGGTAGATCCCGCGGAGAAGGTCGAGGGCGGCATCGGGGTCGGACGTCCGCAAATGCTCGCGCGTGGTCACGAGACCAAGGCGCGCAAGTGGGCGGCGTACCCGTCAGGAGCCCGGCCGTCGAGACGCGCCGAGGTGAGGACCGGATGCTGTTCGCTCTCGACGACCGGGCGCCCGGACGCCCTCACCCGCTCCACGAGGTCGACGTCTTCACCCACCACGAGCGGCAGCACGCCGCCGACCTCCGCATAGGCGCTGGCGCGCACCCCGAGGTTGGCGCCGTGGACGTGCCCCAGGGTCGCGCCCGGCGGATGGCTGCGCGTCCAGGCGTGACGTCGGGCCGCATCCAGGTCGTCCAGACGCGGAACGACCGCGCCGACGAAGAGGTCCGCGCTCTCGGCGGCCGCCAGATGCGCCTGCAGCCACCCGCGCGGGACCACGGTGTCGGCGTCGGTGAAGGCGATCCAGGTGCGCTCCGGCGCGGACGCGACCTGCGCCAGGCCGGCCGCGACGCCGTCCTGCCGCGCTCGGCCGACGTTGCCGTGCTCGCGCTCGACGATCAGCACCCCGGCGAAGCCCCGGGCGATCTCGGCCGAGGCGTCCACGCACCCGTCGAGGACGACCACCACGGTCACCGGCACCTCCACGTGGGCGGAGGCGACGAGCACCGACTCGAGGCAGGCCGCCAGCGTCTCCTCCTCGTCGCGCGCGGGCACGGCGACGATCACGTGCTCGACGGTCATCCGTAGACCTCCAGCCGGAACGACTCGTCGACATGGCCGACGAGCCGGCGCAGGCCCGACTGCGCGGCGAAACGCTCGTGCGCCTCCGCACCCGTCTGCGCGAAGTCGTCCGCGATGCCGGTCCAGTGGCACAGCAGCACCGCGCCGCCCGGGGCGAGGGAGGTCACGATCCGGTCGATCGTCGCCGTCCACTGGTCCGCCGCGAGGTAGTAGGCCAGCTCGGAGACGACCACCAGGTCGAAGGGCCCGTCGGGCCACTCGCCGGGCACCCGCATCCGCTCGACGCGGACGGCGGGGAGTTCCGCCGTGCGACGGGAGGCGAGTTCGACGGCGGCTGCGGAGGCGTCGATCCCCAGCACGGAGTCGCACCGCTCGGCGAGCGCGGCCGAGAGCTCGCCGTTGGAGCAGCCGAGCTCGAGGGCACGGCCGTAGCGTTCCGCCGGCAGGGACGCGAGCGTCAGTGCGCGCTTGCGCCGCTCGTACCAGCGGGTGCGCACCGACCAGGGGTCCGCGCTGGCGCGGTGCAGCCGCTCGAAATGCTCGCCGAGCGGATCCTCCTGCGGCTCGATCAGCAGCTCCCGCCCCGCGATCGCACGCTCGACGAGACCCGCGGAGAGGACGCCGGACGGGTTGGCGGGCGAGTGCAGCTGCGACGGGAACGCGGCGAGCGCCGCCCGCTTGCGTTCGCGGGCCTCGCCGGTCAGCCCGACCTCCGCTGCACGCGACCAGGGGAGGTCGTCGGGCGTCCCCCACTGCCAGAGCCAGATCGGGTAGTAGCGGAGGGTGTGACCGGCCGCCGCGCACACCTCGGCTGCCTCGCGGCCGAGTGTCCGGTGGTCGCCGTGGCGGTCGCCCGGCCAGGGCGCGAGCACGAGCCGCCGGGTGCCGTCGGCACGGAGGACCCGCTCCAGGGCGCCGCGCAGGGCGTCCGCTTCGTGCTTGAGCCGGCCGTCGGTCAGGCCGAGCAGGACGGGTCCGGTCGTGACGCCGAGGCGGTCGAGCGCGTCGGCCAGCTCCTCGGCACGGGCCGGCTCGGCGACCGTCGCGACCACCACGGACACGGGGATGCCCGCCTCCGCGCACGAGGCGATCAGGCCTCCGGCGCCCAGGGTCTCGTCATCGGGATGCGCGGCGAGCACGGTGACCGCGTCGAACCCGGCCAGCCACTCGGCGGTCCGGCGCGGGACCTCCCGGCGGCGCGCCTCCTCCTCCCACTCCTCGTGCGGCGTCACCGTCACGAGCGGGTCGAAGCTCACCACGCGAGCCCGCCTTCGGGCAGGTGACGGGCGAGGGAGGCGTCGTCGCGGCCCCGATGGTACTGGGCGACATAGAGCTCGAGGTCGGCGCAGCGACGGGCGAGACTCTCGTCGAACGCGAGGGCGGCCGGTCCGAGCACGTCGCGGGCGGCGGCGAGGGCGAGCACGACGGCGTCCGCCACGGTGCCGCGCACGCCGTGCGCGATCAGGGCCGCGTCGTCGACCGCTCCGCCGTCGATGCGCGCGGCGGCGTCACGGAGGGCGAGCCGACCGGCTTCGAGCGCGCGGTGGAGCTCGCCGGCGCGAGCCGCGCCGAGTTCGTCCTCGGGGCGACGGCGCACCCGCGCCGCCAGCGCCTCCGCGATCGGGAGGCAGCCGCCCCACCAGCAGGCGGCGACCCCGACCGCGCCCCAGCGGAAGCCGGGCCGATCCAGGTACCATCCGTCCCCGCCGACCGGCGTCGCGACCGCTCCGTCGAACCGGACGGGACCGCTCACGACCTCCGCGAGCCCGCGGGCGACCCAGTGGGCCGGCTCCGCGGTGACCTCGGCGGCCGTGAGGTCGACCGCGAACATCCGCCGTTCGCCGGTCAGGGTCGTCGCGGTGACGAGCGCATTGGTCAGCTCGCCGGCGAGCGAGCACCACGCCTTGCGCCCCCGCAGCAGCCAGCCGTCGGCGGTGGGGATCGCCTGCACCACCGCGTCCGGAGCCTCGGCGGCGAACACGCCCCAGGTCGTGCCGCGCTCGGGCGCCGGCTCCCCGGCTTCCGCGAGGATGGCCACGGCGTCCACGTGCGGCTCGAGGACGCGGGCGGCGGTCACGTCGCTCTCGGCGACGCGCGCCAACCGGCGGAAGCGCTCGTCCGTCTGCCCGGCACCCGGCAACGGGAGCAGCGACCCGGGCTCGACGGCACGGAGGACGGCGAGCATCGGCGCCACGCTGCCGCCCCACGACGACGATGCGGAGAGGAAGCGCGCGAAAGCTGCTCCGTCGGTGGTCACGGCCGCCTGTTGCACTGCCGCCTCAGGGATGGAGTACGACCTTGACACAGCCGTCCTTCTTGTCGCGGAACAGGTCGTACATGCCGGGAGCGTCGTCGATCGAGGCGTGATGGGTGACGAGGTCCTCGGTGCCGAGCGGATCCGACGGATCCTCGACGAGCGGGAGCAGGGTGTCGCGCCAGGAGTGGACGTTGCACTGCCCCATCCGCAGCGAGAGCTGCTTGTCGAACATCTTCATGAGCGGCATCGGGTCGGCGACGCCGGAGTAGACGCCGCTCAGCGAGACCGTCCCGCCGCGCCGGACCGAGTCGATCGCGAGCATCATCGCGGCGAGCCGGTCGACGCCGACGGTCGTCATGAGCTTCTTGGCGACCGGGTCGGGCAGCAGCCCGACCGCCGACTGCGTGAGTGCGGTCGTGGGATTGCCGTGGGCCTCCATCCCGACCGCGTCCACGACGGCGTCCGGACCGCGGCCGTCGGTGGCCTCGCGCAGCCACGAGGCCGCGTCGTCGGAGAGGTCGAAGGTGTCCACGCCGTGCCGCTCGGCCATCGCGCGCCGTTCGGGGACGGGGTCGACGGCGACGACCCGGTGACCGAGGTGCACGCCGATCCGGCTCACGAACTGCCCGACCGGTCCGAGGCCGATGACGCCGAGCACGCCGCGCTCCGGGAGGTTCGCGTACTGCACGCCCTGCCAGGCGGTCGGGAGGATGTCGCTGAGGAAGAGGTACCGCTCGTCCGGCAGCTCGGTGCCCACTTTGAGTGCATTGAAGTCGGCGAGCGGCACGCGCAGCCGCTCCGCCTGGCCTCCGGGCACGGAGCCGTAGAGCTCGGTGTAGCCGTACAGCGTGGCGCCGGTGCCCTGGTCGTAGTTCTGCGTCGTCTCGCACTGGGTCGTCAGGCCCAGCCGGCACATGTGGCAGTGCCCGCACGCGATGACGAACGGGATCACCACCCGGTCGCCCACCGCGAGCTCGCGCACGTCGGCGCCGACCTCCTCGACGATCCCCATCGGCTCGTGACCCAGGATGTCGCCGGCGCTCAGGAACGGCCCGAGGACGTCGTACAGGTGGAGGTCGGAGCCGCAGATCGCGGACGACGTGATGCGCACGATCACGTCCGTCGGCTCCTGGATGCGCGGGTCGGGGGCGTCGACGACGGCGAGCTTCTTGTTCCCCTGCCAGGTGAGTGCTCTCATGACTCGACAAGTACGCCGTCCCACAGGTCTCCGACAGGGGTTCACAATCGGGGCCATCCGTGGATCAATGACTGCCCAGGGGCATCCCGCACCCAGCAGGAGAGGACCGACGATGACGACGAGACTGAACCGGGCCGCGCTCGAACACGCCCGGGAGCTGATCGGGAAGAGCCGGATCGTGCGCGACGAGCGCGACGACTGGAGCGAGCACGCGCCGAGCGCCGACGACGAGAACGCCTTCATCGACAAGCACGGCTGGGCGGAGTTCGCGCTCTGGCATCTCGGCGAGGACCCGGACGCGTCGGAGGAGACGAAGGGGCGCTACACGTTCCCGTACGGCGACTTCGCTCGTCTGCACCGCTGCGCCGTGATCTCGCTCGAGAGCCGCGCCGCCCAGAACGACCACGACGAGATCGCCCACTCCGCGAAGAAGCTGCTCGACGAGCTGGACGGCGACTGAGCCAAAGTACCCCTCTCGCCGCGGGAGGAAACCCCCTGGGGAGCGTGCCGACGCGGTGGTTCGCTGGGTCCATGCCTCAGAACCAGTACACCTTCGACAACCCCGTCGACCGCTACCCGCACATCGAGCCGCCCGAGAAGCAGGTCTCCGAGCCCGGCCGCGACAGCGAACTCGACCCGCCCGCCGACCACGGCGAGACCAGCTACGTCGGCAGCGGCCGGCTCACCGGTCGCAAAGCGCTGGTGACCGGCGGCGACTCCGGGATCGGCGCCGCTGCGGCCATCGCGTTCGCCCGCGAGGGCGCCGACGTCGCCATCGTCTACCTGCCCGACGAGGAGGTGGACGCCCAGGCGATCGCCGAGCAGATCCGCGCGGCCGACCGGGAGGCGCTGCTGATCCCGGGCGACCTGACCGATCGCGCCTTCTCCGCTGAGGTCGTCGAACGCGTCGTCGACACCTTCGGCGGGCTCGACATCCTGGTCAACAACGCGGGCAAGCAGATCTTCTGCACCGACCTCGCGGAGCTCCCGGACGATCAGTTCGACCTCACGATGAAGACGAACGTCTACGCGATGTTCTGGCTCACCAAGGACGCCCTCCCGCACCTGAAGCCGGGTGCGACCATCATCAACACGACCTCGGTGCAGGCGTACATGCCGGGCGAGCAGCTCGTCGACTACGCGACGACCAAGGCCGCCATCAACGCGTTCACGAAGGCGCTCGCCCAGCAGCTCGCGCCGAAGGGCATCCGCGTCAACGCGGTCGCGCCCGGGCCGATCTGGACGCCGCTCCAGCCGAGCGCCGGCCAGCCGCCGGAGGAGCTGCCGGACTTCGGATCCCAGACCCCGATCGGCCGCGCCGGACAGCCCGCGGAGCTGGCTCCTGCCTACGTCTTCCTCGCCTCTCCCGAGTCGAGCTACGTGATCGGCGAGACGCTCTCGGTCAACGGAGGGATGCCGACGCCGTAACGGACGGCCAGGGCTCTCCCAGGCGGATCATCGACGACTCCCAGCCACCCGCGGGACGGGACTCCGTAGGTTTGTTGACATGTCCCCGATGAAGAAATCCTCGAAGGTCTGGATCTCCGTCGCCGCGGGAGTCGTGGTGCTCGGCGTGGCCGGTACGATCGCCGCACCGTACGTCTATCGCGACCTCATCGCGGGTCCGGCGGACGCGGTGCCGACGGTCGCGCTCACCACGGACCCGGAGGCGAAGACGACGATCGACACCTCCGACCTCAGCGGGGACTGGCAGGTCGGGGCGTCGTCGTTCGCCGGCTACCGGGTTGACGAGGTGCTCAACGGCGTGAATGTCACGGTCACCGGGCGCACGGCCGACGTCACCGGGTCCTTCACCGTCGACACGCTCACCCTCACGAAGGCCACCGTCACCGTGAAGGTCGCCACGATCGCCACCGACGAGCCCAACCGCGACGACTACTTCCGCTCCACCGCCCTCCAGACCGACACGTACCCCGAGGCGACCTTCGAGCTCACCGAGCCCGTCACGGTCAGCACGCCCGCGTCGGGCGCTGCGCAGACGGTGAAGGCCACCGGCACGCTCACCCTCCACGGCGTGTCGAAGACGGTTACGGCCGACCTCCAGGTGGGCCTGAACGGCAACGGCGGCCAGTTGAGCGGCAGCATCCCGATCACCTTCGCGGACTACGGCGTGACGGCGCCGAGCCTCGGCTTCGTGAAGGTCGAGAAGACCGGGTCGGTGGAGTTCCTCCTCAACCTGGAGAAGGCGGCCGGCTGACTCAACGGGGCGCCTCGAGCCCCAGCAGGGGGTAGAGGTCCGCGAACCCGCCGTTCAGCCCGCCGTCCAGCGCACCGATCCCGTGCCCGCCTGTCGGGAGGCTGACGAACGCGGTGTTGATGCCGGCGGCCCGAGCCAGCTGAGAACCGCGCAGCGCGACATGGTGGTACGCCGGGTCGTCGGCGCACGCCGTGAAGATCGCCGTGGTGCCCGGGAAGGAGGATGCCCGCAGCCGGGTGAACGGCTTGGCCCGGTCGTACGCGGCCTGGTCGCCCCCGAACTCGTCATGGAGGGTCGCATCCGGATGCTCGGCGCCCGGGAACTCCTCACCTGAGATGTCGAGGATGTTCGCGAACAGGTCGGGATGGTCGATGCCGAAGGAGAGCGCGCAGAGTCCACCGTTGGAGTAGCCCGCGACGGTCCAGAAGCGGTGGTCGTCGGTGACGGCGAGGTGCTTCTCGGCCCACGCCGGAACGTCCTGCGTGATGTAGGTCTGCACGGCTCCGAATCGCTTCGTGTCGCGGCAGAGGGTGTCGTGCGTCGGATCGCCGAGCTGGTCGGCGACGATCACGATCGGCGCCAAGCCGTGATGGGAGGCGGCGAAGCGGTCCAGCACCCCGGCGATCGGCTCGGGGTCGGGGTTGCCCGGCTGCCCCATCATCATGACGACGAGCGGCAGCGCCGGCGGGTGGGCGACGCGGGCGGCCGGCGGCAGGTACAGCCCCGCCTCACGCGCCCGGAACCCGCTCGCGGTGGGCGGGATGCGGACGGTGCCGACCTCGCCGTGCGCCGGCATGTCGCCCGGCGCACGCCAGTGCTTCCACAGCTCGGTGTCGTAGCGATGGGCGGCGCTGGTCGGCGGCGCCAGCGCGATGGGCCTGGGGACGGTGATGGCGAGCAGGCCGCCGAGCGTGCGGTTGAGGCCGTAGTTGGCGTTGATCCCGAGCGTCGCCGCGGCCAGGAAGACGGGGATCCCGACGATCGCGACCACCGTCCGCCAGCGTGGCCGGCGCCCGATGCTCACCGCGCACAGGGCGACCCCGCAGAACGCCGCCGCGAGCCAGGCGTAGTTGCCGGCGCCGAGCGACTCCCCGAACAGGTTGAGCCAACGGACGCAGACGAGCCACACCACGACGGCCGCCGCGAGTCCGCCGACCGCGGCGAGCGCGACCCTGCGCAGCCAGCGCGCCGACGGGCGCCGCACGAGGAGCGCGATCAGGATGCCCGCGGCCGCCGCGAACAGCAGCACCGGCAACGGTCCGCTCAGCACATCGAGCGACAGCACCCCATCGAACACGCGACGACCCCCGTCAGACCGGCCCCGCCACTGCTCGGCCCCTCCTCGGATCCGCTTTCGGACCCCCGCCCATTCAAGCGGATGGACGGCCTCCCAGCGCTGAGATTCGCCCGACGGAATCTGCGCGTCCGCTCAGAACGGCCGTTCGCCGGAAGCCGAGGGCCGGGCTTCGGCCTCCAGCGCCCGGTACAGCGTCGACACGGAGCCGAAGCCGACGCTGCGGGCGATCTGCGCGGCCGGCATGGACGGGTTGCGGTTGCGCAGCTCTCTCGCCTCCCGGGCGCGGGTCGCACGCACCTCTCCCGCCACCGTCGTGCCCTCCGTCGCGAAGGCTGCGTGGAGGCTGCGCGGCGACACCCCGGCGAGCTCTGCCAGGCGCGGCACCGACAACCGGGCGTCCGCGTGGTTCTCCCCGATGAGGCGCATCGTCCGCGAGAACAGGGTGAGCTCGCTCGGGTCGCCCTCGGCGATCAGTCGCGCGAGCGCACGCCCCACCTCCATCGCCACCGAGCGCAACGGCCCGACGATGAGCGAGTTGCCGACCGATCCCGTGCTGAGGGAGGTCGCGAAGGCGAGCAGCGGTGCGAGCACGTTCGCGGGCACCTCCGGTCGCGTGGAGCTGCGCCCCCGCCGCACATCGATGTCGCTCACCAGGGAGGCCGGGGCGCTGATGTAGAGCACCTCGTTGAGGTCGTCCAGCGTCTCGAACGTGAGCGGAGCATCGCCCGGCGGCACGAGGTGCATCCCGGGGCGCCGCTCGATGACCGTCGAGGTGGAGGTCACCGCGATCCGGCCGCTGATGCACAGGATGACGGCGGCGCGCGTGAGCGACAGCGCGTCGCGCGGCCACTCGACGAGTGCGCGGGGCAGGGTCGCGTGGGCGAAGGTGAGCTCGGGGAAGCGCGTCATCCGGACCCGCAGGCTGTCGGACTCCTCCAGCCGGACGATCCTCAGGTTGGCGGACGTCAGATAGTCCGACAGGGCCGGGTTCGCCTCCACCGCCGCGATGCCCCGGACGGCGAGCCGCAGTCCCTCCACGGGTGGCATTGCGTCCCACCTCGACCGCCGCGACGTCACCGTGCTCCTCCGATCCCGGGTCTGGTCCCAGTGAACCACCGGAGGGTCGGCTCGCAAATGCGGGAGACGTAGAGGCCGAACCGTCCTCGACGCGAGCAGAAACCGCAAGCGGACTCGCAGAACGCGCAAGCCGCCTCTCCATCGACGCGACGCTGGCGAAACTCGGTCCCACGGTCGGCCATCCAGCGAAGGAGCAGCCCATGTCGGATCCACCCGTGACCTGCACACTTCTCGTCCCCGGCTACGGACTCGTGACCTGCGTCACCGAGATCGCCGCGAGCGAGGCGGGCGACGCACGGCGCACCATCCTGCGGTCCGCCGTGGACGCGGACCGCCGCCGGGTGGATCAGCGCACGTGGCACCGCATCGAGCGCATCCTCGGCGCCCGCTGACGCGATCCTTCGCGCCTCGTGCGCTCAGTGGTCGATGTCGGTGACGTCGTGGACCCACGCCAAGATCTCGACGCCGGTGGGCTCCCGCTCCCCGTCGAAGCCCTGCAGTTGTACCCGGAAGGTCGTGCCGTCGGCGACGCTGGTCTGCAACCATGAGCCGCCCCCGCACGAACCGAGCGTCGTGTCCGCGGTGCCTGCGGTCACGACGAGGCAGACCTGGAAGGGCGGATCCCCCTTCAGCAGGTACACGTCGTACCCGGCCGACTGACCCTGGTAACGCGAGCTCGACTCCTGGCCGCCCTCGACGGGCGGCACGACCGCCGGCAGCTCGTCCTCCTGCGAGCGCGCTCCGTCGAACGGCGACGGCATCGCCGTGCACCCCGCCGACGCCACCATCACCACGGCGAGCGCCACCGTCGCGGACACGATCCTCCGGCATCCCCTCATGCCCCACCCCCGCAACCCACCCTAGCCACCGGAGTAGCGTGGACGGATGCCGCTCTCCCCGTACATCGCAGAGATCCGTGCGCTCATCGGCACCCGCCCGCTGCTCCTCCCCGGCGTCACCGCCGTCGTCCGCGACGACCGCGGCCGGTACCTGCTGGCGCGGCACACGCAGAGCGGGCGGTGGAGTCTGGTGGGCGGAGGGGTGGAGCCGGGCGAGGAACCGCGTACGGCGCTCGAACGCGAGATCCGGGAGGAGCTCGGCGTCGCTGCCGTCGCGGGCCGGGTGGTCGACGCGTACGGCGGACCGGCCCTCGACGTCGTCTACGGCAACGGCGACCAGGTCTCGTATGTGACCGTCGCCTACCTGTGCAGCCTCGACGGGGCGCCACGCGCCGCGGAGCCGGAGGAGATCGCCGAGGTCGGGTGGTTCACCCGCTCGGAGGTCGTCGCCCTCGATCACTTCCCCTGGATCGACCGGGTGCTCGCGGACGCCGACGCGCTCTGACGGGGGTGGTGCTGTCGGGGGGCGGTGGGAGACTGGGCGGCGTGCTCCTCGATGCGCTCGTGACCACCGCAGACACCGTCGCCGCCACGCGGTCGCGGCTGGCGAAGGTCGACGCCCTCGCCGAACTGCTGAACCGGCTCGCCCCCGATGAGGTCGCGCCCGCCGTGGGGATGCTCGTGGGCCGCCCGCGACAGGGCCGCGTCGGCGTCGGCTGGCGCGGGCTCGGCGCCGCGATGGGTGAGCCGGCCGCCGAGGCCACGCTCGCCGTCGGCGACCTGGACGCGTTCCTCGACCGTATGCTCACCCTCTCCGGTGCCGGCTCCGCAGCCGAGCGCACCGCCGCCCTGCGTGAGCTCACCGGGCGCGCGACCGCGGCCGAGCAGGACTTCATCGGTCGCGTGCTGCTCGGCGAGATGCGCACCGGCGCGCTGGAGGGGGTGCTCCTCGACGCCATCGCCCGCGCCTCCGACCGGCCGGCCCCGAGCGTCCGCCGGGCGGCGATGCTGTCCGGGGATCTCGGCGAGACCGCCCTCCTCGCACTGACCGGCACGGCCGACGAACTCGACGACGTCGGGCTCGTCGTCGGGCGACCGGTGCTGCCCATGCTGGCGGCGACCGCCGCGAGCGCGAGCGCCGCGCTCGAGACGACCGGGGAGGCGTCGGTCGAGTTCAAGCTCGACGGGGCGCGCATCCAGGTGCACCGGAACGGCGACGAGGTGCGTGTCTTCACCCGCACGCTCGCCGACATCACCCACCGGGTGCCCGAGGTCGTGGAGGTCGTGCGCTCCATGCCGGCGCGCGATCTCATCCTGGACGGCGAGACGCTCGCCCTCGACGAGGACGGCGGACCGCGCCCATTCCAGGAGACCATGTCGCGCTTCGGCTCCGAGTCGGTCGGCGAGACCGTGCTGCACCCCTGGTTCTTCGACATCCTGCACGTGGACGGCCGCGACCTGCTCGACGAGCCGCTCTCGGTGCGCCGCGCCGAGCTGGAGCGGGTGGCGGGCGAGCACCGCATCCCGGGCCGCGTGACCGACGACCCCGAGGTCGCCGAGCAGGTCGCCCGCGACGCGCTCGCGGCCGGGCAGGAGGGCGTGGTCGTCAAGGCGCTCGGCTCGCCGTACGCGGCGGGACGGCGCGGATCGAGCTGGATCAAGGTCAAGCCGGTGCACACCTACGACCTGGTCGTGCTCGCCTGCGAGTGGGGATCGGGCCGGCGGCAGGGCCTGCTCTCCAACCTCCACCTCGGCGCGCTCGACCCGGACGGCGAGTACGGCGAGCCGGGCGGCTTCGTCATGGTCGGCAAGACCTTCAAGGGCCTGACCGACGAGATGCTGCGCATGCAGACCGAGCTGTTCCAGGAGCTCGAGGTGCGGCGCACGCCCGGCACGGTGTGGGTTGCACCGACCACCGTCGTCGAGATCGCGATCGACGGCGTGCAGCGCTCCAGCCGCTACCCCGGCGGCATCGCCCTGCGGTTCGCGCGCGTCAAGCGCTACCGCGACGACAAGACGGCCGCCGAGGCCGACACGATCACGAACCTCCGCGGACTCCTGCGCGGCACCCCGGAGTAGGCTCCGGGGCATGACGAACAAGACCCCGCGCGAAGAAGAGATCCAGAAGACCGAAGAGGCGAAGGTCGCCGAGAAGGAGCGCCTGGAGCGCGAGGAGGAGGAGCGCCTGCGCTGACCCCCGCCGCTGCTGTGTGACGCCGGTCATAGACAGGCGGGTGCGGTGAGCGCTAGCGTCCGAAGCATCCACGGAAAGGATGCTCGCGATGTCCACTTCTCAGCCTTCGGGTTTCGCCGCCTTCTCGCTCAACGGCAAGGACATGACCGGCTCGGTGATCAACAGCGTGCGCGTCGCGCTCGGGATCAGCGGCACGGTGGCGCTGATCATCGGCGTCATCATCGTGTTCTGGCCGAAGACCGCCGCGGTCGGCCTCACCATCCTGATCGCCATCTCGCTGCTCGTGTCGGGCCTGGCGTACCTCAGCATCGGGATCTTCGCCAAGGGCCTCAGCGGAGGCTCGCGCGCGCTCGACATCGTGTTCGGTGTGCTGCTCGTGATCGGCGCGATCATCGCCTTCGCGAACCTCAGCGGCACCACCGCCTTCCTGGCCGTGTTCATCGGCATCCTGGTCGGCATCGCGTGGATCGTCGAGGGCGCGGTCACCCTCGCTCAGCTCGGCGACTCCCCGTCGCGCGGCTGGGCGGTCTTCTTCGGCATCCTGAGCATCATCGCCGGTATCGTGCTGCTCTTCACCCCGCTGTGGGGGATCGTGGTGCTCTTCGTCCTCACGGGGATCAGCCTGATCGTGCTCGGCATCATCCAGATCATCCGGGCGATCACGTTCGGCCGCGGGGTCGCGACCCCCTCGTCACCGGCCGTCTAGCGATACCCCGGCGGCTCAGGCGGCGGCGCCGACCGCTTCGGCGTACGTGTGCGTGCGGCCGATCGGGCACCAGCAGCCGACCAGGATCTCCTCGTGCGTGAGGGTGCTCTCGTAGACCTCCACGTGGAAGTCGAGCGGGTTGCCCAGCTCCTCTTCGATGGTGGTCGGCCCGGTCGTCGCGGTCTTCGTCATGGCTCGTCCTCTCTCGACGGAGGGATGCACCCCTCCACGAGGTGAGACGACGGATCGGGCGATCCATGACGCGATCTCGAGCGAATCGGTTCGCCGGCCGCGCGCGAGGCGGTCGCGACGGGCCGCGCTCCGTGAGGGACCACGGGCCGGCCCGTCGACGACGGCGGCCGCTCCGCATTCGGGTTGTCGGAGCGGAACCGGGGCGGGTGGGGCGCTGCGCGCCTCGGCCACCCGGAAGAAGAGAGCCCCCAGGGGATGCCGACTGCTCCGTGTCGGGTTGAGACGTCATCGCTGTTCGGATTTCGTTTCCACATCGCGGCGGCATCCCCGGGCTGAGACCACGCTATGGCCCCGCGGGCCGTGTCCTCAATCTGGAGGACAGAAACCGTCAATCGTTGACGGTGGACCCTCCGGTCTACTGTTCGTTCCGGCTGAAGAGATCCTCATGCGACACGGAGGTGTGGAGCAGCCGTCCCTCGGACGCGAAACCGTGGCGCTCGTACACGACGACGGCCCGCGGGCTCGAGTGCACGGTGACACGTTCGAGCCCGTGCTCCGCGGCGCGCGTCAGGACGGCATCGATGAGCCGGCCCCCGATCCCCCGGCCCCGCAACCGCGGCACGACGTACGCGCACTGGAGGTCTCCCGACGCACGGTCGAAGGAGCGGGCGCTCGGCACCCGGGCCGTGCGAGCGAGCCAGGTCATCCCGACCACCACGCCATCCGCGACGGCCACGAAGCACTCGTGCGTGGCCTGGTTGGCCGCCGCCCACTCAGAGAATCGCGCCGCGAACACCTCGCGCACATCGTCCGGCTCGCCGCCGAACTCGAGGAGGGAGTCCCAGCGCAGGCCGCCGGCCTCCGCCCACTCGTCCGGCCCGGCAGGATGCACGTCGACGTCGCTCATCCCGCCACCCTACGACGGGCGGCCGCCGCGGTGGCGCTCCGGGTCAGCGCTGCGACGGGACGCTACGCGCGGCCGCGGTTGCGGCGGCGCACATCCCGGGGCGCGCGGCCGCCGAGGAACGACTTGCCCGGGTCGACCAGGAAGCCCTGGCGCAGCGCCTCCCGGCCCACCAGCATCCGGAAGCCCATCTGGTCGCGGTTGCTCAGCGTGGTCTCCGCCTGCACGGTGCGTCCCGCGAGGGCGAGGTCGAGGAGGACGACGATCCGCTCCTCCGTGTGGCCCGAGGAGCTGCGCACGACGCGGCGGTCGTGGATGTCGCACTCGACCGCGATCGCATCCGCGTCGGAGTCCTGCCAGGGATGCACCGTGAAGCGCACCCGGTTGCCGTCCAGCTCCTCGATGTCGAAGGTGTGGAGGGCCGAACTGCGGGCGCCCGTGTCGATCTTGACCTTGATCCACGGCACCCCGATGCCCGGAAGCCCCACCCACTCGCGCCAGCCGACCGCCACGGTGTTTGAATGGAGGTCGTCAGCCATCCCCCCATCTTGGCAGGAGCACCGGTGAAACTCGCCATCCTCTCGCGCGCCCCGCACGCCTACTCGACGCAACGGCTCCGCGCGGCAGCGCTGCAACGCGGCCACCGGGTGAAGGTGCTCAACACCCTGCGCTTCGCGATCGATCTCTCGGGCGACGAGCCCGATCTGCAGTACCGCGGCAAGCTCCTGTCGGACTACGACGCCATCCTGCCCCGCATCGGCAACTCGATCACCTACTTCGGCACGGCCGTGGTACGCCAGTTCGAGCAGATGGACGTCTACACGCCGAACACCGCCAACGGGATCACCAACTCCCGCGACAAGCTGCGGGCCAGCCAGATCCTCTCCCGCCACAACATCCAGATGCCGGCCACGACGTTCGTCAACAACCGCAACGACGTGCGGCGCGCGATCGAGCAGGTGGGCGGCGCCCCGGTCGTCATCAAGCTGCTGGAGGGCACGCAGGGCATCGGCGTGATCCTCGCGCCCGAGGTGAAGATCGCCGAGTCGATCATCGAGACGCTGCACTCGACGAAGCAGAACGTGCTCATCCAGAGCTTCATCCGCGAGAGCCGCGGGCGCGACATCCGCGCCCTCGTGGTCGGCGACCGGGTCGTCGCGGCGATGCGACGCATCGCGAACGGCGACGAGTTCCGCTCCAACGTGCACCGCGGCGGCACGGTGGAGAAGGTGGAGCTGACGCCCGAATACGAGCAGGCAGCCGTCCGCTCGGCGCAGATCATGGGCCTGCGCGTCGCGGGCGTCGACATGCTCGAGGGCAACGACGGCCCTCTCGTGATGGAGGTCAACTCCTCCCCCGGGCTCGAGGGCATCGAGCGCGCGACCGGCCTCGACGTCGCCGGCGCGATCATCGACTTCATCGACAACCAGGTCGCCTTCCCCGAGATCGACGTGCGTCAGCGCCTCACCGTCTCCACCGGCTACGGCGTCGCCGAGCTGCTCGTGCACACCAACGCGGACCTCGTCGGCAAGACGATCAAGGAGTCCGGGCTGTGGGACCGCGACATCACGGTGCTGACCGTGCACCGCGGCAGCTCCGTCATCCCGAACCCGCGCAGCGGCGTGCTGCTGGA
>Ga0153993_100226_pt1 | contig 20743 bp, 19 predicted proteins | sample TSNC077MetaG_FD_104706 | JGI IMG/M metagenome (GOLD analysis project Ga0153993, IMG submission 104706) | Attine ant fungus gardens microbial communities from North Carolina, USA - TSNC077 MetaG | ecosystem: Host-associated > Fungi > Mycelium > Unclassified | place: USA: North Carolina, Lumber...
TAAGTTTCATTGTAACCATATTTCTAATGAATATTTATAAGGTCAACTATAACAATTATTATTCCATTTTACTATGTTCTCCGATATCTGTATTCAAATTGCTTTTGAACAGCTCAATCACCCAAGTTCCATCTGTCATTGTCTTATTGTGTTTCTGCGTTTGTCTGTCTGCCTGTTTCGATGTGAGGAGAATACTATTTTAATTCCAGGTTTCATCTTTTCTAGTGTCTCAATATTCAAGCAAATTTAAGATCTCACAGATATGATGAGTGAGGGGAGTGCTTTATTAAAATTTATATAAGATTTCTGAGTCCAAATATGTACTCAAGCTGAGAGATGGCATCAGTGACCTAAAAACATACACTATACCAGTAGATCAAGCACTTCGAAGTAAACTTTGGGTATTTGATTGATACAAAACTACCAACCAACTACAAATCTGCAGATAAGCATGGCTCAGTCCAAATCCACCCTGGTATAAGACAATCGATAGGCTCATAGCTACGTCCAATTCATCATCCTTGCCAGTGTACAACAGAGCCCTAAACGGATCTACGTGTGATGATAGATCACAAAATTACCAAATCCGAGATGACAGGGTAAAGCGAGATTGTTTGGTCGTGTTGATATTAATGCTCCAATCATAATCTCTGAATTGTTCGCACGAACAAAAATAAGATAGGAGATCTGACGAAACTTGGAAACAGATGTGGGGAATTGTGAGTCTTGGACCGACAGCGAATCAGTCCCGACCTTCACATTATCCATTTGATGGACCCGACAGGTTCATATGAGAGGATCCGCCAGCAATGTTGCGAATATAACTGATGGGCAAAGTTAGGCTAGGATCAGCGCCATACATCAAGCCACCAAGAATTGGAATCGTATAAACGTAGGCCTTTCCAAGTATTATGGCCTTGCAGGTAACGCAAAACCCATCGCCGCATCTGTCGTTCATCAATGTCAGGGACTTGTTGTAGGGCATGCGGTTGGAGTAGGAGGGACCGCGCAGGAGGTTGGTAATACTCTCGAGCTGCAGCTCTAATAGCGACATAAACATGCCGCAGCACATCGCCAATCGTCACAAACGGTTCCCCAATGATGACAATAGGCCGATCCCTCGTCGGCCCTGACCATATCGTCAGGGACGAGATGCATGGAGACGTGGCTGGTCGATCTTGCCAGGCCTCACCGTACGGAAGGGCCATATTCGCCAAGGCCGTGGATGGATGTTCGCAGACTGACCAGATCATCATGGTTCTACTTCGGAGTTGCTGTAATATCGGATCCAAGATTGGTGGTTGTGCAGAAAGGCTCGGTAATGGAATGCATGCGAAACGAGGACGGGTACAATGAGTCTGAGGTCGGAAAGCCATTTCTGATGCAGTGTAGAGTATGGTTGGATTCTCCTATAAAACGATTGGCTGATGCCGAAATCTATTCAGTATGACTCAGTCCTGAGTCACGGCGGATCCGTAAGATGACTTGTATGACTTACTGTAATGATTGTAGTACGGGGGAGGACTGCGGTATCGACGACTGTGGAGCGCTCGCAGAATGGGATAAGGAATAGAATTCGAAAGTTGGCGTCACCCACTTCTGCATACATACTTCTGGAGCATCACTAGCCTTTATACACATAATGAGGATACTCCCAGCTGAGACTTGCACATTCGAATAAGATAGGCAGCAAGTGACCTCGGAATGAATGAACGACCGAAAAAAACTCTCCGAGGGCAAGAAGCATTCTGTCAGACTCAAGATACGAGGCTCATACTGATTAGATTAGTCATCTGTTAGCCTGAGAATGAAATATCATCATTTGCTTAATCAAACTTTACTAGGTCTATGGTCAGAATTTTTGAGGATAAATATGCCTGTGCCTCTCTCTCTAGTTACGCGTATATAGTACCCCTCTGTTGCAGTTAATATACAAATCGTCACCCGATCCTTATCTTGAGGTTTCATGATCTAAGTCATGAGATCGCCAAAAATACCAGCCGTTGCCCTTTAAAGCAACATCTGTAGAAGCAGAGAAGAAAATTGCTTCTTCATGTGTGTGTGGGGAGAAAGGGGGTCGGAACCTGGTCGACAAAAGTGCCATCCTCCACGGACGGATGTTGATCACCTGCTGATGAGTATACCAGATATGTCATTGAAAAAAGCCACCGTAAATCAGCAGGTAATCAAATTTGACCGAGACCCACCAGTCTAAGCAGAATCATCGTTAATTGAGAAAGTGGTATCTTGGTATTCATGGTAGACAGCTGTCAATGCCAGCTGTTGTATTACACCATGAGAAATAAAATCTACTGTTGTAAATACTGATTCTGGCTGCCCAGAATTGATGTTGATGATCTGGGTCCAGGGTTGAGTATTATTCTATAGAGGAGAGGAAGTGTGATCTCACTACTGTATTACGAGCATTTTCAGCTCGTCATCACCATTCTCCAGCATCCATTCGATTATTCATTTCATAGCTACTTCTGTAATCGTCTACATTTCCATATAATTAGTGCCACGTCGTTCGTACTAAAACTGAAGCTGAATCTCTGTGACCCACGACTGGAATCAACTCAGGTGGGTTGCAAAAATCCTCACAACCTGCTGCGCAGCCATTGCGAAAATCTGGGCTATGGGTAAAACAAGTTACATGCCAGCACCACGTCGGGTGATCTTCAGTTGTCTTGTCGATTGACAAGCTGTCTGTACAGACTTGGACCCCGTGATGATTGGAGGTCGTAGCTTGTATTTTCTTGAGTTTTTCTTGAATTCATGCAACTCCAGCAGGCATGACACCCAGAAAAGAAGACTCGCAGTCGTCTTGATGGAATGAACATTCCATAGGCTTGAATGTTTACATGAATACTTGATTGCTTTACGAGAAGTCGACCTAGTCCACAAACCCCTTCTACTGGAGTAAATAAGATGTCAGGCCATGTCTATCGGTCGAAGACAATTGTAATGATCCGCTACTTCGGGAATCTCTGAGTTCCAGACCTTCTCGAATCTCAGCCGGCCTTGTTGTGTCTGTTTCCCATGATCATCATTGTGTGAATTCAAAATGTCTGGGGTTCACTGCATCTAGAATTCTTCGAGTCACATTACAGGCCATTAAAGCAGACTGAAATTCTCGCCGCTTTCCGTGGTTGACCCGCTAAAAAAGCCGAGTCATGGGATAAAATCTAAATTCATTCCGTGCGCAGCTTTCGAAGTTCTGATTCTATGCAATTGATGCTCGGTTCAGTGGATGCTCCGTGCATTCTGGTTCTACATTTAAATAGCCCTTCTAATGAGGACAGTCAGGGATATTAACAGGTTATTCCCTAAATCTATTCAGACTTCCCCGCAGTTACTTAAGCTCTCTCATTAATTATGCCCCAGATCATTACTAATCTATTCTCAGCACTCAAAGCTTATTCATCGACTCACTGTTTCTCACTGTTTCTCACTGTTTCCGGGTGAGTGTCTGACCAACCCCACCTCTGAGAAAATCACTAGGTCATTTCTCGAAATCACTTCCTGGAACTAGACGAGTCAGTTTGGGTTATCTAGCAGACTCGACGTGTTGATGTCATCATCAAAATTAGCCTCGCTGCGGATGGAACGTTTTGTAAGATCCACGATCATCACTGACAATAGGATAGACATTCGCCTGGAAGGTGCATGGAATATCGAATCCAACCTAAATCAATGACAGACAACCTGATGAAATCGAAAATTATATGGTAACCAGACCCAAAAGAGAAGGATTGCTAGTGACAACATGTCATGCCAGGCCTCATCACTAAAGAAGAAGAAAAGGAGGAGGAGGCGCATGAAAGAAGGAGCGAGTGGATCCTAGACTGCAGGTGATGGTTTTAGGCAATATGGACAATGTCGCACCCATGGAACGATGCCGTTTCAAATCCCCACACATTATAATTACCCAACAACAAACCCCTTCCAGGAGGTCGACCTTCAAGAGGAGGGCTTATAGAAGGTCTAACCCGAGCACTAACGCAAGGTCTTCTGTTAGCACTAGCTTCCGCGAGGCCCCCATAGAAGAACCTTGATCCCATTGTGTCACAATGAGCGAGATGAGGTGTCCTACCAGGACGTGAAATGCGTGCCTGAAATGCACCTCGAACTATATTTTGCATTACTGGGCGTAAACCGAGGAATAGGGATCGTGGCTCCAGCGGTACACTAGCAAGTGATCGCAAGAGTCCAATCACAACAGCTGCATTTAGGAGCTCGTGCATGCCACCGTCGATGTTGTCAGAAAGAATCATGCCAACGTGTGCTGTAGGCGTGTGGACATGTATTGGCAGACGTAGGTCGATGTTCTGTAATCCAATATACTGCTGGGGTGTGAGATTTGTTGAAATGAGGCTGATTGGGTATAATGAGTTGGATAATGGGTATTTTGGTGAGTCATGGGAGAAAGAAGTGGATAAAATAATTGATTTTTGATTGATGCAGCGATAACTCCAATTTTCGGGCGGGAGATCTAGTGTCCTCGGTCGTGGCGTTTCTGGTACATCAAATGTCTAGACAAGCATTAGATGACTTGAAAAATAAGAATGGATTGTTCACGTACAGAAGGATAGTATTGCCTGCCCGGCGGACAAGGGTCAGACGAAAGTCGAGTCTAGTACGAGATATCAATTGGGCCGTGGCTATCTGAGTAGCAGGATCATACGCACGTATTCTGCTTTAAATACAGGCATTCTTGCGGTCAGTCTCTGAAGAGGTGTTCTAGAATATAAAGACGAATCCATGAGGTATCAGCGAGGTACATATAGCACAGCTGTGGTCTTGATTCATGGGCTTTTATATTTGGCGATGGGGAGGTCTTGTCCGTACGCCGGTTGAAACTCTGCTTACAATCCAGTTTTGATAGATTTATGATAGGCAACTTCTGCTCCTCAGAATGTCTTTGTTTACTTCATCACATCCAACATGATATTCTCGTTTCAAGACGGGTTGTCTATTCCTACAGGCCATTTTCTTGTCTCGTAAGACCACGAGTAATTTTTTGTCCAATAGGTAAAATCGATTCTAGCCTGTGACGACGAGATATCGTGAGTGACCGGTGATATCCGTCATTCCTCCAAAGTAAGTGGATGCTTTGCCCATACTCTCCAATGGGACAAGGGTCTAACTTGGTTATGGGAAGAAGAAGAAACAGTGGTCACATGTACTTACGTTTGAGTAAGGGGATGTGGGTAAACGTCGCTCAGATTTACATGGTGAAAGAGGCCCAGTGAAGGGGAACCAGTGACCGGCAAGATGAAAACTGAGAACGAATGATTGTCCGCCGTGTTATGATGTCAGGCCAGTGATGCTTCGGAGCAGGATATTGGCCTCGAATGCGGATATCTGATCCCTTGCTGGGATGATGATTTTTGTTGTATCATGTACTAGAGGATGCATGCAAGCAGCGTTTTGATGCAATAGCTGACATTTCGTCTCCGCCGCTGCAACGTTGTCTACAGTTTTGTACTGCAGTAGATGCGGCTAACCAAAAGGTCGTTAGTCTACTTGCTATTCGAGATAGATTTAGGTCTTGGATAGATAGTTCCGTCGACATCGGATGGCATTCAAACCGGGGATTGCATTGCCGAAGCACGTTCTCATATGTTACCGTTCTCATCCTTGAAACATTTATACCAAAGGACACGCTGATATCTGCAACATGAATGATAGGTTGACTTGTCTGTAAAGTCATACGCGTACCAGATCTAATCTTTTACCAACCACTAGGACCTGGCGTTCCTTCATTGGACAAATGGTAGTCCTGTCTTTGGTGAAGAACACGGCATCGCAAGTCAATGCAAGTGTCAACTTGTACAAGTTGCGACTCATGTCAAATAAACATCATCCTGGGGTTCATTTAGATCGATCTGCGATCACAAAGCTCTAGCACCAGTGGTACCGTAGTGGCAGTATCTAGCCAAGATTGGCCTTGGGTAGTAATCACAAGATCTTACCCCAAATCTTGATATATTTCTCCTCCGGCAGGCACCGTAAAATAATTGCTGCCCGAGGTAGGCGAGTCACATGCTATGTGAGCACGTGAGGGATGAGTCGATGAGCCGTCTGCTCCCGACTTGACTCTGTTCTGTCAGAGCTTGTTGGTCGCCGTCGTCGCAGATCGTAACTCCATTTGGAAATGCAATAAAACCCAGTTAAAACCAGCTAAAAACCAGCTTCTTCCACTTTTCCCACCTCTCATTCTTTCTATCATGACACAAAAACGCGTACACTTTGCATCCACTAATGTTGTGTTCTCATCGAGGACCCCGTCGCCAACGCTCTCAGAAATTTCCTCTCCATTTTCCGAAGATTCTTCTTCGGATTCGTCCCTAGTCTCTACTCCACCCCCAGACCATTATCACTACTCGCAGTCTCTCACTCACGACTCTATCTACAACTCCAATGACCTCCCCTTCGCTGGCCCAAAATCACCCCCTCAACGCATGAATATCCATCTCTTCCTTGCCTTTCATCCAGACATAGATCTTCCACTCCGTTATGATCTGTCGAATGGCTTCATTATGAATCATGTCACCAGTGACGACCTCGTAGCTGCAGCGACAGAACCTCCTCTTGCCTCGCTCCTCATTGTCTGTCCATATCTCGCATGGGAAATCCACGTCGCTCCGGCCCCTTTCCATGCTTCCTCACCCAACGGCGGAGTTTTTGGAGGACAAAGGGACTACGTCACCGTATACGACGTCTTACGTTGTCTTCATCGCTCTCTCCGCCAAGTCGTCACACCAGAGGAATACGATACCTTTGCTCCCATAGGCCCCTCACGCAACGCAGTTGGTTCCGCTTATTACTCTCGAATTGCCAAAACCGACGACCTAGTCAAGAGAACGAAAGATGAAAAATATGGCATTAGGAGAATCGATTTCTTACAAGGCTTGAATATGTTCAGAGGACTTTCTGGCACTTTGGTTGGACCGAATGTTTGGGAACTAAATGTTGCGCCCGTGATGATGGGAACTAGAATCGTTGCTCCAGTGATGACAATCGCTGCCAGCACAGCCAGTACTATCTGAATTCCTCCCTCACTCTCCTTCTGTTCTTGTCCTGTATCGGATTTGGTCTGTGGAGCTTTTCAAGGAACCTTTCCGCCACTGGCCCGGGCGACACTTGCTTTTCTCGGAAAACGACAAAGTGGTTATTAGGGAACGATTCGCCGTTCACCGTCGAACGACCAAGAATATATATACACACCTCCCACCCCTTTTTTCTTTTTGAGTCATCGCTTCCCGGTCTTTGCCCTGCATGTGCTCATGTCGTCCTTCTCTTCGGCACTCACGTGCGGACATGCAAATACTCATTCACACACCCTCTGACCGACTCTTTGCTCTGTTTTACATCTGGTCGACTCGGCTTGTCTCTGCACAACTCAATATGCAGATATCCCATATCGTTATTCGTTCCTTTTAAGGTGTTTATTGTGTGAGTAGTTTTTTCTTGTACCATTTAGTAGATGCCATCGTTTTAGTACCAGCTCCGTCTTAGATATCGATAAGCTTTAACTCCCTCACAGACTCACATTCACCGATGAACCCCCGATTTTTTTATATGTATGCGCGTGTACGCATGACTCGGTTGGGTCGGTTTTTCCCCACATTCAAAGTATTCACATGCAATGTGGTTTTCTTATTGTGTTGTATTGTAAATTCGGTCCGGATATGAACGTTGTGTGACTTTTGGTAGTCGTATTTTTTCTCTGACAATAATGCTCTTCGTATTTTTTTCTTCGTATTGTACACTCTTTTGCGTATTGACTAGTGATGATGATAATGGAGTTGGTAGGTACACAATATCATCTGTGTTATAAGCATTGTTATTAGTAATTGCTTGGGAGCCACCAGAAATGTGTGCCATTCTTCAGACAATTCTTTTTTGGAGTTATTTATGACGCAATCCTCGGGTATATATATCGATAACCCTCTGCCCAAGCGATAGTCGGGAGGGAGATGTGGGTTACGTAGCAGTACTACTAAGTGTGTATATATAGCTGCTGCTGTATCACTGAGGCTGTACGTTTTTGGAATCGTTACCACCTGTGATTCCTTTACCATTGGTCACTTGCATGATAGATATTTTGCACTCTAAGGGTGAATTATGTAATAATTATGCCCTTAGATGTGGGTCCTGACGTAGATATGCTGTAATAAGTTGTTGATTAAAAAAAGACGTAAATATAATTATATGAGTTAGGGAACCGGATTGGATGGTTATGATTTGTTCAGTATCTGATTTTCAGGAAGGTTTTGACTGGCTTGTTCCGTTGGTCCAGGGTTGATTCAAGCAAAGTAGATAAGATTCTAGCCAAGTGTCCTTGGGTGCTTATCCAGACATTAGCTGTGTAAGCTAGTTAAAACAAGTCTAGATCTCGAAGGCTGCCGTTATTAGGCTATAGCTTTTCCCTCTCCTGGATATTATCCTATATATCCTCGACCTATGCCTATGTCGGCCAGGGCTTGCTCCACGACTAGCTATTCATGCACATCATTAATCGTTACTTGGTTAAGCTCGACGTGTTTTATTCGGGTCCGAAATAAAGAGGTATCTAACCTTATGAACAGAGGCATTAGTGACTGGCAAAATTCCCTCAAGAGGTGGTCAAACCGGGATAACTGCCATGTTCGGTAAAGTATGCCCGCTTATGAAATGGGCGCTTTTGATTTAGTTACAAAGTGCATCACCGCAGCATGATATCTGCGCTTAATAATGACAAGATGGAAAGATTCAAGGTCTTAGCGGCCATAGACATCTCACTACACCAAGACTGAACGACGAATGTAGAAAATAATGGTCTGTGTCCAGAAATGACTAGGCTATTCAGAAATAGATATCAGGTATTGTATTTATATTGTCACTTCATCTCCCCTCCCGCTCCAGTTTCAAAATGGCCGCCGGACAGTGCATTCAGGAACAGGATCGTTCACCCCAGATGACAATCACGACGATCACGACGACGATCATCAAAACGTACCGTAATTAAACCCACCTTGGGTATCTTGAGGAAAACAAGCGTGTGGTTTCCATTATGAGCTACTTGTTTGTGATATCGAAGGTCACAGGTCAAGCGAGAGTGATTTGTACAGGGTGAGAAATATGAAGATCTGACATGATTTGCATTAAAAAGGTATCACTTTGCCCAAGCACAAGGGCGATTTGCACATGTCAGGTAAGCTTGAAACAGAACTGATGATCAGAGACAACAGGTATGTTGAACGATGCGATCAAAGCAGCCATTTCATCGCGGAGAGGAATTTTACACTGTTGGAACAAGAACTACAAACGAGGTAAAAAGCGATGTCAATTTCGCTTTCTTCCTGAGTTACTACGAAAACCGATGATGGTCATATGCAGTTTCATTAAGGGCATCTATTCAGAGAACGACAGAGGCTCAGAGTGGGCTCTTGATGGTTGACATGCCAGTGACACCTCATGAACAAGAGGAAAGAAAATCACAGGCAACGATGAGATACTTGACATAAAAGCTGTACGACATTTGGCAATGGTTCCACGCACAGCAATTCTGTAAAAAACATTCAAGTGACTTTTCTATCGCCATGCTGTCAACGCAGAGCTCTGTCGAGAAGAAGCTGTCAGTCTGGAAAAATGCACAGATGGAGCGGATCAAAAATTACCGTTGACAGCCAAATGGCAAAAGGGGCAATGTCTGATTCCGGAGAAACCTAAAGAGACAAAGACGTGTGTAGCTATGTTCAAATCACTGTTGAAATCTATAGATAGGTCTTTTGAATGAAACTCCACCACACCATAGGGCCCTCTCATTCGCGGTTTGAAATGCTAGGGGGTCTTGTCGTAACGTGTAATCTTGAGCTGATTAGGACAGACTAAAGAATGATCGCGTAATTTGACACAGGTTCCTGGGTGATGACTCGTCACCGGGAGTTTCGGCGTTTCCCTTGTTTCCTCCTGTAATTGTCTCCTGGGGTAGTTTCCACCCCCTTCATGATCCCACGCAATTACCTAGATGAATTTCATCCCCTCAAAAATTCATGTTAGAAAGCATAGGACTGAGGCGGAATGACTTGGACACTGCTGACCAATGTCACGCTTTGAGGGCACAGCTTGTCACGTCAATGACGTGTTGCACTACCATTCATCCGAATCGTTTGGCCGTACGTGCCATTCAAACATTGGAACATATCAGTCCATGATTTCTATTGAAAGCATCTGGAGTGTGATACTGGACGAAACCGTCGCAAGCCAAACTAATCCACCTGACTAATGGTGACTTACGTTTCGTTCAGCCTGCGACCTAGACACATTCTGTGTCTCTGACATCTGTAGACTGCCAAATGGACATCTGTGTAGGTGAAATTATGCATGATCAAATAAGTCCTCGGATAATAGTCTAAAAATGAAATCCTGCACAGGCATTCACAGGGTTATTAAATTTTTTCGTCTTTCCAGAGTGCGGTGCTCGCTCTAGATTGGGCGCCTCGCTAAGAACGGTGAAAAGGGAAAACAGATCCACCAGGTGCCAACTCAACTGAGATAGAAAAGCGTCAATTCAGTTAATGCCTCGAGTCAGTGAAGTAGGATGTGAAGAGAATTGTAGAGTTCGGGTCTTCCACTTGCTATATGTGGTAGCGGAAGCTCCTCCATTTCACACTCCTACGACTGTGATGCCTCGTGGGAAGTATCTAGATTGATTCAGTAGCGTTCTGGACAACAAACTGATGAGTCGTACGACATGCGTTTTGTTTTTTTGGGTATGATCGCAGTGCAAGACACGTAGACGCTGCGGACTAATCCAGTATGGTGGCTTGGCTTGTCGTGGGGATTAGTGTTCAACAGCATTGTCCCACAGCAATACGCCCAATCATGGCTTAAAAGTATAAAAATAATTGATCAGTCCGTTAGATAAGGAGATGAAAGAATCACACCCCTCTCCATTGAGTTCATGCTTTCCATGCCGGTTACATGCCTTGGCATTCTGCAACCATACTTTTGATTCCAGTTGGTAATTCAACAGCATTTTGGTCGATCTCACGAGATTATAACAATCTGCGCGCCCAATCTAAAACGAACCGGATGATCCCATTTTTGAATGTTTGGTCGGGTTCGGAATTGCACCCAAAATATGGAGTTCAAACATAACTCTGGATAGCCATCTTGTTTTAGAAATGCTAGGGTGTCTCTTCTCCCACTGTCGGAGCTTCCTATTACCAAGGTGCAGGACATCAGTTTGAAGCGTAGCAGTTGCGACTAGCGGAGCCACCGTGTGACCGAAAAAATGAGCACCTGGGTAACAAGTGAGGATATGTCATGTATTCCTACTGATCACAACGTGTCTGATTTCGAACAGAACAGTCACTGCCACATCCTTCTTCTGCCACAAGGCCCACGTTGCATCACACCCTGTTGTTCCCGGCATTGAAACACATCCGTAGCATCTACATTTTTATGACTCCAACAACAATGGATATATTCCCGACGTGAAGGGTGGTATTTGAAATATACTCCATATGGTAATTCGCAATGGGTTAAGCGCCGGCTAGTTGTGTTCAGGACTGATTTGTTACAGAACTAGACCATGACGTTGCATAGCATTTTGAAATGTAAGTCGTCATCATGGTTCTCATGGCATTTACGGCTTAGTGTGGCCTAGAATATCATGTCGCCGGTTGTCTAATTCAGAACACAGTGTAATGCATTTTTCTCCCAAGTATTTAAACTCATCGTTGTGTTTCTGCTGACTAACTATCTAACTATCCCCTTTCCCCCCTCACCATACAACCAGAATTTTCAAAAAATGCCTGGGAAGCATGTCCGTTTTTCAAGGAGTGCTACTGTGCACACTTACTCATCAGCAACACTTCATCCTCCTCCTCCACTTATACGCGAGAGCCATTCACCTGCATCCACAAATTCACTCCTAACCCCTTCCGACTATCAGTCACCGCTTCCCCCAATGAGCCTGCACAAAAGAGATCCAACATCTCCAGTTAAACGAGCCCACTCCGCACATCACTCCCCATTGCCACAACTGCACCATCTACTCGAAAGTTCGTCGAACCCCGAGCTCCTATATGACATCCGCCTCCAACCAGCGCAAATTGTCTCAAAACGACGTGTTATTACCTCTGAAGAATTTAATGACCCAGCAATTTCTCCCTGGATACCTTCTATGACCATCTTCCATAAATATCTTCCTTGGAGTATTCACGTGAAGCCAAGTGGATATTCGCGAAGCAGAAGGATGCAGTATGTGACTGTATGGGATGTTCTGAACGCTATACACTCCTCCCTGAGGGAGACTATCCGTCAACAAGATTATGATAATCTTGGACACGGAAGCCAGCATCAGAACAGGGTGAAGCACGCATACGAGAGCAGATATAGGTTGCACCCTCGAAATTCTCCAGGTTATCAAACCGAGAAGATGGGTGGTGTACGGCGGATTGATTTCTTGGTGGAATACGTCAAATTTATGGGGCTCACACCTCATAATGTGGAGAGTGGAGAGTACACCTTGCACACACATCACTGAGCACGAGGTGGATTTCTGAATCACATTCTACAGGCTGGAAACAGTGACTCTGGATTTTAATTTATCTTTGACTCGATTCGAGGTACGGACTCATGTTTGGCTAGCATCTTGTTCGGTGCTAGTGGATATGCTCATTATTATGGTAGCCCTTCACGTTCGATACCCAATGATACATTAGCTGTCGTATAGTATAAAGTATTAGCTCGCTCCAGTTGATATAGTTCTACGTAATGCTTCACTACCGGTTCACATGATGTATGTATGTAATTGTACTGATCCGCTCGATTCATGATAAGATTGCAAATTAGGATAAAGAGGGACTATAGGAGTGGACCTGAATCAGGCACTTCAATGATCGACCGGTTGAATTGGCCAAATCGGGCATCGGCAATTACAGTCATAACGTATTTTCACTTTCGCACGTTCCCGTTTTGCCCTTCGAAGTGACACCAATCGCACCACCCAACGTGTTCAAGACCCAAGCATTGTCAAGATCGGACCTTACATTTCATCATCACCTGTGGAGATGTCAGACTGGATTGTCCGCCAATGATGATCGATGATTCTCGGCTCGGCAGAATATAATAGGCTTTTGTGCTCACAAAGAAAATAGCCAAACCTTATTGAAGAAAGAGGTATACTATGAATACATGAAAAACCAAAAAAGGAATCATTCCCAAAATGCATGCATTACTCATCATCATCATCTTCCTCAGCGACGCTCTGACGAGTGGTTGCCTTCCGTCTAGGTGGGGCTGAACAAATAACGCTAGTACAAAGACGATTTGAAAGCACTAATGACAAACCTTTCCTTGCTCCTCGACTCCTCGCGGACTTTTTCTTGATCTTCTTTTCCAGAGCTTGATCTTCTTCGCCTTGAACCTTATGCTCCTCCAAAATCTATTATCAAGTCAATGGGCGCTAAAACAAGTGGAGGTGGAAATATATGCCTTTTCGAATTCATCCAATTCGGTATCAGGCTTGTCTTTTGATTTATTGCTCCTCGCCTGTAGGGATCATCAAAATGGTTATTTGAAAGGCAGATAGGGGGATTATACCTTCATAAGAATCTCCTCAAATCGCTTGTAAACTTCTGGCTGATGTAGCTTATCACGGTAAAATTGTAGACCTTCGATTAACTTCTTCACAGACCTGTCACTCTTGAATGGCAGCAGCGAGAGACAGTATGCGATATCCCTCCATTGTCGGGGATCTTCAGACAAACGGAATCGTTGACAAAGTTTCTCAACGATGCTTTCTGCTTGTTTTTCCTGCTCAACTTATAGCATCAAAAAATCTGGAGAGTAACATTAATGGAGCCAACCTTGTCAATGAAGGTAAAGATATATTGCAAAATCGTTTTGAAGTTTTCTTCAGGAACGGCATGGTCGCCCGTGGAAAGATGGCTGATGACTGCAAAAGTTAGTTCACTGAGTGAAGAAAACATAATAATTTTACCATCAGGTAAATTGTTGTAAATCGCATTTTCTTTTGTAGACAATTCCTTGAAAAATAATTTCGCAAGGTCCTGGATACGCGAGTCCTTGTCCTCCAAGCATTTAGCCATCTCTCCCAGCTGACCCTTGACTTTGATCATCGCATTCAAGATCAAGTGCGTCAATACCATCAAGGCATTCTTCTTAACTTGAACAACACTATCCGATAAACCGCGATACAGCTCATGCGAATTTTCATCTATGATATTCGAGAACGAGAGTGCAATGTCTCCAAGCGCGATGACGGCGTTACTCCTGATCGTGGCATCCTTTGAGGTTTCAAGAATTCTGAAGAGGAGATAAAGGTTTTCTTCGCAGAACTTTGAGCTGATGCAGAGTAGTTTGCCAAGTGCTACTGTAGCAACATTTTGTACTAATGGATCCTGAGCGACAATATCAGCTAGTTGAAAACCAGCAATAAGACCCCATACCTTATGCTTCGGATACTTACGGCATATTCCAACGACGAATGGTGCGAAACGGGCTAGTAAAGCTCCTTCTCCATAGAGCAGCTCGTCGTGTCGGATGCTATGGATCCGATCGCCGATCTCATCTTCGGCATTACCCACGACCTGATCCAACTCCTCCCCATCCTTATCCTTCGAAGACTTGCTCCCTTTCGCTTTCTTCTCTTCTAAATTCCGCATGAAACATTTGAGCAGACTCAATTTCAAATTTATCTCACTTACCTGCAAGCTTCTCATCTTTTTGTCTCTTCCAATCTCTCTCGACAGTCTCCAGAAATACAAGTTGCTTGAGACCAACGTGCCCGACAACACTCAGAAGCTGGCTGAGTCGGAAAGTATCCGTGCTGCCCTTATCATTTTCAACGTTTTGTGGTATTTGAGTCGAGGGAGTTTGTGACATTGACGTAACTACATCCCCACTATCGTCAGCCATGTCATGGTCTTCATCCGTGGAGCCCTGCAAGGTAAAAGCCTTCTCGGCCAACGACTGAAGGACCTTCTCAGCCCACTGAGCAGGGTCCACACCAAGTGCATAAACCGTGTTGATAATGTGTTCCGCCATCTGGAACCAGTCCAGGTTCCGAGTCGGTTTTTGAATCATCTTTGCCAACACCACGAAGATTGGGTGGTCCATTGGGTAACGGACGGTGTCGTCTTTCAGGGATCCTTTGACTTTTTTGGCACTACCACCGAGACGCTGAAGGGCGATACAACTATAGCGGACTAGCTGAAAATCTTTCTAAGAGGCGATGTCAACCGTCTTCGGTGAGCTACTCAACGAGAGTGAACTCACTGTGCCTTGCTTACCAAAGCCCACCTTGAGCATGGTGTCAATCTGATTTTCAACAATCCCCTTGTCCGCGACGGCCAACATTCCTAATATCATAATTGCACCTCTTCGTTGACTAGAGGGAAGGTTCTTGCTCGAACCTACATTTATTTCAACTTGTTAGCTCAATCTGACTGAGGAAATACTAACCGTAAATCTGCCACAGTCTAGCAATCACTTGATCGCCTATAAGATCGCTCTCCATCATAATCCTCAGCATTTCCTCTAAGCTTGTTATCTCCGCCAGCGAACAGCCGTAAGTTAATCTATGATCAGACAGCAAGTAAGATAATGGTTGGCCACAGAATTACTAAACTCACTCAATCAGATTCCTTGCGATTCGGTTGACTTGAGACTTAACATCCCCCTCGGGAACTTCAAAATAGAGGGAAGAGTAAACTTCGAGAAGGCGCTGCCGAATGCCCTTGAGTTCTTCTCCATCTCCCGAAACGGAGGTATTATTATCTTTGGTCCAAATAAGATGAATCATCTTCTGAATGCCTTCCTGTGAATAAAATCCAGTTAATTCAATAGAGCTCAAGCCAACATCAATACTAACCTCAGCATCCTTGAGCCGGTACTCATGAGCAACCCTGAAAAACTCCATTGTCTCCAGAACTTCAGCTTTGTTCGTTGATCCAAGCAGCTTTTTGAGATTCTCCATTGCATCACCAAGCAAACGTGTGAATGTAGTGGCCTCGGCATAATATTTTCGCTTGAGTTTTAGATGGAGATGTTCATCAGCTTCGAGGGAAGAAAGAGCTTGCTGTTCCTGGGCAAGTGCCTCAAGATTCAACTCCGATTTTCGCGGCTTGAGCTTCGGCGCCTTAGGTTTCTTACCCTTCCGTTTTTGCAAAGAGGATATTTCTTCCTTGTCGTCGACTGACATAGAGTCTCCGTCTTCGTCTTCATCATGAGAATCCCCTTCGGTTGATGCTTTCTCGTCGCCGCCCTCGTCGACATCCATTGCATCCTCATCACGGCGAATCTTTCCCCTAGAGTAAAACATGAGATACACACTTATATCGTATAGAGCATCCACTCACTTTTTGCTTTTCTTCCTCTCTCTAGGCGATCCTTTCTTATCCTCATCCACGCCTTCATCTCCATCGTCTTCCTTTTCCTCAGCCTCCTCCTCTCCTTGCATTTCAACCGCCTTGCCAATCTTATCCTCAAGCTCACGCAGTTGTGTTTTGACAGTTTCATATTCAGCCTCCCAGATTTCTGCCTGTAGCGTTCCACCGTGCATCATGCCGTACGGATGGGTAATCAGCAGCTTCGTCAGTAGACTGATAGCAGACTTTCTGACAGTCGAGGCCTTGTCCTCTAATGACTCGGCAGCGATACGTGTGCTGTCCAAGCGCTGTTTAGGGAATTTAGGGGCTTTGATGTCGAAAATTCTCGACAACACCGAAAACACTTTGGTACGAACGTAAGAGGAGGTATCAAGGGCACGCTCGTGGAGGAGATCAAAGAGACCATTGATCTGCTTTTGAGTTTGTTTGAAATCGGCATTGTCTTCCGAGCTGCCTGCAAGTTCTCGGATGATATACCCTAAGACTTCGACCATAGCAATACGCATTGGATAGGCCTATGAATTCGGTAATTCAGTTCGTCATCTACACAGTCAGGGAAAAGCGGCTTGCCTCCGAGTCTAGTTGCGCCAACAACAAACTTAATTGTTTCAAGACTGATCTCGGTTGATGGTCCGCATATCGAATGAGGAACCTTGAGAAGTTACGTGGTCCCTTATTGTCTTGGGCGTTGAACGTCTTTCCTGCGATTTCTCTGAGAATGTTGTCTCCGAGTTGCACATGGTCGTATGTCGTAGCGAGCATATTCAAGAGATCAGCTAATATTTCCGGCAGGTGCTCATAGAACTGGAGGTTCTGAATGATGTTGGTGTTGGCAGTAAGGATCTGACCATGATGTTTGACAGAAACGCAGATGACCGTTTGAGCAGAGTATTTAATTTCCATTTCTTTCATATACTGCTCATTCTCGAGTACATGATACGCTGGTTTGACCAAGCAACTGTAGGACAACCTTCAGATAAGAGTAGGACTTGGATGTGGTTTATCTCACCTGATAAATGCGTCCTTCTCAGTCATTGCCGCCCAGATCCTCTGCCAGTGCGTGCCAACCATTATGATCGCTTTAGTGACTACTTTGAATGTTGACGGAATTTGCTTCTCCCATGAGAACATCTCTTGTATCCTTGCGGCTGCAGCAGCCTTCATGCTCCGTCCCCCTCCACTCTTGCCTCCCTTCCCCCTCCTTGTCTTCTGGGCGATTACCAGTGGACCATCATCCTCGCTTCCTTTAACATTGTCGGCAACGGTGACGAACCAGTATAGTAGGAATGCAAATTTCTCAAGAGGTATTTTATGTGTTAAACAAGCTTCGTGGTCTTCAGAATCGAGGTCGCACATCACGCCTTCTATTTCCCCTTGAAGACCGGATGTTATTGAGTCAAGGAGTTTGTTCATTGTCGCTCCTGTCGCTGAGGACGAGTGCTTGAGAACGCTCCTGAAGATGTCGAATACTTCAGGATATGCGATTGCTGAGCTCAAGTTGGCGACTGCTTCCACTGCGGCTGTTGACTGATTTTCAGTAATCGCTCGAAACCGTGCTTTTGAGACAGACCTTCCAAGAGTCTTGTTGGATCCTCTGAGGAAAAATCCCTTTCGTTAAGTATTTCATAGTTTTTCGAGTCTTGCATCAGTGCATTGAGCTCATCTTGTAGCTCAAAGGCGTCCATTCTCAGCGTCCTGAACAATCGTCAATGTTTGCGACGCGGTATGTCACGTGGACATCACAGGCGCGACAAGTAACTAGTCACTGGTTACCCTTAAATGACTCTTTTCTTTTATACATAGTTGGGCACCCTGGGGCACTGTGGATGCAAGGAAACTATAAACCAAAAACAACATAAAAATCATGTTTGAATGCTACAATAATCAAAATCTTGGAAATGCAATGTGCGAGTGATACAGTCATATTGACCTAGTGAATGACACCTTGATAAGAGCAAGCAACTGTCAACGCCCAGAAGTAGGTGCTCAAGGGAGGCGACCTCAGTCAAACTTTCTCCGAATTGTAATAGCTGACAGGATTTCACAGGTTGTAAAACGGGCCCTTCTTGACAAGCTCTCACTCTCCTTTCTCGAAACCAAGGAGAAGAAAGACCAGAAACGCACAGAAGTGCAATTAAAGGAGGATAAGAAGATCCTCACATGGCGGACAATCAGCGCGTGATGCTGTCAGCTGATCTGTCACTTGGTTGTACACTAAATCAAATGTCACGCACTTCCGGGGACCTGCTATTATATAAGCCGTAGATAAGTGCAAAAAAATCATTGTCAATCAAGGGCATGAAGCTAGTGAAGATAATTAGCTCAAAAATTGGAAGTCTTCTGGATAGTATATCTCTTTCTTTTTGGTGTAGAGAGAGGCAAAAGTATAGTCACTTGGCCATACGAGGACCTCTCAATGTTATTTTAGACTAATATGGGCTTATCGGCATTTTTCTACACTTATTTAAGGCTTATATAATATCAGGTCCCCGGAAGTGCGTGACATTTGATTTAGTGGACATCCAAGATCAGACAGCATCACGCGCCCGCCGAGTGGACAGCTGATTGTCCGCCATGTCAGCTGGGGGGTCTCGACGTTAATTCGCTCATTTCTAAATTCGCTACGCGCGAGTCTCTCCTTCGGGCAACAGTACCCTTTATCTAATCTTTTTTTTTGAATCTTTTTTTTTGAATCCCCTTCATCTAATCTAGGCACTAACCAGAACCCTGCAATCCATAAATACCCCAGAGTGTTTGCGCAAAGTCTCCCCGTATTTGGCTACAGCTAACTTGTAAAACCCTCGAATTCAAGCCACGAGCCCAGTCATACCCAGTCATTCAATTACAATTATATCTCAAATTCCCTTCATCAGACACATGCAAGAAGAAGCGTCGAAGCGTCGGAATTGTTCTTTTCAGACAAGCTTTCAGCAAGGACAAATCCTTTCTTTCGAAATAAATCTGTGGTTAAAATTAAGTCAAATTACATCGATGTCATCTCCTACCTCTAGAGGGACATCCTCATCCACGTATCACCCCCTCTTGAATACTACTACATCGCTGAGGTCAAGCCTCAGTTTGCTTCCTTCGAGTTCTGACGCCTTCGCCTCGACTGACGACTGGACTAACGTCCTCACCTCGACTGCCAAGGGCTGTAGATATTGCAGTATCTGCCAGGTCAGCCCCGTGGGGTGGGGGATGGATGGAAGCCTCACGCATATCCCAATGTGTTACTATACGATGGAATTTAAAAGACTGAATACCTCTGATTCGTGATCTCGCACGATCAATGTCCCTAGAATTTCTGAGATACAACATCTTTGCTCGACCAGAGGTACTCCTTTCCAGCTTGCATTCACGGCTTGTTTCTCATGGTGCGCACTACCATCAATGTACAGTAATAATCCTGATTCCAGTCATCCAGCCAAGCAGTCGACGTTGACCGTTCTCAAGGACATTATCACCACAGGCTACCTCGAGATATCCGATTTAGCAGGCACATATTATTATGGCAGACAGCAGGACGGCTGCAAGGACGTTTGTCTCAAAGTTATTGACGACAATTTCTGGCTTCGCGTCTTTTTGTAAGTAGTCATATGTTTCTCGTCGCTGTTTAAGCCCACTCAAACCCCATCCAGATCTGGAGACTTGGGTTGTGCGTATCCCCATCCAAAGTCCTGATGTGCCCATGAACTTACCCCACTTAATCCTGCAGTCAGCGAAGCTTACATGGCCGGTGATGTCCAAGTATCATCCCTGAAAGATTTTATGGATGTGAGTGTAGCCCCTGTCATGTACCTCACCATCCCTGATATCTGCCTCCAGCTTTGGCTTAGCAACCGGTCGAGAATGGACAAGTTCTCATCTACCATTTGGAGGGCATGCTCTGCGATCTCTGGTCTATACAATGGATTCTTTGGTCAAACACACTCTCAGGCCAGGCTGAATGCTGTGGCGAGCTACGACCAGTCGAACGAACTCTTCAAGGTGATTCCTATCCTACCAATGAGCCGACATTGGGGTCTGACACCTAGTTTGAGGCATTCCTTAGCCAAGAGATGGTGTATTCGTGTGCCCTGTGGTCTGAAGAAGAAGGGGGAGTTCGGGGTGATCTCGAAGGTCGCCCATTTCCTTCACAGGACTTGGAAGCTGCTCAGAAGCGCAAGATCGGCCATGTCCTACGCAAGGCACGGGTAAAGCCTGGCCATCGTCTCCTTGAATTTGGAAGCGGCTGGGGAGGCTTGGCTATCGAGGTCAGTGGCCGTAATTGATGACACTAGGGAGATGCTGACTGAGCATACAGGCTGCACGAACGTATGGCTGCCAAGTGGATA
>Ga0153993_100228_pt1 | contig 20711 bp, 20 predicted proteins | sample TSNC077MetaG_FD_104706 | JGI IMG/M metagenome (GOLD analysis project Ga0153993, IMG submission 104706) | Attine ant fungus gardens microbial communities from North Carolina, USA - TSNC077 MetaG | ecosystem: Host-associated > Fungi > Mycelium > Unclassified | place: USA: North Carolina, Lumber...
GGGTTTGGTTTCTATCTCTCAGGCCCAGCTTCTTTCGCAAAGCAACTACAAGATGGTGCAAAGGAAGCTATCGTGTGATGCTTCAGAAGGAGTGGGCGTGGGTCAAAGGTGGAAAGATGCCCGGATGGTGTCAGTATCTGATCCTATAGTCCTCGTATATTCTGATTGTTTCCAGTTGGTGGGATAGGTGACCTCGCATATAGCTGTTCTGGCGGCAGACAAACCGAAAGATGTCAGTGTTTTGATATGAGGCCAATGTGGAGGTGTGTGTTGCGGCAGAACAATCTCATTCCTCGCTGATGTTTTACAGAACCAGTGGCCCAGGGGAGCTGTATACATATCTTCCCCTTACGGCTGGAAATGAAGATGTTTTGAAAAAAATTCCACCTAAGTATGTCGGAAACCCAGAGTTCGGGCTCTCTGTCGGAAGGGGCGCCTACAATTGGCAAAAAGCAGTCGGGAACTGGATTTCAGTGGCCTTCAGAATTAAGTTAAATGACGTTGGTAAAACCAATGGTATTTGCCCTTTGTTTATATTACGCTTGGGTAGGAACTCATATTTCTATATCCCAGGTGAAGTTGAACTCTGGATTGATGGAGAGTCAGTGATCCACGGAAATGGTCTGCTCCTGAGAGCGTCCGACAAGTCTATCATAAAGGGGATGCATTTCGAAACTTTTTTTGGAGGTCAGTCATCCGATCTCTTTATAACTTATTCTCGTTGATTTCTGAAATTGGTTTATAGGACATGATCCGGACTGGGCCTCACCAAAGGATCAAAAAGCCTGGTTTGCGGATATCACCGGTGTTATTTTGCAGTGAGAGATGGGAAGTTAACCGTGTTGATAATTGTAGGACTTGGAAATAGTCTCCATTCATGTATATGCATAAGTGTTTTCAGTATATTTCTTGAAACTCTTAGCTTCTGATAACGCTGACAGCTACTAGGCATTGCGATATGTCTGAGTCTTTAATCATGTCTGCTAGACAGGAATGATATGTTACAAACTGGGTTTCTAAAAAAACAAACCAGAATGTTATCGTACCAGAGATTAAAATCTGTGCCAGAGGCACAGTGATAGCCTCTTCTAAAGAGTAGATAATTGGTGGCAAACACCAGATTTGGTATATTGCTGACATAATAATGTTCCTACGCGTCACCTAGTTGGCATCGAGGCATTTGCTTTCATGAAATGGTAAGTTGCTAATGCAATGCTATTATTCTCTCATTCACAACCAGCCCCAGAACTGTCAAGAATATGGGGCTATTCCAGACTCAGAAGGCGTCGAGAATATCACCTCTATAGCGCAACAGAGTGATAAAACCTATAAATTTCGTGGAGGCTGCATCAATGTTTCTGCAAATGGCTCGTATCAATTCTCTTACGGACCTGGTGGTATGCTTGGTTTAAAGCGCAACTTTTATGCGCTACTATGCGCATTCTTCGTATCCATTGGAGGCCTAGAATTTGGTTACGATCAAGGAGTGGTGAGTTTAAGTTATGATCCGGTCAAATTCTTGTTGATACAAGGATGAGGTTTAGATTGCAAACGTGCTGGTCATGAAAGATTTTGCACAACGATGGCCGATGACACCCTTACAGAAGGGAATAATGAGTGTGTTTTTGCCATTCTTTTCCACTGATATACCCTGCTAAAATTGCCAGTGCAGCGGCAGTATTGGAACTTGGTGCCCTCATTGGTGCTCTGACTGCTGGCATCTTTACCAACCGTTATTCAAGGGGGACATCTATCGTCGTTGCGTGCTGTAAGAGTAGTTCCTGCGCTGAACTTTCCTCATCTGACATTTCTTGAATTAGTTGTTTTTTGTATCGGTTCTATATTTCAATGTGCGGCAACCACTCTGGTGCATTTGTTCACAGGACGTGCTATTGGTGGAATTGGGGTTGGTGCGCTCAGGTTCGTTGTCTCATCTCACCCTAGAAGGCGACTAAAGACCCTGAATACAGTATGCTATCGCCCTTGTACATGGCTGAAATTAGTGTTCCCGAAGTTCGTGGGTCTCTTCTTGCATTAGAGCAATTTTCCATTGTTCTTGGCGTCATCTTCGGATTTTGGACCGGCTTCTTCACCCGCGAAAGTAAGTGACCATGCAGATTCTATCCTTTTGTTTGTCTAATACCCTTTCAAGTTTCTGGGTCTTTGTCATGGCGCATACCGTTAGGAATACAGTTAATTCCTGGAGTAGTCCTTGCTATTGGATGTTTCTTTCTTCCTTCTTCCCCTCGGCTTTCTGTCCTTCAAGGTGATTACGATGATGCAGTTACCAGTCTGGCGAAACTTAGGCTACGCACTCAAGAAGAGGCTCGAGGAGATCCTCTAATTCAGGTAGCATCCGAAATTGAAATTGGCTATCTCCCCAACTTCACTTATTTGGTCCATAGATCGAACTTCTAGAAATGAAAGTTGAAGCTACTCTTATACATCAATTAGATGGAGGGCCAATGTCCAAGACATCCTGTCTCGGCGAGCTGAAAAGTTGGGAAAAACTGTTTAGTCCTCGTTTTCTTCGTAGAACAATGGTAGGCGTTATGGTCATGGTCTTCCAACGTAAGTGGTTGTTTCATGATCATAATTCACTCATGAGTACCTCTATGAAAAATAATAGAATGGAGCGGTATCAATGCTTTGCTTTACTATGGACCCACTCTCGTGCGAAGCATCGGGTTGTCCGGGGATACCTTATCACTCCTCGTGTCAGGAGGTATTGGAATAATACAGTTCTTGGCCGTCCTTCCAGCTATTTTTTATATCGATAGATTGGGTGCGTAGCTCGTTTTGAATCTTCCCTCCTAGATTTTGGAGCTCTGTTCAGGTCGAAAGTCGCTGCTTCGGTATGGCAGTATTGCCATGTGTCTCTCTCACTTGATGATTGCTATCATTGTCCGTCTCATATTGTCAATTTTCTATGGTCCTAGCTAATTTATTGTCGTAGGTTTATCTCTTTCAATCTGATTGGTCTTCCCATTTTGTCGCTGCGTGGACTGCAGTTGGGTAAGTTATAACAAAGTCTTGTCCAGAAAACTACTAAACTGGCCATCTAGAGGAATGTATGTATTTACTTATTCATATGGCGTCTCTATTGGGCCGGTCGCTTGGGTTCTTGCGAGCGAGGTGTTCCCGCTTTCAGTACGAGGCAAGGGTGTTGCGCTATCCACGGCGTCTAATTGGCTCAACAACTGTAAATGTTCCACTTGTTGACTTGAACCAAGTTGATGATTTTATTTAGTCATCATAGGTCTCATTACGCCAATCATGATGGACGCCTCGCCTCCGACAACCTTTATAGTCTTCTCAGTTGCATGCCTTTTGGCCTACCTATGGGCTACTTTTCTCGTCCCCGAAACTGCAAATGTATCTTTAGAGGAAATGGACACAGTGTTCCACTCTTCTGCTGGCCACGACGATACGATACTAAAGTATCAGGCGCGTCTTTAAGTATTGACTTCCTGAAAGTACGACCTAACTTTTATTCTTTGGGTTAGATAGAACAAGACTTGGGATTGCATGACCTTATCAAGGAACTTACTTCAGACGATCCATAACAACAATGAAATAAAATGGCTTCTTCAGGTTAAACAGTACCCAATTATTTTTAATAGTCCTATTTATAGTGATGTATTTTATGCGAACTCATTCAATTTCCGATCATTCATCAACGAGAACAACACCCTGAGGAACGGATTGTTGGTGAGAGCTCGCAAGTGTCAAGACACGAATTCGTTCACATATGCAAATTTTTCGAATACTTGCCTCTGATGGCCTTGATAACCGTGAGAAACGAATCAGCGGACTACTTATCAAGGACACACATCACATACACACGAGGGACGATCTGCCAAATGTCCGGCATCAAGTATTCTCGTATTCCAACGAAGCAGGTCATGAACATCTCGTTTACTCAGGAACAGAAGACAAAATCTTCTATAAGACAGTACCACAGTAGACTTGGGATCTTTCCCTTCCCTGTTTGTGATCCCGACCTTTAGTTGAATCTGAATGTTGAGCTTCTGGTGGATGAATGTCCCTGTCCTCCTGGCAACGATTCTCAATCAACTCGAATGGTCATGGGCCCAGACTACAGATGCTACTTGTTTACCTTACTTTGACTGGGTACCTTCTACCTGCTTTTCATCGGTGATGACTTCTTATGTTCGAGTGATTAGATGTCTAACTCGCAGCACCAAAGCCCATGTGTCGTTGCTTCGAGTTTATTGGCTGTTTGCAATGGGGGATGTAGGGCAATTTCTCTTTATTTAACGCCCATAAAGAAAACTGATATGCAACAGCATATAATGTTAGAGCACTGCCAGATGCAACCCATTATATAGGGCCAAAGTCAGTTTTTGATGCCAATGACTGCCAGTGCAATACCGTCACCTACTCGTTGATGAGCGCATGTGCTGCATGCCAAGGTCGTTCCTATCTTGCGTTAGTCATTCAATGATACGGTTTGGATTCGAACTGCAATGAGGTCTTATTACAGATGGAGCGAGTGGGCAGCAAACTGTCCTAATGTTAGCACCAGGTACGACTCTTGTGATAGACATGCAGGCACGACTCAAGCCATAGTCTTGATAGTTTCCCAAAACCCTTACCAACTACACTACATGTGCCAGGGTGGGCATTTCTCGATCCCACAGTAAGTGTCATGATTCACAAAAACCGATTGGATCCTTACTGTATTTTTGCTAGCCGTCAGATAGCTTCGATCAGATTAGAGCCCGGCAGAGTACGAGTGAGTGAAGATTCTTGCGGGTAAAGCGAGTTTTCAGTCATATGCTTCAGATCTTACTGAGTCTGTACTCCCCACACCGACATCTGCGGCCAATGACTCGACATCCTCTCCAAGGTCCACACATCATTCAACATCACATCAAAGTCGTACCTCGTCGTCCACCGTTGACATTATTTCGACTAGCTCAACGACAGCATCCGGTTTAGCCTCCACCAGCCCCGTAAATCTTCGACACGCCAATACCATTGGAGGCATTGCCACGGGGGCAGCAGCAGCAGCACTTTTGCTTGTCTGTGCCGTCTTCTGGTTTGTAAAGTCCCGTTTCACTAGAAGGATGGATCAAAAAACTCTGGAGCCATATGGTGAAAACAAGGATTTCACCGATACCGAAAGGGGTCCGCAATCGATCATGAAAGCATCCGATGACTCTATATCAGATATTCAAGTACATCATAATGCAACAACAGCGTCTCGTGCAAGTTCCCTCCACCCTCTGTAAGTTGGTCTGTTCTGGATCATATTATTCAAGGTGAGATATGATGACTTAATAATCTTTATTCTGATCAAATTCTGGACAGTATCACTTTCCCATCCTCACATTCAATGGGCGACTCGACATTATAGAAATTGTCAGTGGCCTTTTCCTCCCTTCTCGGCTTAATCGGGACCGAGAGGTACTGATAGTTCTAAGATTTTATCCAACATACCGAAAACAGTTACTCTCTGTGGGCCAGAGAATTAAAGTTTGGATAACTCACACTTTTTCAATGCTCCAATAGCTTGCTTCTAAGCAATTATTGTCGTTACCAAAAATTCTTGAAGGATAAATTAATCAATTTGAATTGCACTGGTAAAGCAAGAATTCAGCAAGAAAATACTGCTGGGAAAGTCAATTTGAAGGATTATCTTCGAGGCTACGTCAACAATTCTGGGCATGATCAGATGCTTATCGAAACCACTTGGATGATAGATATCTGATGATGAACAGATTATTGGATACTTATATGTGGGGATTGTTTGTTGGTAAACGATTTGATGATCTTCAATAAACGGACTTTAGAAAACCTTACAAGGCCACCATTGATTATCTGTCCCTCCCAAGGTATGTCAACAGTGAGATTCCAGGAACTACACGAGGTGATCTAGAATGAGGGTCATGGGCCATTCAGGCATCACATCAGCGTAGATTTTCTGAGGCAGCCCATGATCAGACGCTTCAAAGGCTAGTCCAAATCAGGGATATCTACTTCGAGAACTGTCAATGTGGTTCTGGGAAAAGCAAATACACCATAGCGTTATCCTGTCAGAGCACAAATTGTAATACACAACTTCGATCATGAAGAACCTAGGAAAATAATGAGCCTACTTCATCAAGTAAGAGGTGACAGCATCTGACCATTCATAATTGGGATATTGAATGTCGAGGCGACGATATCAGTGATATCCTTCGGGTTGACATCTTTGCGAACTGGACTATGTAAAGGCTGCTCCTTGATTACAGGGGCTCGAATGCGCTCGCGTACTGAATGAATCTTGACGAGGGTCTCCATTCCCAAGATTTGCGCCTCGTCCAATGTAATGAGTTCTCTCCTCACGGCAAGTTGCATATATAGGGGGAAAAGATGTTTCTGAGCCACGCCATGTTCCTTATAGAGCTTGATCCGATTAACGAGGTCGATATCTGTATTCTCCAAGTGGCGAACAGCGAGCTCTCTGACTTGATCAAACCCCCATTTTGCAGCAATGCGCAATATCGTCTTCCAGTCGTGTTGAGTAGCCTTGGTGTAATTACCAAAAGAGCTGGTCGGTCGGATTATCTTTCCCTTGTCTTTTCCGAGGAAGTAAAACGCACATGTTATAGAAAACCCAAAGGAACCATGCGAAATCGCTCGGTGTTTCGTCCAGAATAATTGAATTTCTCACATCCTGGCCTTTCTTCAGCGGTTCATCCACAGCATCTCCCAGTTCCTCTTTCCAATAATCTGACTCGCGCACAAAGAAATAAGAATGTACTCTGAAGAGCGTTTTGTCCGCCTTCTCGTTGGTTAGATACAATGATGTAGATATTTTACAATAGGACATACTCGGAAATGCAGATCGCCCCCTCGAATATTGTAGTCTTGATGATAGGGAAATTTTAGCCCCATGGCTACGGCGGAATGTTATGGCTCAAGGTAAAGAGAGGGGGTGGCAACAAGGCATGGAGAACCGGAACCGGAACCTCGGTTTAGCAAAGCACCGTCAAATTCGGGACAATAAATATAGCGTCTGAGTTCGGATGACTGGTATATAAAACATGTTCCAGAACCTTGTTCTCCAGAGATTGGAAGCCCGACCTGCGGTGTGCCCCGTCATTCATAGTCCTGTGAGATCAAACTATCTGAAGGGGTAATCATCAGCCTCGAGGCGAGGAGACAAATCTCCTAATGTCAAGAACATCAAACTCAACCTGCCAAGAAATCAGTTGACATGATATGCGTGTGAACTGCAGACAAAGTGATGCTGCTGATTGATGGAAATAATCAAGGACTGATCAGCTACTGATCAGCTTTTATTATATTCGTCAAATTTGAATCTGCGACATACGTCTGAGATGAAAGTCGGATCAGAAGGAAACAAGCAACAAAACTTGCTATTGACCTTCCCCAGAATTTTCAAGCATGAGGCCTGGTGGTAAAGATATATTGAAATGAAAAATGAAATTTGTTAGTAGATGAGAAAGGTGCAGGGGTGTTGGAGATGTCGCTATAGTGGCAGGTTTAAAGGAATCAGAAAGAGTAACTGTAATTACAATTGGAGGAGCAGGGCAGTGATGACTCTGGTTTCTTCTGAACCCTCTAGATAGTTCTTCAGGGGTGTGTTTGGCTAATGTCGGGTAGGCAGACTTTGGGTAGATGTAGTAATGAGCTTAGTGGTGCATTGGGAATCTAGGTAGATGTATAACTCGGTTTCCCTCTCAACTCCTGGCCTCTGACAAGATATTAGCAGGCTAGTACATACTCGGATAACATACAATTGGAAATCAATGAAATATATCCTGTCCTTTTTTATTCGATACAGAATCTATCTGTACTTCAAGGCAAACTAAGCACACACTGGATGAACTGATCATAGCTCATTTGTACCCATCCATCCCTATCAGTATCCAACCTTTGGAATGTTTCTGTGAGCTGCCTCACAACAACACACGCACGGACGAAGCGATCGAAGGAAATTCCTGGAGTTGGACGACCAGGCACCGTTGGAGCAGATGCTTTAATGTCTACCACAAGGGTAGACTACAATGAGTTTTCTGACTTCCTTGAAGACAAGTGTATGCGCACCGTATTTCCTTTGGACCATATCAATCATAGGAGGAGAAAGGTTGAAACTGGTGATCTCAGATAAACAACGTAGGTGTAGGTTTAACAAGAACTAACCCAAATTGATGGAGAGCCTGTTGAAGTTCCTGACCATCGATAGAGCCTGATCGGTCACGATCGAAGTGCCTGAACACGCTTTGCCAATCCTATGTCAACGTTAGCCTTTTATTTACCCCTCTAATTGTGATTGAAGTACATTAATATACTTCCAAAGGCCAGTGAACTGTAATGCAATATCAGTTGCACATCCACAGACTTCCTAATTTTCGCCTGCGCACCTCATTGAATCCAATCGTTCCACTCCGATCAGTATCCTGATATGCATCATAAAATTCTATAGCAAAAAGCCAAATACAAAAGAACTCACGAAAATCGTCATCAAAAGTTTCACCGTATCCAGATCAAAAGCTAAACGAGACTCATCAATCTCACTTTACAGTGCACACCAGGTAGAACCCACGAGTCCAATCTCCGTTAATGAGAGCACGTTCTACAAGATACCTCCATAAACTGAATCCAGTCAAACACGACACATGACTCACCAAGCTCTTTGGCTGTGATTGCGCCTGATCTATCAGTATCGACAGCACTAAACCACGACCAAAGTCTGTGTACATCCAAGAAGTTTTCAATGCGCAGGTAAAACAGGCAATGGAATCTACTGACTGAGGATCGGCCCCAGGTGGAGGTCCGCGACTCTGAGGGGCAGCAAAACCCCCTGGATATCCCTGAGATTCTTGATTAGTATCTTAAGCAAACTGAGTTTTTCAACGACGACGAACACCAACACCGCTGTTGTCCCGGGCGAGGGATCCATACCCTCCTCCCCCTCCTACTCCCATTGCCGGGGTACCGTATCTGCCTTGACCACCGTAGCTAGAGTTTCCACCACCGTAGCTAGAGTTGTATCCCTGATTATCGCCAATGTTCAGCTGTCTCATGTACAAGCAAGCAAAAAGCAAAAACACTTACACCACCGCGAGACATTAATGTCACAGTTGTAGAACGGTGCAGTGTATATTTATATCATTGTTGCTGTACTGCGGCTGTTGCGGGATGACGAAATCCGTTTGTAACCTTCCAAAATGGGCGATGAAGATGGTGCAGGGCAGGTTAAGTCAAACGATGTTAATTTAAGATTAAGATACAGGGGTAACGATCCAATAGCATAGGATTAATATAACACAGATGTCGATAAAAGACCAAGTTCAAATCGAACTTGCCGAAAGCCAATTCTCTGTTGAGCATGACTAGGCGCTGGCCACGACGACCGGTGGGTACGGCGATCCTTGTCCGCCATTTCCCTGTTGCGTCCCACCACCGCCTGATGTGGATCCATCGGGCCCCTTCTTCTTCCTCCCATTCCCCGTCCCAACACCTGTGGCACCCTTTTGTTTCTTCACCGGACTAGATGCACTGTTATTCACTGCTCCAGACACCGTCGAAACAGGAGCACCGCCACTTTCTGCACGTGTAGACCCAGCAGCATCCACACCATCTCCGACTGCACTGGCACCAACCACGCCCTTTCCTTTCCTCTTACTTGCTCCACTCGCACCTCCACCTTTCGTGATCTGCCCTAATGGTCCCATCTTGACCTGTGCACTTGAAGGTGTGTCATCAGGTAACGTGAGCTTAGGCATAGATGTCCAATCGATGACAGGCCGTTGAGTTGTTTGTGGCGGCAAGGCAGTCGTTGAGGCGCTAGCTCCAGGTACCACAATAGAATTTGTGGATGGCAAACCTGCTGTTGGTAGCGGTGCTGACGGCACAGGTACAGGCGTGGGCACAGACTTTGCTGATGAAGATCTAGGTAGAAGGGACGGAAGCTGTGAGAGATTTGGCCCCGACAGTGAAGGCACCGCGAGGCTCGGACCTGGCAGTATTGCCATGGGGGCACCAAAAGGTCCAGGTAGTGGAGGGGAAGGTTTTGGAGCAGCTGCAGCGGCGGCGGCCAAAGTGGTAAATCTCCCGGCATAATAATCCTTCAATAAACCGATTTGATCATTTACTTTGTTGGATGCAAGAGGAATAAAAGGTGGAGGTGGTGGGTAAAGTGGTGGTGGTTCATTAGGTTTAGAAGCTACAGGTCCACCCTTGAGTTGGCTTTTCTTGCTTTTAAGGAGTTTCTTGGGTATGGTGAGACTTGACATTCCGAATTCTGCTGCAATACCAAGTTCACGGAGACCAAGATAATCTTCGCCTAACATGTCTGCGAAATCACCACTGCGAAAATAAAGATGAAATATGTGCGCAAGAGAAGAAAGTAACGACATACACTGCCAGAGCACTCGTCTCGTCTTCTTCCTCTTCCATAAACAGGCCTTCGTCCTCCAATGTCTCTCCAGCCGTCTGCATGATATTATCTGAGCCTAAGGTATCCAAAGGAACTGTCTTTGACTCACCGCTTCCCGATAAGCACCAACAATCTTCCTCTCTAGCTCATTCAGCCTCGAAGAGTATCTCTCTACGTCGTCACGGATATATCTCTCCAGATCCTGCACTTTAGAAGTTCCACTCTCAAATAATGTATGTAGTATAATTTCCTATTTGGCATTGAGCAACCCAGATTTATCAAAGGGCTGAAATTCGCAGCTTACCTCGGGCGTCATAGTTCCAGCGTATTTATCAGACAAAAATTTAATCGTCCGACCCACATTAGAAATGTACTCTGCTAAGATACCTGACAGCATGTCCAACGATACCTGCGATGTACCTTTTGAAGTCCAATCAAAAAATGATCACAGATTAACGATGTACACACCTTGGAAGCCAACATGTTCCAAAATCTTCCGATTAGTCCATTGTAAACAACTCCAAGCATTCTTCTCGCCGATATCCACTCCACCATGCCTTACCATCCGTTCTCTCTCCTTTTCTTTCCCTCTCACTTTCACCTTCTGCATGATGGTAAATGGCCGCTCATCCAATTTCTCATTCATAATCTCATCATCTACAGCGGCGTTGATTGCCTCCCCAGTACTGCCTGTTGATATGGACGAATCAAGTATATCAACATCGCCCAATGAAGGTCCCGCCATAGGAAGAACTGAACCGATCCCTCCAGACATGAGAGATGTACCTTCCTCCACTTCTTCATTTGCAACTGTTGTCGTCGCATTCAATGCTGCGAACTTAGCATGCGTATATCGGATTCTCCGCATCGTCTTGATATTCGTGTTCATCATATTCAACAATGCTTTCGGATTCTCGACACGCATAGGTGGTGCTTCGTCCGTTATCGCATCTTGCATCTTCTTTCGCCGCTTCGCTTTAGGTTCACGGTCGGATAATGATGAGTGATCGTCGGAGAGACGACGTTTGGACGAGGATGATACAAGCGAAGAAGATGCGGAGCGTAACACCAAAGATGAAGATGAGGAGGACAAAGAGCGATATTTGACTTCAGAGGATGAAGGACCGAAAGGGATAGGAGGGACGCCATTTGCGAGTAGGGTATCTGATTGTGCTGCAGCCCACCATAGGTCAGACAGTTCCTCTTTGACTTGATCTTGTCCGGGGGATAGAGGAGCAGAGCAGGGTGTCACAAATCGCGCCCGCTTCCGCGGTCGACTATTCGACTCGTCAGGTGATGATCTAGCAAGAAACTTGAGTCATCATATGAGTGTTTACAAGAGATAACGTACAGTTTTCGTTTGTCTCCCATGACTTCGTCAGCTTCTGCCGAATTTTCTTCCTTTGGCACTACAACATCTACCCCATCTTGTCCTCCGTTATTTAGTAGAGAGGAAGGTGCAATGCCTTTTAACCGTCGCATTAACTGCATATTCGGCTTCTTAAAAGCAGCAGCTACCTCTGCGTCAAGCTCGAAGAACATGGCCATGCCCTCAGGTATTCGCGTTATAGCAGCGGATTCCGAGAAGGGTATGTTGAGACTGAACGTGGGCTGTCGGTAGAGTGACGGTGAAGGCCTGATGGTTGCTATTCCCGGTGTACCACCCTTTGCTGACGAATACGACGATGAGCGAGTATGTGTTGAACTGACACCGTTCATTTTTGGTAGCAAGCCAGTGTATTCAGCTCCTAGTTCATACGGGATCGAAGGATCTGTGCGTTCGCGCCGATCGGTAATATGTCTGAGCAAGTGATCTGCCTTAGCTTTGAGGCGTTTAACACACTGTCGGAGCGGGTGATTCTAATTTGGTACCCAATGTTCAGTACTAGCACAACAGGTCGGGAACCCAACATACATCTGATGCGTTGTACGTATAACAATTGGACCAGATGAGCTCAAGATCGTCTTTAAACTCGCGCTTGGACTTGTACTGTTTCTGTTTAACTTTCTTAGACATAGTTTGGAAATCCATCGGATTCAAAATAACTGTTGGATTTCATTCTAGTTTAAAGACATTACACTTGGCAGTAGAACGAACCATCATAATAATCTGGGACTTCCGTTTTCGATACGGGCTTGAGGAACGCTTCTGCATCGCGGTTATCCTGTTAAATGACACCGTGAGTAAGTTCTCGTCGCATACGGTCACTGAGCCACAGACGAGAGGTAAAGACTTTAGGTCGGCAAGAAGACCTTCCAAAGCATCGTAGAAAGCATCTGAAAGCTTGGTGTCGGCGCTTTGCTTCTATAAGGTGGATGTCAGCCACGGTCGAGAGTGAAGTAATAACAAACATACCCGGCCTTCCTTGACGGTGTTGAGGAGGAGGCGAAGGTCAGTTAGTGGCTTTGCATTACTTTCAGTGAGAGTGCGAAGTAGGTTCTAAGCATCAAGTAAGTTTTGGCACTGTTGATGGCGACGGACGACGTACATTCATTCTCCTCACCAACGTCGTACACGACCTCCGAGAAACAACCTCTTTCAGACTCCGACAGCTCCCGGTTTAAGCATGCACAAACATTTCCCCGCTGTTGTCTAACTTATTCTAATTGTTTGGTAAACACTGTGAGTTATTATCTCAGTACATTAACCTGAAAAAGTGTATATTTAATACGCTTTTTGGTCCATAGTACAATTGCATTGACTAAATCTGAATGAATTTATAATAAAATATGTTGAAAAAGCCAAAATGCGGATGTTCATTCTTTGTTCCCGACAGAACTAAGATTTCATTATTTTGACGCCCATGAACCGTTTTCCCTGACCCTTTCACTCGGAATAATGTCAATCAGGCGGAAACATGCCACGGTAGAAAATCAAAACCGAAAAGAACCTCGACCTATGGGTGGATTTATTTGTCCAAGTGAGTTTGAACATAATAGCTATCGTTTCCTGCCGGTTTCTGCTGGATTAATCAACAGGTAAAGATACGGGGAGCCGATGTCAAGCTTCACTCACATTTTGCTTCAACAGATAAATATAGCATCCGTTATAGACGCTGAAGGTATTAAAGCATGACCCAAAAATAAATGCGTCTTGACGTCTTGTAGGAAGTTGATTATCAAGGCGGCCAGCAATGATCAACCGCTGATCGACATGCAGGGCCAATCCTTCTCCAAGGGGATGCCAGACGACACCTGGATCGCGATCAACCCACATTTTAGAAAAAGGATCACTATGATCAAGGGGCTTAACAGTCTCCTTCTGCAAATATCAATAATTGTATGTCACCCATACTCATAATGTCATCCTATCGTGGATTGATGGACTAAAAAAAATGGAAGATCATTCGAGGAGAACCTTCTCTTACAATGTCGTTGTAGTCTATTTCCTTGTAAAAACGGACAGCAAGGTGTCCCAAGCCGCCAAGACTGACAGCTCCAACACCCTTTCCTAGTCTTACCTTATTTAACGGCATATGTTCACTTAGCGCTGTTTGGTATTAGGGCCGAAGATGTGGTGACTCCTGCTCACAATACTGAGCTGTGTCCTCTAACTTGAACCCAGGATGGAAAATGCTCGTGAGCACAAATGGCGGTCAAATATCTACCTTGTACTCGCGTACTCTGCAAGTGACTCACCTTTTGTCAGAATAATAACATGAACCTCCTTGTACACATCTTACTGCTGCTCATTGCCACATCAGCACTTGTCGCAGGGCAGCTGGTCTGTAGTCCATGAAACATCAGTATATGCGCATAGCGCTGGAATCCTGGGATAAATGGCCTTGGAACTTGGACCCGTGATGAGCAAGGAGAGAGCTACAGCATGTAGACATGAACTTATTCAGAGGTCCTAAAGCAGAGACTGCTAGTTCCATCTGCTCAACTGCCAAATGCTAATGCCAATCTATCGTTGACGTCGACTTGGTCTGAATTGGGCTGCAACGTACCGGCGGTTCCACCGAGCTCTCATATGGGATAGCAACAAACCTTGGATCCGCAAAAAAGCAATCATCATTCGTCCTAATACATATCTGGAAAACATGAACATCAATCTGTTCATCACCATTCAACGATACTCAAACTCGGAAGAATCACCGCTACATAGTACAAATTCATTTTCCATTCAAAGTTCATTGGCTCGGGAGGTTCGGAAGCGGGAAATCTTTCTCCATGTGCTCCCTCTAAGACAGTCCATCAAAAACTCTCATCCACTCGTCAACTAGAAGAAATACTCACATAATGCCGAAAATGATACTTCCTCCCAATTTGCGTAATCTCCTCAACATCGGCCTCTGTCAACAGTTGTGGTAACGCGGCTAGTTCACCTAACCATTGCATTCGCGCTGGATTTCCACTAGCCGTAACTGCGACAGCACCCATTGCACGGGTCCATAACAAGAGTACAGTTGCTTCATCGATCGGCTTTCCCGTCTTTTGGGAGACTTTCGCAGCGATGGCCGAGAGAACAGGTTTGAGTGGGCCACCAGTTGGGTGTCGCAAAAGCGGTGTGAGAGCGCCGTATGACTCGGTGACAATTCCATGTTGTTTCTGCATCTCCAAAACAGGCGCAAGATGGGTCAAGACATAGGGATGGAACTCGAGCTGAAAATCTGATCAGACACAAAACTTTTTATTTTTTCTAAAAGGTACGTCTCATCACCTGATTAACGACCGGTTTATATTTCGCTCCGTCAAGAACAGCCTCCAAGTCCTGAGGTCGGAAATTACTGACACCAATACTTTTCAGTTTTCCCTCATCCTTGAGACCTTCAAGGATCTGCCACATTTGCTTCAACTCTCCAGGTGCCGCTACGAAAGGATTATGGATCAAGAAGAGATCCGGGACGAATCCAAGTTTCTGCAAAGAACCATCGACACGAGCACGGATTTCATCTAATGAAATCGATTGATCATCAACGTCCTGAGAAACTTTCCGATCGAGAAAAGCTGATCAGACAAATGAAAGACCCCCTTCGAAGTCCGTATAGACGCACGCTTCGATGTCACGTAGACTTTATCCTTGGGCACCCCAGCTCGCTTCATCGATTCGCCTGTTTCACGTTCGGTTTTATATTGTTGCGCGGTATCGATATGGTTGAGCCCATGCTGCAAAGCAAGTTTCCCTTTCTCGATGGCATCTTCGCTCCCGCCGACAGCTGTTCCATTGCCCCAAGAAAGCCAGGAAATCGATGTCCCATCAAGTAGGTCAAATGAATGGATCGTCATGGCGTTACGGCAAGCTGTAGATCGAGAACAGAACTAAACCGATGAAGATCCAACGGTGATCTCTTATGTACGCCTGAGTTACATCATCCCACGACTTCTTTCAATGTATGGCCGTATCTGGCAAGTGGACTTGCCATCACAAATATTGGTACTCGAAAATTGAGTATTTCCTGAAAAAAATTATAATCGATCTATAGCTCCTTTTATCTTCTGTTGAAAGGTAGAGAGAATATATATATACCTCGAGTTCTCTTCAATTGTACTACGAAATTGGCAGCGTGAAGTTGATCATTAGCCTAATCTTAGAATGATTTCCCCTTTAAACATTTATGAGGTCATTTCCTTGGAGAATCAAAGAACAATGATTAGGATTTCTAACCCAAAGTGCAGTGTGAACAATATGATTCGCGGTAGGGATTTTCTTTAAGAGGAAATCTGTTTCTGACAACTAAAAGCCATCATGAGGAAACAAATATATATTTTGCATAAATATGATGAGGGGCTTCTGTGAGTGTATGGATAACGGTTTATGTTACATGCATAAAGGCAGAAAAGCTATAGATCAAGAGTCCCAACAAACCAAAAAATAATCTATGAAAAAAAAACAGGTACGTATAGAGGAAGCGAAAAACGATAGACATGATAGCAAATCAAAGCTTGTAACATCACTAGAACAGCTAAAGCACTGTTTGTTTTTTTGTAAATAAAAGTCCAAAGATCTGAAGTTGGGGGCTAGTAGTCGTTCACCAGGGACATGGGCATCGCGACCATTATCGAATCAATCGGCCATAGTCCAAAGCACTATCCCTCGTTTTCGACACCCACTGTCCAACTACACTCGAAGCACCATTTCCCATTATCCCAACCTTTTCCCTCTCCTTTCTTGATGGAAAAGCATTCCAAAATCTCAACGTCTCGTCACCAGCACCAGTCACTATTGTTTCTCCGTCAGGACTCATAGCAAGGTATAAGACACGATTTGTATGTCCAGTGAGGGATGCCACCATATTAAGACTCGGGTACTTCCAGATACAGATCTGGTTTTGGGCGGTTGTGGAGGAGAAGCCATGGGTAGATACAAGCTCATGTGACGTCATTGACCAGATGAGGTTACAGACCTAAAAAGGATGCTGTTAATGAGTATTGTCCAAAGAAAATACGGGCATTCACTGACTTGAGATCCTGTATCAAGCTCGTTGAGCATAGTCCCATTGCTGACATTCCAGAATCGAATATGTTTATCTTGCGTTCCACCACCCGTTGCCAGCAGGCCAGCAATATGGGGGTCCCATGCGAGTGCTTTAACAGCGGCAGTGTGTTCGTGGAACTTCCACAATGGCGTATCCCCGGGTCCATCATCACCACTACTCGTACTACCGGCTCCCCTTAGGACCATTCCAGCTGACCGACCCGCAGCCGAGCTCCGTCTCGACCCACGGAGGTCCCATATACACACTTTATTATCGTTTCCCCCACTTGCTAGTGTTGCAGAATATACGCCAGCATCTCCACTCCACTTCAGCCCACAAACTTCTTGTCGATGGCCTGTACATCGTTTGAAGGGGCGCGTCTCTGAATCGCGGACGTCGCGGTGATGTACCAGACGGTCGCGCGAGCCTGATGATAACACGAAGGAGTTCCATGCAAGTGCTCCTATTCGCTGTTGATGCGCATGCTGATACGTGCGTTGTAATTGTAGAGTACTGGCATCATAGATATGCAATCGTCCTGCAAGTGTACCGACAGCTAGAGTTGTACCCTATGAGAGATGAAATCCTGTGAAGCTCTCAAACAGACAAAAATGGATTTACCTTTTGTACCCACGACACAGAACTTATCGTATCATTTGATTCAACCAAGTCACAAAGCTTAGATACCTGCGCATTATGTGCTGTCCATAGATAGACGCACGAGCCCAGTCCTACCCCGAGCGCGTTTGTATTCGACCAGTCGACGAGATTGAGGTAAAAGTCATCTGCAAGCTCTGGGGCATCCAGCACTCGATATGGAGTCTTGCAGACGCTCCTTAGTTGCCGACGAGGACTTTCAAGGAGTTGGCGGCTCTCAGCACGGACAGGGCTCATGGAATAAGCTTCATCTGTTGGGGTATCAAGACGTCGGGACGGCGTGCTTGGGTTGGATGCTGAAGGCGAGTTGTAGGTAAAAAGGCGGCGTCGTTTAGGGGTAGATGGGGTACCATTGGATGATACAGGAATGGGTCGTGTAGGGGAGTGTGGTCGGCGAGGAGAAGGAGGGGTGACTTCAGTGTGTAGGATGGAGTTGAATATTGCATTAGCTTGTTCTGTAATAGAATGAATGGCGACACGAATGAGCTCGACCGGCGACTCGTACCTTTGAGTGCGTCAGATTCTGAGGGGATTGTCCTGTTCTTAGAAGGAGTAGAAGGACCTGCTTCGTCGATGAGATGATAACTGGTTCTCATATCTCCAACATCGCGGGATGGGACGAATCTGTCGCCGTACTCTCTGTTTGACGGCCGACTCGTAGGTATAGATATGTCAGCAGGTGTTTCTGGGCCAGTGCTGCTGTCGCTGGTGTGGGTCCGGGAGTCCAGGGAGGGTGTTGAAAATCCAAATATTGGATGCAACCGCTGCTTTCGTCGTCGAGAAGTTTCCTCCGAGTCCTGCTGTGAGGCACGCAGACGTTTTCCAAAGGGGGAGTTCTTGAGTCCAGACATTGTTTTTTTGCAAGTTGAAGCACAGTAAAAAAAAACTCTGACGGTTAATATGTCCTGCTGTGCAATCCTATGGACGGTCACTAGTAGTTGTGTGTTGACACGACTCTGCACAGAGTCAGGCACTAGGAGGCAAAAGACAGTGGAGGCGAAAGCAAGATCAACCTCCAAAATCTGAACACATGCCTTTCGGAGAAATGTTTTTCTCACGCCTATATGAGAGCCATCTCAAGCAAGAGACCCTAATCCCATCTCACATCCTATACTAAAAGTCTTGTGCCAAGTATCTCTCTAGTTTTACAAGTTGACTTGGCCTTGAAATTGGTTTAACCGTAGAACCTGCATACACAGTACATGCCTGCTCCCTGTCGTCCGCAATGACAATCTCATATGCATCGATATCACAAGCTCTCGTAGAAAATGGGAAAAGCTTTGAGGTATAATGCCTCTACCGCTCAGGCTGAGCTTGTCTTCCACTCTCGGTTATAGGAGGTCCGAGTAGATGACTACATCCAATCATACATGGCCAACGGGCGCCCGCCTCAAGCCGTCATACAATTCCCAACCGGGGACAAGGAGCGACTAGCACTTGGTCTCCTGCCCTTATTCAAGCCGATAAGAGGATGTGACCTCGTCTTAGCTGATCGACCGAAAGACAGACCGTTTAATTTCTTTAATCCACGAAAGACTGATCCTGCAGATATCCCAGCGACTCAGGATTTCAGTGGTGAAGAGATGGGGACTGAGACGTTTCTCACCATCTGTTACTCAGAGCCGTACACCTGGTTTAGTCCAGAGGTACGTTTCCCCTCCACCCACCCTTCCTGCATGATGCTGAATTTTAGACCTAGGAACTACGGTATTATGCCTATCAAAAAGGACACAAGTTTCCTCCGCTCGATAATCTACAAAGTATCACTACCAAACCTGAATTCGCTCAACACAGTTTCGAGGTGCGTGTTTCATATCCTACACCAATTACCCTTTGAAGCGGTGAGATGTCGGTTTTCCCCCTCCAGGAGTTGCGTGTGGTGTATATGCTAGCAGGTCGTGAGCTCAACTCTGCCGAGATCACCACCGCAATGGTAGCTTCACGGATGCCATCTTCGTAGGCTGTGAATCTGAACGGACGACCCATTCTAGGTCCTACATGCCTGGTAGGGTTTACTGCGCAAATCTCTCATCAGTGGAAGGGGTCAGGTCAATGCTTCTGCTAATCCACCAACATCGACTAAGCTATTTCAGTTTGATTATAGGGATTGGATAACCGCTTTAGCTAAGGCGCTTGATACAGAACTGATCCTTCTAGGGCAGTCAATTGTTGTGCACCATCCACGGTCATGACTACCTTGTCGCTTTCAGTCACAGTATCTATTCAGAAGGGGGTTTTTTCAGTCGTGATAAACTACCACCTACTATTGTCAGTAACTTCATCGGTTGTGTTTACTTGGCTTTTTCCTTGGGATTTATGTATCATGAAAGTGAATACTGCCATACCGAAGCAAGACGATAATAAATAAGATTAGATTTCCTCCGACATCATAGTAAAACATGATTTTTTGAAGTTTTATGCTGCTCGTTGAGTGGAATGATACAATCAAGGTAACGTGAGGATCAGTCAAACCCCAATTTGTACTGCACTACACTTGAATTTTACTTAGGCATCTTCTCTCTCGACTAAGCCACGTTGACTGACTCTATAGTTCAATACAACAGGTTTGCATTCTTGGCTACGATTTCTTGATACAACTCATTAAGATGGAAATGGGATGAGACTATAGGATGCAAGACAGGTCCTAATAAATATGGAAGAAGAACTCGACTCCAAGGTATAATTGAGACACATCGAGAAACAGGTGAGGAAGAAGAGAGAACAAAAGTTGATAACAGCAGCGATGATACCCAAACCGAGATACTCATGACGACCTTACGTTCGAGAAGGATGCTAAGACAACAAGTTCCATGGCATCCTCCTCTTCCTGGTCATCATCATCAATATCAACCTCATTGTCGTCATCACCATCATCGTCCTGATTAACCAAAATGTTTATTTGAAAAACTTAATGGAGGGATTACCAACTTAATTCGACTGAAAAATACTTGCAGAACAATTAGAAGATTTATTCACTGATGAAAGAAAAGTCTTGAAGACGATTGTAAGATAAAATACTTCCACCTCTTCTCCAAACCTGGTATCGTGGTTGACGATGATGAAGCATTAAGAGGCATATGGATCCAACTTCTTCCTATCCGAATACACCGCTACGTGTTTCCATTGACCAGTATGCAATGCATTTAAAGAAGAAAAAAGGTACTTTGTCGTCGTCATTGTGGGGTTATTTGATCTGTAGATCATTTACTGTGATGACA
>Ga0153993_100238_pt1 | contig 20174 bp, 16 predicted proteins | sample TSNC077MetaG_FD_104706 | JGI IMG/M metagenome (GOLD analysis project Ga0153993, IMG submission 104706) | Attine ant fungus gardens microbial communities from North Carolina, USA - TSNC077 MetaG | ecosystem: Host-associated > Fungi > Mycelium > Unclassified | place: USA: North Carolina, Lumber...
GACCGCATCGTCCAGCCCGAGAACCACGCGAGCTGCGTTACGTCCCTGATCGAAGAGGGACTGGCGAACTGTGGTCAAGCCGGCGTCCGATGCAGCTGTTGTGTCGTCCCATCCGACGACTGCGACATCATCGGGCAGCGCGAGGCCGAGTTCACGGATCGCGTCCAGTGCCCCCAGAGCCAGTTCGTCGCTCATCGCCAGGATGACATCGGGCCTTCGGCTCACGGGAACGTCGAGTAGGGACCGAGCCATCCGAGACCCTTCGCTCCGCTCGTTGACGGTGACGACCCCCACCCGCACCGAGGACCACTCGAGGCCGGCGTTGCGGACGCCGCGTTCGTAGCCCTCGAGCCGATGGCGGGACACCGGAAACAACGCTTCACCTGGATCCACGTCCATCCGAATCTCGGACCGACGCTCACGATCCCACGGAAGGCTGATCACCACAGGCCGCTGCGCCCCCGACAACCCGACCGCCGCGATCGCAACGGCGCCGGCAACATCGTCCATCCCGACGAGATCCACACCCTCGTGCAGGGGCCCACCCTGGATGCATGCGGGTTTTCCGGTGCCGACGATCGCGTCGAGGATGGGATCGTCGAAGACGGTGGTCCAGACGACAAAGCCGTCTACTGCTGCGTCGCGAACTCTGTCGACGTCTCCAGGTTTCCCCGAGTTCGGCAGCATCATCAACCCGGCGTTCGCATCCAGGCACGCTTCGGCGACTCCCGAGAGAAACCGCCGGGCTACTGCGTCTTCGAAGGCGTAAGTCAGCTTCTCGCTGAAGACGACCGCAATGTTGTTGAATTTCCCGCTACGCAAGGACTGCGCCGCCCGGTTGGGGCCCGCGTACTCGAGTTCTTCAGCAGCCGCGAACACCTTGGCCCGCGTTGACTCCGACACGCGCTCGGGCTGTGCGAAGGAGTACGACACCGACATCACCGACACCCCTGCGGCCTTGGCGACGTCGGCCATCGTCGGTCGACTCGAACGCTGCGCACGTGTGGCCATGAGCATCAGCATAGCGAGTGCAAAATATCCATTGCGCAGGTGTGTATCGATACATGTATCGTTACACAACATGACCGCTCGACTGCCCAAGGCAACCACGATCCGGCTGATGACCCTGGCCGGAGCAGCCTTCGCCTACGTGACGGCCGAAATGCTCCCCGTCGGACTGCTCAGCGAAATCTCGACGGACCTCGACGTCACCGAAGGGCGTGTCGGCCTACTGCTGACCTTCTACGCATACGGTGTCGCGGCCTTGACTCTTCCGCTGATCGGAGCGGTCAAAACCTGGCCGCGCCGACGCGTCGTCGTTCTGACGGTGGCCACCCTCGCGGTGTCGCAACTGGTCGCAGCGTGCGCCGTCAACTATCCGATGCTGGTGATCGGACGATTGCTCTGCGCTGCGACGCACGGAGTGTTCTGGGCTGTCGTTGCACCGGTCGCAGCCACCCTGGTTCCACGCGGACAACAGGGCAAGGCAATCGCGATGGTGTATGCCGGAACGTCTCTCGCTTTTGTTCTCGGGGGTCCACTTTCCTCGGCGATCGGCCAATCCTGGGGTTGGCGAACTGCGTCGGCGGCAATCGGTGTGGTGGCAGTGATCATCGCTTTCTCGCTGCATCGTGCGCTGCCTGAGATGCCGGTCGACCAGCGCCATCGGAACAAGCGAGACAAACCGAAACCGACACCGGAGATGCGACGGGCACTCGCCGTCATCTGCGCGGCAACGCTGTTCGCCGCCCTGGGACAGTTTGCGTCGTACACGTTCTTCACGCTTCTGGTGGAGGAAAGCCTCGGCTCGTCCGGTGGCATCCGTACCGCGATGCTTCTGGTGTACGGCGCAGCGGGCGCCGTCGGAGTGTGGGTCGCGGGCAAGTACTACGACCGCCGACCGCGCCTCTTCACGCTCATCTCGATCGCGACGGTGGCCGGCGCGCTGGCCATTTTCTGGCTCCTGGCGCCGTCGATGGGAGCGTTCGCCGTCGTCGCCACGATCTTGTGGGGCGCGGCGTTCACCACCGTTCCGATCTGCCTCCAGTCCTCGGTTCTGCGCGCCGTCCCGATCGGGACCGACCGCGCGTCCGCCATCTACGTCGTCGTGTTCCAGATCGCGATTGCAACCGGCGCGCTGCTCGGTGCGGCCGTCGTAGACAGTGGTGGGCTCTCACATCTGGCGGGCATCGGGGTCGCCTTGATGATCGGTTCCTTGGTGATAGTCGGGTTCGGGCGACGCGCGTTTCCCCAGGAACCGGAACGGTCTACTCACTCCCCCACCGACGCGCCCGCGGGCCTCGCGTCGTAGATCAGGGTGTATCGCCAGAACAGTCGTCTCCTGATCCTGCTCCCTGGCAAACACGACGCGGCCGCGCGCCGGACGTCAGCCATCGACTCACCCGGGTCAGCGGTGGGAGCCGTCATCGCCTTCAGCGACTCGGAGGCAACCCGTCGATGCTTGACGACGCCGACGACGGGATTGCAGACGGTCGCCAACACCGACAGGAGCCCGTCGGTGGCTGTGGTCGATCGATAACACCCGACTACGACGAGCCGGCCGCCCGGTTCGAGCAGGCCGCGCAGCCGCTTCATCGATTCGTCGAGTGGAAGATGGTGCAGCGCCGCGACGACCGTGATCGCGTCGTACTTCGCCTCGGATGCAAAGTCCTCGATCCGCCGTGCTTCGATGATCACGTTCTCGTCGTGGACAAACCTTGCCCGCACGTCGGCCGAGGTCGTGGGGTCGGGTTCCACACCGACCACCACGCCGAACCGCCGACGCAAGAGTTCGATCAGATTGCCCGTCCCGCACCCCACGTCGAGAGCACGAGCGGACCTGACCCCGCGCAGATTACGTAGAATCCATCGGCCGTAGTGATCGTTGTGACTCCAGGGATGGCGTCGGTTGAAACCGTCCAAGCGAGCGATCACACCCATACCCGACGGTATCAATCCGAGCCCCGGCACCGGCCGTCACAACCGCGGGTCGACCGGCTCCGATTCGAGAGCCAACACCGCGAACACGGCCTGGTGCGCTCGCCACAAGGGTTCACGGTCGACGAGCCTGGAGACTGCCTCCATGCCGAGCGCGTACTCGCGCAGCGCCATCGACTGCTTGTGCCCGAGGTTGCGATTGCGTAGCCGAGCAAGCGTCGACGGTTCGAGGTAGTCGGCACCGTAGATCAATCGCAGGTACTCCCGGCCGCGAACCTTGATGCCTGGTTGTACCTTCGCGTTGTACCCCCGCGGTCCGTGGATCTGATTCGCCAGAGGTTTGACGACCATCCCCTCACCACCGTCAGCGGTCAGCGACTCCCACCACTTCGTCGCTTCGGACACCGAGTCCTCGGAACCGAGATCGACTACCAGTCGACGCGTGGTGGTAAATCGATTCGGGTCGGCCGCGGCCAGGCGGTCCGAAATACCGAGGTGCCATTCGTGATCCCGTTCCCCGTACGACTGGCCCTCGGTCGCAAGAATCTGGAAGGGCGCGATGGTGACGCCGTCCAGTCCGTTCGTCGGCCACACGTACCGTCGGTAGGCCTCACCGAAGCGGTCGATACTGACAGCCCGAACAGTTGTCTGTTCGAACATTTCCGCCACGTCCAGGCCCCGCGAACCTGCCTGCGCTAACACGGCCTCGCGAGCGGCGAGGTCTGATCGCCCTGCCGCCGCGACCGACGCGTACTGCGAGCGCAGCAGACCCTCCGCTTTGACGTTCCACGGCAACAGTTCGCAGTCGAGGAGCAGCCAGTCGGTGCCCAACTCTTCCCACAACCCCGCTGCGGTGACTGCGGCGGCGATGTCGTCGATCAACTGCTGAGTCAGGCCGTCGCCGAAGAACTGACGGCCGGTGCGGGTGTGCACCATCCCGGTGAGCGAATCCGGTGCGTCGAAGCGGGACTGAGCAACCGATCGATCACGGCACACGAGCACAACTGCCCGCGAACCCATGTGCTTCTCTTCGCAGATCACTGTTCCGATTCCGCCGGCCCGGTATGCGTCGAACGCGGTCGACGGGTGTTCCAGATAGTCGTCGGATTGGGCCGTCGCGCAGGGCGCCATGGTCGGCGGTAGGTACCGCAGCCATTGCGGGGCGACCGCGAATCGGCTCATCACTTCCAAGGCGCCGGCGGCGTTGTCGGTGCGAACGGACACTCTCCCTCGCAGTTCGGTGTCGACGCCGGTCGTTTCCAGGACGTCGGCCAGATCGAGCACATCCGGATCGCGAGTCAGCGCAGCCAGCGGCACCACCGGCTCGTACCAAACCCGCTCCGCCGGAACCGACACGATCTCTCGTTCCGGGTATCGAAGAGCGGTGAGGGATCCACCGAAGACGCACCCGGTATCGAGGCACGCGGTGTTGTTGATCCATTCCACCTCGAGCACCGGCGTGTGACCGTAGAGGACCATGGCTGATCCTCGGTAGTCCTGCGCCCACGGGTATCGAACAGGCAAGCCGAATTCGTCAGTCTCACCGGTGGTTTCACCGTAGAGCGCAAAGCTTCGCACCCGGCCGGACGCCCTGTTGTGGTAGTCCTCCTTGAGACCGGCGTGTGCGACGACGAGTTTGCCGTCGTCCAGGACGAGGTGCGCCACGAGGCCGTCGCAGAAGTCGACGACGCTTTCGCGGAACTCCGCCGACTCGGCGGCAAGCTGCTCGAGCGTCTCGGCCAGTCCGTGACTGGCCGTGACCTTCTTACCCCGAAGCGCTTTGACGAGTTTGTTTTCGTGGTTACCCGGAACTGCTATCGCATGACCCGCCGCGACCATCCCCATGACCAGACGCAGCACACCGACCGAGTCCGGTCCCCGATCCACGTAGTCCCCGAGGAAGACGGCAGTTCGCCCGTCCGGCGGCACGGCATCGACAGCGCGGCCATCCGTCCCGTAGTCGAGGGTGTAGCCGAGTTTCACGAGGAGCGACTCGAGCTCACTTCGACATCCGTGGATGTCGCCGATGACGTCGAACGGGCCATGCTCGACACGCAGATCGCTGCGCAGCGGGTGGCGCGAGAATGTGGCTTCGGAAACCTCGTCCTCACCTCTGAGGATGTGAACCGAACGGAAACCTTCCTTACCCAAACCTCGGAGCGAGCGAGTCAACTGTTGGTGCTGGCGGCGAATGACGTCGCGTCCGAACGTCCGATCAGAGCGAGCGTCGTTTCGTGCCGAACACACCGATTCCGGAACATCGAGCACGACTGCCACCGGCAGTATGTCGTGCTCGCGTGCCAACGCAACGAGCCGCTTGCGCGCAGCGGGCTGGACGTTGGTCGCGTCGACAACCGTGAGACGTCCGCGTCGCAGACGCTTGGCTGCGACGAACTCCAGCACTTCGAACGCGTCGGACGTCGATTCCTGTGAGTTCGGATCGTCACTGACCCACCCGCGGAAGGTGTCACTCGAGAGAGTTTCGAAGTCACCGAAGTGACGCGCCGCGAAGGTCGACTTTCCCGAGCCACTGACACCGATGAGTACTACAAGAGCGAGGTCTGGAATCTCGTACACCGTCATGACGTTCGTGCCTCCTTCGTGAAGATCGCCATCTGCGTCGGCCCGCCGAGGGCCGGATCGATGGCTCCGACGAATTCGAACTCCACGGAATACCCGTGGGCTCGGGCCGTTTCGGTGGCCCAGTCGCCGAATTGGGTTCGGGAGAACTCGAACCTGTGGTCCGGGTGCCTGAACTCTCCCTCCGCCAACGCCGGATACAGCACGTTGTAGTCGGCATTCGGAGTTGTCATCAGCACGTACTGCGGTGCTGCGTCCACGAAGACCGATCTGACCAGGGCAGGCAACCGCGCAGCATCGACGTGCTCGATCACTTCCATGAGCACGGCTGCGTCGAAGCCTTTCATCCGTGCATCGCGGTAAGTCGCCGACGACTGCATCAAAGACACCCGTTCACGCTGGACGTCGGACATTTCGGTGAACTTCAATCTCCGCTGCGCACGCGTCAGTTCGCGCGCGCTCACGTCGACCCCGACAAGTTTGTCGAATCGAGCGTGCGGCATCAGTGCCTCGATCAGTTTCCCTTCGCCGCAACCGATGTCGACGATCGTTCGCACGGGCAGTCGCTCAAGCGTCGCCGACACTGCGTCGATGCGAAGCCTCGCCAGCGGCGGATCTGGTCGCGGTACTTCGATCTGCGCCTCGGCTTGTTCGGGAATCAGTCGATCGACAACCGATTCGACCAGGTCGCGTCGACGAGCCAGGTAGCGGGACATGATCAGCGCGGAATCCGGATGCGACGCCAACCACTCTCCAGCGACGCGGATCAATTTGTCTGCCTCGTCGGGTCCCACCCAGTAGTGCTTCACGTCATCGAGGACCGGCAACAGCACGTAGAGGTGCCGCAGGGCGCTCTGCACCGTGTGTTCCCCGGTGAGCGTCAGCGATACGAAGTCGGAGTTTCCCCACGTCGGCAGGTGCGGATCAAGCTGCACCGGTATCGCGGTTACATCCCAGCCCAGCGGCTCGAACAGCCGACGAGGCAAATCCGCATCGCCGCCACACGGAACCACCGGAATCGAGACGGTCAACGCGAGTTCGGCTCCGACGAGTTCCGGGTGTGACTTGCACGTTCCCGTCAACGCGGTGCGAAACAGCTTCGACAGGGCAACCGAGAGGATGGACGACGCCGCATACGGCCGATCGTTGACGTACTCCCCCAGCGAAAAGTTGTCGCCACTCTTGCCGCGTCGATACCTACTCTGCACAAGTTCGATGGGGTCGACGTCCACAATCACTGCCACAGTTGTCTTCTCGGCCGAGGACTCCGGGTACAGAACCGTGGCGGTGCCGATCGCCAAGTCGAAGCTTTGCACGCGGTCGGGATGTTTGTGCAGCAGGTAGCTCAACGCGGTCGCATCAGGAGTCTGCGAGGTCGGGGTGGACGTCAGTGTGAGTAGCACCAGGCGAATGTAGCCCGGCAAACGTCCGGGGCGCCTCCGATTTACGCGCCCACGGCCGTCAGAACAAGGTAAGAGCTGCTCCCGCACCCACCAGTTCCCGAGGCGCCTCGCGCGATTCGATGCCGGCTGCACTGACGTCTCGATGCTCCGAGCGACCACCCAACCCATGACGCTCGACCAATGGCTCGACACGGCTTGCAAGCCAGCGCTTGTACTCGGGCGTGACATACGCACCCCGCCCGTACAGCTCGCGGTAGCGACGGATGAGCGCCGGGTGTTCCTGAGCAAGCCAATTCATGAACCAACCCCGAGTACTCCCGCGCAGGTGCATCGGAAAGACCGTCACGCTGCTCGCGCCTGCCTCCGACAGTGCCTCGAACAGACCGTCGAGGTGACTGGTGGAATCGGTGAGGAACGGAATGACCGGCGCCACCATGACATTGCACGAGAATCCGGCATCGGTGATGGCGCGGATCATCTCGAGACGCGCCCGCGGCGACGGGGTACCAGGCTCGATCTGCTTCTGAAGGGCTGCGTCGTTGATCGCCAACGACACTCCGATTCCGACGTCGACCTGCGCCGCCGCCATTTTCAACAGCGGCAGATCCCGTCGGAGCAGAGTTCCCTTCGTCAAGATCGAGAAGGGAGTTCCCGATTCGGTCAACGCGCGAATGATGCCGGGCATCAAGCGGTATCGGCCCTCGGCTCGCTGATAGGGATCTGTGTTGGTGCCCAGTGCCACCGCCTCCCGTTTCCAGGACTTTCGCGCCAACTCCTTGCGGAGCACCGCGGCGATGTTCGTCTTCACGACCACTTGGGAGTCGAAATCCGCGCCGGCGTCGAGGTCGAGATACTCGTGACTCGGTCTCGCGAAGCAATATCGGCATGCGTGCGAGCAACCACGAAAAGCGTTGACGGTGAAGCTGAACGGCAACGTCGACTCTTCGGGCATCTTGTTGAGCGCGCTCTTGCAGAGCACCTCGTGAAACGTGATTCCCTCGAACTCGGGAGTCTGCACGGAGCGCACCAACCCGGCCCGTTCGAGTCCGGGTAGTGCTCCGTCATCTGCATCCAATGCCTGACCCGACCACCTCATGGCCCCAAGTCGAACACTTGTTCTAAGCTATGTCAAGATGAAGCGAATAGCCGACCGTGCCTCACCACGGCCGGTGAGTTGTTGGCACAATTCCTCGCATGTCGAACACAAGCACGCCGAACAGAATCAACATTTCGTCCGGTTCCGAATGGGAACCGAAGATCGGTTACTCCCGCGCCGTGCGCATCGGTAACCAGATCGCAGTCTCCGGCACCACCGCTCCTGGTGAGACCCTCACCGATCAGACCCGCGCAGCGCTCGAAACCATCAAGGCAGCACTGGCTGAGGCAGGCGCCACCCTCGGCGACGTCATCCGCACTCGCATGTACCTTCGCGACATGACGCAGTGGGAGCAGGCCGCTCTCGCCCACGGCGAAGTGTTCGGCGAAATTCGTCCCGCCACCACGATCCTCGAGGTCAGCTCGCTGATCGACCCCGCTCTGCTCATCGAGATCGAGGCCGACGCGGTTATCAGCTGATCGCCAATCCGGACATTTGCGAAAGTGGGCGCCTAGTCTGAGCCGATGACACCGATGCGGCTGTATCCGTTGACGCTCGCGCTCGGCATCACCGTCACTTTCCTCGCGTCCACCTTCCTCTCGCCGGGCTCTGCACTCGCAGATCCGGGCGAGAGTCTTTCGACGGCCTGTGGCAGCCCGCTGAGCAATGCCGAGGTGGATCGGGTTGCCGAACTCAGTGACGTCACGACGCTGACCGGCGCTGGACTATCGCGTCTCGAGACCGCTGTCGAACGTCATCGGGAGATCACGTCGATCCTCGTCTCACACCATGATTGGCGAGGCTTGTTCTCCGTCGGCCTCGACGCTGTGGAGCACGAGGCGGTGATGCCGCTGCAGCGAGACCCTGCGGCCTTCGACGATGACGAGTGGGCCCATTCGGTCAGCTACGAATTGCTGCGCAGGTACCTGGTGAACGTCCATGCGGAGTTCACCGGCACTCCCACCGATCCGGCGTGGAGCAACTACTTCGCCCTGACGCGTCAGTGCGACGCCAGTCCGGCACGAGTCGCCATGGCCGGCTACAACGCCCATCTCACCGTCGACCTCGCTCACGCCGTCGCCACATCCGGAACCACTGCGGAGGATGTCCCCGATTTCTACAAGATCGTCGATTCCATTGCCGTCAAGGGTGGTTCGATCGTGACCCTCACCAAGGCCGAGTACGACGCCGATCTCGGGCCGCTCTGGCGGTTCTACTTCGTCGGCGAAGGACTCGACCGATTGGCCGGAAACTCGCAGCCCTCGGAACTACTGCTCCGCGCCGCCGACAGCGGATACAACACCATCACACTGGCCAACGGGTTCGCCCTCCAGAATCCGCAGACACGTCCCGGCGCAGAACAGGAGATCGACGCGCTCTGGCGTACTACAGATTCCGCTCTCGACGTACTCTCGCGACTCGGTGGTCTCTGACATCTCCCCCTCCGCTGCCTGAAACGGACACACCTGCGACAATGACCCCATGACGGGGCACTCGGCGGGGCAAGGCATGCAGAGTCCCGCCATGCGCCGGGTGCGAGACCTGTTGCGCGGGCCCGCAATTGTCTGCGACGGCCGGGCAACCATCCGCGATGCCGCCAAGTTGATGACCGATGCGGGCCGCCGCGCTGTTGTGATCCCGACGGAGACAACCGGTTTCGGAATCTTCACCGAAGGTGACCTACGTGCTCGCGTGGTAGTCGGTGGTATCGACAGCAACCAGCCGGTATCAACGGTGATGACGCCGTCAGCAGTGACAGTCGATCCGGATCGACTGGGCGCCGACGCCGTGACCGACATGCTCGAGTACGGATTGCGCCATCTCCCGGTCGTGACCGAGGCAGGCGCACTGATGGGTGTGCTCGAACTCAGCGACCTCCTGACTTCGGCCACCAATCAGGGTTTCGAACTGCGCGCAGCGCTCGCCACGGCACAGGACGACTCCCACCTCATCGAAACAGCCCGCGCGGTCCCTGTTCTGGTGGCGGAATTGGTGGCGTCACGGGTCTCACCGCTCGACATCGGTGCGACGCTGGCGGTGCTGATCGACGTGACGGTCAGGCGAGCCATCGAATTGGTCGTGGGCGGAGACGAGCGACCGGATTTCGCGTGGCTGTCGCTCGGCAGCGTCGCCAGACGTGAAGCGCTCCCCTCTTCGGATATCGACAGTGCGCTGGTGTGGGGCGGCGAATCTCATCACGAGGGAGCCGACGCCGCGAAGACCATCCACGACATCCTCGATCTCTGCGGGTTCCCTCGCGACACCAAGAACGCCGTCGCGACCCAGGCCAGGTTTGCTCGGACGCTCCCACAATGGCGCACTGCGCTGCGGAAATGGGTGTCCAATCCGTATCAGGACCAAGCCCTGGTCATGTTGTCGATGCTCGCGGATGCCCGCGTCGTCGCGGGCGATCCTGCGTTGGATCCTCGTCCTGCGGCGTTGGATCAACTGCGACTGCACCCGGCAGTGATGCGCCTGCTCCTTCGCGAAGCGGTCGGCGACAAGGCAAAGCTCCATTCGTTCAAGGACGTGATGACGCGTCGGACCGGAACCGTCGACCTCAAAGCCAGCGCCGTCCAACCGATCGTGAACATCGCTCGATGGGCGGGGATTTCCGTGGGCGCCCGCACGAGTTCGACCCTCGAACGCCTCAAAGCCGCAGCGGGAAGTGGTTTCCTACTCGACGACGACGCCCAGGTACTGATCGAATCTTTCGAGGTGCTGCAGCAGATTCGTGTCCGCCACCAGACCGATCAATTCTCCGCGGGTAGGCCCCCGACCGACGAAGTCGTGATCGCCGAACTCACTCCCCTCTCGCGTAGCTTGCTGAGCAATGCGGTGCGCGAAGTCGCGGGTGTGCAACGACGACTCGAATATGCCGCGTCCGCGTCGGCGCTACCCGACATCGACCCGTGAATCGCACTGCGCTCGAACAGGTTCTGGCGGCGGAGCGCCTCGAAGGCTGGGATCCGAGCGATGAGCAGATCGCGGAACTCGAAGCCGTCCTCGTCGGGACGCTCTCTCGGCGTGAATATTTCGAGCAGGAATTGGCGCGGGCTGTCTGCCTGTCGTCACCGATTCCCCCGCGGATCCGCTGGCGAAGATCAGCGCCGTACGTCTATCGCGGTACGTCGGTACTCGAGAACAACTTCGACGTGCGGGATCCCGCTGCCCTGCAATCACTCGAGTTCGCGGCGACCGCGCTCCGCCTGGGTGAGGCGCATCTCGGCAGCGACCTCGTACCGCACACGCGAGACACAGCCGAACTACTCATGCTTCACCAGCACGTTTTCCAAGACCTGTACCAGTGGGCCGGCCACATCAGAACGGTCGACATCAGGAAAGGTGCGGCGACGTTTGCGCCGGTCTCGTCGATTCGGAACTATCTGTCCGAGGTGGAAGAGATCATCGCCGCCGTCGATTGGGTAGCGCTCGATCACGGCGCTGCGTCGTTCGCGCTCGCATCGGTGTACTCGACGCTCAATCATGCCCACCCGTTTCGGGAAGGAAACGGGCGGACCGGAACCCTCTTCCTGCACCGACTCTCCGCCGACACCCGGCATCAGCTCGACTTGTCGCGGGTGAGCAGAATCGAGTGGGTATCGGCGTCGAGGGACTCTGCGCCTTTCCGGCCCACCGGAACCCCGTCGCCTCGCCCGTTCATCGATCTGTTCAATCGCGCTCTGACTCGCTGACGCACACGACTGCCGGTGGTCCGCGCTGGGATCGACCATCAACCGGGCAGCGCGAACTCCCCTGCGTCGGACCAGCGTTGACGCTCGGCCCCGAATGCGACGGACTGCATCGCGCGGAACTCCTCGATCGAGCGGGTGTTCGACGCGAGGAACTCTTGATGCTCGGCCAGCGAGAAGCTGCCGTCCTCGATCTCGACGCCCCCGCCGCGGCCGGCGGCGGTGTCCGCGCGCAGATCCATCAACTCGTCCGGCTCAACGGGGTACCAGGAGATCCGGTCGAAGAATCGCAGCAACCACGGAGTGCCCTCCTCGAACGGCCCGGACTTCGCGGGATGACGGTGATTCCACACCTGCGTCGTACGTCCGACGAACTGGTATCCACCTGGGCCTTCCATGCCGTAGATGCAGAGGTAAGCCCCGCCGATCCCGACGGCGTTTTCCGGGGTCCAGGTGCGGGCCGGGTTGTACTTGGTCGTGACAAGACGATGACGTGGGTCGAGCGGCGTCGCGACCGGAGCCCCGAGGTAGACGTCGCCGAGTCCGAGCACCATGTATTCGGCGCCGAAGACAGTGTCGAACACGTCGTTCACGGATTCGAGACCGTTCATCCGGCGGATGAACTCGATGTTCCACGGGCACCACGGCGCGTCGGCACGCACGCCGTGCATGTACCGCTGGATCGCTTCGCGCGTAGCCGGGTCGTCCCACGACAGTGGCATCCGCACAGTGCGACTGGGCACCACGAGTTCGTTGGCAGCAGGCAAGGTGTCCTCCGCCTCGCCGAGCATTCCCATCAGCTTGCGGACGGGCAGGACGTCCGGGTCGACGCGAACCTGCAGGCTGCGGATTCCCGGTGTGAGATCGAGTAGTCCGGCCGGCTTCTCGGCTTCGAGTCGCTGATGCAGTGCATGTGCACGCGCACGGAGCGCCAGGTCGAGGTTCATGTCGCCGTATTCGACCAACACGTTGTCATCGCCTGAGCGCCGGTACGTGACCGCGGTGTCGCCGTCACGGCGGGCTATGACGCCGTCGTCGCCGTCACCACCGGAGGAATGCACAACCGAATTGGACGCTCGACGCGATAGTCCGAGGTCACGGCGGGAGGCTGCGCGTTCGGCGCGGATCGGTACGAAGCGAATCTTGTTCCCGGGTGCCAACTGTCCGAGCTTCCAGCGATCAGCGGACACGACCGTGATCGGGCAGACGAAGCCGCCGAGGCTCGGTCCGTCGGGTCCGAGGAGGATGGGCGTGTCACCGGTGAAGTCGAGTGCACCGATCGAATACGCGTTGTCGTGGATGTTCGAAGGGTGAAGTCCCGCTTCGCCGCCGGTGGTTCTGGCCCAGTCAGGTTTCGGACCGATCAACCGGACTCCGGTGCGGTCGGAGTTGAAGTGGACTTCGTACTCGGTCGCGTACAGCGTGTCGATGTCGGAGCGGGTGAAGAACTCCGGCGCCCCGTGCGGGCCCTCGGTCACCGCAAGTTCCCAGCACGTGTGTATCGCCGGAACATGCTCGGCGGGAACAGCTCCCACTGCGCCGGTCGCCTGTCCGAGTTTGAGAACGTCCCCCGCCCGCAGGGTCCTCCCTTCGTGTCCACCGAACCTGCCGAGGGTGAAGGTCGACGCGCTGCCGAGATAGTCGTCGGTCTCGATTCCGCCCTGGACGAGTACGTAGATGCGCAGTCCCGGGCCGCTGACCGTTCCGACATCGAGCACCGCTCCAGCGGGGACGAAAACGGGACGCCACTGACCGTGTGCGGCGCCGTCGACCGTCACCGACACCGGGGCGCCCGTGACGCATACCGTGGTGTCCTCGTCGAACGTCATCGCAGGTCCGGCCATCGCGCATTCGATGCCGGGGGCACCTTCGGGGTTTCCGACTGCGGTGTTTCCCAACCGAAACGACAGGTCGTCCATCGGGCCCGACGGTGGGACTCCGATCTGCCAGTACCCGACGCGTCCTGGATAGTCCTGAACCGTCGTCAACATTCCGGGACGCACGATGGTCAGTTTTGCGTTCATTCGTCTGCCTCCGGCCGTGTGACGATCATGCGGACGGCAGTCGGATCGAAGCCGTTGCACGGGTTGTTGATCTGCGGGCAGTTGGACACGAGGACGAGCACGTCGCGTTCGGCACGCAACGCGAGCCGCTTGCCTGGCGCTGAAAGCCCGTCGACGATCCCGAGCGTGCCGTCGGGGTCGACCGGGACGTTCATGAAGAAGTTGATGTTGGACACCAGGTCCCGCTTACCGAGCCCCCATCTGGCGCCCTCGACGAGGAAGTTCTCGACGCACGCGTGCTGATGTTTGGTGTGGTGGCCGTACCGCAGGGTGTTCGATTCCTGTGAGCACGCGCCGCCCACGGTGTCGTGGTTTCCGACCTCGTCCGCGACCAGGGTCATGAGTGGCGTTCCGTCGTCACTGCGAAGCACGGAGCCTGCGGACAGAAACAGGTTCTTCTGGGCTGCGACCGTCGCTGCTGCCGAGTACCGAACGCTGTGATCGTCACTGGCGTAGACGAGTGTGTCGACTGCTTGGTTTCCGTGCAGATCGACGACGGTCAGGACGTCACCGGCGCGGACAACTGCGGACCACGGCCCGAATGCATCGGCAATCTCGTCGAGGATCACCGTTCCGGGAACGAGGGCGGGCACATCCAGGGTGGTGGTCATACGATCTCCTCCAGGTTCGAAGCCGTCCAGGCATCTTCGGTATTGAGCACTGCGCGTTGGTATTCCGGACCGCCGCCGGCAAGGCTGCCGAGTTCCTCGGCCGCGTTCCACGCGAGCACTTCGAGGGACGTGGTGGGAAACTCCAGCGCCGGATCGAGTGGGTGCGCGGTGTTGGCGATCATCACGATGACCGGCAGGTGGATGAGAAGATCGACCGTTGCGCCTGCGCCGACAGATCCGGTACTGGTGAGAGCGCCGTCCGCCTCGACGCGGACACCGTGGAAGAAGGACAACGGAGGCGCAATGTCCTGCGGCCCGAGTCCGTTCTTCGCGGCAGCGACGGTGAACAGTTCGCGTCCGGCGGGTGCGGCGCTGTGCAACGAACCCTGCCCGTACTTCGCCTCGTTGGTGGCACGTGACGTCGTTCCGCAGAACGCATCGTGGTGACCCGACGTGTCTGCGACCACGGTCGCAAGTACTCGCCCCTGATCGGAGAGCAACGGGTGCCCGACGCCGAGATAGGCCTGCCATGGCACCTTGACGGTATCGGCGACGTTGAGACGCTCCCAGGGGGCGTCGGCGCGATAGAGCAAGATGTTTGCGCAGGCGCTGCCGGCGATGTCGCGAAGTCGCAATCGGGTTCCACGGGCGAGAACCTTGGTCGTGTACCGCCCACCCGGCACGGTTTCAGCCCAGGTCAGACGTTCGGGAGCGACGTCCTCGGGTGGGTTCGGCCAATGCGTTGCAGGCAATACGGGCATGGAATCGGTGATCGTTCCAGCTTGGGACCGGGCATGCTCGCGCGCTCCGGCGGTGGTCTGAGTACTCATGGTCAGGCTCCGATCGTGACGGGATTCGGGGTGGCGCGGCCGCGCGGGAAGCAGGCGACTCCCAGCCCCACCACCAGCGCTATCGTGATGGGCGCGGCCCACTGCAGAATGGGGTATTCCCCCGTGGGGTTGAAGATCTCGGCTCGTGGCCAGGACAGGTTGATCACCATCAGCGTGCCGTACACAACCGCGGCGATGTTGACCGGGACTCCCCAGATGCCCAGGGAGAAAAGCTTTTTGCCTTCGGCGTCGAACTTGGGGCCGACAGCGGTGCGCGGCCAACCCTTGAGACGCTGAACCAGCAGCGGCACGGTCACCATGAGGTAGGCCAAGTAGATCAAGATGATGCATACGCTGGACAGGGTCGCGAAAATTGCCGAGTTGCCCACGTTGACGGCCAGAACGGCTATGCAGATCAGGCCGATGAGGACGGACGGTGCGATAGGTGTTCCGGTGCGGGGATTGACCTTTGCCAGTATCTGCGAGGCAGGCAGCCGGCCGTCGCGGGCCATGGAGAACATCAGCCGTGAAGCAGCAGTCTGAATGGCCAAGGTGCACACGAACACTGCGATCGAGACGTCGATCAACAGGACCGTGCCCCACGGCGAACTCAGAATCGATGTCAGTACGTACGGCAAACCTTCCGTGGCCAGGCGTCCGTCGGTGAGTGAGGGGGCTGCCATCAACGCGCCGAGGATCATCAAGCCACCGCCGAGTGCGGAAGCGGACAGTGCAAGGCGGATCGTACGAGGTGCGACGCGTCGGGGGTTGCGGGTCTCCTCGGCCAACTCGCCTGCCGAACCGAAGCCGACCATGACGTAAGCAGCCATCAGTCCGGACATGATCCACGCCCAGGCGTATCCGGGCTGACCGCCGGCACTGCCGGTGTCGAATACGACGTCCGGTCCGCGCTGAGCGTGGGTGAAGAACATCCCGATCACGGCGATGACACCGACGATTTCGCAGGTCACACCGATATTGTTGATACGCGACATCCAGTTGACGCCGATGCAGTTGATGAAGGTGGTCAGAACCAGAAGCACCGAACCGAGCAGCACGGCATTGGCAGCACCGCTCGAGGAGGTGAGCGCACTGTCCTCGCCGATGATCTGGAACCCGCTCCACACATTGGGAAGCACGACCTGCAAGGCGATGGCAGCAGCCGATGCAGTGACGATCTGAGCGAGAATCATGAACCACCCGGCGAACCAGCCGACTATCTCACCGCCCATCCGTCGCGACCACTGGTAGATGGCTCCCGAAATCGGATACCTGGCAGCGAGTTCCGCGAAGTTGAGCGCGACCATGAACTGGCCGACGAAGACGACCGGCCACGTCCAGAAGAACGCCGGACCCGCGAAACCGAAACCGAGGCCGAACAATTGGAAGATCGTCGTCAGAATGGAGACGAAGGAGAAGCCCGCAGCAAACGACGCGAACTTTCCCAGCGATCGATGCAGCTGCTGCTCGTAACCGAACTCCGCTAAGTCGCCGTCGTCGTGAGGTGACGAGGCGAGTGCGGATGCGGTGGTGGGCTGCGCAGCCGGGGTTGTTGCACTCAACGGCGTACTCCTTCGGCGAGGCGATTCAGAGGCGAATAACTGTCGATTGACAGTTTTCGCGAAATCAACTCGTCGCAGGTGACGCCCGCGTATACGATTCGCCCGATTCTGTAACAGGCTCGTTGAGTACGTTTCGAGCACGTGACCGAATGCTCACAGGGCCGTCCACCCCGCACGTAAGGCCTCCGCCTGCCACTATGGAAGGCGTGACCAACGCCGGCCCCGGACGACCCCGCCTGACAGCTCGCCGACGCCCGGGTGGGACCGCCCGGGCGGAGATCTTGGATGCTGCTGCAGAACTGTTCACCACGCGAGGCTTTGCCGCGACGTCGACTCGCCACATTGCCGAAGCTGTCGGGATGCGTCAGGCGTCGTTGTACAACCATTTCGCCACCAAGGACGACATCCTCGTTGCGCTACTCGCCGACACAGTGACTCCGGCGCTCGACTTCGCCGAGAATCTCAGGCCTCTCGACGCCTCTCCCGAGGTGAAGCTGTATGCACTGTCGTACCTCGACGCGGCGCAACTGATCACCGGTCGGTGGAACCTGGGCGTCCTTTACCTCTTGCCGGAACTGAGAAGCGACAGATTCATGTCGTTCCGGGCTGATCGCGATCGGCTTCGCGAGCAGTACCGGGCACTCGCCCAGGCAGTTCTCGACGCGCTGGGCGATCCTGCGTCGACACAACTGGCCGAGTTGCCGTTTCGTCTGGTCGAAAGCGTGATCAGCGCAAGAGCCGACGCACTCGAAGGAACACCGATCCCCGACGCCGCGGTGATCGCCGGGTCCGCACTGCGCATTCTGGGGTGGCGCCAGGATCTTGATCCCATCCACACGGAAGCAGCAGAGCTCATTGCGAACGCAGAAACGTCGACATTGCCCGGAGCTGCATCAGCTCCGGACAATGTCGACGCAATGAAGACCTGAACGGCCACGAGACTAGACCGAGAGGGACTGTCCCGGGAAGATCAGGTTGATGTTCGGAACCTGGCTGGCGAGGTTCTCGAGCGAGATGCCGTGTGCAGCAGCGATCTTCGACAGGGTGTCGCCTGCCTTGACCACGTAGTTGCCGCTTCCGGTGCTTGCTGCCGGAGCCGACTCGACGGAAGCCTCAGCGGTAATGGGAGCTGCTGCGGCCTCGTAGTTGCCTGCGGTGGTGCCGGTGGTCAGGTACTGACCGCACACAGGCCATGCGCCGACGCCCTGGCCTGCGAGAACGTTCTCGGCGACACGGATCTGCTCAGCCTGGCTGGCGTTGGCAGCGTTGCCCGATCCACCGAATGCGTTCCAGGTGCTCTGAGTGAACTGGAGACCGCCGTAGAAGCCGTTGCCGGTGTTGGCGGCCCAGTTACCGGAGGACTCGCAGTTCGCGACTCCGGACCAGTCGTGGCCGGCTGCCGAAGCGGTACCGGTGCTCATGGCGAGCGGGATCGCGACGACTGCGCCTGCGGTTGCAACTGCGCCGAGGGCGCGCTTGAAGGTAATGCTGGTCATTGGGTAGATCCTCTCCGCTACCGCGGACGAGGTCGGTCCGGACGCTTGCACGTCTCGTCGATCGACTCGTCTGTTTCACTCCTGCCCCGCGAAGGTTTCGGGAGTACCGGACCCGCGGGGCAGAAGCACGCAGTTGCGGGTCGGTGTTTGCCCGGTAGTTTCGGGCTGTCAACGACCGTAGGCGATGGTCACGGATTGGTCACGGGGCATTTTTCCGGTACTGATGTACCAGATTCTGTCGCAATTCGAGCAATAGCCACAGGTCAACCGATTGATTCGAGGTTCAACCATACCGGTCGTTATCCGTCCGTTATGTGGCAACCGTCACTGCGATTTTGTGACCCACCGCACCGAAAAAGGCCGTGTCGGACCACGAAGGAGCCCCCTTCGGATGTTAAGAGATTCCTGGCAACGGGCAAAAACCAACCGCCCCAATCGTTATGGAGAATCAACTGGTGATCATCGCAGTGGAAGGACCCAGCGCCGCCGGCAAGACCACTTGGTGCCGAGCCCAGATGACGAATGAATCGGTCGTCGAGGAATTCGTGGCCGAATATCAGCCCACCGGGTTCGAACCGGATGGAACCAACCTCGAAGTGCAGGCAAGTTACTGGGCAACGGTCAATTCGAACCGATGGTCGCAAGCGAAAGAACTCGAAGTGAGATCCGGCATCGCGATCTGCGACAGCGACCCGTTGAAACTGCACTACAGCTGGTGCCTCGCCGCAGTGGGTGCGGCACCAGCGGAGCGATTCGAGCGCGAGCTTTCGGCAGTGGAAAGCGCTTTTGAACAGCTGAAACTGGGTTTCGCAGACCTGACCGTCATTTCGATGCCGTCACCGGAACAACTTCGGCTGCAACGCGAAAGAGACCACAGCCGCCGACGACGGCACTTCGAGCTTCATGCAGCGCTCGCTGGGCCACTCACCCACTGGTACGCGGCGATCGACCGAGTAGATCCAGGTCGCGTTCTGTGGCACTTCCCGACACAGCTCGATCTTTCGCAGTGTCCACCGCCTCGATCGGATCGCAGCGATCTGAGTCTCCTTGACGCAGTGATCAACGAGTTGCCGCCTCTTCCCAAATAGCCAGCAGATGCGCACTCGGTCAGCGAGACACAGCGTCACCGAGACACAGCGTCAGCGTGCTCGTTCGACCCTGGCCTCGTCCCACACCGGCGACTCGCTCTCGTACACGTTCCCGTCCGATCCGAAGACGAGGAACCTGTCGAACCCGCGCGCGAACCAACGATCGTGGGTGACCGAGATGACGGTCCCGGCAAATTGTGCGATGCCCTGCTCGAGCGCGTCCGCCGAATGGAGGTCGAGGTTGTCGGTCGGCTCGTCGAGCAACAACATCGTCGCGCCGGAGAGTTCGAGGAGCAGAATCTGCAGACGCGCCTGCTGTCCGCCGGACAGGTCGTCGTACTTCTGCTCGGCTGCTCGAGACAGTCCGTAACGATCAAGAGCCCGGCTCCCCGCTTCACGTCCCATTCCGTTTCGGTGTTCGTCGCCCATGTGCAGGATCTCTAGCAGCGTATTTCCGGTCAGATCAGGCCTGGAGTGGGTCTGCGCAAACAATCCGGGACGTACCCGGGCACCGAGCGTCGCGGTACCACCGTGCTCGACCGGCGCGATGTCGAGCGCCTCGACGGGTAGATGCTCCGTCCCCGGGTCGGTCCCACCACCCGCCAACAGACGGAGGAAATGCGACTTTCCGGAACCGTTGGAGCCCAGCACGGCAACGCGGTCGCCGTACCAGATCTCGGTGTCGAACGGCTTCATCAGCCCCGTCAGCTCGAGATCCTGACATACCAAGGCCCGCTTGGCGGTTCGCCCACCCTCCAGCCGTACTGTCACCTTCTGCTGGAGGGGGATCGCCTCGGGCGGTCCGGCCTCCTCGAA
>Ga0153993_100239_pt1 | contig 20172 bp, 14 predicted proteins | sample TSNC077MetaG_FD_104706 | JGI IMG/M metagenome (GOLD analysis project Ga0153993, IMG submission 104706) | Attine ant fungus gardens microbial communities from North Carolina, USA - TSNC077 MetaG | ecosystem: Host-associated > Fungi > Mycelium > Unclassified | place: USA: North Carolina, Lumber...
GAATTTCCCACAACCTTCTTCATGTCCGCGGTGTCAATACACTAGACATCGACTTTCTTCGTCCCATTGTTTGAAGAATGGCATTAGACAGTCATCTCTGTCTCACCCGGTAAAACGATTGGAGATCATTGCTTATACAGGCAACCTTATCTGGAAATTACAATGGCCTTTAGTTGTCCCGTGATGGACTCCTTCAGATTCAGAAAGTTTTTTTGGTTATTCCCCTTTTGACATCCGGGTCATCCATGCCCGAATGCAATTTGAAATTTTCTGATCCAGACGTTTATGCGCCGCGGACCCTGTGCAGGTGTTTCATCTACACAGCGAGACAGTGGAAGGAAAATTCTCCCATTTCTAAAAACAAGAACGCACGGTAATATCCTGTGTGAACATTTGACAATGATCCTTTCCAGAATTTGAGGATTGTCCCAAGTCTCTGGGAGACAATGCCCCTAAAAGGACAATTATACAAAACAAGGAAGGCAAGAAAATAGGCCTGAGAACTTCGTAGACAGCTGTAATTTGCAACTCAAGCGCACAGGGCGAACTATACATTCAAAAACAACCTGAAGGTCTTATACATGTGATGAGTCAATATAAGTAAGTACTACCGGGAGCTTTTTTTCCGTGAGAACCGATTGCAAGGATATGTACATAATAAAGGGCTCCTGCTTCTCTTTCTGAACCAGAGATGATTGGAACGCCGATGAATGGTCAACAAAAATGGTTAAATACTTACTTGACACCGGCCTATTTCTGATGTAAGGCATTCGTTGTTCCGCCACAGCGGAATTCACCATGTATGTGAGCCATGACCTGGATTTCAGAAAATAAGTGAAACAAATCAGGGATTGATGCAGTGCTAAATATAAAAAAATAGACGGCGGTGATGAGATATACGAGAGAGAAAAAGGATCAAAAACTACGGTTTACCCTCTCTTGATTTTGTGTGGCGGATTCCTCAAGGTCACACATAGCACTACAAGACCGCGTGCCCACTGTCTGGGTGTATGTCTGGGTGTGACGCCTATTGAAGAGCCGCGGAGTTTCCACCGGCGGAGCTGGCATACGTAGTTGGCACCGTTTTCTCCTCGCATGCACTAACTAAAGAATGTAGTAAAGAGACTAGGGATAAATCGAATGCATGATAAGATAGATATCCGTTTCAGGGGCCATTTGATTAAGCCCAGACAATAATGGATGCTGCCAAGTGACTCTTCTTGCGCACCAGATATCGAGGATATGCCACTCTAACCTTCAACCGCGTTCCGTCGAAATACATCAGAAGCAGGAACTGCCGCGCAGGAACAACTTGATGTTTGTCGCCTCCTGAGTCCTGATGTAACACTGATGTGACGAGGCAATCCGAAATCCGAAACCTATCAGAACACTGATGTCCTAAATTAAGGAGTCACATGTATGAGCTCGGATTAAACGTATGTATGTGGGAAAGCCGTGCAAAAGCAATCATCCTACTCTCGTCTTTAGGCCTCAGGTATCTTGTTGGGTATCAGATGTTTCCTTATTTAGATTGAAGTGTAGGCTCACTTGTTCGTACTCGGTTAGTAATGTCAACCTGTGGGAAGGCGTGTACTGAAGGGTGGAAATAATTGCAAGTGTCTTTTTCATCATGGAGACACCATAAGAACAGGTCGATCAGAACCCGTATCAGTTGCTTATGAACGAGTCATAACAAAGTAATCTTTGAGTAAGCAGTGCGACCAATGCCATTGTGGCACTCTTTGGTTTGGCCGTGGCTTGTTGAAGTTACTAGGCTATAATGCTTTCACTAGATATGCGTACCGAGTTGCTTCTGCAACCCAAGTGTTAGTCTACGCGATTCCCACGGGTCTCTCTTCTATCGGGACCCCACTTTGATAGCCGAATTGAGGGATTGTGTTTGGCTCGTTCTGAGCCGTTGGCGGCATCATGACATTCATACATCTTTAGTGGTCAAGCCCGTCATCTAGTTTCGGCGGTTCAACCTGCCCGATGGTGATACCAATCGCAAATTTGAATTTGGGACACATATATACTGAAAGCGTAGGTAGACAAACTTGATAGCCAACTGCCACACTGCCCCATGAATCAATCAATCATTGTACGACTCATGTTTGTGCTGTTTCTGTGTTCCCGAGAAGATATTCTTCTAGAGAGCTGACTCCTGCATATGTCAACAGAGGTGGCGGACGAGCTCTCTTTGATCACATTGAACTGGATTCGCCTATGTCTGTCGCCTGTCAAGGACTGGAACATACCTTGAGACCTACACCGGACTTTTGAGGGTCCCATGCGGACAATTGATAATTATTCCTGTGAACTATGCTCAACGGAACCCATATCTGGCTGAAAAGTCTCACTTTATTGATGGACATCCAAACCATTCTGTGATAAGCCGTTGTTGAGCAAGCATATACTGAGTGTTCTTAGGCATTTTTGGAAGTTTAACTCACTAGGAGACATACTTATTTTCGCCGGATCCACTAAAAAAGGCCGAACGGAGATGAGCCACCTCGTCCTGTTTCACCACCCAGAATGTTCTTTCAAAACCGACAAGGTCGGGTCTGTAAAATCACATCTCATGAAACATCACAGGAATCATGCTGTGTATGCACATATGTATGGTTTACATCTTGGGTATCTAATTACGTCAAATGGAATGCTTTTGAACCTTCAAAGACCAGATTACAGCTGAAAGGAACATAAGATGATAAAAATAATTGAGGGCGTAGGGTGAGGGGAATGTCATAGGTTACGCAGCGTCGCTCTGTTCCACGAATCATACTAGTAATGGATGACAGGCGCATAAGAGCGCAACAAAAAGAAAAGCACAAGGATTGAGTGGAGGAGTTTAATCTTGCCGACTCAACTCCGCTTGTGTCAGGTCGAGGACGAACATTGTCTGTTGGTGTTTCGGTGCCTCGATGATTTTTATGGCCTTCTTGTCACCGCAAGAAGGGCGGAGAGACTGCGCGATAGAGGGGAACGGTCGTAGTGCGCGTGACGAAGGGAACGATGAGTTCCGTCGTGGTGCGATGAGCTGAGCTGTTGTTTTTGCATCCATTGGGGAAGCGTTGCCAGCGAGGGGTGAAGAAACGGTTGGACGAGACATGACAGCGGCTGAAGAAGTGTGAACAAAGTGGTCACAGCAACACGAAGATGGCTTACCCATTAGTGTGGAAGAGAGCAGGTGGTGTTATGCACAATAGTGAGGGGGTTAGAATGCAACCACTTTGTCCTTTATAAATTTTGACGGCTGGGGATCGACGTTCTGGGGAATTGAACTCTTGGGGATTCGGCACGCGGCACGGGAGTCATATTTGGTATCCGGCCGCCGGAGAAGTTTCCATATCAGGCCATATCAGGAGAGGAGCATCATTTCTAATCCACTCGCCGCACTACAGGAAAGTGGGTTCGTCTACTTGTAGCTGCCTCTTTCAACTTCAAACCCCAAGCATTTGCTCTAATCACTGCATTATATAAGATTGCCGCCCTCGTCCGGAGTTAACTACGCCCTTGCAAGGCATACATTTTCTGGAGAGCAAGCCAACGAATATTCCCTTCACAAAACTTTCGGTGTTTGATAGGAACCTATCTCACCAGAATTTGTAGATGGACACCGCCCCTTCAATCTCGGCCATACCCCATCCTACGAGTCTATTCTCACGTCCACATGCTCAATGCTAATTATCCCGTCACGCTAGACTTGATCAGTCATAATACAAAACTACTGCTCCCGTTCTTACGGGCTTTCACGGAGTCTTGTGCGGCTTTGTCCACAAAACCAGTTATTATTAAAATCAAGTACCCAATTTGATACGCACGTTGCCACCCATCAAGCTCAATTCCGCAGATGATGCATAGGGACCAGGCTCTTCAACAATGTTTGCAGTCTGTGCAGTCCAAAGCTCCACTTCCCAATAACTTGACTTGACGTGGAAGACAGATGTCGAAGACGGCATGTCTGGATACACACATATCTATAAGTGCACAGGCCAAGATACGAAGCCGAGGTCCTGAATTGATTTAGCTCATAGCAAGATGGAGTCCGAGTCTTGAACTCGGTGAACATTAGTACTGATCCGGTCAATTCTCATCAAACAAGCCATTGAGAAGTTTTTGCTTGGAAAGGTTTCTGTATCAGATTTCGCTTCATCTGATGAGCCGAAACTTGACTGAGAAGTCTCCTCTTCTCTTGTGCCGATATCATAATGGACGTTGACAGGGCTGCGGAGGACTTGGAGCTGAAAACCCGAATAGCTCCCGGCTTTTGCACGGTGGTAATGTACTGCAGCACGTCGTCTACTCGCCTTAATCAGATGGTCAGATTACCACCATCGGGTGACGGGTACCCCATAGAAGTCCAGAAACCCTGGATGAGGTAGGTATTTCTGGAGTGAATGCAGAAGAGCAAAAAACGACGAGAAGCAACCGTAGGCTTCTGTTAATTATCTTTGCCTAGTCCTATCTCTCTAGATTGTAGTGGTCATTCAATGTCACTCAGTTTAAGTTTCACTTCCCGATCACATTACACAGTTTTCCCGTATTCAGGATAGTAAGTACTTGATAGAAGGAAGATCATCTCTTGCAAGTCAAGCCCTTCTTTTAAACAGGCAAGCTGCAGTGCTAAGAGACACAGAATGCCAGAGGATCCCAAGTCGGTGAGTAGTCTTGGAAGTGGAGGAGACCTATATGAGATTTTGTAGTGGAATTTATTGGATCATACGTCAATTTGCAGGGTGGAATACTCAATTTCAATGGGCACGAAAACCAAGTTCATTTCTATACCTGTGGAATTAAATACTGGTAATGATGAGTCAACGAAAAGATAATGAATGAACAGAAGTCTTACTTTTACACAGTAAATCTCAATGGTCAACAAGTAGATTGGCGACTGAGGTACAATGTGATGGAACGACGACTATGTAACTAGACCACACGACTGTTGTGGTACTAGTATGGTGATGACGTCAGTTTAGATTCTCCCCACTACTGCGACGGTACAACCGCGACGGTCCACCTCAACATTTACCTCTGTTCCGATGGGCAGGAAACTGAGGTGCTTGAAGATGTCAATCAAATCAAAGACGATGATGAAGTGAATGTTGAGCAGCCCATCTGACTAATGCAGTGGGATGCGCTCAAAGGGCTCACCTTGGAGGGCTTATGAACTGAACTACGACTACCTTAATGGTAATAACAAGTGAATACTTCACTGTATTACTCTCGTGTCTATCTACTGCTTATATACTGTCATAGCTAGTTATTAATATACTCAAAACATTCCTATCACTTGAGGACCCGACCAGTCGTACGAGGTAAGCATATGATTTCCAACAGCGAAAGTACCGCGGACTGTGTACGTACACCGCGTTATGAATTGTTGAATAGAAAAAAGATGAAGTGAAGATAGAACTTGGTATCGAATTCATGATGTATATTCACAGCAATGAGAATAAGTGAAGTATAATTCTAATGAAGCCGAAAACGAGTCCCAATGAGCAGGAGCAGCTTAGTTCACTTGCAATTGTCATCAGCTGTCAACCCTGACTGTCAAGTTTGTCATACGCTGACTTTTCCATCGACATCGAAGTCAGTCCCTTTGAGTCCTGGTGTCTCCTCTAGATGGTGTCAAAAAAGGTCATGTTCGCCTGCACTAGTTGTCGGCTTCGCTCTAATTACTAAAAAAATACAATCGAACTATCTGATATTTCTTTCAAATCAGCGCTTCTCAAAGTTCGAGAACTGACGAACGTATCAAATATTCAGAGATATAATCTAGGGAGTGAATAATAAACCCAACCTAGAACATGATTGTAGAATTTTAGACAGTTAAGTTAGTACCTGAACCAATGGAGGAGATGACTTTTTGGAGATGACAATGATGTGACAAAAACAATGAACGATGAATAATATTTTAATGGTACGCTGATTGGTTGCTTTAGAATCCTTCAATCTGACTGAATAGCTCTATCCCCTTGAACGACAGTAACCTCGGTACCAGTCAGTCATTTGCGTAATGACACGAGCAAGGATCCATTACTTCTGGTGATAAAGACAAGATGATGCGAATGATGCGACGAACGGAGAGTTGAAGTCACTAAGGACAAATCAATAATGCAATTCAAACACAAAATGCTGTTTGTCGGGAAGAAGCGTAGCTGGGATAAGCAAGGATGATGACAATGATGTTGGCAAGATATACGCTGAGAGACAATTAGCATAGGGAAGAGGGCTGGCCGACGAGTTGGAAGCACAGGAATAGTGGTATCTCCGAAACACCCAATGCCTCCTGCCAGAGGTCTCTGCCCTTCCTAAGAACAAGATAGCATAGATAGAACCGCTAAACGTTCAGAATGTCCGGGGATTCAATGGCGATTTGTACGAGTATTCCTGGTCTGAGAATGACGATGGGATTGCCGTGGGGTCCTTAACCGCGATGAAGGAAAACATGCGAGGCAAAATCTTATTGCACGTCTACGAGCAAATTGCGCTCGAGAATGTACTTGCCTTCTTTATATCGCTGGGAGTATTCGTAGGCCTTGTCCTGTTGTTGAAGCATAAAGAGAATGAGCCACCAATATTCAGTTACTGAGCTTACATATTTCCAGCCTAGAGTCGTTCCGCACTTGACGCAGTAGATGTCTCGAACAGTGTGATTGCCAGTAGTCATTGGACGATCGCTGGGTTCACCTTCAATAACATTCACACTCGGGGAATACTATGAGTGCGAATTCAGACGAAACCGAGATCCAAATAACTTACACCCCATCAAAGAGGTACGCTCGGCCATGCTGACCGTTGAAAGCCTGAAATAGGCAGATTGAGCAAATGAAGCTATAGGTACTGTGACCGATAGATACCCTAGACATCATGGAATGTATTGTCGCGAGGTGGGTTTTGCAGGTTGAGCACCCATAGATGCGGTCTCCAGAAAGATAGCGGCGATAGCTCATGCCCATGGTGAGGACGATCTGTAGGATTGTGAAGCGAAAAGACGTTGAGTTGCAGCAAGAGCGGGAATAGGAGCTTGACAATTGAGCAGCAGGAGAACTACAGGTAGAGGAAAGACCTTGATAAGTGTTTGTGGGAGAGACAGAGTTGGTTGCCACCATCCGAGAAATTCCCTTTTATGGACCGCTCCGTAATTGAGTTCGGCTGTTATTCATTATTTTGATTTCTGCATTCCTTTTCTTTGCTATTATAACACCCCTATGTAATGCAGCAGCATATATACCACGTCTTGGGTCATATTTCTCATCTGTTTTTAGCATGATCTGTACATCGTATCCATTCTCGACCTGCTCGGGCGTATAACCAAAGGATAATCCCACGGTGTTGATCTGCGTATTTCCTCAAGTCCCCAAGACCAGTGCGGCCTATGTTTGGCTCGCCACAGTCCCTGCCTTCCCGTACTCCTTCTCGAACTCCCTCCCTCCTCTCCCTCCATCAAAAAAATGAGAACCAGTGCAAATCATCTCCGAAACAGTCATCGACTCTGGACCCCTTAAGTTCGCAACTTGCGGGTATGGGCCTCCACTCACCGCAACCGTCCCCGGGGACTCCTTCAGCATCATTCACCCCTCTCTCTACAGTCACTTCGTCACCACTGAAGAGGACAAAAGGCCTAGTCCGACATCAGAATAGAAGCCATGTATATGAGACCGTGGTATGTATTACTTTCTTCTCAAGCGACAGACAGTTATTGACTGTCGCTAGTATCAAGCAAAAGTGAAAAATGATAAACGGGAGATGAGCGCAACCATGACTTTGCGAGCGTATGAGAGACAGAAACGATATGGTACGTTCCTCATGTCTGACTGGAACAGCGCCATCCATAATTTATGCGTAGGTTATCAGTCATCCATGGCCGATTTCGAAGGTATAAGTACTGTGAAATATTTTCATTTTCATGTTTTCTCAGCTCAGATCTCTAGAGTACCTCTCGTATTTTGATAGAGTCAAGTCTGCTATCCCTCATGATTCCAACAAGGGTTCGTCTTCGACCTCGTGTACTAATTATCGACTCAAGCCTCTCCGTAGTAATCTCTCCTCTAGTAGCAATAGGAAATGGGTCTCTCAGGCGAGCATTATCACATGTCCGAGCCTCAATGCAAGAGTATGTCTTATCTTGATATGTAATTTCACCATTCCTATTCATCTTTCCCCAGACGAAGACCTCTCAAGTTTGATACACTTGCTCTTGATGTCCTGCAGAAGAAGTGGCGTCAAAGAGATGCCGAACTTGAAGAGGATCTCAAGTCGAAAACCCTCCCCCTTCCATCGCACCTTCCACCTGCTGATGAAACGACTGTACAAAGACTTCTTGAAACGCGGGGACAAATAGCCAAATTTGCAAGAGAAGCAGTAGAGGATAAGGACATCGTCAGATTGAGACCTGGGCAGTGGTTGAATGACGAGGTTATCAACTTTTACGGCGCTCTGCTTCTTTGCAGGTCGGAGAGTAGTAAAGAAAACGCACCAAAGACCAATGGAGATCTTACCGATGGACCAATCAAAGGTAGAAGGGCACCGTTGAATGCACATTATTTCAGTTCGTTCTTCTGGTCCAAGTTGACCCAGGATGGCTATGAAAAGGGAAGGCTGGGAAAATGGACGAAAAAGGTGTTGGTTCTTTCAACAGATCTACCTCCGATGCTTACTTCCGGTATCCAGATTGACGTTTTTTCCAAAGATGTCATACTTATTCCTGTCAACCACAACAATGCACACTGGACTGCTGCTGCTATTAATTTTCGTCGGAAGCGCCTGGAATCCTATGACAGCATGGGAATGGCAAAGGAGATCGTCTTCACGGTATCTATCTTTACTGTCGTTCAAGCTTCATGCACTAATTAAACAATTTCCATAGCACCTACGAAAATACCTTGACGCAGAGCACCGGAATAAGAAGAAAGTTCCTTTCGACTTCACAGGATGGGAAAACTATGCCCCTGACGTAAGTCTGAATTGCCTACTCATTCCTGGTTATTATACTAATGGAATCTCTCTAGGAGATAACTCCTCAGCAAGAGAACGGATATGATTGTGGTGTATTCACATGTGCGTTCCTTGAAGCATTGTCGAGAGGAGAAGAGACGTTCCGATTTACGCAAAAGGATATGCCATACCTTCGGCGACGGATGATCTGGGAAATTGGGAATACCACATTGCGCGATGACTGACAAGCACCTACTTCACTTCCTGTTCTGCCGACTCTCATCTTCTCTTATAATCTGCTCGTCTACCTTGACTCATAGTACAACTATTCATATTATTTGGTTGTCCCTGCTCTTTGTTCACTGCATTGAACACTTCTCTCTCACTAGTCGCTGTAGTTATTGTCAGTTGGTATATATCTTTCAACCCTATGCACATCTATCGCATCGTTTCCTGTGCTGCTTTGTCTTACCTTGCTGTACAATATCTAATTCAGGAACATTCATACCTAATTTAGAACGACTTCGGACTTTGTACTAATAAAGAACGCTCTCTCACGCTTTTAGGATTCGAGTCACGTTACTGAATATGGATTCAGCATTTCTATTCCGCAACAAGCAATATGACTAGATACTTTTTTCTATTCCGCAATGCTATATAACCATGAAATTCTATACATCTTGACTCAGTTGACTCCGACCGCTCAGGTAATGTACCAGTTGATGCTACATGTCATTATGCTCACTTTCCTGTAGATTTACTTCGTACTTTAGCTACCATCACACCAAGTCGCCATGGATCACGTTCAGAAGATCAGAGATGCACTCAAAAACCAACAGCGAGATCATGAGCCTTGGACGAGTGGCACTGTTGAACTCAAAGGATCAGATTTGCACCTTTACTTCACATGCAAAAATGGTTCTCCTCGGTATGTCCTAGTTGTTAACATCGCCTATTCAATCTCAAAGTGGTTTTAGTCAAATCAACCTTGGATCCATTTCCGACGACGACATACGTGCTCTTGTTGATGCTTGTGAACCTGCTCCATTCGGCCGAGGACCTGAGAGCGTTCTCGACGATAATTATCGCAAGGCACTAAAACTTGAAGAGCCTTCCTTTGCATGGCGCTTCAATCCCGACTCTGGGAACTTCATCGCTTCACTTGCCCAAAAACTTTGTCCATGGGAGAGATTCGAGAAAGGATTCCGTGCAGAGGTAACCAAGTTGAACGTTTACAGTAGGTACCACTTCCTTCTCGTCTCACATCATTCACACAACGTCCTCCTTTTTTTTTTTTTAGCTCAAGGCGGCTTTTTCAAGGCTCATCAAGACACTCCACGTTCGGATCAAATGTTTGGATCGTTAGTATTTACATTATCGACTCCTCACACTGGTGGAAACCTTGTCTTCCATCACCGAGACCATTCGTTCGACTTCAATACCTCGTCTATCCTTGGATCCGCTCCTTCTACGTCCGTCGCATATGTCGCATTTTACAGTGATGTCCAACACGAAGTTCTTGAAGTCACCTCGGGCGCTCGTATAACAATCACATACAACCTGTATTATGATTCCTTCCGTTCGCCCCCTCCTGTCCTTCATCCGCGCATCCCGATCTCTGAAAATCACTTCACAAACTCACTTCGTGAAGCTTACCGAGATGCTGCTTTTATTAAAGAATGCAAGTACATCGGTTTCGGTCTTGAACATCAATATCCGGGAACCCGACGACATGACATTTATCCTCGCGTCGTTGACCTCAAAGGGGTGGATGCTTACCTCTTCCATGCTCTTCAAGACACAATGTCGAGTCCTACGTTGCGCTATCTCTATCAATCCGAGTATGACTCCTGGGGGGAGACATTCGATTTGTTATTGTCGAGACCCGTTGAAGGGCGAAACACAGGATATAATGAATTTACCGAGATGCAATTTCTCATTAAATCAGACAAGAACGCCCTCATTGTATGGAGGGAAGGTAGATCTGAAGAGACGCTGGACTTGGCTGGGAAAAGATCCTATAAGAACCCACACTACATTGACGACTACAGATCCAGGGGTGTCAATGTGCAATGGGTTACACCTCCAAGTATGAATTTCTCGGGAAATACGTATTTCGTCGAAAGTGGAAATGAGCCCATGCAAGAGATCTATTATTACAAAGTTTGTATCATTGCCGAAGTCAACGCTGTCAAGGATTGACCGACTTCAAAAAATGCGAATATTTGTATGTCTTGTTATCATAGATGTTTTACACAGCAGTAACTGGATTCGAGATCGTCAGAGATGAGCCTACATGAGCGAGTGATCATAGAATAGAGAATAAGATGAAATAGTATGATTCGTGAGTGAGGTACATGAACATAAAGAACCTAGCTGCGTCTTAAGGGCAAGCTGAGGGTGCAAATATGGATCACCTTCGAAACCACCAGACAACGATGAAGAACCAAAACACAACCATCAGGAATACGATGTACCACAGCCATCGGCAACCCTGCTTTGAAGCCATGTTGTTCATGCGTCGGAATGTGCTCTGGAGTATGCTACCTGTTTCTCCAAAGGTATCGTTCTGATAGGATCGAAGCCAGTGAGCAGGAAAAGCAATGATAATGGAGATAGACAGTTGAGGACGGGCGTACCATCTGGCTGAGCTGTTGTGTAGATTCTCGTACTTCGTTCCCAATACCAATAGTAATCTGCACAACTTGACTTCTCACCATTTGACGGATTTATTTTCAAAAAACCTACGTCTTTCAATAGCTTGACTTTTGCACTCAATCCTTCCAATGCTTCTTCATTTTGCCCCTCGAGATCATCAGCATACCGATGGCCATTCGGATCACCTCCACCACCAGCATAACGTCCATAATTCTGTTCGCCATACGATGAGTTGTCTGTGTTGTTGTAATAATGACCTAGCGGTGTAGACCGTCCGGAACCAGGTGGTGTGAGTGCTCGTCTATTGGTATGTGATGAAGGGGCGGACGAAGAAGAGTCGGCTGAGGTACCGAGAAGGGTGGAACGGCCTCGAAGGGATTTGGCTGAAAGTCTGAGATGAATTTCAGCATCGAGTAGGGTGCTTTTGGAGCAAGGTATTGCCTATACCGTGAAGACATTTATGAACAAAAGGAGCCGTCAGGTGGGAAAGATGACTGGAGAATGGTTCAGAATACGATGAGTACAAGACACGTTAGTCACGGCGCGGCTTGTGGCATCAGTTTTGATGGCTTGTCTTGGCTGTTCTTGGACACATTGAGAAATACGCAGGAACCTGAGAGCGTAATTTGTGTGGCCAATCCAATCATGACGGAATCGGAAACAAACACCTTGTGTTGCCCGGAGAATCTAACCCCCTTGCCCCGATGGATCAGCTGAAGCAAAGGACTAAGTATGCTCAAATCAAACTCGGGCCCACGATGCTGTTCTCATTGCTAGATTGACGTCAAACAGCTTGTACAGTGTTCAACTTGCGAAGAAACGTAGTCTCCATCTTTCTTGTACACTCAATTTTTCCATATTGAGCGAACCCGAAACGAGTCGTGAGGCTGTATTTGAAACTCTGGATAACAGATTTGACCGACGACAAGCAAGTGCGAATACTTGCGCGCTTCAAGCTGTGTGTGTAATCCCTCTGGCGTGGCTTGATTTAAAAAAGGCGGCGTTTCATATTCTCGAGCTTCCATATCCATTGGGGGACATGCGTCTCAATATCGTAGATTGGAATTGCTTCATCCACACAAAATTCTCTAGATCTTATATCTTTGTCTTAGATTACAACACATTGCTTTCTTGATTGGACGCAACACAACGACTCATTAGCCATGCAGAACTTGAATCGTCGAATTATAGACTCATTATTCAACTGTTACCTCAACTGAATTCTTGCAACATGCAATCGCTAGATTCCTTGAGGTCATTATCTCACAGGTTCCCAATACTAACCTCTCGAGGAAAATTACCTGTCTCCTAGTATCTAATATATTGGCCCACAAAGGAGCATAGGTCTAGGCGCAACAACAACGTGAATGTACTGCTTGGGAGTCAAGTAAACGCCCGGGGGTTGTCGAATCTTCACTTAACCACAAAGGTGTCACTATACTGCGACACATGCCTTGACCTGATAAAAAAACCCATCCAGTCTGATCGGTCCGGAGTAGATCTAGTAACCAACCCACATGAGCGCCCGGATCCCAGTTCCACTCGTCACATGTACTTGCCGTCTACAAGCCCTACCTGGGACATGTTTTCACCGAGTTGATCTCTAGCCGAATACACTATATCGTCTGGTGAAGCACTCACCCAACTCAAATGTCTTCTCAGGAAGGTTCTTGGACATCCAGGCTACACCAGGCGATCCGCAAGACCTCGACCGTCAATCACGACAATCAAAAGGAATCAAATCAAATTCCAAAAATATACACTTTCTTCTAGCCAGAAGACAGGTCGACCCAAAAGCAGAGTAAAAAACAAACAGGCATAAGGAACATTCCGTAACGACAGGAGTCAGAGAGGTAAAGATAGATATCGAAACAGAGGTGTAAGTAATACTCTCCTATGCTACGTTACCCTCCGGAGACTTGCGTTTGATGGGACTTTCGTACTTGATCAACAAGTAATACTCCCATCGTGCACAGCAAGACATAGATGTCAAGTTGATCTTCCATGAAGAGGACATTTTAAGTGAAGAATAAACAAAAGAAGAAAGAAAGGGCGACTGAGAAGAGGCGGTGGCTCTATGGTGCGATTTGGATACTGTGATTCAAGACACAAGAGCTTCGCATCGCCGAAGTGAGGAGGGTTGCAGTAAGGCGCACAGGCAAGCTTGCAAGTGGTAAGACCGGTTACAAGAGGCCTGGTGTTGAAGGTGAGTGCGCAGAATGCAAGGATGCTAGCAGCCGACAAGGAAAGGCCAAAGGCGGTGATGAAATCGAATTAAAGCGGTAGGCAATGCACAAAATCCATTTTTCCATTGTGCATAGCAATTAAAAAATATCTGTCATCTCTTGGCAGATATGCAGTGTCATTAAAGCTCCAAGTCGTCTGATGACTCATTTGGGGAGAAATTGGAAGTGTGTGGTTTGCAAGGAGTGTGAACCAATCAGTACAATGTATTTTTCATGCGAATGTCCGAAGGAGGGAATCCGAGAGAAAGAAGGAACGGTTCTAATCAATGCTCATGCGATTGAGATTAGTACTTTGCGCACGGCCATGTTTTGTTGGGCCCAGTCGATCATGTTTTCTTGCGACTACAAATGCAGATACACGAATGAGCCGGAATACATTTCACAAGCGATGAATCAATGGAAGAACTTACGTGCTTCCTTCAGACCCCTGCCGAAATTCCGCAGCACTATCACAGAAAATATCATTGTTGCAATCAGTAACACAATGGCGATCACAGCTAGACAGACGAGCACGCGAAATGTCAGTGAATAACTTTGGACTAGGGCAAGCTCTATGGGCTTACAGAACACGGTAAGCGATTTCCAGGTGAGTTTAAATGTTTCTGTGCTAATGTTGGAGAGCACCCTGATGAGCTGCACAAACATTAGTTTGATGTTAAGGAGAATTGGGACAGTCAAGGGCAGACCTTGTAGATGAAATAAATCATTGCACCGACACAACCCGACATGAATGTTGCCATCATCCACTTATTTTCGTGCCTTGCTGCCAGATGGCCCTCTACCAGGAGGACGATGGACAGAGGAAGCGCCAAGCATGTCACATAATATTCCCAATCATTGTCTTGCAGAACCAACCAGATAAACTGGACTGAAAAGCCAGCCCAAAAAAAGACATCAAACTTGACGAGGCATTCATAAATCTGATAGCTCGCATACATGCGCTTGATGTTCCGATCTGCGCCAAGGAACTTGTACACCTTCCAGCCGAATTCATTGTAGATCTTCCATCCCAGTGCAATGAATATTATTTCCGCCACGGAGAGGACAATAGGGATGGTTGTTGTGAGGACATCGATAGGAATCTTATAGCCGGAAAAATTGTCTGGTGTGAGTGTTGCACGGACTTCACCTATCTGAATTGCAGCATAGATGATGAGCAGACCATTGAACATCCTGAGTTACCAAAAGTTGATGGAAGACGTTAGATGTCTGAAGCACGTCGATGGCAGGAGACCCACGTGAGGAAGATAAATTGCAGGGTATTGCGGGCGTAAACGGCATCAACTGCCATGGCAAACTGGAATACGCTGAAAAAAGAACAACGGTGAGATTCAAGTGAGGTGATAGTAGTAGTAGTAGGCAACGCACTGCGCCAGGACGAATACGCCGAGGTAGACGGGCATCCTCCGGGTCGCCAAATCATCCCCGGTTGGGTGTACCTCCCGGATCCGCAGATACAAGTCACCCTCTATCGCCAAGTTGACCGTCGTCTCTACCAGCACAGCTAGAACGTAGAGCCGGCATGCCATCGAGTCTGGAAGGACCTAAGGAGCGACTGAACACGATTGTTGGAGAAACGGGGACTCAGAAAACATACCCTTCGCCAAAACCCTGGAGCATCGGATTCCTTTGTTGGTGGTTGAGGAGGGTATACGATATGAGAGGTTTCGTGATTGTCATTAAACTGTTTTGAGGAGATGGGAGACTTTGGGGAGAAGGGAAACGAGGATCGACGATGGTCGGTTGGACTACTTTGTGGACTGGTGGAATATGTATTGTAGTCTGAATGTGTGGTGTACGGGGCGGATGAGTACTGGTCGATGAGGTCGTCGTAAGAAGATTTGAGTTCATCGGGGTTGTTGTACTGGTCGTGGGCAGACGGCTGAAGTGGTGGTCTATGAGAGTAGTCGCTTAGGGTTTGCTGTGAAGGGGAGGGGAAATGGCGAGCGGACATGGAGTTTGGCGCAAGAAACAAACTTTGCCGATGTTGCTATGCTCCCATGTTTGGTCCTGCTGCTATGCAACCTGTGAACTCGAGCAAGCTCACAATTTCTTTCTATTGTAAAAAATATATCTCAATGATACCAGAGAAAGCATGTCTATTCAGAACAACATGTACAGAGGGGGTATCTAGAAAATAAACAGTAGTGAGTTTTCCAGAATATTTTCAATCACTGTTCGTGTCAGTCGACGACCCCGTCTCATCACCTCCTTCATCTACATCGACTGGCCATCAGCACCAACTTCACTGGAAGAATAGAAGAAAACGCACGCATCCCATAGTCAGGCACTACTGAGTGGTGGGCAGTGGGCCGAGCTGGCGGCCGAGGTGGGCTCACAGCGGGCCTTCGCAGCGGCGGCCCTGTCCCTGCTGCCTTTCCCCTACCTCTTCCAGTATTTTGAGGATGGGAGTTGATGCCACGTGAGTTAATTTGAGAGCTCTGTGTCGCTATTGAAAACGCTGATGATACAGGTGTGATTGCCGGCGACGTTGATCTTGATGAAGCGGTGGTTGGTGAACGATCCAGGAAGGATGTTGTAGATGACTCGCGAAGTTTCGATGGTATTTTAGATTTGGTACCCGTTAGAGAAGGGGTGTAGTGCGGCTAGACTTTCGTGAGCTGAAGATGCACTATGATCCATAACAAGATCATACCGTCACCGATATCATTGAATCTGGTTCAGCTTTGACGCGTGATACAGGCGATCCTGAGATGATGTCAACCTGCAGTGTCCACCATGAAATGACGGATCAAAATACTCACCAGATGCCTTGGCCTTCTTGGTCTTCGGAGGAGACATCTGTGGTGACTGCAGCTAGATGACAACCATTCACACCATTCAAGGGCAATCATTACTCACTCGCTTCCTCTTGAGCGAACTTCCATTCTCCTCTGAAAGTCCCATACCCGATTTGCCATCTGGTACAATCAATCAATCGTTCCTAAAATTTATCAAATCTCGAGAAAGGCTTACCGAGTATTTTGGACTTGGCTTTCTCTTTCCCTCTACCATTCAGTCTATCATCTGACCCATTTCCTACTTCTGATGCCGGCGAAGCTGAGCGACCCGCGTCTGAAGGCTGTCTATTAGAGAAGATAAACCGTCTCTGTGAATCATCCACATAGAGGTTTTACACACTTAGGTTTTCCGCTCATGCTAGTTCGGGCACTTGGCGCTCTCCGGGCAGACGACAATCCCATACATGAAGCCAAATGGGGTGCATATCGATTTGACGCGACCTGAGCTACATTAATACAAGCTGTGCTTGCAAAGACCCCTCACCTGTCGTTGGCAGTTCACACAATCTAATAAAATCGTCCCATCCTTACTCCCATTTCCTCCACCAGCACCTATCATGATGAAACGTAAACATCAGCCCTATGCTTTTTTGTTCGGGTGGCATTATAATACCTGTCTCTGAGGAAGGTGTATCCGCTCGCGAACTCGATCCTGCACCTGATGTTTGTGAGCTTCCTGCTCCTCCCATAGCATTGGACTGCAACACATGAGCTGTTTGTCACGTCAATATTCCCATTTGATTGGTAACAATGTGAGCGCACCAGAACCGCATCTAGGCAGAAGAAAACAACGAATCCGCATGTATGAGACGATGGAAACAAAGCCAAGAATTTTGTACCTCGTATGACATGTCTTGCAAATGGATCTTCCCTTCATGACTTCATGGTGTGCTTCGATAGCAACGTCAAATATGATATCATCCAACATAGCCGCAAATATACGTTTGCTCTGTGCCCATTTCCAACGTTAACAGATAGATACAAGATACATACAACGCACCAACGCATTGAGCATCTCCTCTTTTTCCGATGATTTCGCCGGCATAGTGTAATGTACTCGAAAGTTTTGGTGTTAATAATTCAAGCTAGTATCAATCCATCAGTCATCAGTCGAAGCAACAAAAAACGTCTGCAGTACGCACCAGAGAAATTAGAAGATTGATTTGTATACAATTGACCCCGCAACCACCGCTCTGACAGATCTCTGCGGAGTCTTAAAGGAAACGTAAAAAGATCCGGACTGCTCAAGGAATCTCTAACAAGCCACGAGCCTGAGTGCAGATGGATCACAGTTGGTTCAGGAACCCTGGATCAACTAATGAATGAATCGTTTCGTCAATACGGGGGATGAACGGATGAACAGCCAGTCGTCAGATCCCTCTGGTTGGTCTAAAGACAAAGTTATTGAACAAAGAAATGCAGAAAAGTAGTGAAAAGGTAAGCAGGATAAGCAGAGAATGGATGGTGTCGATGTTGTCAGTTTATGGTCAATGGTTATTGTAGTGCCAACTAGACTTTGATCAGACACGTGAACGCTTTAGCTGCTTTTTTTGGCTTCATTACATTGTGATCAACAAATCAGGTTTAGTTATATTGTACACTTGGTTTTGTCGGAAAAAGCTATAGACCAACGACAGGGAGCTGATGAAATCTGATCCCTCATCAGTTCAGGTGACCACCCAATCAATTGCAAATGGAGCTCTCGCACGCTTCAAGTCTTTACACTCAAACTCAAATTTGCTCAACCTTTTGTCATGCATATCAGCTTAACAGTGATACCTTGCTAGGATCTTGGTAGCATACATATGCTTTTTCTTCATGATTGAGAAGCTTTCTACTTCCCAACAACGCAGCAGATACCTCGGCGAGACTTATCGCAAAGACACACATATCAGGTTGGTCATATCGTCTATATCAAATACAAGTGAGTATTCTCAAACGAAGCTTTTGGAAACATTAATTTCTCGTATATTTATCGTGCGGCATCTCTAATCAATAAGCATCGTAACTATGTATGAACACTACAGAAGCTGATGATTGTTGCTGAAGAGAGTTCTAATCTCCTCTAACATTAACACACTCTCGGCAGGGGAACGACCCAGTCAATGTCAGCAGTCATCTGAGTCTGGACTTCTTAGAGGAGAGTCTTCTTCCTTTACACCCAGAAGTCTGAATTTCAGTATGCTGGATCAAGAAATCAAGTGTCAAATGTCCAACACATGAATAACCAAAACTTCGGCATTGAACCACAATTTCTGTTTTGTGTCTCGCTAACATGGTCTGCCATCGCGCCCCGTGTAATAAATTGCTGATTAAAAAAACGGTGTGTTGACGTTTTGATCATTCACATGACATACAGCATAGGGTTGAAGACCTGAACATAAATGAGCATTTTAACACTGGGATGGTTGCATTTCATCATGGGACTTCAAATTAACTTTTTGGAAGATCAAGCGCTACACTAAAAATAAGTTAGGTTTCGTCTCGTGATGATCAGATATTTGTAGATAGAGATGGATAGACGTGACAGAGACGAGACTTGTTGCGCGTTTGCAAATAGTTCTCACTTGTCCCTTCTTTTTCTTTCAAAATTGTCCTCAACTCAGCTTCCATGTAAGGGACGGAAAGGTGACTCTGACAATAATATCACCTGATTGTTCCTGGAATTCACTGTGTATTTTATTTAACCCACAAGGTCCCCTTGACCCCAAACTGACTTTTTTTCTAGCTATCACTCCAGATTGCAGACTCTGAGAGGATGTTAAGAGCTGACATTCGAAGTTTCAATGGATCATGAGATCAACCAATAACTTAATCCATACCAGGTGGCTTCCACTTTCATGGTCAACCGATTTGGTGTTGATCTCTCGCATCTTGCTTGACGTCCTGAGAGTGAGGGTCGATAGAATACTAGGTATGGAACCTCCCTCGAGGCACGCTTAAATCCGAAAACAAGTGCTTTTGTCTGTAGAAATTCGAGATTGATCTCTAGTCTGCTACGTCTAGGATTATTTCTTTCAACACTTCGGTTCCAGCTGAATCATCAGGTATATCAGCTATCTTCTATCTTCTGTCCTATCTCAATATATTGGCCCACTACTGCATCTGCAGAGACATAAAAAAGTAGATTCAACTCGGTTGCAAAAGGAGTCAAAAAGCAGTTTTCATCCGAGTAAAGGTCTCCTCTCCCCATACTCTTCAACCTTTTCCTTGCCCATCCCTTCTTGCACCCAGCTTAGGCACCTCTTTGACACTTGAATTATTTTTACAAAACCCCTCTTTGTGTTCTCTGCACCTCTGTCCTTGGCTCTCCAGATCCCATGCTTCTTTTCATCAATCCTGTCTGTCCGTATTATATGCTGACTGTCAACCGTCATGACGATAACGGAAAATGTTGTGAAAATTGATGCGAGGGTCGTTGATGCCGAGATCATGAAAACAATGATCATTTGTAGTCGAGCGGCTTGTTGGACCGAAGAACCGCCAAGGATCGCACCTGTCATCATCCCTGGAATTGCGATGATCCC
>Ga0153993_100240_pt1 | contig 20046 bp, 24 predicted proteins | sample TSNC077MetaG_FD_104706 | JGI IMG/M metagenome (GOLD analysis project Ga0153993, IMG submission 104706) | Attine ant fungus gardens microbial communities from North Carolina, USA - TSNC077 MetaG | ecosystem: Host-associated > Fungi > Mycelium > Unclassified | place: USA: North Carolina, Lumber...
GATATAAAACTGACAAATGACTCCAGCCGAAAATCCTCATGGTGTCGAACAAAACATTCCCGCTTCATTCGTGCAATCAAGGACAGTCTCTTCTTTCTTCGATCTGTCTGACGAAAATGGGACGCCTAACCCGTGATATTCTCTCCATCACCGCCACTTTCGCTGCCTTGATCTGGTAATTGCATTATTGGACTTGCTTTGTATTAGAAACGGGCTGTATCTTCTTACTCCGGTGCTGGGGTCAAAATGTTCATTCATTTTGACTGGTTGATCGAGGCGCTGATTCTATTAGTCATGGTAGATTCTCTTGCACAGGATACACCGAGGATCTTGCAGAGCACTGTCTCACATGTAATTTGGAGCCAGTCTACGACCAAATTTGGCCTCGGCAATGACTCCTGAATTATTAACCGTCTTTGGGCAGTATGTCCAACTGAGGCAGGCATTTCTTTCCTGTGGCCTCAGGTGGGGATACCATCCTAGTGGCTTAAACAATCCTTGGCGCATGTTATGCATATCTCTCCGTTCCCGAGGTTACCCGTTCCCGATTTCATATCCAACTAGCTCCGCGCAAATTGGAGGAGTTGAAATGGCAGTGGCAGCTGTTGCATTTCTCATGAATTTGATTTAGATCTTGAGTAAGTAGGAAAAAGAACTTTCCGGTCCCGCCAAAAAAAAACTTGACACATCTATCTGGTGAATCTATCTGGTGAGGCGTGGCATCGTGCCATCCAGAAGTCCAGGGACTGACTTGATTTCTTGGGGTTTATTGTTTCTTGCGCTGACAAGTCATCTCATTCTTATGCGGTCCATCAATTCGACGAGTAGATTTCAAGCCTAATAGAAGCGTAATCCGAGCCTCGGACACGGACACACGGATGCTTCCTCTCTTTTGCTTCATTCTTCGCTGAGCACTTGGCCCCTTAAGAGCCGGCCTCCGAATATCCATCCTAAGCTTCCGCTTCCGCCGATGGGTCCCATTCTTGGAAATCCATACTTGGGAAAAGGGGATTCAGTTAACTCCACAAAGAACTCTTTTTGCTCGCATTTAGCCCATTTAGTATATACCTATCAGATATTCTGGAAAAGCTTGCCTAATCTGGTCGTCAGCCGAAGTGGGCACACTGCCACCGGAAGACCCGTTCAGGCTGAGGAAGGATTGGGTCATCGCAACAGGTTGATATCCTTGTCAATGTGGCTTGCAAGTCAGAGATTGCCACCAAAGGTTACTCACACAGCCTCTCTTTTGGCAGGCCCTGGGTATCTAACCCATGTGTGTGGTCATCACCATAACTATTTGACCTCAAACCATAAGTTACCCCTTCCGATGGCCTAGACTTCTGTTCTGACTTGGATTCCTTCATTCAAAGACCCCCATGAACCTTGTGATTCCCCCTTTTCGTAGATACGCTTCCTTTCCGCAGCTGGCTATCACAGGCAATTGATAATGGTTGCTTTCCACATTGCTCTTCTTGCCGATTGCATGCCTCTGTGAGCGGACAACATCTTCATCGGGTCTTGAGGCGAGGACGGAAACTCAATGTCATTGTCTAACTAGGCGTTCAATCCGAGTTAACGGCTCATCTAATCTCACGGTACATATCCTCTCCTGCTCAGCCAAACCGGCAATAAGCACACCGATCCCTGGAAGACTCTCTGCCCCATAACGTCGCGTTCCCATTTCAATGGCGACGGGTTACCTGATATACACACCCTTCTCAGCTTGAGTTCACGCAAAGTCCGAGAATTCCTTCTATCGTTACTCTCATGCTAGTGTAAAAATGACAGGTAAAGCTGATTGCCCGAAGTTCAAGCTCAGTCTTCCATTTTCCGTTCCCATTTTTACATTTGATATATTATAAGATAAATCACAATAATCCATCGGGGACTGAAAAAAAGTTCTTCTGAACTCTGAATTTGGATCGAACCTTGATTATCATTAGTCTCACAACGATGCTGTGTGGACAGGAAGGGGAAAGAGCCCCATTTAATTATTATCAGAATGGTAGAAACGCTGTTAAGCGCGGTATCATAGGAATCCGAATTGAGTTGACTCCTAAAATACCAACCATCAATACTACCACTCGTTCCTTGACATATGCAGTTCCATCGCACTTGCAACGTCATCCTGGTAACGAATTTTTTCCACCAAAAATACAGGATCTCTACTTGACCGTTCGGCATGACATTTTCTTAGATCTATCACCGGCTATAACCCGGTATTGCCATTTGAGTCAGCAGTTTGACAGGTATCCAGTTCCTTTTCCTCCCCTCCACCATATATCCCTTGGAGAACTAAGTTACACGTCAAGTATCGGGTTGATCCAGAATGTTCTAAAGAGAGGTTTATGAAAGCATATACGATCCCTCCCAATAAACATAGACGTAGTAAGAGAGAGAGCTTTCCCATCCATCTCGTAGCAAGACCCAGACAGATCTCTAAAAATAACAAACCAATCGTCAATCAAGGGACGGGTTAATCCGATTTCTTTTTCCGAAAGGGAGGACACTTTGACTGAAGTGATCCGTTCCTTATGGTAACAAACTTCCTTCCAGTCAAATCAATGACAACTTTTCACACTCCAACGAAAAAGTGTGTGTGTGAGAGAGAAAAAAGAGTAAGATCGACTCCTTTGGATGTAAACCGATTGATAAGTCCAAAAAAATTTTACCTAGCAATCTGATTGTTATCAGATCATCATAATATAGTCAAAGACACGGGGTGAAACGTCCATTCTCACTTACCCGATGAGAAGAAGGAAAACGGTTGATCATCGTCATGGGATGGAACTACCAACAAACAAAAACCATTGCCATATATATCCATACCAAGTGGTTACTTTTTCGAGAAGATAGAAATAGATACCTATTATAGTGACTCCAAGACATGCATGCAGCACTCATAGCCATAGTAGTTCAAGACCAGTGTTAGTATCGTAGTGGTTTCCTATCCCCATATGTCCATCATATTCAAACTACTCTGCATCCAAAGAAAATTGGACTGAATTAGTCGCACAGGATAAGAATAGGAATCAGCATTGTAATGATGATCAGACATTCTATTTCGAATAGCTTTCAAATAAGACAAGCCATGACCTCAAAAACTTTAACATTCATTACTTTCATCCAACTAGCTACTAAACTAACGACTACAACTACGGCTACCACCAAAAATCACTACCATTGCAACGGTATATAATGTAATATATATAAGTGATGTCTGAATGCAACGTGCGTATATATAAAAAAATTTGTTCGAAAGCGATAACAGTCGTTCATTATCATATATCATAAAACAGACGTAAAAGTGCATGGATGAATTGCATTGCAAAAAAATGATGAGATTCTTGAGGAAAGAGAACGAACAGATGATGCAAAAAAATCAGATCCCGACATACCCAGCATTATTATTAGGTCCACCATAGCTACAGCCATAGTTATAGCCATAACCGTGGCCATAACCATGTGCATAACCGTACCCATACCCATTCACTGAACCAGTACAAGCACTATCACCAGGCGAAGAGTACGACATCTGACATACTCCAGACGGTCCAGCATTCGCAAACGGCATACTGGGAACTCCAGGGCTGGTGTCGTGCAAAGGAGATGATAATGATGATGCATTTTTAGCATTGACTGCATTCACTTCGGCTGTTGCTTTGGCAAAAGCTAATTCTTCTCTTTCTTGGGCATTCAAATGCACAGTGGAGGGTTCTTGTGGAGTAGGATACAACGGATATACTGGCGCTTGCCTTTGTTGCAGTTGTTGCCCTTCTGCTGAAGAAACAGAAAAGGATGGTGGATAGTAGGGAAATGAATTAACAGGGATAACAGGCGAAGTATACGCCGACACACAAACCCTGCCGTAATCACAACACTGGCCGTAACAGGCGGCAACTGTGGCCATGGGAGGAGCGGCGGTAGTAGCACTGGCCAAGGAATGGTCATACAAAGGCGGAGCGTAGAATTCCTTGGAGACGATTGTCTCTGGGATATGAGAACTCATCGTAGCTGTGAGGGGGGTAGGGAGACTCGATTGCTGAAGCTGAGCACTGACGGGACTGTCAGTGATGGACGTTGTTGGCATTGGCTGGGGGGGTACGGGAGTATAAGCATAGTCGCTGTGGCTGGAAGGTTTGTAAACTCGGAGCCTATTCTTGCGCATACGGTCTTTGTTATCAAGGTCACGTGGTGGGCAGGGAGCATCATTAGAGCAGGTCAACGAGTAGAAATACAGATACTAGGCCATATTAGAGAGAGAGAAAGCCAGACAAGCAGAGGGACAGACCTTGGGAACATCATTCCTCCTTTGGTCCTCGAAAGGCTGCACGAGAGTAGAGAGCTCATGGACTGGGCCAAGAGCTGCACTGAGAGAATTTGTAGAGGAATCTAAATTCATGCTTGCAAAGCCCTGGAGTGTGTCCATGGGAGAAGGACTGGGGATAGGATATGTGACAGAGCGAGGGATCTGGAGGGTGAGCTCGCTGCGCTTTGCGGGCACATGAGAAACCGCTGCAGAGTTCGGTGAGAAGGCCGCGGCTGCGGAGCGCTTGAGGGAGGACGGAGCCGGGGACGGAGACTGGCTGTACGAATCCGGCGTATAGTTGCTCGGCACGGCGACGGGTGGTAGGGTAGGGCGCATCACCGGGGAGGAGGAGCGGGGCCGGGAATCACGGTGAGTATTGGGGGGCACAGGCCGGAGACGGGTGGGGTAGAGCGGCTTGCGAGGCCGGTGGCCATGAAAGGCGCGAGTTTGATCGTGCTCCTTGGCGGTGACAAGACCTTTGAGGAGGTGGAGCCATGAAGTGTAGGTATTGAAATCAACATAGAGATTGTGGGCAATACCTCGGAGAAACTCAGCCTCGGTGTGATTGACGTCAGCGAGAGGAATGCCAGAGACCTCGGCCCACGTCTTGTTCGTGTAAGTGTTGTCGTCCAAAAACTTGTTGGCCATCATCAGGCCTACCACGGCAATGCGGTACTCACTGCCGGCCGGCCCGACGACCGCCATCAGTTGCTTGAAGCGCCAGATGTAGTGAAGCGAGAGCACAATGACGCTCTGGGAGACCTGCGTTGTCTCGAGCAGCTTTTGGACAAAGGCAACAAACTCGGGGAGGACTCTGAGTTGAAGAGGTAGTGGTTGTTGAACAGGGGAGACATGGGGGCTGGGATATGGGTTGGTCGGGAGCGCGTACCACAGGTAGCAGATCATTTCGCTCGTCTTTTCTGCAAGAAAGTGCGCAGGCCGTGCGCGAGTCGAGTCAAGCCAGTCTACGGGGTGCGCCATCCGCAATCATCTGCGCCCTCTTCCCCCTCATCTTTAAGAACATGTCGGTGCATTCTCTACATCTTTATTATTTATGCCTGTCTCTCGCGAGCCGGCTCACCTCCACGGGATTCCCCAGGGATTCCCCATAGCCTTGCCCTCTCTTTTGCACGTGACCTTGACATCCATCTGATCCCATCACCCATTTACCCGACCTCACTGCAAAACACAGGCAAATGACAGCCACTTGGCCAGAAGGTCTCTCTCAATAACGTAATCATCTGGACCCGTCACTAGCATCAAGACAAGTGGACTTTAATCGTCTAAGAATTTGACTAGAATAAATTCTTTTCGTCGGTGATATGCTCGGGTTCCCTCCGATCTTTTATGTGGTATACCTTGATGTAGTAGTCATTAGTTGGTTGGACCTGCAATAAATGTTGATAGGGTTTCGGCCCAAGTCAAAAATTAACGTCTCTGAGAGAGCTCCTGATGTCATCATGGGCTACGTTGTTCTCGTACTCGGGTTAGTAAATGTAGCAGGTACTGTAGAAAAGTGTAATAGACCGTGGCCATGCGTGTCAGTACATCCCCGAAAAGTGGATTCCTCCTTCAGTAGGTTCTTCGCCCACACAAGTTCCGAGGTAGTCCCTGTGAGTTTGGTACGGCATTTCTGTAAACCTAGGATGTAGTGTACAGATCGAGAAGACAGAACAAGATTATACTACTTATCGGATCCAACGGTCAGTTTTACGGAAGGATCGATACTTCACATACATATATATCAATGATTATAATAACCGAGACACGACCATTTCCATTATGTTGCATTGAGATTCATACGTTCAGGGCGACACTGTCCATGACCATATTTTGCGCCGTTTCCGTCCACGGCATGGTCACAAATTCTGCTGTGATTGTCTTGATTGCCGCTAGCACACGTTATGGAATTGAAATCTTCTCCATTATTTTTCCAATTGGGTCTTACTTTTTTTTGCGCCACAAGAGTTGTCATCATGATATGATGGAGGGTAGTTCATCTTGTTACGCCCATGCGGGTTAGCCAGCCCTTTGATAACTACAAATAAAGGACTGGACAAATCAAGTCATTCGCTGAGAGTAGTAGCCTCAGGCTCAGGCTAATTAATTTAGTATCTGACTGATAAGCAGATAGAAGCTTAGTCATCTAGCGTGGAAGAATTGGCTGACATGAGGCCTACCCATCCTTGTCGACGACAACGCCATCCTTCGCTTCCACCTCCTGAAACTTGTGCTACCTCGCGCTCCTGACCACCCTGTTTTTCCTTTCTACTACAATTGTCTCGCCTTTTGCGAAACATGGGTGTCCAGTTTGGGTCTTTTGATGCCATTTGCCAAACCGCCGCACTCGTTATATGCCCCCTCCTTGGATCCGATCAAGGCATCGAGCCCACTTGTTACAGCAGGAATGTTGATGTTGGTGGAACACTCATCTTCCAGCCATGTAAGTCTACTTTCGGCGAAAGTTATGCCAAAAGTCGTTTGCTTTGTAGTATCTTCGGATATCTAAGGGTTTCCGGCGAACGTTTCCATCTCTCAATGGAGGCGTAATTTTGTTCTCGACGCCACATTAGTTTGCATGTATTTTCAGGATGGTCGGCCCTTAATCCTTTGGAGAGCACAAAGAACGCCAGCACGCTGCTTTCGTTCCATTACTTACGTTCAACTGGAGGCTGACAGCTTTTTAGCAACATGTTTCGTGCATATAGTCGCAATCATTATGACTGCCATTATGATCCTTCATATTCGGAGTAAATACACTGCCGTTGGTGAGTTTATCTACAATCTCCTTACTCTATCGGCCTTTATCTTGCGTTAGGGCGGAAGGAAATCGTGATGTTTTTCTGGATGTATGCGCTGATAGAACTTCTTGCTATGTTCTTGGACTCCGGAGTAATACCAACCTCCAATGAAGCTTATTCAGTGCGTTTTTCTCTCGTTTTGAATGTGACCTGGATCGTTTTACGCAAATTAGTGGTTTGCTGCAGTATACTCAGGTCTCGTAGCTGCGGCGTACTGCTGTCTTCTAATCAATGGCTTCGTCGGCTTCCAGTTTGCTGAGGATGGCACTCCTTTATCGCTCTGGGTAGATTCATTCCGTTGGTTATCACTCAACTTTTGCTCAAAAGCTGATATCAGTTTTTACGAATCTCCTGTCTTGTCATCTTTGGTGTCTCCTTCTTCATTGCTATCGCCACCTTCAAACAATTTGCCGGTTTCAAGTATGACAAGCCCATCGGACTATGGATCGTCTACATTCTATGGCCTCTCATCTGTACTGTGATTTATGTTGTGTCGCAACTCATTCTTGTCTTCCGTACTCTCGATGACCGCTGGCCCCTCGGTGACATCGTTTTTGGAACGGCCTTCTTTACTATCGCCCAAGTTCTTCTCTTCGCTTTTAGCGTCACAATTTGCGACGCCATCAAGCACTATATCGATGGACTGTTCTTCTTCACCCTTTGTATGCTCCTGAGCGTGATGATGGTTTACAAATACTGGGATAGTATTACCGTAAGTTCTTACGTCCTTGTCCGATCATTCTGTCATTCGATGTTCATAGCGCGAGGATCTTGAGTTCTCTGTCGGTTCTAAAGCTGCCGTATGGGAAGTCAAGGATTCATTACTTGCTGGTCCTGGCGGCCCGGACTACGAGGAAGATACTGCAAGTAATTATCACGGTGGCGCACCGGCTAGTTTGGTTGGTGGTGTGAGTGGTCAGCAGTTATACCAGAAAGGTGGCTTCAATCAACGTGCATATCCACCGTCTGCCGGACCTGGATATTGATATCTGCTTTCTTTGCATCTATTCAGTAGATTGGACTATTTTCTATTTTCCGCCATTTTCAAATCTAGATGTACATTTTGACGTATCACAGGCTTAATGTGTAGTTTTGGGTTTTGACTTTGATGATATTCCTCGATATACCATACCTGGCATTGGCTTTGCTGATGATGTGATGAGTTATACTAGACACTACTTGTGCGACGTGATTTTAGTTCAATATATCACAGACGTTATACTGGTTGAGCTGTCTTTGAGCCGGTCAAGTTGCACACGGACTCATGATAGCAAACTTCCTGTTATTTAGAGTCGTCCAAATATTCTGGGCAACTTATTATATTTGTATAATTCGTCTGAATTGATACATGTATGAAAAAATGATTATGATCCAGTAGCTTGCTATAAGTGAACCACTTATGATATTATATTATTATCTGTGAGTTATTTCATGCGCTCTTCTCTTTCTTTGACCACCATTATTTTTCCAAAGGTGGGCTCTCCCTTGGAGGATCCTTAGTGCATTACACTCCATACATATACAACTCCAGCTTGTATGTTACCGTTCCTACTGTCCTAGTGACCAAGGGTCAGGAGTTGTCAGGGGAGCTCAAGAAATCAAAATATGATTGCCAAAGTACAGTTTGAGGCTGAGTATTATAGTTTTTATAGGTAGCACTAAGTGGTCATTATTATGTAAACTTTGTATTATGTAATATCGAGTTTCCCCCCCTTTTTGGTGCAGGAGTTCAAGGAGCTAACTAAATAGTACTATTTGATTAGTTGTAGGGCAGCTTTAGAGGACTAAGCTAGTGTGTCAGGAGTTGAATTGGCAGGGTCTCCTTACAGAATCCATATAAATACTTGTGTAGCTACACTATAATTTTCACTCATTTTCCAGACTCTGGAGTATATTTCATTATATTATATAGTCATAGTCTACATCACATTCCTTCTCCCATGCTACTCCAATGCTCTGTGGCAACATCATGAATGTTTCCAAGCCCACATGATTGGCACTTGGCATTGATTACTGAAGGAGGATCCTGCCTTATTCAATCCACCTTGGCTTCCTTTCCAACAGGGACAGTAACCATGTCATTTATTTCACTTTAGGCTTTTCTCAAGAAGCCTGTGGTTTTTATTTGAGATCCACACTGCACACACACAAAGCAAACTTAGAAAATATATCAGGAAAAAGCTCAGTCTTTTTCCTATTTTGGCCATTCATATAGTGCGCTGCGCGCGCGTCGATAATTTTGTCCATGTAATCTTTTGTATTTCGAGTACATTGCGCGAGTGCTTCTTAAGCTAAGAGGTCAACGTACAGAGACAATACTTTGACTGGTTCTCCAAAAAGGGCCCAGGTGTCAAGCCGAATTTGTGGAGGGAAAGGGGGTTTTGCCAGGATTGATCGATCGGTCGTAGGTAGGTAGGTAGTCACTTGCTCATGAATTTTGAAGACACGAGGTTGAGTCAAATGTACAAGGCAGAATATATACAACTATCTCCTACTTTGAAGATTTCCTCCCTTTTCTTTGCCAGCAAGGTCGATGTAAAGTTACTTGACCTAGATGTTGTCGAGTCAGTTATATCTCGTAGGTCGATGAGGTAAACAAACATCCGCCACTCAAATCATGGTCTGGACTCGCACCCATTTCTTTCCCTTCTTTTTCCAGTTGAAGAAGGGAGGGAAAAAATCGAGATGAAGTTAGTTAAGGGTTCTCCGAGCCTCCCCTTCTTTTCAATCAGCAGGTTATTGCATCGGTATTTATTCTGGTATTCCATCCAAGTTAAAAAAGACGTTGCAAATTGAGCTGTATCTCAGATTCTAAGAGATATAAAGACGTGTGGTAATATAACAAAAGATACTTTTATCATTGTAGGGTAGAATGTGATTAAGGTCGGAGCAGCAAGATTACGAATTGAGCGACAACGACGATTTTGAAATGCAAAGTAGAAAGGTAGAAAGACGCAAGACGTCCAAGTCCCACCCAAAATAGAGCAGACAGCAGAGGCGAAAAAAATGTTCAGTGGGTAATACAAGATGTGATGATACGGCAACAATGACCAGGTCACCTTCAATCCTTTTTCACTTTTTTCACTTCCGCGCTCACTTTCGTCAATTGCACATCCTCAAGCTCCTCAAGCTTCTCCGGAATATCTCCCAACCGCTGTCCAACCTTAACTTTCTCCCCAGCACCAACGACAAACTGAAACTCGCTTGGCGCCTCGAATACCAGTACAATCGTACTTCCAAAACAGAAACCACCCATCTCTCGAGCACGTTCTAATGGCTGTCCGCGAAGTATGGGACTAGCCATCGAGTACACAGCTTCCGAGTAAGTGCCAACTGGCGGTAAATATCCTCTCTCATTAGTTCTCAGATCCTTGTCGAAATTGATTTTGATCGACCCCACGTTCGTAGCACCGACAGGAACCATAGAAAAAAACCCATACTTCCACCGACCGAGCAACGAAACGCGCTCATTAAGTATAAAAAGGTTTTCAAGTCGTTTAGCAATGTATGGGGAGACGGAGAAAAGTTCGCCTGCAAAGTGACGCCGCTTCTCAACAACCCAGGCCGCGGGGGAATGAAATCGATGATAATCTCCCGGGGCAAGGTAGACAACAGCAAAGAAGAGGGAATGACCTGGTCGAAGAGATTTAACAGAGCTCGCGGAAAGACGACGTTCGAGAGTAGGTTTGATACCCATTTCGCGCGCGACGTTGGTATCGTGTTCAAGCGTCTTTGTCATATCACGATCAGGCTCGACGACACTAGCGTCTGTCTGGTCGCCAAATTTGAGAGGTTTGTTGTTGTTATAGGAGGTGGGGTTATCGGTATTAGGTGTAGACGTGCCACTAGTGGAGCCGATGAGCTGGTCGAGTGAGTATTCAATGCCATTCAAGTTGGCAAATTCTTGATGGTTGATAGTTTCCGAGTCTGGATTGTGAAATTGCACGAGGATGCTGTCCGGGCTGCCGGGTCGTTCGACGCCCAATAATGCATCCAACGAGTATGTGATTCCCTTAACCTGCTCAACCTGTACAGGACCCAAGAGCTCGCCTGAATCACCTCCGTTGATATCGACTTTGCCAAAATGAAGCATGCGGCCATCGGCGGGTGATACGAGGAGGGCGTCAGCCACAGGGCGCGAACCTGGTTTGAGTCTGCGATAGAAAAAGTCGCCAAGGGAGATATATGTCGGCAAATCATACTCAACCTCTTCCAGATTGCAGCCAAAAGTATAGGCGAAGAGTTTGAAGCCGTAGGGACGGAGCCAAACCGGGAGTTCCAGGGAGTTAACGTAGCCCCAGAGACGGGACATGCTGCGGAGGGGGAGTGTGCCAAGAACATGTACCTGATAAATTGGGTTTTAATCAAGAGAGCATTGGATGCGACAAGGATGAGTGCTGACCTGCCAGGGACCTTTGAGGCGGATAACCTCTTGACCGTTCTCGTCGACCTGGACCTCGGCTGAGGACTGTCTCGACTTTCGTTTGAGCTGGATGACAACCAAGAGCAAAGCGCCGACAGCAATGGGTAGGGGATACCATTTTGTCGGTGTCTGCGTCCAGGCAGTCATCAATCTACCTGATAGAAATAAGAAAAGGGTGGGCGGGTGACTAGAGATCAGACATGGTACGTACGATACAGCGGAATGCCAGTGCCAGACGGCAAACCACCTCCAAGGTTATTAGACGAAGTACCTTCTGCGCCATTCTTTGTCGTCGAGTATGCTCGTCGGATTCCCAAGCGAAAACGTGAGCCCCTCACCGACCGTAGCAACGCACAAGTCTTATTTGCTCCATGTGCCCAGCACCGACGAAACGCTGACGGTGCATGTGCTGGAGAGGCATTGGGCACCCTGGAAGCAACATACATAGTTCGGTCCTCGACTTCAAAAATGGACCGAACCGAAGGCCGGGCTCAGTTGAGTGAGTGATCGTAAATCACATTCGGCCGTGTGAAGTGCTAGTATTGGTCAGCGCTACAATATTCAAATTCAATATTCAAGCTACATAGTGGAACTTGTTCCTCTCGGCTCTATCTCGTTCCAAATATTCAGCCTCAACCAGGTAATCCACCCTCTGCTTAATCAACTCAACCTGCGGGGCGAAATGGCTCTTCACCGCCTCAATCGTTGCCGTCTTGATTTTCTCGTACGTCATCGTTTTGTTTGCCTTCATGATGCGCACAATAGCTGCATCAAGGTACATCTTCCTGTCGCCTTCAATTGCTGCATTTGTTTTCTGAGATTCTTCGAGCTGCAACAAAGCGTCAATGCCGAGGGCGTACAATTGGTAGAATAAATACGTACCGAAACCTTCGCCTGAATCGAGTTAATGTGGATCTTGGACCGAGGATCTGTAAAATCGGCGTTGAAACGGAATATATCGTCATCATCGACATCTCTGCCTGGTGGAACCTTCTTCAGCACCTTCTTCTTGCCACAGGCGAGACTCTGTAGTGTCCTCCGCAGCTCGGCATCATCTTAAACTCGATTAGACAGGCCTGTGGAGGAAAAATATAGCACTCACTCATTTGCACGTGAGCTTTGATATCCTGAAACGATACTTCGTACGACTCATTGAACAGCAGCAGAACCACAGCTTGGAACAAGCTGACGGATAGCTCCTTCACACTAGTCGCAAATCTCGCCTTGAGGATCGCAGTTCCAAGTCCGTGGTTCCAGTCTAGTTTACGACCAGAATGCTTGACTTGGTAGTATTTCGAGAACCTAGTCAATTGTTTCTGCATCTGCAGAACGGGATCAAGCGAATGGACGTCCCAAAAACAGGATGTCTTACACTCAGGGGGAGATCTATATCCTTGAAATAACGATTGTCTTTGCTGCCAGTCTTTTTTTTGGCACCATCTTGTGTGGTCTCATCAGGCACGCTGTCGTTGCCTCTGAAAGGCCACGCGCTACGTTGTAATACCATGACGTTCAGCCTTCTATCAGGATTATCATCACCCAACTTGGAGTGATAATCAGCCATATTCTCCTTTGAAAGCGCTAGGTCCTTGAACATGTCTTCACCCATACCAAATTCCGGATCGTATTCTGATCTCCTCATTCCTCATCAGCAGGACTTCGGTGATAACAAAAAAATTAAAAACCCACTCTCTTTCATCTTCTTCAGCATACCAATCTCAAAGTCGTTTGATGCGCTCTTGCCCAGCAGTAGACGTTTTGCCAAGCTCCGATGATAGAACGTTCTGAATACATCTTTATCCTCTGAGAAACGATATAGTTCGAGGACGTTTGTCAAAGTAGTGTCAAAATCAGTATCAGTACTCTCTCCTTGTCCCTTTCGCATCGCTTTATCGAGGTATTTGGCGATCATTTCTGCAGGCTTGCTGCGGCGTGCTTTGAAACCCGCAGCGAATGCACTTCTCAACGCGTTTGAAAACATTTGGTCAGGACGTTGAAGAGGAGATGATGTCGAATTGAAGGCCTTCATCAAAAATGCCTGATCAGTAGTATTGATTGCAAGGCGTCTGAGCTTGAGGAGGCGATCAACCATCTCGTCATCGTGTTCTGTGTCTCCAACGATATCCACGACGCTTGTCTGCATGTTCTAAGCAATCGCTTCATCTACCAAAGTTTGATCTAGACTCACGGCCACATACTTCCGGAATGCAGAGCACAAAGTTTTCAGGCCATCAACTCGCCCGAAGAGATTGTACATGGTCTGTAAAGAGGTTATGTCACCCTCCTCTATGTACGTTCCGACAGCTACAAAGCCATATCAAATTTAATTCATCCTGAGGGTGGAAAGATGCGTACTTTCGTTGGCAAGCCAATCTAACCTATTATTCCAAAGTGCCCTTTCTGTGGTCTCTCGGAGAAGCCCCCGACTGCCCACAGGAAGAATCTCCTTGTTCCTTTCTATCTCCTGCTTGATCCTGGCTTGTACGTGCTCAAAGAAAGACCGGGGATCCTTCTGCTGCTCTTTTGAAAGTCGCTCGGACTCCGCAGAGTAGTAATCGTAGGTGAGCGAAACATAATATCGCTCAAATTTCTCGTATTGACCGTGAGTAACGAGCAGATTGATTAGACGAGGGATTCCGGCACGAAAGAGATGAACGGCTCTGCAAGGGATAGATTTTAGGTTGGCGGAACCTAGTGATAGGCAAAACACGTACTTTGAGTTCCGCTCGCTCTCAATCCAGTCCTTCGTTCCTTCATAGATGTTTTCCAAGACTGTTGAATTTCCAAAGACCAGCTCCCTGAGAATAGCATTCGCTGTGGAACGAATTGACTTCAGAGAACTATTTTTTACAATGTAGTCTTGATCCAGATATGTTAGCAATGATATCAGTAAATCCTGGACAGCTAACTTCAGAGAAGAGCTGTGAAAGCAGAGGAAAGGACTCACAACTCTTATTTCAAACGATGTACACGTCGACACAAAAAGACCGATCCACTCAACTGGTCCCCGGCCTACCCGCGTGCATTCTCTCACAAGTACGTTGACGTATCTCTCCAGCTCCATCTGAAGGACATTGTATAAACCTTCGCCACGCTTTGCGATACTGACAACTGTGCGACAAGCTGAGTATATCGTGTGATGGGTAGCGGGCATAAGCTCCGCTTCGTCTGGATTCAGTATGACACGTATGCAATGACGCAGAAGAGAGAGCTCTTTATCACCAGAGGCAGGTTTGCTGACTGCACCGGTACAGCAAGATAAACGAAACCAGGCCTGGAGAAGATCGAGGACTCACCGAGACCATGTCCATCGAAGTGGATTGTAACGGATCCACTTTTTTTGAACCCAGGAACAAGTTTCTGTGCAACTGTGGCTTGGGACCTGGAAGCAGAGGCAGAATCAGAGTCGGTGTCCAAGCGAGGCACTTTTCGACGAGGAGATGCCGACCCAGTATCATTTAGATAAATTTCAGAGACAGTGTGTCTCAACTCGGCCAGGCCTCTTGAAGTCTGTGGAAGAGTCAAGAGAACTGATATGCTTGCCATCGCTAATGAGAAGTGAGGCTGGGTTACCGCCACAGTTGGCATCTCTGTATTGTAATATATTTGGTCATTCTACCTTAAAATATGGTTTTGGACACAGTCAGATACAACTCATAAATCAGACACTTGTACGTCGTCCAGGACTCACCTGCACATCCAATCATCCGTCATGGTCGTTTAATTGCAGAACAAATACCATCTTCATGTCTGGCTCGTACCCACAGCAGCAGCGCCCAAGGAAGCGTCGTGCTGAGGACATCAGCTCGTTTTCCCCTCTGGAAAGGAACCCAGATTCACTGGTCAACTTTGATTCTGACATTTCAGGATCTGTAAATGTGCTGCGGCATAGCTCAGTCATCACTGGTTCTTCGCTTCCCGAGAATGTCGAAAGGCCGACAAAGAGAATGATTTCGGCAAATACATTCCCAGATAACTCGGGAGGTTCGTCGGAAGTTCATGTTGAGCCACTATCGCCGGAGAATGGGTTCAATTTTCGACAGAGTTTGCAGATTGATATGAAAGGCTTGGTAGGTGACGCTGTCGGCAATGTGAGTTGATTTTCTATGGCAACTTCATCAATGGACCAATAAATTACAGATGAGTATCAGTCCATCCTCTCGGGACCTCTGCCTTGCTGCGTGTGTATATCTCCCCCCAAAGCAAAGGTTACATCGTTGATTTCCTTATAGCCATCGTGGTCTTTTCATCCTCGACCTCGAGTCGCCACTTGAAGTACCTCGATTTCTTCCGCAGGGAGGTACATGGGACGTGGCAGATGTACAATGGAACCCACATCCACAGCGTGACAGATTTATCGTCTCAACTTCCAGCGAGAAACTGTGCGCATGTTTTGTCTTCATACCCTCATTCTTACATTTGTGATCATCCAGTCTTATATGGGACCTTCTTCTCGTCGGCAAGACTTCTATCGCCCACATTCTCAAGTCGCATTGCCGTGCTATCACGGACATCAATTGGCACACGACAGAATGCGACATTGTTGCAAGCACTGGAATTGATTCATGGATCTATGCTTGGGACTTGAGGCAATCGCCTCACCGTCCGATTTTCGGTGAGCGCTATCAATTGTCAGGTGGTAGATCTAAAGGACGGTTTAGGCCTTTCTGCATTCAAGTGTGGGCGATTTTACTGATGCCTGACAGCCAACGGTCTTGTGCTGAGCCCCCATTGTTTTTTTAGCCGGTGGGACACAGGTCAAGTGGAATCGCAGGGATGGAAACATTCTCGCTTCTTCACATGGAAATGAAGTTCTCATATGGGACAGGCGGGTGCGTTCCCTTTTTTTTATTATTATCTTTCATTGGCCTATTGGTCCTTGCCTTTGCATAGAAAGGCTCAATTCCCATTTGTCACATCGTCGCACATGACGCCAAAATCTACGGCATCGACTGGTCTCATACCATCCGGAACGAACTCGTCACCTGTTCTCTTGGCAAAACCATCAAAATCTGGGACATTTCCGATAGTCAATACATCTCTACCAAACCCTTGGCCATGTCCTCTTCAACTACCTTCTTCACCAACAACCCCCCAAAAAATCAAATCCAACCCAAATCCACCATCAGAACCACATATCCGGTGTGGCGGGCGTTGAATTTGCCTTTTGGTCAGGGTATCTTGAGTTTACCGCAGAGAGGAGAGACGATGCTGGAGATGTATGCACGAAACGATGCTGAGAGGCCGGTTGAAGTCTTTAAGGGACATGTAGATGTTGTGAAAGAGTTCGTTTGGAGGAAAGGTGGACGCGGTATGTTTATTTTTTATTTTCGCTTCAGAGATCTGTGTGCTTAAATAGACATGGTACGCTGCTCATTTGCAGATGAGTTTCAGCTCATTACCTGGTCGAAAGACAGAACGCTCCGTTCCTGGCTCACTGATGATGATATTCTCCAGGTGTGTCCAATCAATATTTCACGCTTCACAAACAAACATTAATTAACTTTCTTTCATATAGAAAGTTGGACATACACCAGATCTGATGGCCAATCGTGGTCATTCGCGTCTTTCCAAAACCTGTCTCTCTACCATTTCATATCGTAACCCACCAGAAGATCAATTCAATACTGCCAGTACCTCCCCCACTTTGGTTTTATCTAATCCGATAGGTAACAGGCCTATTCTTGCGGAAGTCCGTGCTCCGCTTCCTCCTCGACCATCGTTGCCTCATGCTTACACCGCGGGGAGTACAAACCCGGTCGTCAAGCCACACGTTGGGTCTGCTGCGAGGGCAAGTGCACTTGAGACATATGTTCCAACATCCAATAGAAAGGTTGCCGGTGAAGAAGCTTTCCAGCAGCAAACTACACTGTCTGCATTACTCAACCCATCAACCGGAGGTTCGTGTATCTCTCTCCCGCAGCATGCCAGCACTATATCAAAACCTATCCCTCTCAACCCACCGATCAGCGGTCTTAACCAAGAGAAAGGAAAAGAACGCGGAAGAGGAGGGACAATGTCCAGGGGTAATGTCAGCAAAAGCGTAGCCCGGATGGATGCATTTACGTGGTTGTCGAATGTCAAAGTGGGTGGGACGACAACTAGGGAGAGTAGTAGTGATATCGCAAGTGGCGGATACGGTGGGAATAGTGCATCCGGACCGTCTTCTGGGGTAGGGTCCAAGTCAAGAGTGAGAAGTGGGCCAGATTTGGCTGGACAGATGCAGGGTCACTCCCAGTCCCAGATACAGGAATTACAGACAGTCCAGGATTGTGGGAGTCAGGATAAGGAGACAGGCGATGGTGATGGTGGTTCTGCAAGAGGGGGCCCAGAAGAGAGGGTCAAAAGGAGGGCAAGTCAGAGTCAGGTGAGAGGGAGAGTTACGCAAGTGCAACAGCAAATGAAGCGGAAGGAAAGTCAGGATGAGAGTGGCAAAAGGACAAGTATGAGCCAGAGTCGAATTTCGTCTGAAGACAAGAAAGAGGCAGACAATCAGCCTTTACAAGATGAGTGAGTGTCTTTTGGAGGTATTTCGGCAAGGCTTGATGATGATGATGATTTCAGGATAACTTCTGTCTTGACAAAACTTGCATCGTCAAAAATTAAACTCGAAAAGGTATTTGCACACGATCCTCCAATCGAAATATAGGCATTTATCTCCCTTAGCATGACCTCGCCAAAAAACGAACTTGCACGCTCGGTTTACATGGTCCCTGGGGTGAACGTTCCAGTGTTTTCATCAGAGTGACATTCACTTTCCCTCGTGAATACCCCCAGTCACTCCATCCAGAAGGAACACCTACAATTGATCTCGAACGTAGCCCTCTGGTTTCTATGAGAAATCGTGCGTTCATGTTGAAGCGCTTGAAAGCGATCAGGGAGCATAAAAGACCATGCCTGGAGAGTTGTTTGAAGTTCTTATTATTTGGTATGGAAGAAGAGGAGCTGGGACTGGATCCAAGGGGAAGGCAGGCTTACGTGGATGGTGATACTTCGGACGAGGACTTTGCAGCTGCTGATCTTAGAGGAATGGAGGGCAAGAGCAAGAGAGTGACCGTTTCACTGTTAAGCCATCATAAGAATCTGGCGGAGCCTACGACTATCCAGGGTGCCTTTGGGCCGAATGGTAAGTTGTTGTCTTCGGGGTAGTGTCGAGGTAGTGTCGAGGTTATACCACTCATCTTTTGTCTGAAGGTGAACTGATATGTTTCTTTGGTGCGCCCACACGTCTCGTGTCAAGTAAAGGTGCAAAGACAGCCGAGTCAGCACCTCAAAAACAGCCATCGGTCCACCGATCCGTGACAGGGGCAGATGAAGATTATTTAGGGCAGCAAACACAGTCTGCTGAGGCTTTATTATTTTCCCCCTGTGCATTTCTGTCAGAGGCCGTTCGACTTCTGTCCCTTTCCGCTGTCGATCGATCAGACGTACCTGATCCCCGAAAACAAAAGGGAGAAGATATGGGACAGGCCATGACAGATCTTCTGACGCTCTCTCGATATCAAGGTCGCCGAAATGTCGAAGTGATGACAAGAGGGGGGCTTGGTGCGCAGCGAGGTCCGGCTTCAGCTGGTGATCAAATCGCTTTAGTTCAAGTGCGCAGAAGTATGTTGTATGCATCGAATACCAGTTGGTTAGATGGACCTGATAAAAATGTTGCTGCTGGATATGTCTTTGAGGCGGATACATTGACGGGGATGTGTCTGAAGAACGCGATTGTGGCGAGGAGCTGTGGGCGATACGATCATGAAAGGGTTTGGAAGACATTGGAGGTGCTTTTCAAGAGTACGAATGCGCTCGGGAGATGGCTGACTGTAGATTGCGAGAATATGGCGAAACAAGTGTTTATGAAGATGTGAGTCCTCTCTTTGTATGTGATATATTGACTGATGGATTATCAAGATATGATGATTTTGCGAAGAATAAGGATGTTCAAATGTTAGCTATGCTTGCTGTCTTGATGTTGCAGACACCTTATACTGCTACCACTCCCCCATCTCCACGGGCTATCTCGCAACGGCCATTGATCAACGTATTGCCGTCATCTATTCGCAGTCAAAAACCAGGTGTCCTCGATGTTTTCACCGTCACTCAGGGACTCAACCAGCAACCGAACTCACCTGCAGTTGGTCAACAACCATCTCCTATCGTGCCTGCGCTTGCACCTTCACTTTCGTCGTCGTCATCATCTCGTGGTTCTTGGACGAACATTTTCAGTACTGGGAGACAGTTTGTTCAAGATGCTTTGAACTCCGCTTCAGCTGTACCAACGGATCTCCCTTTGCAGTCAGATGTACATTCCAAAAATTTTGGATTCGATAAATCCAGACATCCCGATTCACCTTCGTTACCTGGGACCGGACCTAGAAGACGAAAAGATTCAAGATTGGCACTAGCACCTGCAATTGTTCAGAGTACTGCAAATACATCGTCATCGAGATCGTGGGCGGATGATAAACCACATCTGCATCGGAATCGAACGTCATCCGGTGCTGGTGGTGGCGGATCCAACC
>Ga0153993_100241_pt1 | contig 20018 bp, 18 predicted proteins | sample TSNC077MetaG_FD_104706 | JGI IMG/M metagenome (GOLD analysis project Ga0153993, IMG submission 104706) | Attine ant fungus gardens microbial communities from North Carolina, USA - TSNC077 MetaG | ecosystem: Host-associated > Fungi > Mycelium > Unclassified | place: USA: North Carolina, Lumber...
TACAACCCACAATGGAACTTCAGCACAAGGTTTATAAAGTGAAAAGGTATAAGTAACTACTAGTAATACTACTCAATTAGCAGATCAGATCTCAGACACAATACCTGAGCTTGGTACTGCACTTCCACCAATAGTCCTTAACTAACTATTAAGTCCCCTTAAGCCAAGGGCCTAGCTATATATGGAGGTAGCTAGTGATTGTGATGACTACTGGTCAAGGATCAAAAAGATTATAAGAGTTAAGATAAGCAAGGTCTAAGATAGACAGTGCTCTAGATGTAGAATCAAGTTCTAGTGTAGTGATTTAGTCTAAGGCAACTTAATCACACTCCAAGTCTGAGTTAACAAGAAGAACTTAATAGAGTTTCTACTGGATTCTGTATACTACTTATACAACTACTATATAGTCTATGCACTACTCTTTTATACTCATCATGTGACTTCATTATATGATATGACACTGTAACATCTAACATGTGACTATGATGTATAACATTAGTCATGTAACACTTTCCCACACTCCTTCCTTGTATAGTAAGTCCAAATAAGAAAAGAAAAGAAAAGAAATATAAATAATGACTTAGCTATTTTGCCAAGTCATAACAGAAAGAAGTATTAAGGATGTTATAACTTGGCAAAATGGCTAAGTCATTATTTATATCTCTTTTTTTTTCTTTTTCTTTTCTCTTCTCATTTGGACTTACTACACAAGGAAAGAGTGTGGAAAAGTGTTATATGACAATATCACATGTCATAGAGTCATATGTCAAGGATGTCACAGGGTCATATCACATGATGACATCATATGATAAGTGTGGGAAAGTAGTGCACAGACCATATAGTAGTTGTATAAGTAGTATATAGAATCTAATGGAAACTCTATTGAGTTCTCCTTGTTAACTTGGACTTGGAGTGTAATTAAGTTATCTCAGGCTAAGTTGCTATACTACTTCTATGTCATTACTATGTTCTTTCCAGACCAGTTGTAAAACCATGGGACCAGAGAACAACATCTTTCATTTTATCTAGTAGCATGTTCCACTCTTCAACTTCACTCATTGTGTTACCTTCCAGAACCTAGAGTGCACACTCATAGTTTATTCATAGTAATTCACAGTATATTTCTAGTCTTCCCATGCTGCTATCCCCATCTACCTGACAGTTACCTACTACTTTCTTCTATCAATAGCCTTTTTTCCTATTGCTTTGGTCTCTTTTTCAATTCTCAATTCCTCTTTTTTCATTGACAATATTAATGGACCTTATCAGTATTAGTGTTGTCACCAGTACAAAATACTTCTATATTATCTCTGACCAAATCACAAACAAACTGTTATATTACTTATAGATTGAGTTCTGAGTCAATAACTATTCTATAATTACCACTGGATTGTATCTTTCACTTTTCTCTTTGTCTTTTTTTGCTAATGGATTTGGGACTGTGTTCTAAGTGATTAACTTGATCTTTAAGACAAAGACCATTATCACTAAGCTCCATGTACTAAAGTCCTTTTCTTTTGCTTTTATATACTGGTAACTTTTTTTCCTTTACAATTCTTGGTAAAGTAATATCTGTTATGAAAATTGACACATTTACTGAAATAGTTGTTTCAGATGTGATTGATGAGTAGGGCCCACCAAGGGTGACCCTAGGGTAAGTCAGTGACTACCCTTACCTCTACTCTTGACCAAGGGTAGACTTTTGCTACTCTTACCTCACCCTTACCCTTACCCTTACCCTTACCCTGGGGGTATCCCCCACCCCTAGTGGGCCCTATTGATGAGAAGAAAGACAATTGAGAAACAATGATTCATCCTACCTAGAGTGGCTGGCTCTATTAAGCAGGTGAGATCAAGAAGAAGTATGAGTAAGATTGGGAAGAATGAGAGTTTTGGACTAAAAACAGGAAGAAGAAAGAAGCTTGGTTCCTGAGAGAATCAAGGGACTGAGGTTAGTATATTTACATCTTACTCATGCTGCTGTAAAGATGAGACTCTCAGTCCCTGTAAGTGTGGAACTGAGGTTTCGAGGTTCTACTATGTGGCACAACTATGTACTTACTAAGCACCTGATGAATTAGAACACTCATCAGAAAATCAAAAAATGATGTTTGGAGACAAAGTACATGAACACCATCATTTACAACAACTTTAAGCTTTACTTTTCTGTTTTGAGTATATACTAGAGAAATTGCATGTAGTCTACGAGGAGGCCGTGTACAAGCACCGATGTATAAATTATTGAAGGGCTTCACGGTCCTATTCAGGAAACACGTGACTGGGGCGCAGAAAACAAATTAAACAAATTATTCTTTCTATAACTAGATGGACTGACTGTTCGCCACCTGCTGGACCATGTCCACAGCTGACATGCCTCCATCCTCATCCTCCTGGAAACAATTTTATTCTGCCTCGTCAAAGTTCTTGACTCTAAAAGGACTCATAAACTACTCAGTCCCCCCAACCCGCCTAGCAGGACCCATCTCCCGTGCAGCGAATGCTGTGGGTGCAACTGACGAGCGAAGACAGTCCTGGCGCGCCTGGGCTACCCGAAAACTTCGTGGAAAAAGAGTTCAGGACGACTCAGTTGATGAAGTCCTCACTCTATTTCCGGGTTGGGCTGCCAGGCGATATGCTGTGAACGGAGGATTATCCCCAACCTACTCCGGTGGCTCACCAGTTCCATTCGCAATAGATGTATTTGTATCTGGATATGCAGTCAGTCGTCGGCCCAAAGAGCCAGCTACTCGGTCTCAACGTGCCTGTCTACGTTTGGCTAAGAGTATGTACCTTGTTTCATTGATTGATTTATTTCTCAAGCAATGGGATCCAGGTTTTGCTGCACTACCTAGGATCATAGATCAACATCCACAAGCTAATATCGTCTCAATGGAAGAGTCACCCAACGCCAATGAGGTAGATATCCCAAGGGTGCCGGAAGAATTTGGAATTCTCGATCAGCAATTCCAGTCTTTGGGCCTCGACGATTCCGAAACTCAGGATCAGGTCGGCTCTGACACCTTTATTGCAACTTCTCATTCTCCCTCGGTGGGTCTTCCGAAACAAGTTGATACCCCTGCCGATGTTATCCACAAGTTACACTATAATCTCGAGTCTAGACTACGACTATTTTGGTCCTCAATTCTCCCTTGTCGCACTGTCCGACTACACCTCTTCGCTTCTTCACGCTCTTCTTCTATGAGTGATTCTGAGACCTATGTGCCTGAGCATAGGCCGCTTGCCTCCCAGGATGTTGAAACAAGTGTTGATGGGAGTTTTGGCGCAAAATTCTGTATCAGCTGGGAAGACCTACGGCGACATCCTAGTGGCGTTGATATTGCCTTTTGCGATTTACACGAGGAGTTTGATTTAACGATAGTGGCAGAGCTTCTACCACCACCACCACCACCACCACCACCACCGAGCTCCTTTGCGTCATCATCTACCTTATCACACGATACTTCTTCACCATCCCAGCCCCAATTGCAGAACAATTTTTCACATCCTCACTGGCATTCCCACTCGCATCACTATCCGCACTTGCACAATATCTTCACAGCTCTCCCTGCACTGGCCTCCCTGTCTCCTCCGCAGTCCGCTCTATCCCGTTTTTTGATGCCGACACGTACAGCCCATACCCATATCACCACACCAATTACACACACTCCAATACGTGTCATTTCTGACATTGACGATACCATCAAGTACTCGGGGGTGACGGAAGGAGCAAGAATTGCATTTCACAATGTCTTTGTCAAAGAGTTGAAGGACGGAATAATTCCAGGAATGGGAGAATGGTATACAAACATGTGGAATAAAGGAGTTCGGTTCCATTATGTGGTAAAAATTTTCTCCCGAAGGGTGCATGCAATAGGCTCATGGTTGCATAGAGTAATGGACCATTTGAATATCTTTCTCTTCTCCACGAGTTTTTTAGTATCTCAGGATTACCACGCGGTTCGTCTCTTCGGAAAATTCCTAAAATCCTTCTTAAATTACGTTAGGCTCAATCAAACTCAAATCATATGCAGGAAGATCCTTCTTCAGTGGTCTTCTCTCCAACCCGGCTGCGCGTAAACGGGCAGGAGTGGTTGATGTTTTGGATTCATTACCTTGTTCGAAATTTATCTTGATCGGTGATTCTGGGGAACAGGACCTAGAGCTGTATGCTGAGTGAGTTTGTTTCCTTTAGTTTTTTACTGTTTTATAAATGTACGGTACACCCAGACTTGCAAAAGAGAGGCCAAAACAAATCATCGCTATCTTTATCCGTGACGCTGAAGAATCACTCTACGACCCCATCCATGATCCAACAGGTTCGAGTGTAGTTGGAGCCAATATGCATAATAGAACTTGCAACGGGAACGGTATGCTTCCCACCACGTCGAATCTACCAACAGCAGCCGGTCGAAATGAGCCTACCACTCTCCGGTTTGGAAAAGCAAAGCGCGCATTCTCAGATACGTTTGCCTCCATGCGGGCGAGTGTGTCAGATCGATTGCCAGATGGGCCATTGCGAGAGAAACTTTTGGATGAGGAGTTTACCGATACACCTCAACCACAATCGCTTCCTACTTTCACGTTCTCTTCACCAACACCCGATCCCACAATATCTTCTTCCGTTCCCTCCCTATCACATTTGATTTTTTCAACGTCACTGACATCTACCCCAATTATCTCTGAGCCTACTGCTGCATACATCACGGAACCACCAGTTGCTGTTACTCCGCTCGGTGTACACACCCATGGTCTGACCATACCTTCTACTTCGCGTGATCCATCACGTCGACATGGATCTTCAACCTCGAAATTGCCATCATCGTCCCCCATTGCTTTGCCCTCTGCATCTTCGAGATACTACAGACCTGAGCCTAGCATCTGCTTCACCTCGTTTTCCGGAAACAGGAGACAGAGCTTTGATCTTCTTGGCGTTGGATTTAGTGAAATGGATAGTGGGCATGAAATCGAGAGCACTTGGAGTAGTAGTGGAAGTTCAATTGGGAGTAGTGGGAGTATCGGTAAGATGTCGGAGGGTGAGAAAAAGAAACAAGATCTGCAGGCACGTGTGTATAGAGTTCGAACGCAGATACCAGGTTGCGTGAAACTGAGGGTGTTTAGAGATCCAAAGGAGTGTAAAGAAGATGAGAATTTATTGTTGTCACTTGGTCTAGGAGTCAGGGAATAGGGTAAATTATGGCATAAATCTCATGAAATATTTTGTACTTGATAGTGATTATGTACTGAGTAGTGATCTCTCACTTTGAGTTGGAATATTTCAGAGAATTACTAGATAAGTTTGTCGTCTCAAGCTGGTTGTATGATAGAGTCAGCGATTGGACTGGCTACGGCATTGGTAGGTCCTGTCATGTCTGGTGACGTCGCCCAGTACTAGTAGATATATGATCCCGAGAACAGAGTAAGTTTGTATTTATTGATTTAAACAGTCTTCTTCCACCATCACTTGCAAATGCACAGACGAAACATCTACTCGAAGCAAATACAGTTTGAGGAACTCGCGCAAACTTATCCACCTTTACTTGAACAGTAAGCTACACACTATTTGACTCGCTTCAACTTTGATGTTCTTCCCAATCAGTGTCAAGTCTGGCCAACCAATCGACTTTCGAGATGCAGAAGCACAGAGGTATAAAATCACTCGATGTGAAGCAACATGCCTGATCGTGCCTTTTATATAGTGTAGATGTTTGACACAGGCTCTTCTACATCGTGACTTTGGATTACGGTTGACTCTACCACAAGATCGGCTATGTCCACCTGTGCGTAATCATTACTTCGGTTGTGACCGCCAAGGCTCATCAGCCACTAGGTACCAAATAGGTCAACCAACTATCTCGATATAACCAGCGTGTAGTTGATTGGCTTTACAGGCTTAACTATGTCCTTTGGATCCAAGACATCATGAGATTTCATGACTTTGTCTTACAGGAAGATGCACGCACAACTCACGGGATTGACATGTATGTCCTGTACTTTCGCGGTGTGTATGAGGCTAATCTGTTGTTCTTGTGTTGCAGCGGGACAGGCGCTTCTGCCATTTATCCTCTCCTAGCATGCAAAATGGAGCCATCTTGGAATTTTATCGCAACAGGTGAAATAAACTTACTATTCCACACTCATTCATACTTATTGCTTAGAGATTGATGACGAGTCCTTGAAATGTGCAGAACACAATATTCAGATAAACAAGCTCGAGGATCGAATCAGACTCATGCGAGCTTCCCCAGATGGACCAATCCTTTTTCCTCTCGAGGGTCACTCAGGGCAGCCGTAGGTATATTGTGCAGAATTTCCAGCTGACAGGCTAATAGTAATCTGTCAGGTTTGATTTTATCATGTGCAATCCCCCGTTCTATGCCAGTAGAACCGAAATCACTCGCTTAGCAGAATCCAAGGAAGCTCCTCCTAGTAGTGTATGTTCTTTGGAGTCAGTTGTCCAGATATTGATTCGAGCCGACGTTCCAGGTATGCACAGGTGCAGATACTGAAATGATTTATCTGCCAGGTGGAGAGGCTGCATTTATCGGTCAAATGGTCGATGAAAGCGAACGTCACAGAGGAAAATGCAGGTGATATACATTTTGTCTGTTAACAGTCTCATCAAGGCTCAAAAATAGTAAGATGGTTCACTTCAATGATGGGTAAAATGTCCACAATTTCCGAGATTGTCACTTTGCTCCGTAAACGCTCTGTGAGTAGATTGTGGATCCTCGTGAACACGGCTTAGTTCGTTTGTCAGGTTTGGACATACGCGATGACAGAGTTTGTCCAGGGTCAAACTCGACGTTGGGGGATAGCTTGGTCTTTCACGAAGGAACATATTCCTGATGTAAGAGCATCTCAAGAACACAACTTCTTAAATTCATCTTGCTTTCATCAGTCATTTGGGCGTCTTTCAGTTAACTCGACTAATGCCTTGCATTTTCTACAACCGCCAAGGAATACCCTCATTGGCCAATTTAAGTTGTCTTCAAGTTCAATTAATGCCAAAAATCTGCAAGCTGCGTTGCTTAGAATCTGCAGTCTGGCCTGTGTAGTCGCACGTGAATGTCCGCTAGCTCTTGAAGAAGTGTCCTCAACTATGCTCCACCTAGATCCAGTTTTAGTCCAAGCGGACACAAATACTTGGTCTCGCAGAGCTCGTCGAAACCCGGTTCGTTCACAGTCTAAGGAACGCTACGGTTTGACCACACCGCAATCAAGCACCGCCTTGATGTGTAGAATGCAGTGGCTTATTGACAGCACCCAAGTGCCTGCACGGGTTATACTAGAGTCGAATTGGGTTCTTGGTGATGACAGGGTGATGTTTGAAGGGTTAGTATCGCATATCGTGAAAAAAATGGCACAAGAGCTATCAGTTCACGTGTCATCCGCTCGGGATATCGATCCAGGCCTGAAAACACCAGATTCACTGGTCATTCATCAATGACAATCATTTCCAAACGTCTGTATCACTAGATCATTACAAGTTCTCCCTCTCTATTAACTCCTGTGTGTTATAATTTTCTTCCTCTTCCTCTCCAGGATTAGCACCGAGAGCAGTATTTCGTCGAAGTACTTTTGCCCCAAGGGTTCCATGGTCATTCGAGTGAACCTCTGAGAATTTGTAGGCGATCGCATTCTTGCAGGGTAGAACTGAGCAACAATGTTATGGTTTTTGCCTTTTGAGATCATCTGTTCAGGAACATAGCGACACTAGATAGCTGAGGGTGAGTAGCAAGGAGCCAAGAAAAGTAGGATTTACAGTCCACCATTTTCCCCACTTCCATTGCAGCAATCCCCCATCAGCATGTTGCAGCTTCCATTGAAACTATTCAAATAGTATACCTCAGCAAAAAGCAACGACTGCTACCAATACAAACCTCGTCTCTTTTTGTACCAGGAACCAGTTTCTTGAAAATATGATCCTCGGATCTGTTGAAATAAACGGTTTCTTCCAATGCCGAACAGTCTGCCCTCGTCCTGAGATGCAAGGTAAGACATATAGCCAATTACAAAACTGCTAGATATCCAACTCACCTGAAATCACCTACAAAGTGGCCGTCGTCATTTCCTTTTCGGATCGAGGTCACAAAGAAACTCGGATCAAATAAATCGTGAACAACGCGGATGTGGTAAAGCGGTCGTGTATCTGTTACATCCGTGGGTGGGACGACTACCATAGAGTTCGGATCCTCTTCGACGAGGCGAAATGAATAATCCACTGGGGTGGTGGGTAGTAAAGCTTCGACATAACTGCGTATATTGTATAATGAGATTGTCACCCGAACTTCATCACAAGAGATCACGCACTCTGGTGGTCTCTCTTCTTGTAAGGTACTAGGAGCATTTTCTTCTGACACTGATACTGGACCTTCACCAATGGTAGCGTGTGCCGATGATACTACTGACGTCCAATGGTCCTCATGATCGCTCATTTCGTCGACTGAGGATGGATGTGGGGATGGATGCGGGGGTGATTGCTCTTCTCTGACTGTTTCCATCGGTAGCGTAGTTGTACCGACCGCAGAGGACGCGGATGGACCAGGAGGTCTCGCGATATAGGCAACGTCCCCATCGCCATAGTCTGGAGTCCAGGCAAGCACGACAGGCTCTGGTAATCTAGGTATCTGTGACCCCGTTGAATGGCTACCCAGAATTCAGTTTCGATTGAGTGAAAGAGAATCATACCAAAAAAGGGACTTACACAGAACTAGGCATTGTCCTGATATCGGCGGGCGTACCGGTCAATTCTTAGTTTTCCTGTGTCTTCTAATGCGATACAAGATGTTCCACGCTGGCCGAGAAGAAGCACTGAATAAAGGACACTCTTAAACTCGGTGGTGCTAGATTTCCCAGTTCGGTACTTGCCATCATCATGTTTGTCCAGGGATTGTATACAGAAGTAATTATGATGACTGACAACTATTTATACAGAACTTTTTGGATTTCACCTGTACCTATTAGGGGATCTGAAAAGATACAGAATATCTCTAGGCTCCTCAAATTTAGACATATGATGAATTTCCTCTAGCAACTATTTCTCTGAGTTTTCAAATCTTAATATCAATAGCACAGACTTTCAGGATGAAGACCCTACATTCTGAGCTGAAGAGATACACAGATGATATTCACTGTCACTGAAGACTGACAAACAAATGATGAGATTTCTTCAAACATGTACTTCCAAGCCATCAGCTGACTTCAAACGGTGATTGGAACATAAGATGATTTATAGAAGGATCAAGTCTCGTCCAACAAGTATCTAAGAAAACCCAAAAAGCTAACACACAACATAAAGGAAGAGGATTTAAAAAAAGAGCATAAGACAGCACGGAGAAAGAAGAGACAAAGCGTGAAGAGGGAGAAAAAGGTAGATAGAAAAGTGTGCCCGCATCTATCAACTTCATTGCATGACCGATATAATATAACAAACCGTTCAATGTGTATGATGAAAAAAGGCAAGTGGATCGCGAGAGTTTGAGATGACGAGAAAGCAATAAAAATGCAATGCAAATGCGATGGGAGAGGATGCGATGCAAGATTAATGACCATGTACCGGCGTGTACGGTGAGGTTGTCCGTAATATACAGGTGGAGAGATGAATTGCGCCCCAAGTCCAAATCGAACAGTTCGTGTCGAACCAAACCGAGGATATAAAGAAGAGTTACGCCGAATCGTCAAAAGTTGCAGCCAAGAGTTACAACCATAAAGCGGTGAAATTGGATAGGAAGGGGTATTTTCATCATACACAAACTTCAACAGCGTTGCGATCCCAACGTCCGTAATTTCAACAGAGGAGAGATAATCGGCAACAATAAAACCCATTCCATGCGAGCAAACCGGAGAGAAACGATGAAACCTGAATCTAAGGAATTGCATTATTAGGCGTATAGTGTGCGTGCATATGATGTGTGTATGTCAGAAAAGAAGTATGGGTCGATGTTACATACTGGCGACGAGAGTGACCATATAGTCAAGCCAAGATGGCGATTGTTCAAACTGATGAAGCAAATCCAGAAACCGAAGGAAGAAAGAAATTTTTTTCTTGTGTTTTGTTCATGTAAGTGACGGCGGTGATGGACAGCAAATCCACTGACAAAGAAATGTTCACCACCAGCCTCCGCCACCACCACCATAACCCCCGCCGTAGCCTCCGCCACCATAACCTCCACTCGGAGGCCCGCCACCTCCATACCTTGCCGGACCACTATACCCTCCGCCGTAGCCTCCACTGCTATAACCTCCTCCACCTCCACCTCCACCTCCTCCGCCATAACGATAATCCCGATTGCCATTGCCTCGACCTCCTCTGCCGCCGCCACGGCCTCGGCCACCACGATATCCATTGTTCCCGTAGGTGGCATCAGTGAGGAAGGTCTCGAACCATGTAGGAATTGTCTGATTGGCTTCGCGAAGAAGCTCAAACAAATCACGAGCAATGTTCTTATTATTTCTGTTGAAAAAGGCAGTGCTGTTACCGGTGTTGCCGGCACGACCGGTACGACCGATGCGATGAACATAATCATCAATGTCGGATGGCAAATCGTAATTGATAACGTGTGTGACATTGGGGATATCAAGACCACGTGCGGCAACAGCCGTAGCAACAAGGATGGGGGTCCTACCAGTCCGGAAGGTCTGTAGCGCCATTTCACGCTCACGTTGACTGCGGTCACCGTGTATAGACGTCGCATGGAAGTTCTGGGCCATCAAGAAGTCACTGAGCATATCAGCCATGCGTTTAGTTTCAACAAAGATCAAGGTAAGGCCTAGCTCCTCCTTAGGCTGTGATGCAAGGATATCGAGAAGAACACTTCGTTTGTCATTGTCCTCGACGTACTCGATGTTCTGGGTAATATTTTCTGAGGTACTACCCACACGACCAACAGAGAGGAAGATGTAGTCTTTCAGAAAATCCTTGGCAAGAATCTGAATGTCACGGGGGAACGTGGCACTGAACATGAGGGTCTGGCGTTCATGAACTCCAGGCATATCCTCGCCCTGAACAATGCGTCGAATTTGAGGTTCAAACCCCATGTCAAGCATGCGATCAGCCTCGTCCAAAACCAGATATTTGACATTACTCAAGCTGATACGTCCTCGTTCAATGAGATCGACAAGGCGACCAGGAGTGGCACTGAGAAGGTCACAGCCTCGCTCGATTTGACGCAGTTGCTGATTGATATCAGCACCTCCGTAAACAACGGCGGGACGAACCCAGGATCGGTATGCGAATTTTCGAGCCTCATCGTGAATTTGCGACACAAGCTCGCGGGTAGGGGCTAAGATAAGGGCAGTAGGGTATGCCTTGCGGCCGCGACCATAATTTGCAACGGCGTCTGGTGAAGGTGCGAGGGGACCATTTGAAAAGGAGGCAGAAAGGATAGGGAACAAAAAGCCAGCTGTTTTACCGGAACCGGTCTAGAGGAGGATGTATCAGCCAGTTGGTCACTCTCATTATATAATACAGTGTTATATTACCTGGGCGCATGCCATCAAATCTCGTCCATTGGCAACAATGGGAATGGAGTACTTTTGAACGGGAGTGGGTGTAGCATACATAGCATACCCTATATTCTCCAATAAAACGGGGTCCAGGGGTGGGCTGGTGAAGGAGAGGACAGGCTCTGGGACATCTGCACCAGTAGCCTCGACAGGAATATCGTCATACTTCTCAAAATTGATGCCGGTGTGTTGCTTCGTGGGGTCACTAGTATCACCAAAAAGCTCTTTCTCCATGCGCATATTGCGAGATCCAACATGATGCTTGCCATCTTTCCAGACACCATAGCCGAACGTTGTGCCCGAGGGGTCACGAGAAGAAGCATTAGAATGGGGACCGGACCAGCCACCGCCACCAGTTCGGCTGTTGTCCCGGGAGAAGAAACTACTCCTGTTGTTGTTGCTTCTGGACTCAAAAGCAGAATTGCCACTATTGCGATAAGAGTTGGAAGGGGTAGTGGGACGGGAATTATCCCAGTCGCTTCTGCGAAGGAGCAGTGGCTCAATACCAAAAAGTGGAAGAAGTCAGAAAGAGTCGTACATACCTGTGTGTAGCTACAGGAGAGGAGGCGGCCCGCTGCGCCCTAAGATGTGGTGGGACATAGGCAGACTTGGCGAGACCGAGATTTGCTAAAAATCTAGGATAAGTGGGACAGTGCTTGCGAGAGAATGAGAGACTTACAGAATTTGCTCTCAAGGGTCGAAGTTTCATTTACAAGACCATTTGTCATTCTAGAATGCGAGTATAGAGAAGATCAGAAAGATGATGAGAGTTGGAGGATAGATGGATTACCGAAAAATTCACTCAAGTTGTGCTGACAAAGGGGAAGAGTCGCACAGTCACATGGTGTTGAATAGAATTTGACGTGGCCAAGTAAATAGTCTGGCTATTGATTATGTCGCACTCACATTCGCATGCACCGGGCGAGTCTTCCCACTCTCATGGCCCTCAGCAGCCTCAGCAGGCCATAATGCCCTCCCCAGATCCTGCCCTGCTAGCCCTCATTGACCAGGATTTCCATCCAGTGCCCCTTGCACTTGGCACCGACGGCGTAAGTGCAGTATGTGAACCACATAAACTAGAGAAATGCGACAATTGTAATTTGGATTTTGATGTTACCAACCGACTTACTCGGCTACTTGCTATCAATCCTAATCTCGCTTGCCCACCACCCAGCAATGTCGTCTCTCAGAAACTAACACAATTAGTCACTGCTGCCAAGGATGAGGGAAACGTCAGTCCTATCTGTTGCAATCATTTCTTATGTATTGATTTCAATGCAGTCTCTATTCAAAAGTGGTAAAATGCAACAGGCCATCCAATGTTACTCAAAAGCTGCCACACTCGCAACACAACGGCCGTCCTGGGAAGCCAACCAGTTCATGCGCGAAGAACTGTCCACAACAGTGTCCAACCGTTCTGCTGCATATTTTGATGCTAAAGACTATGTGTCTGCTCTTGCAGATGCAGAAACTGTGATTGCTGTCCGAAGAAACTGGCCAAAGGGGCACTACCGTAAAGCCAAAGCCTTGCTTGGCCTGGCCAGACCCAAGGAAGCGATTGATGCAGTCAAGCTTGGCCTCAGTTACGAGCCAAATAACAAAGTACGCTCATCCATGTTGTAGCCCCTGTCCGTTTCTGATAGTAGAACAGGAACTTGGTTCTTTTCTCTCCGAGATTGAAAAAACAAGTCCAGGAGTCGTATAGTGGACAGTCAATCCCCCATACACTTCGATATCACTTTCCGCTTGTGTTCTTTTACAATGTACTCTTATGTCCTATCCCTCTGCAATATTTTTGGAAGGATTGCTTGATGTGGTTATAGAGATCTACATCGTGTGGCTGAGTATATTTGGCTGCCACAAACAAATTTGTCTCCTTTCGTCCACTATCATGCTGCCTTGTAAACTCTTTCGAAACACAGGCCTCCCACCGCCACTCCGTAGTCTTGTTATACCTAGTCCTATCCTTCCTTCGTCACTCAGAGTTCGGCTCTACTTCCGTCCCAGTGTAGCTGCACATATATCTCGCTCACGATATTCCACTGCTGCATCAGATGCAACCAGCTCCTCTGTAAGTACTGAAAAAGGAACAATTCAGGAAGCAGAGGGACACACTGTGTTCAAACAGATACTGGGTAAAATTGAACCGAAGCTTTCAATAACTTTTACTTGCACAGTTGAAGGGTGTGGTGAAAGATCAACGCATCAATTTACCAAACACTCGTACGAGGAGGGAATCGTCCTCGTGCAGTGTCCGGGCTGTAAGAACCGGTGTGTATACTTAAATTGTGCACAATATGTGCTAATCTTCACTACGTAGGCATCTCATTGCGGATCACCTCGGCTGGTTCAAGGAATCTACAGAGGGCAATCTGCGTACAATTGAGGACATTTTGAAGGCTAGAGGGGAGACAGTGAAAAGAGGGAAGATCGATTCAGATGGAACCATTGAATTTATATAAACCTTCTGGCTTATTCGGTAATTCGAGTAAGTCTGGATATCATTAAATGGATGACACTCCACTTAAAGCGGGAATGTGAGCATAGGAAGAGTTGGGAAAAGGCGTTAGTTTTGTCCCTTCCATGTATATTGGATTAAATTTGGGTGGAGTGGAGAGATGAACAAGTATCATGAGGGTGGGGTGGTATCGTCTGTTACCAGCGGTTCAGGGACCTTTGGGATAACGCCGTTGTTCTCCAATAAGGTCTCAAGTTCACCAGATTGGTGCACTAGTAGCAGTCAACAATTTTATCAGGCCCACATGACGGATCACCACTCACTCGAAATGAGAATATCACATCCACCGACAAATTCACCGTTTACATAGATTTGAGGAATGGTTGGCCACTCTCTGGATGGACAAAGGCATCAGACTTGCGACGAAATAAGTCAATTCAAGACGTACGAAAACTCCTTGATGCCCTGTCGCAGTTCCTCGTCTGCAAGTACGTTGTATGTCCGAAGTTTCTCTGCAGGTACACCTTGAATTCCAAGGACTTGCACTGCGGCGCGTGAAAAACCACATTGCGGGGCGTCTTGAGTACCTTTCATGAACAGTACGACAGGTGTTGAGCCGATAGCTTCCTGGATTTGCGAGCGAACTTGCTGTGAAATGCAACGGTATACAGTTAATCGACCAGCAAGAAAGGAGGAGGGCACTGTCCCGCGAAGAAGACGAGTCTGAGGGATCTAATCAAAATTTGTATCGAGACAACGACTTTAGCACCCACAGAAGAACGCAGAGCAGGACGGAACATTATCGACTCTTGTAACAAACAGGCGAATCAAGGATTTCCTGATGACGTAAGTACACTCGGGTGTCTTTCCACGTGAATAAGATCAAACACCAATCATCTCTTTAATGCCAAATCATCATTTATGAAAGTCGCAAAGCGCACTTTTGTCATATCTGGAGGGTCAGAAACTTCCAACATCTCCTATCGTTATTGACGTTTCAGCTCACCAGCTCTTCCGGTCTTGGGCTCGCGACGGTCGAAGATTTACTCTCTCAGCGAGCTTTCGTCTTCGTTGTCGATCGTTCTCCTCCTCCAAACACTATAGCTCACCATCCAAATCTCAAATTCTTCAAAACAGACATCACAAATGTATCGCAAATTGAGGCCGCAGTCAAATCGACTGTTGCATGGACGCGCGAAACAAAAGCTAGTCTTGGTGGTGTTATCAATTGTGCCGGTGTTGGTACAGCTGCCAAGATCATTGATGCACATGGAGAGCCCCATTCACTGGACCTTTGGGATTTTGCACTAGCTGTCAATTTGACTGGATCCTTCAACTTGACAAGATTAGTGTTGAAGCATCTCGTCAAGGTTGAACCGGAGGAAGGTGCAGATGGGGAGAGGGGAATTGTTATTTTCGTATCGAGTGCTGCTGCTGTGAGACTTGGAACTTCACTCTTGACCTAACTGGAGCTGACCTATTGATGACCTTCGATTGTAGTACGAGGGTCAACCAGGCCAAACCGCTTACTCTGCAACTAAGGGTGCGCTTCGATCGATGACTCTTCCCATGGCACGCGATCTGGCTAGGCATTCCATCCGTGTCGTTACCATTGCTCCAGGTGTTTTCAACAGTAACATGACCGCGCATTTCCCAGGCAAAATACGAAAGAGTCTGGAGAATGATGGAATCATATATCCAAGGCGGTTCGGCCAACCTTCAGAGTTTGCAAAGACTGTCCGATGGGTATTGGATTGCCCATACGTCAATGGGGAAACAATAAGGTTGAGTGGTGCAGGAAGGTTACCTGCCAAACTTTAAACTTTACCGTTGTATCATGTATGTGTAAAGAGGACAGAAAATGTTGACAAGGCAGAATGAAATGCAGGCAGGGGGCCTGCCTATTCAAGAACCTCTAATTCAATCGGATCAAGATCATTGGCAGGATCAGTACAAAGCTTCCTGTGATGTTTCCTGTGATGATCAACCGCTTGCGACATAAGGAAGCTATGAGGCCATCAGCTTTGTACAAAGCTGTCACAAATGCAGATTATTCGTATGCGTCTCATACAAGATGACATGGTAGTTGACACCAAACGAGTGACCCCGTCAAGCCAAGGCTTCACCAGGTGTATCCAATGGTCCAAATCTATTCTTGATGTTTTCAAGATACATGTCGCAGCATGCATTATTTCTAAACGACAATAATATGTGCGATGTGAGATAATAGGATAAATCTCTTCCTAGAAGAGCAACGTGCTTTTCGCTTGAAAGTATGAAGAGCCGACTAATGCTGGCCGCTGCGAAAGACAAATGCACACCGAACTGAATCCAAGGATGTCAAATGTACTCTGGTTTTCATCTAGAAAGCAATAGAAACTCAGACGTCACTTCTACTGATAACGACTGAGGTCTACAAGACAGAGACCGACATATATATAAATATATACTACGAGAGTCCTTAACTACGAGTTTACCCGCTGTCCAAGTAGTTCACCTTTTGTCCAAGTAATTCACCCACTGTCCAAGTAAGCTAAGTACCTATGTGCCATTTCTAGTCTGATGTAACCACACGGACCCGTGGGCCTAGTGAATCCCTCCCCGGAAGTGCATGACATCTGTGATATGCAGATTTAGTGGACAGCCAAGTGACAGATCAGTTGACAGCATCACGCGGCCGGCGAGTGATTGTCCGCTGTGTCACAAATCAACCATGTTGTGATATATGCATGTTTAAATTCATCGTGTCGGCTTATCATTCTTACGTCTATCAACCCAGTCTGTTCAACTCCCATCTTTGGCGATCTTTCTCCCAAAAGTTGTTATCATCCCATCCGTTGTTATTGTCAACCTCACAAAAATCCCATTCCTCTCTTCTACGAAATACCAGAATGACTGAGCCAGCTGATAGCACTATGCAGTCAAAGTCAAAGAAAAATGGATGGAAGCGCTTCGCGAAAGGCGACAGTGGTGACAAATTGTCGTTATCTGGTAAGGGAGGAGGAAATCCTACAAGGCTTCGTGGCATGGATACAGATTCACCTGGCGTACGGCTGTCCAAAACGCTTTCGTGGATATTGAGGCATGGAGCGCTGTCGGAGGGTATATTAATGCGACCGGATGGATTCGTGAAAGTTGAAGATATTGTCGGTATCACTCCTTTTCTTCTTGGGTAACCTATTAATGGTTCCTTCCACTTTTTTTTGCTCCTTCCACCTTTCAAAACCTTCAGTTAAAGAGGCCTCGCATACAAACTCTCGGTGCTACGCTGGACCAATTGAAAGACATTGTTCGGGACAACGCGAAACAACGATTTACATTGGTTCTTGAGCTCCCTGACGGAACAAGCGTAGGATCTGCCAATGTTAAGGGAGATGAGTCCCATGGTGTGTGGTGGATCAAAGCGAACCAAGGACATTCACTAAGTGTACGTCCAACTTCCTCTATTCTAATTAGATTGACTGACTGTAGATAGATGGTCAAAGTCGAGATGAAGCCTATCTTAAGTGTGGATGATATACCAACAAAACTAGCCGTACATGGAACGACGAGAAATGCATGGAATATCATACAAAAAGAAGGACTATCGAAGATGAAGCGGAATCATATACATCTCGCTCAAGGTGTTGCCGGAGGCGATATTATCAGCGGTGCGCACCCATACTGAACAACACATGCTCCTGATTCTTAGCCGTTTGTCGGGCAGGAATGAAAAATTCCTCACAAATTCTCATTTTCATTGATGTTCAGAAAGCGCTTGAGGCTGGAATCAAATTCGAACTTTCTGACAATGGCGTCGTGCTGTCCGCGGGGGATGAGCGGGGTTTTTTGAAGCCTGAATATTTTTCCAGAGTAGAGGAGGCAAAGACGCGGAGAGCTGTAAACGGATGGGAGGGAAATAACAAATAAGTTGTTGCGAGCGACAGTACGCTTTGATGGCATGCATTAGCTGTAATATCCACCAATGGATCTGTAGTCAAAATAGGGACCCATGAAGGGGCTTTAATTTCAAATCAAAAATTCTGTCAGCGAACGGTCAGAATTGACATAACATACAACACATGAGTTTGTATGTCGGGATGTGGCTAGAATATCACGACATGGTTGATTTGTGAATGATTGTGCATTAGGTACACCCTCATGTTGGACCCTGTTTAGGCCATCACTCTTTGTTCACTCTTTGTTAGGAATACAAATTCTGACTCCAAAAAAAATCATGACACTGGAGGTTTAGTTATTTGCACATGAATCAATACAATTTATTCATGACAGTTGACAACACATAGAAAACTATCAATTCATTAAAATATCTACCAAGACTGAACATGCTGTTAGTTTCAGCTCCATTCAGGGAATGAAGCCTAGCAAGCTCCCAACCCATGTCAAGGGCACAATAGGTCACTTCATCAAGGTGGCCCAATTGTCATGACTTGGCAAAATGGCCAAGTCAATATTTATATTTCTTTTCTTTTTCTTTTCTTTTAATTTTGATTATCAGATGTGCAGAAGGGAGTTACTCAAAAGAGATGCACAGGACATTATAAATAGTTGTAAATACAGGTTGTGTATAAGTATACAGTAATTGAATGAGAACTCCATCAAGTTCTTCTTGTCAACTTGGATATGGAGTATGGTTAGGGTCAGCATGACTAAGCCACTGAGACATAAGCTCATTGGTCATAACCAATGATGTTGGAATGAACTGACCTATCCTTACAATATAGGAACAAAGGAGGTGGATGGTAGTTACTTATACCATAACACAATGGCATATAGGATAAACTACTTAGACAAAAGGTAAAATTATAAACTGTAGTAAATGATCTCAGATGTTACCCAGTGTGGTAGATGACTGAGTGAGCCTACTCTAAAAAAATACTATCTATACAAGTTTGGATGTTTCAGATTAATAATGGCAGTAACATAAATAGAAAGAGTAGAAAGAGAAAATGACATCACACTAATCAGTTCATGTCCAATACTCTCCCTATGTAAGAGCAACTAAAGTGGACTCTAGGAGAAACCTCAATATGTATAGATACACTACAGAATATATTATAACTCACCTCCAGGAAAAACCTCAAAGAATAGGATGAGACTCCTGGAGGATGGTCTATACTATATATATTGTCTCCTTAGTTATAAACATCTTATATTATAAGTTGGCTCCAAAGAAGGAAAATACCTCCCATGTATTTATCAACTTAATGGGAAACCTCTAGAAATACAATGTAGAGAAGATATAAATAGCATAGGACAGTATTATGTAAAGAACTATATAGTTATTAGTTATAGTCTTGTGACCATGGAAAGCAGGCACACAGACTATGGGATATTTGTATAAGTACTAGTAGAAATCCAATGGAGAACTCTATCAAGTTCTTTCCTTTCAATTGTCACTAGTTAGGGTCAGAGCTTCAGTCCTAAGTCTGTACCTTAATATTAGAACTTGATACCTTAGGCAACCCCTCACCTTGAGGCCTTGCCAATACTTACTCTTATCATTATTCTTACTAGTGAGTATAGCACTCATAGGCTTTTTAGAAGCTGGGTCCCAGGTATAAAGGGAACTTTGCAGTTAGTTAGGGACTGCAAGCAGAGAACTTGGACAATACCAGTATTCTTACTTTGAGATCTAACCTTACTTTCTGGTATTGCTATATACTTTCTTTTCACTATCTGCTCCATACTACAGGTGCATTGTCATCTGTCTACACAGGGGAATAATAGTAACGCTCTTAAAGCTCTATCTAGAGTAGAGGTTCCCTTCTTAGGAACAATAGTTGTTTCATTCTTGGTAGCTAGAAGTAGATACTATAGCTATTCTATCCAACCAAGAAATCTATATGTCCTTAAAAGAAAAGGAATCATCACTATCACCACTACCATCCATGTCTCATCAGCAGCAATCTGAGGAGTTATGTGCTCCTATCTTGTGTCATAAACTTCATTTGGACTATAACTCTGGAAATACTTGACCAATTTTGACAATCTAAATGGCCACCAAAAGCCCTTAAGAAGACCTTTCAAATGGTACCAAAAACATCTCAAAGAA
>Ga0153993_100247_pt1 | contig 19755 bp, 29 predicted proteins | sample TSNC077MetaG_FD_104706 | JGI IMG/M metagenome (GOLD analysis project Ga0153993, IMG submission 104706) | Attine ant fungus gardens microbial communities from North Carolina, USA - TSNC077 MetaG | ecosystem: Host-associated > Fungi > Mycelium > Unclassified | place: USA: North Carolina, Lumber...
GTTAGGGGTGGACTTGCTCGACGATGTTATTTGAGGTTGGATCAGTGGTCCAGGTGAAGGTGACGGACTTGGTGCCGGTGCCGTTTCAAATGCACCTGTGCATGCGATTGATTATTTCATTTCCGGGAGAGGGGAAAAAAGGGCAAGGCATACTCCAGTCATCCTCATCAGCATTAAGATCCATAAGATTATCATTCCCCCATGGATTGTCCCCTCCAGCAGTCACAGGCATCCTCATCTCATCCTCTAAATCTCTCGCAAAATCAGTAATCGGATCGCCATTGACATGTCCTTTCATGGAACTACCAAGCTGTAAACCTCTCTCCACCCCTTTTCTAGAATTCGACGAGATTGGAGTTGGGAAGTTCGAAGCGTTGGATCGTGGAGTCGTTGGCATGGAGGACAAGGGTTTATTAGGGAGTTCTCCGATATTCGAGGAGGCTGAAGGTGAAGATCTCCCAAGTCCGCCGGGCATTGGAGTAAGTTGATCCATGCCTGCCGCTGAGCCTGAGGTCATTGCAGTTTGCAAGTCAGATGCTGCAAGCTGAGCGCCAGTGGTGAGCGATATACATTTTCGATGATACGTGTAGGAGCCTACGCGTAGACCGATGGAGGAAATAGCCCATTCGGCTAATGTGCCTGCTGCTCCTGTTGCAGTGTTGACCAGGCCACCTGGAATAGGGAGAGCACTGGCATGCCGTTCACCTGATGGCGTTGATGGGTCGGGTCCAACTGTTTCCGGCTGCAAAAGATGTGTCGGTCAAGGGGAAGAATGTGCAAGGGGAGGAGTATACCATCGTCTTTGCGTGTTCTTCTAGTTTTTTCACAAACAACTCAACAGTCTTGAACGCCTGATCCCTCACCAGCCTTATGCCCATAATCAGCACGCAGAACTAGCTTCTAATGTACACTCACTTCTCTTTATCGATCAGTGTGAATGTAATATTGGGTAATACCTTCGTTGCAATATCCTCAATTTCGAAACAGTCGATTGTAGCCATAAAAGCCATTAAACCCGCGACGCGAGCATGGGTAAATGAATCCTTTAACGCTCGGACGAAGGCAGGTACGAGGACTTTGCGTTTGGTGTTGTAGCCTAGCGTGGGGCCGAGGCGACCGATGAGGATACAAGTATTTGTTCGGATAGAAGGTTCCGGATCCACTTGCATCTTTGCGAGTAGACGGAGGAGGTCGTTGTTCAAGATTCTGTCGGACAGCTGAAATTTTTTGTTAGTTTCTGTATTGAAAAGGCGCTAGAGGAGGAACCTTGGGCGCGATGAGAGCAATAGATTTAGTTGATGCCTCACGGATTGCGGTAATGGTGTCAGAAAAGCCGGTTTGCTGATGTCTATTTCAGATAATTGTCAAACACGGTAGATGGGTGGACTCACAAGATGGGGAAATATCTTGTCTGACACAGTTTTCTTGTCTAGTTTATCCACGTACTCTGGGAGTTGTTCAAGTAGTGCCATCCGTATACTCCGGTCTGGGCTGGCAAACAGTTTGACCAAAGGTGCAATGATGGTATCGGGATAATTCTCCGGAGGCACATTCTTCCCAAATTGTATGACGAGAGGGAGAATTACAGCTGCACTCGCTCCTCCGAATTCGAGTGCGGAGATGAGGGATGGAAGGACTTTGTATGTCGTGAATTCGGTTGGGAATGAGGACGCTGAATCCTTAAGGGTTCTATGATGGATTGTTGATATCAAGTGTGAAAGGACAAGATAGAGACACTCGCTTTAGCAGTGCGTTCTTGTCTGCTTCGCTCTCGATTGAAAAATTCTCCAAGCCCAGACAGACCTTGACCAGTCTATTAGTAGCAAAGAAGCCCGTCTCTGCCATACCCAGGTCAAGGAATCCTTTCGAATTAAGGCGACTCTTGGGATTAGGATTAAGAAGTTTCTTGTAAGCATTGAACACTGATATGGGTATATTTCCGCGTGATGCAGCAGCTGGATGTGGATGGGGAGGTTGGGAAGTTTCGGGAGGAGGAAGGTCAGGATTGAACACTGAATACAAGAGTAAACCAAGGGCGTAGGCATCTGGTGCTGCAGGATTATATCTAGGCATGTCTGCATACATGAGTTGGGAGGAGTGATAATCTTACTGTTTGAGGTCTGACCAGCCATTTTTCTTCACTTCTGGAGAGGACCAAGAATGAGACAAGGGGAATGTGCTGCCAAGATTCTGAATAACATGAGGGTTTGATAGAAAGCCACGGGCTGGAGACGAACATATAAGACAGCCGCATCGTCTTTGGGATTGCTGAGTAGTTCAAAGCCACCGAGTTTCCATTCGCCCGAGGGAGAGATGAAGATGGATTGGGTACATATCCGTCCATGGGTAGATGCACAAGAATCGTTCAGGAATGCCAGAGCGACCTAGGGCCAAAGTCAGCTACATATTCTTGTAGGAATTGGCCAGCCCTCGCGTACCGATATGCGATGCAGACCCCAGAGCAGCCAATCTTCCTTCTCTGAAGCCTGGCGCAGCGCCCATGCTGGCAATATGTTTGAGAGAGGCTGTACCCGCTCGGTCATGATGTATATGGAGGTGTCCGATTCGACTGCATCCATGAATTTGAGGACATCTGGGTGCCTCGTCGTCCTGAGTTTCCTGAGGGTGTTCTGAGCAAAAGATTTGAGGTTGCGCCGAGAGGACTCGCTGAAGTCGTATTCAAAGACAGAGACGGGAGAGCCGCTGTCCTGTGCGCTGTGAGGGAAGACGAGGGGGTGGCGAGGAAGTTGCTCACCCGTTTTGTGGCATCGTAGAGACTGTAGAGGCCTTCACATGAGGCGACTTTGTGGCCGAGAGAGAAGGAGAGAGAGAGACCTGACTTTTGGACTAGGGCAGATCCCAAATTTCTGAGGTAGTCCATTCAAAGTTATTTATTTGTGATTTGCTGATTTCTCTGACATCTCCCATGCCTTACCTCCCCATCGCTGGTCCCTCCAACCACACAGACATCGAGCTCGGGGATGCAGTCGACGGCGACGACGTGCCTCTCGACTTGCTCGAACGTGAACTTCCCTTTGTTGACCATGAACAAGTTCCTCTCCGCCAACTCATCCAGCGCATCATGCAGAACATCTACGCAGAACTCTCTGAGATGGCAGAAACGTACGTGCTCATTGTCTGCTTCGCCATGGCTCTCACTCTTGCGCCAGCCTTCCCGGGATGTCGGATGCGGCGAGGAAACGGACTCTGGCAGACTGGGTAGTCAAAACAAAAAAACAGGTCGTCAAGCTCTATGCCATCGCCAAATGGTCGCGGGACGCCGACGTCGTTCAGAAATGCATGGTAATATGTACAATATCCCAACCAGCCATCCCATTCATGTCGCACAGAATATCACCGCATTCCTCATGGGCCAGAATCAACAGTTCGAGGACGTGACACAGGCCCTCAGAAATGCACGCGATATGTTGGATCCCGCAAGGCAAGCCGTCTCTTCACCGCCCAACCTCTTCATGTTTTATGGGTTAAACTGCTCGCAGATTGCGCAACCATGACCTTCTCACCTCCCTCGACGTCCTGACCTCTGGATCCTATCTCCGCCTTCCTACATGCATCAAGGTGCTCAAAGATCTACCTGACAGCACGGCTCTTTGGCTGAGCTTTCTTCTCAGAAATACATCGTCCCAAAAACCCCTCTTACAGATGCAGAGGTCCACAAGATATTGTCTGACATCGAAGAAGCCATCCGTTTCCGTCTGCAAATGTCCGAAACCATCCCTGTCGAAATGTCGCAATACCGGATAGGTAGCATTATTTCCAACTCAACCAGTAGCCTCAATTAATGTGTCCGACCAGCTGACGGCAGGGTCTATTTCACCGTTCCGGACCTCTTCGAGACCTCACTTTGTCTGAGTGGTGTAGGCCCAGATGACGGGTGGTTCTTTGTCAATGTTGAGTTTCTGATTGAAGCAGGTGGCGATGTGGCGACTTTACAGGGTATCTGCAGTCCTCTAGTCTCTTTGTTGCATACTCATCTAGCTCAGAATTCCCTCGGATACCCAAGGGAATCATGAAGCGTCATATCACGGAGGAGGCCGACTCACGTCTCGGGCTCTACGTGCCACGTCCTGAACCTGAACAGCCATATCCACCTGGTTTTGAGTCCCCTCCTCGGCCAAAGCTCCCCCCTGGCTACACAGATACGCCGTTGGTCCGCATCTTTAACTTTCTTCGTGAGTCATCTATGTGAGTCCTTGCTGATTTGCTAACACGAAGATGTGGCTCAAGAGATGATGTCATTGTCCTATCAGCTCGAAGTTTTATGGTATCAGGTTGGTATTCTTCCTGGTAACTCTTCACAGCACATTCAGTCTTTTCTGCAGGCAGAGAGGATGCGCGCTCTTGGGTGGGCGAATTATATGTCAGTGCAGATGACTCGGGACAGGAAATCTATGGCGGTTTCATATTGGCTGTAAGCGCTTCTTTGTTTTTAGTCAGAGCGTACCTCACCGATGGATGTATTGAAAGGCGGCCACCTCCTCCACCAGTATCTGGTCGACAACATCAAAAGTTTAAACTACCATTATTGGGCGGCAAAGTCACTGTATCAATAGTGGAAACACATGGTCCACCACAGGCTGGTCCTGGCCCCGAACGAACGCCAAAATCAAGGATGCTCGCAAAACTACAACGAAAAGCAAAACTAGGAAACTCGAAGCCATCAGATGAAGTAGAGGGTTTACGGTTCGAGGTCAAATGGCAGCCCGAGAAAGGTGCCTTGGGTGTCATTCTTTCTCCAGACCAACTCGTGTTGCCCGAGGAGCTTCTGCGACTGGTCAGTCCGTGATATCAAACCGAAGTTTATTTCTAACTTTAGTGTGAAAGACGCCGGATTGTCTTGATTTTGAAGCGATACTGAAAGCAGTCATTGAGAAACATACAGCCGCAATACTCATGACATTCCAATACCAGCTCCAAACAGGTGTTGCACGAGCAGTCTTTGGTCCACCGGGTGTAGTCACGCGGATCATGGAACGTGAGTTGCGTACTTCAGCTTTGTCAACTTTGCTGAAGTACCTTGGATAGTTGGTTTACCTGCTCTACGCATACATCTGTGTGCGGATGAAGTGATTGTCATCACAATCGATCCTAGGACGGGTCGGATAACATTGCGGGATAGCGGTGATCTTGCAGCAGCTGGACGAGGACCTCGATTCACGGTTGTTTCCACCAAAATCAATGAAAATCCCACCGTGTTATTTAATGCCATCGTTCATTTACGCTTCATGGTCAGTCCTCAACTCTATCATGATCAATCGATAAGTTCAGCTTCGTTCGGTCCAGACTATTGCAGAACTCGTGGACCAGAAAGCCAAGTACCTTGGTCTCCAGAGCTATCGAACGCGCAATTTCTTACCAGAAGGTATTCAAACGTTCTCTTAACTAGAATGCCTACTGACGTCTCGATTTACGGTAGAAATAACCAAACTTGGTCCAGATATACGCGGTTCTGTTTACATCCAACTAGCCAGTTTCCCAGATCACTATCTCGTAGTCATTATTACTGATGACCAATTTCGATTTGCCCTCATTACGACTGAGATGAGTCAAAATCTACCGTATCCAAGAATGCTCATAATGGATATCTGCTGGCTGGTTTATGATAGATTAAGGCAGGAGTCCTTGGCTATGGCGAGAGTAAGGGACACTCTGAACCCTGACGTGAGAGTCGGAGTGAAGAAAAGAAGGGAGTTGAGTGATATGGAGAGAGAGCCTGGCTTTCCCGAGTGCGTTGTCGTGATGTCAGCTTTTTAATCGCGTGGATCTGACATTTGTTGATCAGTTTCGATCTTGAAACGCAAATGCTACGAGAATTGTATACCTATTGCTGGTATGGATTCACCTCGCAGAATTCATTGTCAATTTTCAGCTTCTTCTAATTCCAGTGCGAGAGTCGCATACAAGACTGTCGAATGGCAACTCAAAATTCAGCAAATCCCCTTTACACATGTCAATCCCTCCTATGGTCTACCCATCACTCTAGATCTCGCACATGCTCAATCCTCCCTTGTCCGCTCAATCCCTGGCATCTGTGTTCAATCCAAGGATATCCTCTCGGGTGTACCAGCGGCTGAAGCGGCTATGCCGAATATTCGTGTAGTAGCACTTCGATGGTGGTCGGAAAAGAGTATACAAGTAGTGACTTGTGTCAAGCTGAAATATGTACAGCAGCCGATGGGAAAAACTGCTGGGAGTGCGATTATCAGACCTTCGAAAGGGATCATATATGATACGAAGGAGGCGGTCGTATCGTTCTTCTCGGAGGATGTGAAGGAATGTATGAAGGACTTTGTGAAGGAGTGGGCGAGAGTGTCAAAGATGGTAGTCATTGCACGAGAAGGTAAGTTTACTGCTACGTTTGATTGGGACTGGTGGGGGACAACAAGTTTTTCTAGTTGGTCAGATGTCGAAAGGAAAGAAATGGCCAGATATCCAGCTGTTGTCATTTGACTTGCAAACTGTAGAATTTGCATATGCTGAGGTATGTAACACTCCAATAAGAACTCACAGCGTAACCTTCATCCTCTGTAGAACTACACAGTCTCAATAACATGTGAAGACCAACTTTCTCCTACAGGAGGACACTTTGCACTCCGTTTCGCGCGTTGTAAATTACCTTCAACATTTCAAACCTTCGTTCGTGATGGTCATGAAGTTCCGATGGACGAAGACATTCGTGAAGAAGATTTGTTCAATCCGCACGATGACGCGGAACCCTTCTTCCGAGATATCCTCCAACAAGGGAATGACAGCAAAGGGCATGGCCGCTTGGCACCGTCTTTGCACCGGCTTGTCGCTCTGCTGAGAGAAACTCTGCCGGTTGTTGTTGAGTTGGAAACTATAAGACGAGACGAGGAGAAAAAGAATAGAGTAATAGATACATTTCCTAAGGCTGTGGGGTGGTACCGGCTACTGTATGGCGACCTTAGGTATGTCTAACTTGCCGCCGATGTTCGTACTTGTTTGATTATATTCCCTTTCAGGTATGCCCTGGATTTCCGGTTGATGACGAAGCAACGAATCGCCATTCTAGATGGTTCATATTTACTTCATCCTTCCTCTTCGTCATTCGCCGGCCCCACCTCTACTACTAAACCATCATCCTCGACGATGACGACGACCACAATGGCCAACTCGACACCGAAAAAATCGAATACGAGAACATTTGGGGACTCGAACCACGGTGTTCTCCAACCTATACCCTATATCCGCGAAATCATAGCTGAAGTGGTTATGGAGGGACTGAGGACGGGTGATATCAGACCGGGTAAAATTGCGAGAGTTGATTCAGGCGTGGTGTGTGAGTGTGCTGCTGTACACAAGTTGTCAAGGGCGATACATTCACGAGTGGTGGAAGTATTGATGAAAAATGCTGCTGTTAGTGGCAATGGTGGTATTGTGAGTGGTCTTGGCGGTAGCGCTGTCAGGCTCAGTACCTCACCTGCGAAAATTTCATGATTCATTTTTGAGTTGGAATGTTCAAGTCGTTCCACTCCCTTTGTTTGTTCGCATGTGGGGAAACCCACTCTGTGTAAACTGTGACCGGTCCCTGGTGTATTTTTTCCTGATTGCTTTCCATAAGCCTCGCAATAATTGTTATGATGTATACTAATCTATATCAACATTTTTCGATAGTAATTGTTAATAGTTGGTGTTTCAGTTGAGGATGAATTTAACAGCCATGAATTCGTTGCCAGGATTGCAAGATCTTTGTCAAAGAGTCGATGGCATTAGAATCTATATCTATCGAGTTGGGAGCTCTCTTTTTGGAGGGTTGTACGTCGTTTGTCTGAAACCTTTTTTAGATGATGATTACTATCTTTTGCGCGGTCGATGATCCCTGGTGTTGTCTGAGTGAAGGACTATAATGTGTTTCAGGATTATATCTGTGGCTTGCCGTTCAACCAGTGGGATGAGAATGTTTTAATTTTTCTTTGGATTCGACTCTTTGAATGCAATGGAGCGAGGTAGAATAGTGATGTAGTTACAGGTAGATGTAATGATGATGGATGGATATGGCGAAATTTTTTTAGGTGGCTGAAATGAAGAATAAGCGTGCTGGCCTGCCCAAATATTATTTTCGCCCGCGACTCAACCCATTATTCGTCAAAAGGGTGGCTTATATCAATTTATCTCACGAGCGACGTTATTGGATATCGCCGGGGCGGTGAGTAGGCTTTGACAGACGAACAGTCGAGTCATCCACCGTCTGTAATCAAAGTTGTGGTCAAATGCTCATTGATACCAATACATATAGGCGACTTGTCGACGCAGTGGCTACTGATCACTGTTGTGTGCTAATTGTCGTTCCTTGTGGATGAGCGCACCGAGTACTGATATTGATAATAAACTCCGTTTGACAGCTTCCTTACCCTCAGACCCAGCTATATAGAACGATCAATACGAAACAGTCATCTTCAATCTGATTTCGCCGGGATGGGAACTTCAGCCTGAGGTGTAAGGCGGACGGCGTGGCGACGGAATGTGGGGTCAAAGTCCCTAGTCGCTGAATGGCAAGTAACGCGGTTGTCCTATAATCATCAATCAAAGTGGAGCTGAAACATATTATGCAAGTGCGTACCCAGATCACAACGGTTCCAGGCTCATAGCTAGCACGAACATGAAGATCGGCACTTCGAGCAAGGTGGTCAAATAGGAATTTGAGGAGATAATCTGACTCTTCTTTCTTGTATCCAACTATGCGGCGTGTAAAACCTTCGTTGATGTAGAGCGCCTTTTCGCCGGTCGCAGGGTGCACTCGAACCAAGGGATGCTACTCAAAGTCATTAAAAAGGATCGGCTCGATAGCTTAAGCAACAAACTTCGGTTTCTACAGGCTCCCTCCTCACAAGGCCTCCAATCTTCTTTGAATAGTCTGCTTGCTCAACCGCAGAGTGTACAGCTCGAAGACCCTCCAACCTTTTGCGGAATTCCGGAGACAACCTGTTGTAGGCTTCTACTTGAGACAAGAATAGTGTATCACCACCGACTGAAGGTTGATCAAGGATCCAGAACCATGTAGTGCCAGGAGGCTGTTTCTCATAGGAGACATCAGAATGCCAGGTTACAAGGTTGCTCCTGATCCCAACATCGCGATACTCCTTATATACATCGTCTGCATTATCACGGTAGACTGTGGGTGCACCAGTCAAAGGTCCAATCAAACTCAAATGAGGTGACTCACCAACGTGATATTCTGGATACCCTTTGACATTTCCTGACGTAGGATGCTTATGGATAGGGCCAAAATGCCTATGTTAAGAATCAGCTTTGATTCATTCTTATAAATTCATGTTCTAACTACCGGACAATTTTGATTTGGTTATCAGGACCAATATCCTTGAAGTCCTGGTTGCGGAATACAATGACCTTCCTTTCTGCTGCAAGCAACGCAAGTTCATCCAGGCCCTCCTTCGAAAGCTGAGATAGCTGGATTCCACGGATCTCTGTGCCGATATAAGGGCTCAGGTTGTATGTTGTGACGTTAGGAGTAAGTAGATTGGGTTTGGCTGGATCTGCACGAAGCCCTGGGTCATTATGTTCTATATAAATTCAAGTAGTTCATTTTCCGGTTACGAAGATTCACGAGCGAACCCACCGAAGATCTCGAGGGGAGGCCATTTCTCGGCAACGTCGAAGTAAGGGTAATAGAACGGATAAGAGACTCCCTATACGATGAATTGATAACATGTATGTGACTCGGTTTAGGACCCCTCACCTCTGGAATAACCCTGGTACCAGCCTGACTCTCAGTCCTCTTCACTTCCGCCAATTTGTCAGCGCTGGTTGTTTCGATTTCGGAGACGGAAGGAGCCATGGTACCTAGGTTGTGGTACTGCTGACAAGTATCCGTAGCTTTTATATCTTCATCGCCATATGGGAACCCAGGCATTAATAGATCATCCTCGTCAGAAAAGGAAGAGCAAAGAAATGCAACTGCGCACACCATATACAGACCGTCATTCGTCATTCTGCAGAACAAAAGAAGTTCGGCAAAACTCTAGATAAAGAACTGTTTCCCCAGGCATGCTGAATGCCGAAGTCTCCTTGAGACCTCATTCGCAGTCACAGGACACTAACTTCGGAGAACAGATGAGATAAACTGGCGAAAAATATGGTGCAGTTTCTCATCAGAATGGCGCGACAAGTGGCAACACCATGCGTGCTGTTTCAAGAAAAGGAAATCAGGTTCGGCTACTACCAGCAGAGAAACAGGCGCACCTATACGGTATAAATTGCACAGTGATTTCCTCTCATTGAACAGAGGCTAGACTATTTTGAAACCTCAGATCCCTCAGCACCAATTGAGCCAATTGAGCCTGGGCTATCTTACTCCCATGTGCTCTTTGTCCATTCGCACCAAATGATTTACTCGACCACACCGGCTCGTGGAGTTATGCAACATCCAATTGTCTACCCCAGCACCCTTGTCAAGATGCTCAAGGTGTTGTTGTACATTGTAAACGAGATTCTTGCAGGAAAAAACAGCAAGAGACTACATTGGAATCTTGTCTCGAGTTCCAGCCTCCCGAAGGAACTGGGAATGCATATAAGGAAGAATCCAATAAATGCAACAGATCTTTCGCACTTCGAAATCAGATATTGTGTTCTGGAGTCATACTGAAATGACATCCCCAGGATGAAGATAAGCCTTATGAGGCTACAGCGGAAAATACGATGATAGTGTCATGGGTTTTGACTGGCAAATAGAGGGTTTTTCGGGCTTTGAAATTAAATGTTCGCTGTCAACAAGGTTTCGAGTAATGGGGCTGTCTTTGTAGAAATAAGTCTAGTTGGTCCACTGCCAGGTTCTAATAGAATTTTACTAATAAATTATATTCTCATTTTTGCACATTGTGCCTGTCGTCATAACCTTTTTTATTACAAGGGGCTTTTGATGGTTGCAGGCTACTTCGATCGAATTCCACTCTTTCAAATATTGGCCTTGACTAAGTGAGGATCATCGCTAGAAATGACCTGAGCAACTTCGTCCCAAGAATGGAAATGAGCGGACAGATTTGATTGAATTGTGTCCACGAGGATCGTAACTCATGAGAAACCTGACTCCACGGATTTGAAGAATGTCCGCGATTTTATATATTTTATTGCGGACAAATTCAGTGAAGAGGGGCAACAACAAGCGTTCAAGGCAACCACCACTGACATCGAGTTATCATTTAAAAACCGATCACTGCGTCCACGAGGCCGGGTACAGCGTCATAGAAATCGAGCACTTGATCCGCGAGTATAAATTGAGATACTTGCATAAGAGAAGCTCATACTCACTGATGATGCCAAAGCGCTCGCCTCTACGTTCTCTCAACCATGGAAGTAGACGCTGATTCATTCCCAAAACCTGATTCCGATCACCGAGGGCATACAACTAGGAGGTTGGTATCAGCTATGCATATAATTGGCAATACGACAAGATACTAACAACAGGTGTGATAGAAATAGCCGGTGTAGGGACGAATGCAGCGCTTGCAAAACTAATATATAGCTGATCAGGGTGCAAGTGTGACGAAGTGGCATTCGTCAGATGTTGAGTTACAACGTCGAATTTGGCCTGGATGTGATCTGAAAGGGTCGAGTTGGCTGGAAGTTCGATATCATAGAAATCCTCAATATATGCAATCTCATTCTTTGCCTGGTTGTAAATAAGTTCAATGTCCTTCCCGTTGTCGGTCCACCGGTCGGGACCAAGGTCAATACCTATCTGGTTGGGTTTTTCTGCAGCACTAAGGAGATCAAGGTCATAACGTTGGAGAAGGGTAAGTTTGCCGCGCGCTTCTCCAATTGTACCGAGCTGGGAAGAGTGAGTGAGCAATTTTTCTCTAGTCTGCGGACATACTGTGCCATTTTTCTGGACCCAGTAACGTTTGGCAAGTTCCGTATTAAATAAATTGTATATATGCTGCTGGATTTTGACATCGTCAGGTGTTCCGGTACTACCCTCATGATTCAGGGATATGAGGACCGCCTCAGTCGGGTGTTGATTGAGCCAATGGTAGAAACCAAAGAACACGTCCTCCAATTGGGTAGTGGGAGCAAGGAGGGCTTGGGCTTCATGCTTTGTTAGTGCTGGAGGCTTTGAGGGTGGTTGAGGCGTACATACAATGGTAGAAACCAATGGTGTCGTTGCCAGGATTATACGCGTATCGCATATCAAACACGCGAATACCATCATTGAGCATCTCAAAAAATGAGCGTTCTTGACAACGGAAGATATTAGCTGGTGGGATTCTAGAGCACTTTCTCAGATTGGTCACAAGTCGAACAAGTTCTACTCACGGACCAGTATATCGAAGGAGTTCTGCTTGTCTTGCGTCGGAGTAGTTGCCTGATTATGGTCAATCTCGCTCTTGGGAAAGTTAAATACAGCACGATATACCTGTAGCAGCGTCGTGTACGCCAGGCAAATTCATGTGGACAAGTTTAATCTGGTCTGGGATCCGGGCCATCCAATTACATGTACTGTGCTTTGGAGAACATCCTTCGTCGGTTCCTCATAGAACACGTTTAGATTAAACTTACTAGCAGTCGTGGTGCAGCATACCTAAAAGGGGACGTCCACGGTCCAAAATCTCCTCAAGTGCACTGGCAGCGAGAAAGGTCTGTTCCACTTGAGGACTGGGCATGGCGCTGACGACGACACAAAGAAAAGACACGAAAACTGAGACGTGCATTCTATCGTTAAAACAATGACGCGAGGTAAGACGCTTTATATTATGATGCCAAACTCTAACCCAACGCACATTGCTGGACCACCATTGTGACCATTGTGATGATGTTTCTCTATGTTCCAGACCCGCACGTTCTTCCACCTTCGCCACCATTGCGAGATATTTTCTCGGACTCATATAAAACATGTATTCATTTGTGTGTAATCAGTTCTCGTGACTTTGAGTACCTATTCTATGAGCTTAGCCTCTGTAAGCGAGAGGCAAACGGGTACTAACTGACACTTGTAGGCTCGGACTCCAACATCCAGCACCCGATAAATATTCTGACCATAATCACAATCAAACGTTCCATCCTCCACATAGGATTTCCTCCCGATCATAGGCACAGGCACACTGACCACGTTCATCTGTTGTGCCTGTCAAACTGTGAGACCCTCGAAGACTTAAATGTCAACTAGACTCAGGCTTTGAAAGTCTCCCCGACACCATGTCGCTGCTCACACTGCTGCTGGGTCTTGCTGGTGCATCCGCATCTGTTGTACACTATCCTCCGAGTTCAACCAATATCAACAACTTAACCTTCGTCTTGGATGGGTCTGGCCGACCCGGTATTTTCAACTCCTCGGTGACACCCGACAAAGAATATGGCATTTACAACTGGTGCAACATGCCACATGTTCGCCAGCTGGAGTACAAGTATGTATACCGATGGTGTCGACTTCATCAGTGTCTGATTCGACTTGCATCATCTTAGGACACCTTCTCAGGATTTTGAGCTTGAGTTCGTCGAAGTGATTCAGCGCCACCATAAACGCACACCCTATGCCTCGAACACATTTTTCAAGGAAGATGTGAGTTGGAATTGCATTGGTTCTGGTCCCGTCGTAGGCCTCGCTAGGTCAGTGGATGTGCTACAAATACGACCATCAGGGGATCTGAAAAACGCATTGCAGTTCACAGGTGAACATCACCGAAGTCCAAGTACGCTCAACGTATGATATAGATAATCCTCTCATGTCGATGTTTGTTTCTTCTAGTGGCAGGCATCCGTTTCTTCGGCGAACCCATTCTCAACACTCGTTGGTCCAGGGTTTCAGGGTAGCACGTATGCAATACAAATTGTTTCATCGTTTGATACTCACATTTACTAGGTGTCAATTCCCTGCGATTACTGCAGAGGGTCTGGTTGACTCCTTCACTCATGGATCAGTGGGAATCTTTGTTCGCTGAAGTTTTGCCGATTTTTACACCTTGTACAGGATCTCCGTCAGGTATATGCGCATCGCCTTGACCTGAATGACGAATTCGATTCAGAAACAGCACTCATTAGTAAGTCTGTTTTTCCCGTCCTCGAGTGCATATGAGTTCACCTCTGAGCCTAGGGGTGACCAATAATGTCATCACATCGCAAGTCGCTTCTGGCCTTCTCCGTGGCCTATTCCCTGAGAGTAATGATATCCAAGCTGAAATACAATCGTCTTCATTTGATTCTCTTGAGCCTACGTATCCCTGTTCCAAGGCAAATACTCTACATGACAACTACACAACGGGTAGTCAAGGACAGGTCTGGCAGCAGCACCTGACGGCAGCAGCACCCCTCTACGACAAGCTTGATCGCATTTCAGGTATTTCAAGGGACGATACTGCTGGGTGGCACGTAAGCTTTGATCAGTACGTGTGCTCATCCTTCCAGTCACTGGAGCTCATCATTGTGCAATCCATCTTAGTTACTACGATAACATGAGTGCAAAACAGTGTCATGGCAAGCACCTTCCCTGCAGTGTCAATGATACCACACTGTGCGTCACTCAAGACGAAGTGCGTCCCAGCTTCGCCCTTGTCCTCACTAAATCACCACGCATCATAGGCCGATACGGTTTACCGGCTTGGGAACTGGGAGTATTCTTACCAGTTTCGTGACGCACCTGATTCTGCCGCTTACTCAGCTCTTCACTACGGAGCTTATGCCCTTGAGCTCAAGTCGCATCTCACGGATGTCATGCAGGGCAAATCCAAACTAAGATATGTTCACAATGTATGATAACTTCCCAAGTGCTCATTCAGGTGAATATCGGGGAAGACTCACTAGATGTTTCAATTGTTCAGGTTGCTCATGATGGGTCAATCTCTCCTCTTCTTGGCTTGCTTCAGATCGATGTTATGGTATGGCCAGGCATGGGATCGGAGGTGGTGTTTGAACTTTACAAAAATGCCTGTGATCAACAATATTACATCCGTGTTTTGTGGTCTGGCCAACCAATGAAGACTTCTACTCCATTGGGTACCCTGGATATGATCAAGATCGAGGATTTCTTTTCGTGTAAGTACCTATGTTCCCTCTCTATCTATCATGTCTCACGTGCCGCCTTTTTCGAATCATAGACATTGAATCCATGATTGGCTCTGGGTCTGACCTTCTCCAGGCTTGCAACTCCTGATATCTAGACTCTGACTTTTGTGCGTCAATGTATGAATGCTAGTACAGAGAAAACGATGAACAATGAAATGCCATCATGTAGTCTAATTATCAGCTACGGTGCGATCTAGTGTCCTTATTTTCACTCCAAAACAGGCACGAGGGGCTACACATTACATACAAACCCAAAAGGAAGGATTAATTCACACACAATGACTTCGGAACAAGTAGTCTGTAATTGTTCCGGGATAATCCGTGATCGCAGAGATCCTCGGATCCCGATTCTTTGGACAATATGACCGGAACCCAAAAAAGGATGTCGTAATCGGATGTTTCATCTCGTGAGATAGAAATAAAAAGTGCCTAACAAGATTACATTACAAGTTTAGTGTGTCTTCCACGTCAACGGGAGGCAGCAGCAGAGGATGTGATTGAAATGATGTTATGAAAGAGGACCTGGAGACGAGTAATACTTTTCCTCAGAGCCGTTGAACGTTCGGTTTCTGATCAGGATTGTGCCAGACAAACGAGGATAGATACCCTGTTTATGTATAGGAGCGAATCCAGCTCAAATCGAGATTGCAGCCTGACGCCACGAGCGCTGCGTATTTACCGAGGCCACATTATATTAAGCTGATACGTGATCGTCAGGCCAACATCTATTTGGGTTGAACAGCTATGGAGATGGTCACTACCGCATGTATTGAGCTGGTGGAGCTGGCATGGCTACCAAATTTTTTTTGTGATAGAGGACTCGGGTGGCCATGTCATGAACAAATGTTACAAATGTTGCACCACGGTATATCACGTGGAATTTGAGCATGCAAAAATACATTGATGGGTAGTTCTATGATTAGATTGATACAGTGTCTATACGACCTGCTACGAGGTAAGCGTCGCGCTGGCCGGCCGGACTTGTGCGGTAGAGATTTGGTATCATCTCAGAGGAAATGCACATGCCGATATTTTTGTAGAATCTGAGAGCCACAACGTTGGTGGTAGCGACATTGGCATGGACAAGAATTCCAGTAGCCAGGGAACCGCGAAGCTTGTCAACGACAGCGCTGATGAGGCGACGTGCAAGGCCCCTGTTTTGAAAAGCAGGTAGGACGCCGAGGGTGAGGAGTTCGATACGAGGGCGTCCTGGGGAATTATGGAGGGCGGCAGAGATGAAGGCGACGGGAGAATGGGGGTTATCGGGGTGTGCGGCGACAAGACAGGCGCGAGAAGGAAATACAAGGAGCTGGGTGAAGAAGTTGTGCGGGTAGTGGACAGGGAGGATCTGGGCCTGGATTGGGTAAGTGAAAAATACTTTTTATGCAGCAATAAACACACATGAAGAGACTGGATCTGGGGCACATCGGATGCCCTAAGTGGCCGCACGGAAACAGCAGCCATACGATGCCCTGAACAGGCGCACTGTTGCCCGTATTTCTACCCCCCCCCGGCGCCTGTCCCATCTTGTGGGGATTTCCGGGTAATCCCGTGTACCCGCTCTATATATAAACGCATTTATCTCCGCGTCCTTCCTTCCCCAGTCCACCATGGTTCTCCCTCACCACACTCCCTATGTCACCCCTCATATCCTTCACAAGAATTATGCCCAGTCTGCAGACGTCGAGTCGTACTCAAATCGTACGCATCCCTCTTGCTCCCCGTTGTTAATCCTCATCCCTCCCAGTCATTGGCCGTGATCTCGACTACTTTTCCCAGGCAGGCTTCGAGATGGATCGTATCCAGATAAAGCGTAATGCACCCGTCTCTCTCCTCTATGAGGATGCCATCCGCAACGAAGGTGCCATCATCTCCTCCTCTGGCGCCCTCATCAACTTTTCTGGCAAAAAAACCGGTCGTTCTCCCAAAGACAAACGCATTGTTTACGAGGAGACCTCCAAGGACGATATCTGGTGGGGCTCTGTCAACATCAAGATGGATGAACGTAAGTCCCCCTCCCCTATTTATGCGACCACCGTTTGATCCTCCTTCAGACACATTCGAAATCAATCGTGAGCGTGCCATCGATTATCTTAATACCCGTGACAATGTTTACGTCTTTGATGGCTATGCGGGCGTGCGTGTTCTTTTTTCATGTTCCATATTTTTCTTATCGTCGATCTGTCCAGTGGGATCCCAAATACCGCATCAAGGTCCGAGTCATCTGTGCTCGTGCTTACCATGCCCTTTTCATGGTACGCCATGGGCCTCCAGTCGCTTTTCATGTTGTTCCTGACATGTCTTAGCACAACATGCTCATTCGCCCGACCGAGGAGCAGCTCAAAGACTTTGGCGAGCCCGACTTTATCATCTACAATGCTGGTCAGTTCCCCGCCAACCGTTTCACCAAGGGTATGAGCTCCACCACCTCTGTTGAAATCAATTTTAAGCGCATGGAGATGGTTATCCTCGGCACTGAGTATGCTGGTGAAATGAAGAAGGGTGTCTTCTCTGTCATGGTAGGTTCTCGTCTCCCTCCTCTTGTAAAGATGCATTTCTAACTAATTGATTCAGCACTATCTACAACCTGTCAAGTTCGGTCAACTCTCCCTCCATTCCTCTGCCAATGTCGGCAAGTATGACAATGACGTCACTCTTTTCTTCGGTCTTTCTGGCACAGGAAAGACAACGCTCTCTGCTGACCCTAATCGCCTCCTCATTGGCGATGACGAGCACGTCTGGTCTGACACAGGTGTTTTCAACATCGAGGGGGGCTGCTACGCCAAGTGTATCAACCTCTCTGCCGAGAAGGAACCTGATATCTATAACGCCATTAGATATGGCTCGATTCTCGAGAACGTCGTCTACAATCCCTCGAACCGCATTCCCGACTATGACGACGTCAGCATCACCGAAAACACTCGCTGCGCATACCCCATTGAGTACATTCCAAATGCCCAAATCCCCTGCGTCGTCGATCGCCAACCAAGTAATATCATCATGCTTACTTGCGATGCCTTTGGTGTTCTCCCTCCTGTCTCCCGCCTCACCCCAGCACAGGCCAGTTATCATTTCCTGGCTGGTTACACCTCAAAGACCCCTGGTACCGAGGACGGCGTTTTGGAACCTATCCCCACATTCTCCACCTGCTACAGTGCCCCATTCATTGTTCTTCATCCAGGCCGCTATGCTGTGATGCTGGCCGAGCGTATGGCCAAGCACAATGTCAATTGCTGGCTGATCAATACCGGTTGGGTTGGTGGCAAGTTCGGTCACGGCAAACGTTGCCCGCTCAAATACACTCGTCGTATCGTCGATGCTGTGCACTCTGGTGAGCTCTCCAAGGCTGAATACGAGACATTTGGCACTTTCAATCTCTCGATCCCTACTACCCTGGAAGGTGTTCCTAGGGAATTGTTGAACCCTTCGCTTGCGTGGCAGGACAAGGAGGCATTCAACAAAGAGCTAAGGAGGTTGGCTGGTATGTTCCAGAAGGCATTTGCCCTTTACCAAGACGACGTCGAGTCTAAGGTTCGGGAAGCCGGTCCTCAGATCTAGACTGTGGTTCTCTTTCTCTGTATCATCGTGTTCTATTAGTTATTCCTTCTTTCACGGATAACAATTTCGTCCTCGACAGATCACCGTCAATGTGATTGTAGATATGATTGAATAGACGAGGAATAGCATTGTATACTATGTGTTGCAATGTAGTATTGTATGCAGAAGATCAGTTCTCGGGACCGAGTAGGTGCACGAAGCTCGGTTGTTTGACATTTAGAAGATCAGGCTCTCGCCTGATAGACTCTTGGTTTGTGCCTGGGTACTTTCATAGTGTGGTTGAGGGTCAGCCACGTGTGAGAAGCATCACGACAGATGGTATCAGTAACACTTTTTTAAAAAATTTTATTACACGGTGTACGACAACAGTAATGTCAGGGACATCCCGAGTTATAGTTGTTAAGATTTTCATTGCCAGAGGAGGCCGTTTTATTACGAGCGGCTACTGGATCAGTATGACAAGTCACTACTCATACCACAGTTAAACTCGAAGCAAGAGGGAAAAACATATCTTACAAAGACGGGTTGTAGTGCACTCACACTTTCTCTCTCTATTACCCATCAAGGCAGGGATTTGAAAGAAATTGGATGAATGAGAAAGATGATTTTTTATGGTCAGTTAAGGGTTAGAGAGTTTTCCCAAAAGCAGGATTTGAACAAAATGACCAAGTAATGTTGGTCTCCTTCTCATGTTCGGGAATTCCAACATTGACATTCATCCATATAAACTCCTGACTAACATCCTGTAACAGCACGTCGGCCAGCTGTCATTCTCCAACGAATTACTGCCATTATCATCAAAATATGGCTACAAGCATGGCATATAAGAGGAGCCAATGATACCTCGAACGGCAATCAAACACTCACAGTCAAGCTAACTGACGGCGTATCCGTAGTGTATAAGTACATGAACATGGAGCATCAAATACTGGTGTTCCTCTTGGGGGAATGATGATCTTATGGATCTTAATGCTGATGAGGATGACTGGAGTATGCCTTGCCCTTTTTTCCCCTCTCCCAGAAATGAAATAATCAATCGCATGCACAGGTGCATTTGAAACGGCACCGGCACCAAGTCCGTCACCTTCACCTGGACCACTGATCCAACCTCAAATAACATCGTCGAGCAAGTCCACCCCTAAC
>Ga0153993_100248_pt1 | contig 19755 bp, 23 predicted proteins | sample TSNC077MetaG_FD_104706 | JGI IMG/M metagenome (GOLD analysis project Ga0153993, IMG submission 104706) | Attine ant fungus gardens microbial communities from North Carolina, USA - TSNC077 MetaG | ecosystem: Host-associated > Fungi > Mycelium > Unclassified | place: USA: North Carolina, Lumber...
ACGTCGCGGCCCGACAGGGTGTCGGGGAGGGTGTCGGCCTGGATGGGGAACGCCTCGGTCTTGCCGTCGGCCGCGAGAACGGCGACGAGGGGAGCGGGCACGCCGAGATCGGCGAAGGTCGTGGTGGTCACTGGTGCCTTTCGGGCATAAGGCCCCGGCGCGGGTTGTCGGACGCACGGGACGTAGTGGCGAAGGTGCGGGATGCACGTTTCGTTCGCCGTGAGAAAGTGGCGCAGGCGGGGCGGGGCCCGTCGCTTGCGCGGTGCGTTCTACGACGCAGGAGCCGTCGGATGGCTCGCAGTGCTTCCATCCTACCGTGTCTGGCTGAGAGCGCAGTCACGGGTGGAGGTCGTAGACTTTCGGCCCGGAATCGAGAGGCGGTCATCGGGTGCACGAATCGGAGCTCGATCGCGAACGCGCGGTCGTCGAGGGCCTGTACGAGCGTCTGGACGCCCTGCGCGCCGAGACGGCCGAACGCCTGACCCGCGTGCGCCGCGAATCGGTGGGCGGGAATCACCAGGCCCGCAGCGAGCGGGACGCCTTCGCCCGGCTCTATGAGGATCAACTCATCCAGTTGCGCGACGTGGATGCCCGCCTGGTCTTCGGCCGCCTCCTGCTGGAGGAGACCGTCGACGGCTCGGCCCACCGGTACATCGGACGCATCGGCCTGCGCGACGACGACCAGCGCTCGCTGCTGATCGACTGGCGTGCGCAGCAGGCCGGCGCCTTCTATCAGGCGACGGCGAGCGAGCGGATGGGCGTGCGCGCCCGCCGCCACCTGACCATGACCGGCCGGGAGGTCGTCCGGATCGACGACGAGGTCTTCGACGAGGCCCTGCTCTCCGGCGACCGGGCCACGGGCGAGAGCGTGCAGGGCGAGGGTGCGCTCCTCGCCGCGCTCAGCGCGCAGCGCACCGGCCGCATGGGCGACATCGTCGCGACCATCCAGGCCGAGCAGGACCGCATCATCCGCTCCGACCTGCGTGGCGCGCTCGTCGTGCAGGGCGGTCCCGGCACCGGCAAGACCGCCGTCGCGCTGCACCGCGCCGCGTACCTGCTCTACGCGAACCGGCAGCGGCTGGGTTCGTCCGGCGTGCTGGTGGTGGGCCCGTCGACCGCGTTCCTGCGCTACATCGAGGCCGTGCTGCCCTCCCTCGGCGAGACCGGCGTCGTGCTGCAGACGCTCGGCGAGCTGTTCCCGGGGGTGGAGGCGACGACCGACGACGAGGCCGAGGCCGCGCGCCTGAAGGGGTCGGCGCAGATGGCGCGGCTGCTCTCGCGGGCCGTGCGCTCGCGGCAGAAGGCGCCGGATGCGCCGCAGACCGTGGTCGTCGACAACGAGCGTCTCGTGGTGCACCCCGATCTGGTCCAGCGCGCCATCGCCAAGGCCCAGCGCTCCGGCAAGCCGCACAACGTCGCGCGCGTCACGTTCGTCAAGCATGCCCTCGCCGAGCTGACGGACCAGCTCGCCGCCCAGCTGCGGGCGTCCGGCTCCACGCTGGACGATGCGGATCTGAAGGTGCTGCGGGAGGACCTGCGCACCTCCTACGACATCCGCGTCCTGCTCAACACGGCCTGGCTCCCGCTCACCCCGCAGAAGCTCCTGCAGGACCTGTATGCGCGGCCCGCCTGGCTCGCGGAGCTGACCCCGCGGTGGAGCGCCGAGCAGCGCGCCGCCCTGCTTCGCGAGCGATCCGCGCCGTTCACCGTCTCCGACGTGCCGCTGCTCGACGAGGCCGCCGAACTGCTCGGCGACTTCCCGGGCCGGCCCGATCCCGCCGCCCGCGAGCGCGACCGGCAGCGCAAGCGCGATCTCGAGAACGCCAAGGCCGCCATCCGCAACATGGGGGTGGAGGGCCTGGTCAGCGCCGAGCAGCTGGCCGACGGGTTCGCCGAGCAGGAGGACCGCGGCACCACGGCCGAGCGCGCCTCCGCCGACCGGTCGTGGACCTACGGGCACGTGGTGGTCGACGAGGCACAGGAGCTCTCTCCGATGCAGTGGCGCGTGCTCGTACGCCGGTGCCCGATGCGGTCGTTCACCATCGTCGGCGACATCGCGCAGGTGTCGTCGCCCGCCGGCGCGACCAGCTGGGCCGCCGCGCTGCAGCCGTACTTCAAGGACTCCTGGCGGCTCGAGGAGCTCACGGTCAACTACCGCACGCCCGCCCAGATCGCCCAGGAGGCGGAGCGCATGGCGCAGAGCGCGGGCCTCCCGATCACTCCGACGCGCTCCGTGCGCGAGGGCGACTGGCCCATCCGCCGCGTGAGCGCGGACGGCGCCACCCTGCCCGACGCGGTGGTGGCGGCGGTCGAGCACGATCGGGGCATCGACACCCAGGGCACCCTCGCGGTGATCGCTCCGGTGCGGGAGGTGGAGGCGGTCGCAGCGGCGATCACGGCGCGCTACGGCGAGCACGCGGGCCGTGGCGCCGCGGGTCTGAACCGCCCGATCGCGGTGCTCAGCGGCTACGAGGCCAAGGGGCTCGAGTTCGACGCCGTCGTGCTCGCCGATCCCGGTGCGCTCGCCGCGGAGACCGCCGGCGGGGCGGCGACCCTGTACGTCGCGATGACCCGGCCGACCCAGCGCCTGACGCTCGTCGCGCGCTGACGGGGACCGGCCGGGGCTGAGCTACGCGTAGGTCCCGGAGTACCGCTCGCCGACGGGCACCTCGGTCGCGAGCGTGTTGCCCGCCTGCGCGAGCGGGCAGGCCCAGGCCGGGTCGTACGCGCACGACGGGTTGTACGCGAAGTTGAAGTCGAGCACGATGGTGGTCTCGTCGCCGTCCGCGTCGAGCCCCAGGTCGGCGCCCTTGATCGTGTCGATGAGGTAGCGGCCGCCCCCGTAGGTGCCCCCGGGACGCCCGGCGAGCGCATCCTTCACCGGCACGAAGATCCCGCCGCCGTAGGACGAGAGACGCCAGACGTCGAGCGTGCCGGCGAGCGGGATGCGCACCGTGCCGAGCAGCTCGAACGGCACGACGCCGTCGGTGCCGGTCTCGACATCCATCCGCCGCGGCTCGGCGGGTGCGTGGATCGGCAGCTCGAACCGCCACTCGGGGTCGTAGGCCGCGACCGGCAGCCCGGTGAAGCGGGCGCGGTCCTCCTCGAGCAGCGGGGAGGCGGGATGCGAGGAGAACAGGTCGTCGCGGCACGAGATCCAGTGGGCGTGCGCCGCGACCGGATCCGTGCCGGCGAGCCGGCGGACCGAGGCGTACAGGGCGAAGACGCGCCGTCGCCAGTCGGCGGTCTGCACGGCGGTGACCGCGCGGGAGACGGCGGGTGCCTCACCGGCCCCGGTGGCCGGGTCGTCTTCGACGGTGCTCATGCTCACTCCTCCGTTCGGCCGGGCTCGTCCGGCCCTTCCATCACGCTAGCGGCTGGCGGGTCGTAGGCCCAGGTCGGCGCGAGGCGGCGCAGACGGTGCCCGCGCCACTGCCAGAACGCCCACAGCGTGTACCAGGCGACGGGCGTGAGCGCGCCGGCCCGCACGATCAGCTGGTCGCGGTAGAGGGTGCGCAGGCGCCCGTCCGCGTCCGGCCCGGCCGGGTCGGGGGCGATCGCCATGCGGTGGTCCAGGTGCGGGATCGCGGAGAGCACTCCGCCCGTGCCGCCTCCACTGTCGCGCAGGATGCGGGTGGCGTGCTCGGCCTCCCCGGCCGGTCGCAGCGTGTCGAGCCGGATGGCCTGCGTCCCGACGGTGAACGCGCCGAGCGCCCGCACCCGCACCCGGTGCTCGCCATCGCCCCACACCGTCGGGAACGAGGAGTCGCCGTCCGGCCGGAAGTCGAGCCACGGCAGCGCCACCTCCCGGAACGCGGTGGGGCTCTGCAGGGCGCGCCAGGCGGCGTCGGGATCGCAATCGAGGAGGAACTTGAGCAGCACGCGCATCCTCCCAGTGTCGCCCCGTGCCGCCAGGGTCGGGGGACTTCCCGGCGCATTCCCGACTCCGCCTGGCGCACGGTGTCGGTGGGATGCGCTAGAACGGGAGCATGGCGATCCGCTACTGGCTGGGCGTGGTGCAGCGCGACCACGTGCTCCGTGGCGTCGCGGGCGGTTTCGCGCAGGTCAACCACGGCGCGCGCGGTCCGCTCGAGTGGATGGGGCCGGCCGACGGGTTCGTCTACTACTCGCCCAAGACCACCTACCCCGACGGCGACCCGCTCAAGGAGTTCACCGCCGTCGGCCGCGTCGCCGACGGGGAGGCGTTCCAGGTCACGCAGGGGGAGTCGATGCGCGGTCCGGCCGGCGACGTCCGCCCGTGGCGGCGGCGGATCGAGTGGGACCACGACGCCATCCCCACCCCGATCCGGCCTCTGCTCCCTTCGCTCGACTTCACCCGCGACAACCGCGACTGGGGCTACCAGCTGCGCCGCGGGGTGATCGAGATCAGCCGGCACGACTTCGAGCTGATCCGCCGCCAGATGCGGCCGTCACCCGGCGAAACACGGCCGTCGCGGCCGGCGCCCCGCATTACGATGGCCCGGTGACCGAGCCGACCACCCTCCCGACCACGACCGCCTCCGACGCCCCCGCCGCACACCGCCAGGCCAAGTACCAGGTGCGCTTCGACTGGGCCGCCGACGGCGCACGGGCGGTCGCCGGCGACGCCGACATCGTGATCTGGGTCGACACGCTCGGCGACGGCGCGATCTCCGCTGCGGCACCCGACCTCGCGGCCATCCCCGGCGTGGGCGCCGTCGTGGCCGCCGGTCTCACCAATCCCGCGGCCGTCGCGTCCTGGGCACTCGCGGAGCAGGTGCGCCTCGGCCGTCGCGCGATGATCGCGGTCGTCGCGGCCGGCGGCTCGACCGCGAGCGGATCGACGCGTTTCGCCGTCGAGGACCTCCTCGCCGCCGGCGCGGTGATCGACGCGCTCGCCGCTCTCGGCATCGACTACAGCTCCCCGGAGGCGGCCGCCGCGTGCGCCGCGTTCACGGGCCTGCGCGGAGCCGTCGCTCACCTCCTCACCGCCTCCGTCTCGGGCCAGCAGCTCGTGGCGGCCGGCGTCACCCCGGCCGAGATCGCCCCAGCCGGACGGCTCGGCACGGTCGACGCGGTCGAGGTGCTGCGCGCCCCCGCCGACTGACAGGCGACCTCGCGGCGGAGGGGAGTACCCTCCCGGAATGATCGGTCCGCACGACGCGTTCCGCTCTGCGAGGAGGTTGCATCATGAAAGCAGTCCTGAACGACACTGTCATCGCCGAGGCTCCCGAGGAGGAGCTGATCCGCATCGAGGGCAACTGGTACTTCCCGCCCGCGAGCGTGAACACGGAGTACCTGGTCGAGAGCGCCACTCCGTACACCTGTCCCTGGAAGGGCGAGTGCCAGTACTTCTCCGTGAAGGACGGCGGCGCGCTCCTGCAGGACCGCGCGTGGTCGTACCCCACGCCGTACCCGACCGCGTTCGACCGCGTGGGCAAGGACTTCAGCGACTACGTGGCCTTCTGGAAGGAAGTCCAGGTCGTCGAGTGACCTGACCCGCGACGGGACGCGATCGGCATGAGCGGATCTCGGGCAGCGCGAGCGGCGGGCGTCGCGGCGGTCGCCGCGACCGTCCTCGCAGTGCTGGCCGCCTGCGCGCCACCGGCTCCGTCGCCGACGGCGTCCCGCACGGCCACCTCCACTCCACAGCCGCGCCCGACGGGCACGTCCTCGGCGGTGGCGGCCGTGCCGTTGCAGCCCGCGGGGGATGCGACGGTGCTCGAGACCGGGCTCGACGCGCCCTGGTCGATCGTCCCCCTCCCGAGCGGATCGGCGCTGATCAGCGAGCGCGACTCCGGGCTGATCCGCGAACGGCTGCCGCAGGGCGGCCTGCGCGATGCGGGCACCGTCCCCGGCGTCGTGCACGCGGGGGAGGGCGGACTGCTCGGCCTCGCCGTCCCCGCCGGGTCCGAGCCGGCACAGCTCTACGCCTACGAGACGACCGCGGACGACAACCGGGTCGTCCGCCTCCCGCTCACCGGCGTGCCCGGCAGCTACGCGATCGGCGCCCCCGAGACGGTGATCGCCGGCCTCCCGAAAGGCTCGAACCACAACGGCGGCCGCATCGCCTTCGGGCCGGACGGGATGCTCTACGTCACGGTCGGCGATGCCGGCGACACGGATCGCGCCCAAGACCTCTCGTCCCTCGGAGGCAAGATCCTGCGTGTGACGCCCGACGGCCAGGTGCCCGCCGACAACCCGTTCCCGGGCTCGCCGGTGTGGAGCTACGGGCACCGCAACCCGCAGGGCATCGGCTGGGACTCGCGCGGCACGATGTGGGCGAGCGAGTTCGGGCAGGACACCTGGGACGAGCTGAACATCATCCGTCCCGGCGCGGACTACGGCTGGCCGGTCGTCGAGGGCATAGCCGGCGACCCGAAGTACACCGACCCCGTGCAGCAGTGGCGCACGTCCGAGTCGAGCCCGAGCGGGCTGGCCGTGGTCGGCGACACGATCTTCATCGCCGCCCTCCGCGGCGAGCGCCTCTGGACCGTGTGGTCCACCGCGGGCGGTGCGCCGGTGACCGCGGAGGCGTTCTTCGACGGCACGTACGGCCGGCTCCGCGACGTCGTCTCGCGCGGTGACCGCCTCTGGGTGCTGACGAACAACACCGACGGGCGCGGCGATCCCCGATCCGGGGACGATCGGCTACTGGAGGTCGCGCTCGCGCCTGCTGACCCCGCACGGCTCCCGGGCTGAACCGGACCGTCGGAGGGCCGCGGGCGGCGCCGCGACAGGTAGTCTGGATCCCGAACCGCACGATTCGGGAGCAGAACCCTGAACATCATCCTCGGATACGATCCGTCTACCTTGCGCGAGCGCGTCGACCTTCGCGCTGCCGGCGCCCGGTTGGACGAACTCGGCAACCTGCGCAGCATGAGCGCGCTCAACGAGAAGACCGTGCTGCTGCGTCTCCTCGGCCGGCTGGACGAGGCGCTCACGATCGGCACCGAGGCCGTGCGCCAGGCCCGTTTCACCGGCGACCGCGAACAGCTGATCGGCGCCCGCATCCGCCGTGCCCAGGTGCTGCAATACCTCGGCAAGTACGACGAGGCCGTCGTCGAGCTGAGCGACTGCGTCACGGAGACCCGCGGCCGCGAGTGGACCGCGCTGGAGGCGTTCGCCATCCAGAGCCGCGGCAAGGTCTACTTCGACATGAAGGACTACGACAACGCCCTGTCCGACATGACCGCCGCGGTGTTCCTGCGGGAGAAGCTCGGCGCGTCCCCCGCGGAGATCGAGGGCGCCCTCCTCGCCGTCGCCGTCGTGCAGTCCCTGTCGGAGGCGCAGCGCGACGAGCCGGCGCCCGACGAGCAGGGCCACGACGAGCAGGGATGACCCTCGCGCCGACACCTGGAAGGCTCGCCCTGGCCCGCGTAGGATTCCGGGCATGACCGGACGCGCCGCACACTCCGCCCTCGGGGGAGTCGCCCTCGGGGGAGTCGCCCTCGGAGGAGTCGCGCGCTGATGGCGGAACTGGACCGCGTGCGCCGGTGGGCAGACGCCCTCATCGCGCTGCACCTCGACCCGGCCGTGTGGAGCTTCGGCTTCGACAACGCGAAGACCCGTGCCGGGCTGTGCAACTACACGACGAAGACGATCACGGTCTCGCGCTACCTGGCGACGCGGTACGACGACGACGAGATCCACCAGGTGCTCCTGCACGAGGTGGCGCACGCGCTCGCCGGGTCGCGCGCCGGTCACGGCCCGCGCTGGCGTGCGATCGCGCTCGACCTCGGCTACGAGGGCAAGCGGCTGCACGGCGGCGCCATCGCCGACGAGCTGGCGCCGTGGGTCGGCACCTGCCCGAACGGGCACACGCACTACCGCTATCGCAAGCCCGCCCGGGCGCTGGCGTGCGGCGCGTGCAGCCGCCGGTTCGACGCGGCGAACCTCATCTCGTGGCAGCACCGGGAGGTCACGCCCGCTCAGCGCCGCACGGCGGCGGCCAGCGCGGCCGAGGGGTCGTCCACCCGCGCGCTGCGATAGCGCCGGGGGCTCAGGCCGTCTGGGCGGCCAAGCGCTCGTCGAGGCCCGCACGCACGGCCGGCCACTCCTCGCGCAGGACGGAGTACACGGCGGTGTCGCGCCAGGTGCCGTCTGCGCGGGGCTGGGTGTGCCGCAGGACGCCCTCGAACTGCGCGCCGAGGCGCAGGATGGCCGCCCGGGAGCGCTCGTTGAGCACGTCCGCCTGCAGCTTCACCCGCTCCAGCCCGTGGTCGAAGGCGGCGCCGAGGAGCAGCCGCTTGGCCTCCGCGTTGACCCGCGTGCCCCAGACCTCCGGCGCATAGGCGGTCCAGCCGATGTGCGCGGAGCCGTTCGCCAGGTCGAAGTCGCCCAGGGTGGTGGTCCCGACGATCCGGTCGCCGTCGCGCAGCGTCACGGCGTAGACGTTGCCCGCGTCCCACGCGAGGTACTCCAGCATGAACGCGCGCCACTCCTCGTAGGTGTCGCGGTACGCGGCGGGGCCGCCTCCCCAGCCTCCGGCGAAGACCTCGGGATGCCCGATGGCGTCGAAGAGGTCGGGCAGGTCGTCGAGCGTGAGCGCGCGGAGGCGCACGGTGGTCCCCTCGAGCACGGCGGCGGGATCGGGGCGGCGAGCGGTCATCCGGCCAGTATTGCAGGCACCGCGTGCGATAGGGTTTCGGAGGTCTCGCGACGACGGGCGCCGGCGGGGGCCGATGAGCTAACCGACTATATTGGTTACATGGCCACCGACTCGATCCTCCCCCGCGGCACCGGACAGTGGATGGAGGACGCCGAGGGTCCGCGCTGGTGGTTCGACTCCGGTTCCCTCGCCCTCGACTTCGCCTACAGCGGCGGCCTCGACCGCCCCGAGGAGTCCCAGCCGGTCGCCGATGCCGCCGCTCTGAACGACTGGCTCGTCGAGCGCTTCCCGGACGTCGCTCCGACCGCCGGCGAGCGCGAGTTCCGCGACGCGGCCGGTCTGCGCTCCGCCATCGGCCGCCTCGCGCGTCAGGCCAGCCGCGCCGAGACCCTCGCGCCCGACGACGTGGACGTCGTCAACCTCTTCGCCGCGACGCCCGACATCCCGCCGGTGCTTCCGGGCGGTGGTCGCCAGGCGGGCCGCACCAACGCGCGCCCGCACCAGGCGCTCGGCACGATCGCCCGCGACGCCGTCCGCCTGTTCGGTCCGGAGGCCGACGGGCGCATCCGCGAGTGCTCGGCCGACGACTGCGACCTCGTGTACCTGGACACCTCCCGCAGCGGCAACCGGCGCTGGTGCTCGATGCAGCGCTGCGGCAACCGGGCCAAGGTGCGTGCGCATCGCGCGCGTGCGGGAGCGCGCACGCCACAATAGAGGGATGGCACGCTCCGTCGACCTCAACAGCGACCTCGGCGAGTCGTTCGGCGCCTGGACGATGGGCGACGACGACGCCCTGCTGTCCGTCGTGACCAGCGCGAACGTCGCCTGCGGGTTCCACGCCGGCGATCCCGCGACGATGTTCGCGACGTGCCGCACGGCCGCCGAGCGCGGCGTCGCCGTCGGGGCGCATGTCTCCTATCGCGACCTGGCCGGGTTCGGGCGGCGGTCGATGGAGGTCCCGGCCGACGAACTCCGGGCCGAGACGCTCTATCAGCTGGCCGCCCTCGACGGCATCGCCCGCGTCGCAGGGACCCGCGTCTCCTACGTCAAGCCGCACGGTGCCCTCTACAACCGCATCGTCCGCGACACCGCGCAGGCCCGGGCCGTCGCCGAAGCGGTCGCCGCGTTCGACCCGTCGCTCGCACTGCTCGGCCTCGCCGGGTCGGAGATCGAGCGCGAAGCCGGTGCGGCCGGACTGCGATTCGTGCGGGAGGCCTTCGTCGACCGCGCCTACCGCGCCGACGGGACGCTCGTCCCGCGCAGCGAGCCCGGGGCCGTGCTGCACGGCGATGACGACATCGCCGAGCGCGCGCTCCGCCTCGTCACCGAGGGCCGGGTGATCGCGGCCGATGGCACGGACATCCCGGTCGAGGTCGACTCCCTCTGCGTGCACGGGGATTCGCCCGACGCCGTGGTCATGGCGCGGGCGGTGCGCCGACGCCTGGACGAGGCCGGGATCGCGGTGGAGGCGTTCGCGTGAGCGTGCGCATCCTCCCCTCCGGCGACCACGCGCTGCTGGCCGAGCTCGACCGGCTCGACGAGGTGCTGGCCCTCTATCGCGCCCTCGACGCCGAGCGTCCCGCCGGCGTCGTCGACCTCGTCCCCGCGGCGCGCACGATCGGCGTCGTCGTCGATCCCGGCGTCCTCCCGCTCAGCGTCGCGCAGGCGTGGGTCGAGCGCACCCGGCCGGTCGTGGCGACGCCGCGCGACGAGCACGCCGTCGAGATCCTCGTGCACTACGACGGGGAGGACCTCGCCGCGGTCGCCGGGCTCCTGGGCATCGGCGTGCGCGAGGTGGTCGACCTCCACACGTCCTCCTCGTGGCGCGTCGCGTTCGGCGGGTTCGCCCCCGGCTTCGGCTACCTGGTCACCGACCACGACCGGTTGCGGGTTCCGCGCCGCGCGACGCCGCGCACCGCCGTCCCCGCAGGGTCGGTCGGCCTCGCGGGCGAGTTCAGCGGGGTGTATCCGCGATCGAGCCCGGGAGGCTGGCAGCTGATCGGCACGACCGACGCGGTGTTGTGGGATGCCGCCGCCGACCCGCCCGCGCTGCTGCGACCGGGCGCGCTCGTGCGGTTCCGGGAGGCGACATGAGCCTCCACGTGCTCGACCCCGGCGCGCTCGCGCTCGTCGAGGACCTCGGCCGTCCGGGATGGGCGGCGCTCGGGGTCAGCCCGTCGGGAGCGCTCGACCGGGCGGCGCTGCGGCTCGGCAACCGCCTCCTCGGCAACGACGAGGGGTGCGCCGGGCTGGAGCTGCTGCTCGGCGGGTTCGCCGCGCGCTTCGAGAGCGAGGCCTGGTTCGCGCTGACCGGGGCCGACGGTCCGGCCGACCTCGACGGACATCCGGTCGACATGCACCGTGCCGTGCACGCGCCGAGCGGCGCGGTCCTCCGCATCGGGCGACCCGCGCACGGGATGCGCTCTTACCTGACGGTGCGCGGCGGCCTCGCCGTGCCGGCGGTGCTCGGCTCGCGCTCGCGCGACGTGCTCTCCGGTCTCGGACCGGAGCCGCTCCGCGCCGGGGAGGACGTCCCGCTCGGCGACCCGGCCGGACCGGTGCCTCCCGTCGACTTCGTGCCCGTGTCCGCGCCCACCCTCGGCTCCGTCGAGCTGCGCGCCCACCACGGGCCCCGCGCCGACTGGTTCACGGACGCCGCTGTCGAGGCCTTCCACGACACGGAGTGGACCGTCAGCGCCGAGAGCAACCGGGTCGGCGTGCGCCTGGATCCACCGGCCGCCGGCCGCCACGCGGCACCGCTGCTGGAGCGCCGCGTCTCGGCCGAGCTGCCGAGCGAGCCGATGGTGGCCGGCTCCGTGCAGGTCTCGCCGGACGGGCGCCCGACCGTGCTGCTCGCCGACCATCCCGTGACCGGCGGCTATCCCGTCATCGCGGTCGTCGCCGACGCGTCCCTCGACCTGCTGGCCCAGGCGCGGCCCGGCCAGCCCGTGACCTTCCGCCGCGCGTAAGGGGCCGGGTCGGCCCGGGGAGGGTCAGTCGCGGCGGTTGCCCGTCTGGAAGATGCTCCGCGCGGGGGGAGGCGACGGCACGCTGGTCGCGTCCGTCACGATCGGCGCGCTCGCCGCGAACGCGCGCAGCTCGCTGCCCGCGACCGCCTTCGCCGGGTGCGGTCCGCTGGCGAGCAGGCGCGGCAGCCACTCCATCGGCAGCGCGGTGTTCGACCCGACCAGCACGACGTTGCCGAAGCGCCGGCCCTTCAGCACCTGCGTCTCCGCCAGTGCCGCGACATGCTCGACCGCCGCGCCGAGCGTCGCGACCTGGCTGCGCGCGAACGCGAGAGGCGGCCCATCGGCGACGTTCACCAGCACGATTCCGCCCGGCTTCAGCAGTGCGACCGCCGACCGGTAGAACTCGATGCTCGTCACGTGTGCGGGGGTCCGCGCGCCGCTGAAGATGTCGATGACCAACAGGTCCACCTCGCCGCGCAGTCCGGCAGGGAGCTTGCCGACCACCTCGCGGGCGTCGCCGTGCCGGATGCGGATCTGCGCGTAGCGGGGGAGCGGCAGTTCCTCGCGCACCAGCTCCACCAGCTTGCTCTCCAGCTCCACCACCTGCTGGCGCGACCCCGGCCGCGTGTACGCGACGTACCGCGGCAGGGTCAGCGCCCCCGCTCCCAGGTGCACGGCCGTGATGGGCTCGCCGGGCTCGCCGATCAGGTCGATCACGTTGCCCATCCGCTGCACGTACTCGAAGAACAGCTGCGACGGATCGTCGAGGTTCACGTGCGACTGCGGCGTCCCATCCACCACGAGCTGATAGGCGCCGGGCACGAACCGGTCCGGCTCCACGCTGGCGGTGAAGCCGCTCTCCGACAGGACGACCGACGGGTTCTCTGGCACGCGCTCCAGCGTAGTCGGGGTCCCGGCGCCCGGTGCTCCCTAGCGGGCCTTGAAGTAGCGGAAGAGGTGCCGCTCGTGGGTCGTCGCCACGCCGGCGCACGTGCCGGCGAACGCACCGGCCGCCCCTGCCACGAAGACTCCCCAGCCGAGGGTGTAGCTCTCGGCCGATCCGCCGAGAGCGTGCGCGGCGATCACCGTGCCAGGGACGACGACGGCACCGCACAGCGCGACCCACCCGCAGGCCTCGAGCACCGAGATCGCGAGCAGGCCGCGGCGGGAGACCCCGGCGTGGAGGGCGGACGCGAGCTGGAGTCTCCGCAGACGGACGCCCAGGAGGCCGAGCGCCAGCCCGCCCGCGGCAGCGGCGCCGGCGGCGAAGCGCGTCGGCCGCGACGCGAAGGCAGCGGCTCCGTCGAAGCTCCGCCCGAGGGTCGAGTTGAGCTGGGCGATCTCCGGTTTCGCTCGATCCTCGGTCGCCGGCCGGGCCGTCGTGAGCAGGGCGGCGACGATCCCGTCGTCCTGGGGCCACGCGTCGACCCAGCATTCGTCGAAGGAGGCGCTGTCGGCGGTGGGCGCGATCGCCGCGTAGGACAGTCCGCGCCGGCGCCCGTCGTCCGGATAGTCGTAGGTGCCCGCCACGGGCGTCGTGCCGGACGCCGTCACGATCTCGTCCGCCGCGTCGATCCCGAACGCGTCCGCCGCGTCGGGGCCCAGGAGGACGCCGGAGGCTCGTGGCGCCTCCCGCACGATCTCGAGGAAGCCCGCCGTGGATTCGCTCACGGGTATCGGGGCCGTGGGGAGGACCGTGCCGGTGATGCGGTCGGATGTGGCCCGGATCGCCCCAGCGGCGCGCACCCCGGGGAGGTCGGCGAGGCGGTCGCATCGGTGGCCGTCCACGAGCCCTTCGGCGATCAGGATGGTGACCGACGCCCCCTTCGAACGGTAGTCGGCGGCCTGACGGAGCAGGTGGGCGACGGCGCCGTTGTCCGCGGCGGCGAGCAGCATCACCAGCACACCCAGCGACAGCGCGAGCGTCAGCGACCTCGCGCTGCCGCTGACGGTGTTGCGCCACGCTTCACGGACGACGGCGCGCGGCTTCACCTCTCCACCTCGCCGCGGGACGGGCCGCCGGGAGCACCGAGGACGATGTGGCGGGTGCAGGCGTCGCGCGTTCGCGGGTCATGGGTGGCGACGACGGCGATCGTCCCGTCGGCGGCGAGGCTGCTCAGTACTGCATTCACGGTCTCCGCTGTCGCCGGGTCGAGCTGGGCGGTCGGCTCGTCGATGAGGAGCAGACGGGGGCGTGCGGCCAGACCCCTCGCGAGCATGAGCCGTTGGGCCTCCCCACCGGAGAGATCGCGGAACGACCGATCGGCGAGGTGGGCTAGACCGACGCGCACGAGCATCCGCTCGGCTTCCGCATCCGCGTCCCGCGGCGAGAGGCCGCGCGCGGCGATCGGGAGGGCGACGTGGTCCCGCGCGCTTCGGAGGGGCGACCCGTGCGGGTTCTGGAACACCCACGCGACACGACCTCCCGCCGAATGCGAGACGGTGCCTTCGGCAGGCTCGAGCCAGCCGGCGAGCAGCGAGAGGAAGGTGCTCTTGCCCGAGCCGGAGGGGCCGGTCAGCGAGTAGACCTCGCCCCCGTCCAGTCCGAGGGTGATGTCGCGGAAAAGCCAATCGCCTCCGGCGAACCGGTGTCCGACGTTCGAGAGCTCTACCCGCATGCGGTTCGGGGTGGTCTCACGTCAACGGCCTCCGGTGGCGGACCGTCCGCGAAGGTGACCATCGTCTGGCCGAGCTGTGAGCCGTGGATGCGCACACGACGGGTGGTCCCGTCCGTCGAGACGCAGCCCTCCTCGCCCGAAACGCCGTAGACAGCGCTCGGCGGTACGACGGCGACCGCGAGGGGAGCCGAGAGGACGAGGTGGGCGTCGATCGGCTGTGGTGCGGTCGCTCCCTCGGTCTTTCCGGCTGCCGTGCGTCCGAGCGCGACGAGGATCGCAGGATCGTGCACGGTCCCCTCCTCGTCGACCGGGATGCGGTCGGGGCCGACCACGAGGACCCGCTCACCGGGCACGAGGTTCGTGGGGAGGTCGAGCACCGATGCCGAGGGAGGGACCCCGGTGAAGGTCGCTAGGGGCGTCCCCGGTTGGACGTCCTGGCCTGCTGCCGCCGTGCAGTCCGCGATCGACGCGTGTGCGCTCGGCAGCCAGATCAGCGAGTCCAGCCGGATCATCGAGCGGTCGGGCACGCCGCCCACGTTCTCGAGTGCGTCCGCGAATGCGGCGATTGTTCGAGGGCCGACGACACCATCGCTCGCGACGGAGAACCCGAGCCGGTCGAGCTCGTCTTGAAGGGCGTGCACGTCGGCTCCGCGCGTGCGCGGCGCGAGGTCGCGCCACGGGGGCGTCGCCGTGGCGAGCGCCAGGCGGGGGCCGTCGTCGATGGCGAGGGGGGAGGTTCCGGAGGCGATCTCCGCTCCCTCCGCGCAGTCGAATACCGTGATCCGTCCCGTGGCGGGAGCGCTCAGGGCGTACTCGGTCGAGCTCCGGACCGCGAGCGTGACGGCCCGACCGTCGTCGAATTCCGCGTGCCCCACCGGGATCGATCGGATGGGCGTGGCCGTGCGCAGATCGCTCGGCGCCGGTGCGAGTGCGGCCGCCGCGACCGCGGCCCCGCAGCACGCGGCGACGGCCAGCCCGGCCGCCGCCCAGGACAGCAGCGCGCCCCGCGTGATGCTAACCACCGAGGCGACCCATCGGGTCGGAGTTGCAGGAGTCGAAGGTCGCCCTCGCTTCGCCATCCTCGGCGAACGAGAAGTCACCGGCCGCGTAGTCCTTCACCGTGTAGCTCTTCTCGACCAGGCCCTCGCGCTTGAGGCACTCGACGATGTGCGGGACGACGTCCTCGTTGGCGGGGTTCACTCTCATCTGTGTGTAGAAGTACGCGATCGGGTATTCGCCCGAGCTGGCCGAGCACTCCCGGTCCTTCTGATGAGCGATGTCGGCGGTGACGGGCGGTGTGAAGGTGTATTCGCTCCCTGCCGGGCCGTACGTCACCATGGTGACCCCCGCCGATGCCAGGCAATCGACGTAGCGCGTCTTCATCTCCTCGTACTCCCGGTCGGACACCACACCGTCCTCCAGGGCGCGCCGCACCTCCGGCGACGTCGCCTTGTCGTACTCGCGCTCGATCTCTGCGGCCCACGGCCCGCTGGCGCGGAATCCGGACGCCCGCTGCGGCGGAGCGTCCTGAGCCGCGGAGCAGGCCGTCAGGGCGAGGCAGATCATGAGTGCGACACCTGAGAACGTCGCTGTTCGTCGTGCGCGCATGTGTCCCTCCATCCCGCTCTCCAATATGCAGAACGAAGAATTCGAAGTCCAGAACCGATCGGGTTAAATACCAACATGTTCTACCTCGCCCTCCACCCCCGCGATCTCCACCCGCTCTCCACCCCAGGGCGGTGCCGCCGCGGACAGCGCGGCGCCACGCTGGAGGGGTAGGTCGGAGGCTCCGGCCGGGAAGGCTCGTCATGACGGTTCAGACGCTCGGGAACGCGGTGCTCATCCTGCTGCTCATCGGATGGGTGGGATACAAGCAGCTCGTCTGGCGGCCGGTCGTCGTGGCGCGCATGTGGCGGGGGCCCGGCATCCTCGCTGTCGTCGGCGCCGTGCTGCTCGTGCAGCAGGTGAAGCCCACGGAGCTGAGCGCGCTCGACCTGGCCATCGTCGTCGGCGAGCTCCTGCTGTCGCTGGGCGTCGGCGCGTGGATGGGCGCGATCGCGCACTTCCGTCCGCTCGCGCAGCCGATGGCGACGGGCAAGGACGGCCGCGACATCGCCGAATACGAGTCGCGGACCGGTGTGCTGGGCCTCCTGCTGTGGGTGGCGGTCATCGCGGTCCGGGTCGGGGTGGACGTCGTGGCGGCGCAGGCGGGCTCGCACCTGGCCGCCGCGACCGGGATGATCCTGCTGGTCTTCGCGGCGAACCGCGCCGCACGGACCGCGGTCTTCGCGGCGCGTCTCGATCGGCACCGCGCGCTCGCAGCATGATGGTGCTGTGACCTCTTCGACCTGGCCCGGCTGGCTGGCGCTCACGCTCAACGTCGTGGGCGCCGGCTTCGTGGCGTACTCGATCGCCGGGCCGCACGCGGGTGAGCAGCCGACGTGGGCGCTCGTGGTCGGCCTCCTCGCGGTCGCCGCCTGGGTGGCGCGGAGCGTGTGCGCCGTGTTCGACGCCCGCCGGTCCGCCCTGGTGCTCGCTCTGGTCTCCGCGGCGGCGGGTGCGATCGTGACGCCGGCCACCGACGGGATCGCCGTCGTGCCGGTGATCGTCGCGATCCTGGCGCTCGTCGGCGACGTCCGCTGCCCGCTCCTGCTCGGGATCGCGGTGGCCGCCGGCAGCGTGGTGCTGGTCGTCGCGGGGGCGCTCGCCTTCGACACCCCCGTGGCCGCCCTCCTCGGCGAGCTGGCCGGCGTGCTGCTGGCCGTCTTCGCCGGACTCAGCCGCCGGCAGTTCCGCCGCTCGGAGGAGCAAGCCTCGCTGCTCCGCGAACGGGACGCCACGATGCGCGAGGAGGCGGCCAGGATCACCCTCGCCCGCGACCTCCACGACGTGCTCGCGCACAGCCTCGGCGGACTGGTCGTCCAGCTCGACGCGGTGGACGCACTCCTCGAGGCGGGGGAGGTGGACCGGGCCCGCCGCCGGGTGGTCGACGCCCGCGGCCTCGCCGCCGACGGCCTCGCCGACGCACGACGCGCGGTCGCGGCGCTGCGCGATCCGGACTCCGTCGTCGCCGCCCCTGTTGAACCGGAGGCGTTCGCCGTCGCGCTGGACGACCTCCTCGGCGCACACCGCGCCCTCGGCGGCGCCGCCGAGCTGACCGTCTCGGGTGCACCGAGAACGCTCTCCGCCGCACAGGCCGCCGCGCTCCGCCGCGCGCTGCAGGAGGCGCTGAGCAACGCCCGCAAACACGCGCCCGGCCAGCCCGTGCGCGCGGATCTCGCCTGGCAGGATGACCGGGTGACCCTCCGCATCTCCAACCCGCTCCCTGCCGCGTCGGGAGGCGCGCTGGCGCGCAGCGGCGGCGGCCACGGGCTCGAGGGGATGCACGAGCGCTTCGCCGGCCTCCCACTCGGTGGAACGGCCACCGCCGGATCCGACGGCGAGCGGTTCGCCGTGACGGCCGAGGCGAGGCTCGCATGAGCGACCCGCAGCGCACGATCCGGGTGATCGTCGCGGACGACCAGGCGATCATCCGCGACGGCCTCGTCACCGTGCTCGGGCTGCTGCCCGACATCGAGGTGGTGGGGGAGGCCGCGGACGGCGAGCAGGCGGTCGCGCTCGCCGTGGCGCAGCGCCCGGATGTCGCACTCATAGACCTGCGGATGCCCGGCGTGGACGGCGTCGCGGCCACCGAGCGCATCGTCCGGGAAGCGCCGGGTACGGCCGTGCTCGTCCTCACGACCTACGCCGACGACGAGTCCATCCTCTCCGCGCTCCGTGCGGGCGCGCGCGGCTACCTGACGAAGGACGCCGGCCGGGCCGAGCTCGCCGCTGCGGTCCGCGCCGTCGCGAGCGGGCAGTCCACCTTCGCGCCGGAGGTCGGCGCGCGCATCGTCAGCTCGCTCACCTCCGCTCCGGCCGTCGCTCCCGCTGCCGCCGTCTCGCCCGCTGCCGCCCTCGTCGCGCGCTTCCCCTCTCTCACCCCGAGGGAGGCGGAGGTCCTCGCGCTCGTCGGCGACGGCCGGAGCAACCCCGAGATCGCGGCCGCGCTCTTCGTCAGCGTGGCGACGGTGAAGACCCACATCAACGCGATCTTCGCGAAGCTCGCGGTCCGCGACCGCGCCCAGGCGATCGCCCTCGTCCGTTCCTGACGCTCCCGCTCCCGGCTCCTCCGCCCGCGACTACCGCAGGCCGCGGCGGGGGAGGAGGATGGGCCCATGGCGGACCGGGTGCTGGTGACGGGCGGGTCGGGCTTCGTCGGCGCCCACTGCACGGCGACGCTGCTCGAAGCCGGGTACGACGTCCGCGCCACCGTGCGGTCCCCGGCACGCGCCGCCGACGTGCGCGCGCAGCTCGCCGTCGCGGGCATCGACGAGCCGGACGAGCGCCTGACCTTCGCGATCGCGGACCTGACCGCCGACACCGGCTGGGACGAGGCTGTCGAGGGATGCCGGTACGTGCTCCACGTCGCGTCCCCGTTCCCCACGCGCCAGCCGAAGGATCCGGACGAGTTGATCGTCCCCGCCCGCGACGGTGCCCTGCGGGTACTGCGCGCCGCACGGGACGCCGGCGTGGAGCGGGTCGTGCAGACGTCGTCGTTCGCGGCGATCGGTTACGGCCACCCGCCGACGGAGCGCGCCTTCACCGAGGAGGACTGGACCGAGCTCGACAGCGGCCGGCCGGTCAGCCCCTACGCGCGGTCGAAGACGATCGCCGAGCGCGCGGCCTGGACCTTCGTGGAACGGGAGGGCGGCGCGCTGCAGCTGGCGACGGTCAATCCCGTGGGGATCCTCGGCCCGGTGCTCGGGCCCGACGTCTCCAGCTCGATCGAGCTGATCCGGCTGGTGCGCGACGGCCGCCTCCCGCGCCTGCCCGACGTCTGGTTCGGGATCGTCGACGTGCGCGACGTCGCGGCCCTCCACGTGCTCGCCATGACCGGGCCCGAGGCGGCCGGGCAGCGCTTCCTCGCCATCGCGGGGGAGGTGATGAGCGCCCCGCAGGTCGCGCGGTTCATCCGGGGTCGCCTCGGGGAGGACGCCGGCCGGCGCGTCCCGACGAAGGTCATGCCCGAGTGGATGCTGCGCGTCGCGGCACCGCTCAGCCGGACCGTCCGCGACGCACTGCCCGACATCGGCGTACGGCGCCGCGCGACCTCCGAAAAGGCACGGACGCTGCTCGGCTGGGAGCCCCGATCGCGCGAGACGGCGCTCGCCGCGACGGTCGACACCCTCCCGGCGCGGCGCTGAGAAGCCCGGAATCCCGTGGATCCCGGCGGAATAGGAACGGTCCGCGCGGGGTTATACAGCACATTCCCACTTCCGGTCAAGAAAAGACTGGACACGGCGCGCCCTTTTGACATATAGTTGTTCTTTGCGCTCCCAGTCAGATCTTTCGCCTTCATATTGCGGTCGGCTTCGTCTTTCCCCGCGCGCGTCTGGGCCCCTTCATCCGGGTCAGATACGGCGTCCGCGACTGCTGGGAGTGGTTGTTCATTCAACACTCGTCCTCACACCGACATCATCACTGACCGACAGTAACGGGCCCGGCGGGGTCCACGGAGGTTATTTCCTTGGCTGCT